>Ga0310124_10000070_pt1 | contig 63455 bp, 56 predicted proteins | sample CB11b_AW_Bot5_MG_FD_203507 | JGI IMG/M metagenome (GOLD analysis project Ga0310124, IMG submission 203507) | Marine microbial communities from Western Arctic Ocean, Canada - CB11b_AW_Bot5 | ecosystem: Environmental > Aquatic > Marine > Oceanic | place: Canada: Western Arctic Ocean | collected... | reverse complement strand
TGTTACTTACCGCCGAAGAGCTTTCAGACAAAGCGAGTTCAGCTATTTTGAGCTTGAAAGCTCGGTGATGTTTGGACATAAAAAGACCCCCAGTAATTGGAATGTCCAACTATTGGGGGTCACTTCATAATCTCGGCTTTTTTGTATCTATTATTTGCTTAGCATATCGTGAGTAAAACGGTTCAGCTAACGAGCCGTTTTACTCAGCAATTACTTAAAAGCTATATGTGTAGCCCATTTGAATACTACGAGGCTTACCTGGCTGAATACCGCCATTAGCACGGTTAGCGATGTACGTTTTATCAAACAGGTTATCAACCGTTAAGTATACTTTTTGGTTGTCGTCGATTAAGTATTTAGCTGCTAAATCCCACACTACACGACTGTCAATTGCATTTAAGCCTGAGTCAGATAGGTCGGCATGTGAATCAGACACGTAACGTATTTGGCTGTTAACAACAAACGATGCAAACTCAGCGCCTAGCGATAAAGCAACTTGGTTTTCTGGTACGTAAGGCATTGCGTCGCCTTTTTCTACTGAGCCCCAAATTTCTGAATCAAACGTGTTTTTAAACTCAGAGTCAGTGTATGTGTACGTTAATTTAACTGGGAATTGTGCTGCGTCTGTTGCAAATGTACGACCCGCACTAAATTCAAAACCCGACACTTCTACTTCACCGTAGTTGTATTGGTCGCCAATGTTCTCGTCGCTACAACCTACTGCCGCAGTACAGTTACCGTGCATATTGTCGTAATCAGAGAAAAACGCAATCACTTCACCGTTAAAGCCATCCATATTAAAGCGAGAGCCAAACTCAAGGTTTACACTTTCTTCTTCTTCTTGGTCTGCATTACCCGGTGCCGCTGGAGCATAACCTTTTTGAATACCAGCAAGTAACGTTACGTTGTCGTTAAGTGTGTAAGTGGCACCTAACGATGGCACTAAAATTTCAGTATCGTTCGAAATATCTTTAGTTAAGCCATTGCTACGCGTTGGATCTGATTTAGACCATTCTTCACGTTTAATGGTAATGTCTTCGTAACGAAGGCCCGCATTAATAACTAACGCGTCTAATGTCCATTCGTCTTGAACAAATAACGTGCTTGCTTTAGCGCTGTCTACACGGTTGCTATCTGAGCCAGGAATACCTTGCGATGTTAGCGTCATGCTTAGATCTTGATTAAGCGTGTACGTGTCTTGCCATTGGAAACGATCCATTTCGTCTTCATGGTAACGCACACCAACAGTAACGTAGTGATCGCCTGCAGGAATATGTAATTCAGACTGAATGCCTTTTGCTTGGTAATCACGGTTGTTAGCTTTAACACCAATACCTTCAATACCTTCGCTTGTTGGGTTTGCTTCAAAATCGCTGTATTGTTCAAGTGTGCTTGTGCCTACACTGCTTGCTTTATACCAGTTACGATGAAAATCGTTTAGGTAAGCGGTTGCAAGTAATTCGTAGCCTTCACCAAAACGATACGCGTAGTTTAGTTGGTAAGCATTGTGGCGAGTATTCATTTCATCGTTTTGTGATGCAGCGTAACGGCGATTAGGGTTTGCTGTGTAATCTTCGTCAGTTAAGCCCATGTAAGTTTCGTCTGATGTTTCGTCAGAGTATTTTACTTTTAGCTCAATGTTATGCGCATCGTTTTGACCAAACGTATGGCCAAATTTTAATAGTAAATCTGTTTTTTCAAAGCCCGTGTTGTCGTTGCCAACAGGAAGCTCTTTAAAGCCATCGGCGCCGTAAGTAAATACTTCAACCAAGCCAGACGTGTTGTTTTTTTCTTTACCAAAGTACGCGTGACCTTTGTAGTAGCCATCGCTACCAAGGGCAGCATCTACCATACCTTTAGAGCTATTTGGCTCGGTTGGTAAGCTACGAGAAAGTAAGTTTAAAACACCACCTGTAGTACGAGGACCGTACTTAACAGAGGCCGCGCCTTTTAATACTTCTATTGTTTCCATACGACCCATAGTAGGGAAGTAATAAGCAGAAGGTGCGGAATAAGGCGCAGGTGCGACTAATACACCATCTTCCATCACAGAAATTTTATCGTTACGGCCGGTACCAGTACCGCGCATACCAATATTAGGGCGAAGGCCGTAGCCATCTTCTTCTTGAACGTAAACACCCGGAACAGACGCTAAAACACGCGAAATATCGGTAAACTCAAATTTTTGAAGTTCTTCGTCAGAGATAAAAGTAGCCGAACCAGGAATGTCGTTTATAGCTTGCTGTGAGCCAATAACTGTAATTTGTTCAAAGCGCTGTTCTTTATCGCTGGTGTCTTTCGCCATTGCAGTGGCTGTAAAAGACAAAGCAACCGCAGTTGCAAGAGTAGATACTAAAAACTTAGTGTTCATTTTTGTCCTAATCACATTGATTTTCTGAATTGGCGTAATTTGAACACGTTAACGAATGCGAATCAATATTATTTAGTATAAAACTATTCATTTTTTTAGAACTAAAAACACAGGGTTATGCAACGTGGTTAACTTTTTTATATCTTTTGTATTGTTTTGTAATCGTGAAGCTAAGCATAAAGTTGAGTGTGTGTTTTATTAGCCTAAACGCAAGGCAATAAACTCAGCAAGCTTATCTACCGCATTTTCAGACTCACCTGAACTTTTAACCAAGCTAATACCAATATCGCCCAGTGCAGGTAGGTATTTAGTTTGTACTTGGTAATTAAGCTCACTGGGTACGGTACTTTTTGCAAGTACTGTAATGCCAAGTCCTTCTTTTAAAGCCGCAATAAGCCCAGTTAAGTCGGCGTTACTATATGCAATACGGTATTTTATACCGGCACTTTTAAGCGCATCGGTGGCGCGCCGACGGTAAATGCACCCCTCTGGCGCGGTTACCAAGGTAACTACTTGGTTTTGTGCTTGGTTTAAGTCGCCCACCCATACCAGTTGGTCTTTCATAAAAATTGGAAATTTACTTGAGGTAAGTTGCTCGTTTAGCGCAAGAACTAGATCAAATTGGTCTTGCCTTGAAGCCGATAATAAATGCTTACTTAAACGCGATTTAACTTCAAGCGATACCTCTGGGTAAAGCGCCACAAAGTCGCCAATAATAGAAGGGAGTATACGCGCTGCAAATTCGCTCGGTATGCCTAAGCGCACTTTTCCGGCAATGCTCTCTGAGGTAAATTGCTGCAAAATGGCGTCGTTGTATTGCATCATCTGTTTTGCCATGGGCAATAATAGTTCGCCGTACTGGTTAAGTACTTGGCGCTGACCTTGCTTTTTAAATAGTTTATAACCTAATACATCTTCTAAGCGCTTTATTTGTAAGCTTACCGCAGGTTGCGAAAGCCCTAAAAAGTCGCCTGCTTTGGCAAATCCGCCTACATCTACAATCATTACAAAGGTACGCAAACTGTCGGTTGATATATTTTTCATATTTAAAATTACAATTTATGTGTCCACATATATAAGTATTATTTATCAATTGATAAATAATTACAATTTGTTGTTACAGACCCCGCGCAATATAATTTTGAGATTAAAAATACACAGGTGTTTGTTATGACTTTTAACCCAATAATGTTTGCCCGCCACAGCAACGCCAACAGCGCGGTTATAAACGCTTTGCAAGCAAATAACAGCACAGTTGTAATGGATTTTAGCGGCAGCGAAGCTTCTGTATTTTTAAGCAGTATTTTAGGCCACGATTTAACAAAATTAACGGCCAGCGGTTTAGGCTTAAAAGGCACGCTAGACGGCGATTTCAATTCTGACTTTAGCTACGCTGTGTATTATTTCAGCGAAACTGCCTTTCGATTTGTATTACCTTACAGCGCAAGCCTTCAATTACAGTCACTTATAAACGAACAACAGCTTCGTTTTGATATTGACTACGTTATTCGTACCGACTTAACCAGCTTTACCTTAAGCGGCGAAAACGCCTTTGATACGTTAGTTGATGCCTTTAAGTTAACACCCGGTTTGCGATTATCTGACGCGCAATTATGCTACGGTGCGCAAAGCGGTGAGGTATTTATTACCGCAATTGATAACAAAGATGAGCAGCATTTTGTGCTCATAGCTAAAGCGCCAGAGCTACAAAAATGGCAAAGCTATATGCAAACGCAGGGTTTTGCTGTCATGCAAAATCAGGCCGCATAACAAAACAATCAACAGGTAAACATAGCTATGTTTGCCTGTTTTTAATTTAAGCCACGCCCATTAAGGGTTAATTTAAAACGTGAAGGAATGTTATGACTTCTAAAACTGTACTACATGCTAAGCACCTAGAAGCGGGCGCAAAAATGGTTGATTTTCATGGCTGGGAAATGCCAATCAACTACGGCTCACAAATAGAAGAACATAATGCAGTGCGTAACGATGCAGGTATGTTTGACGTATCACATATGACCATTGTTGATATTGAAGGCGACCAAGCTAAAGCATTTTTACGTAAGCTTGTAGCAAATGACGTGGCTAAATTAACCGTACCGGGCAAAGCACTTTACACGGGCATGCTTAACGCGCAAGGCGGCGTAATTGACGACCTTATAATTTACTTTTTCAGCGAAACGTTTTACCGCCTAGTGGTTAACTCGGCTACGCGCGAAAAAGACTTAGCGCATTTAGCTAATGTATCGAGCGATTTTGCCGTTACAGTGACTGAGCGCCCAGAGTTTGCAATGATTGCAGTACAAGGCCCTAACGCACGCGAAAAAACAGGCACGCTTTTAAATGCAGAGCAGCAAGCAGCAGTTGAAGGTATGAAGCCGTTTTTTGGTGTTCAAGTAGGTGATTTATTTATTGCTACAACGGGTTATACTGGCGAAGACGGTTACGAAATTGTAGTACCAAACGACCAAGCAGCCGATTTATGGCAACAACTGCTAGATGTAGGTGTAGCGCCAGCTGGTTTAGGTGCGCGTGACACGCTACGTTTAGAAGCAGGTATGAACCTTTACGGCCTAGATATGGACGAAAGTGTATCACCACTTGCCGCTAACATGGCATGGACTATTGCATGGGAACCTGAAGATCGTGACTTTATTGGCCGTGACGTACTGGTTAAACAACGCGCCGAAAAAAGCACCGACAAACTTGTTGGTTTAGTACTTGAAGAAAAAGGCGTATTGCGAAGCGGTTCAAAAGTAATTGTTGACGGTGGGGAAGGGGTTATTACCTCAGGTACTTTCTCACCTACACTTGGTTTTAGTGTAGCCCTTGCACGTGTACCACGTTCAACAGGCGACACAGCTCAAGTAGAAATGCGCAAAAAATTAGTTAACGTTAAAGTAGTGAAGCCTAGCTTTGTACGTAACGGTAAATCAATAATTTAAATTTGGTGTTATCACCCAATAATACCAATCATGTTGAGTTATTAACCACCTACAGCGACGGGTAAATAGAGTGATAACAAGGCATTAATTTTGATATGTAGTTGTTCTACCTGAGAAATTAATAACGATGTTAGCGCTTTATTTAGACCGCTAGAGTGGTTAAATATTTAAGTTGATTGGTATCATAACCAAAGGAATATAAAAATGAGCAATATCCCTACTGAATTAAAATACGCTTCTTCACACGAGTGGGTTCGCAACGAAGGTGACGGTACCTTTACTGTAGGTATTACAGAGCACGCACAAGAACTACTTGGTGACATGGTATTTGTTGAATTGCCAGAAGTGGGCGACGAAGTAGACGCAGGCGAAGATTGCGCAGTAGCAGAGTCGGTTAAAGCGGCATCAGACATCTACGCACCAATTAGCGGCGAAATTGTTGCCATTAACGAAGAGCTAGAAGACGCACCTGAAACAGTAAACAACGACGCGTACGGTGATGGTTGGTTATTCCGTGTTAAAGCATCTGATGAGTCTGAACTAGACAACCTATTAGACGCTGAAGGTTACTCGCACACTATCGACGAAGAGTAATCACTCTTTATTGATACTTAAAAGCCCCGTTTTATGTTTGATGGGGCTTTTATGATTTTATCGCCAACTTTCCATACCATTTTGACGTTAAATCATCATATATTTTAATTAATACTAGTTACCCATTAGTATTTAGGATCATAGGAATCTAGACACATGTCAAACGCCAAATCTCTTGAGCAGTTAGAGCAAAAGCAAGATTTTATTCGCCGCCATATTGGGCCTAGCCCAGCACAAGTAAGCGATATGCTAAGTGCTTTAGAAGTATCGAGTGTACAAGAGCTGATCGATCAAACTGTACCGGCTAACATTCGCCTAGAGCAACCGCTAAGCATTGGCGAAAGCCGTACTGAAGTTGAAACACTAAGCTACTTAAAGTCAGTAGCAAGCAAAAATAAAGTTTTCAAATCGTACATTGGCCAAGGCTACCACCCAACACATGTACCGCACGTGATTTTACGTAACGTACTAGAAAATCCGGGTTGGTATACAGCGTACACGCCGTACCAGCCAGAGATTGCACAAGGGCGTTTAGAATCGTTACTAAATTTCCAAACTATGACCCTAGATTTAACGGGCCTTGATTTAGCAAGCGCGTCGTTACTTGACGAATCAACCGCTGCTGCCGAGGCAATGGGCCTAGCAAAACGTGTATCAAAAGCTAAAAAAGCCAATGCCTTTTTTATTGCCGACGACGTACACACACAAACTATTGACGTAGTAAGCACCCGTGCTGAGCAATTTGGTTTTGAAATCATTATTGGTAAAGCGGCCGACGCCGTTAACCACGACATTTTTGGCGCATTATTCCAATACCCATCTACATCGGGCGAAATAGTAGATATAACCGACCTAATTACCGGCGTACAAAGCAAAAAGGCCATTGCCTGTGTTGCTGCCGACATTATGAGCTTATTACTATTAAAAGCGCCGGGTAAATTAGGTGCCGACGTAGTACTAGGTTCGGCTCAGCGTTTTGGCGTACCAATGGGTTACGGCGGACCACATGCTGCATTTTTTGCAACACGTGACGCATACAAACGTTCATTACCAGGGCGTATTATTGGTGTATCTAAAGACCGTTTAGGTAACGACGCACTGCGCATGGCAATGCAAACGCGCGAACAACACATTCGCCGCGACAAAGCCAACTCAAACATTTGTACAGCGCAGGTACTGCTTGCCAACATGGCCGCGTTTTACGCGGTGTACCACGGCCCGCAAGGCTTAAAAACTATCGCGCAGCGCATTCACCGCTTTGCTGATATTTTAGCAACTGGCCTAAAAGCAAAAGGTGTAGCACTTAAGCACAGCACGTGGTTTGATACGTTAACAGTAGTAAGCGACAACAAAAACGATGTAATAGCACGTGCCATTGCACACGGTGTTAACTTTGCTACAAACCACGACGGCGAGTACTCAATTTCGGTTTCAGAAACCACAACACGTGCCGATGTAACTGAGCTATTTGATATTGTACTGGGTGAAGGCCATGGCCTAAGCGTAGATGCCATTGCAGCCGATATTGAAGCAAACGGTAGCGACTCTATTCCAGCAAGTTTAGTGCGTGATGACGAAGTATTAACGCATCCAAACTTTAACAGCTACCACAGCGAAACAGACATGCTTCGCTACATTAAGCGCCTAGAAAACAAAGATTTAGCGCTTAACCACTCAATGATCTCGTTAGGTTCATGTACCATGAAACTAAACGCGACCGCTGAGATGATCCCCGTTACATGGCCTGAATTTGCAAACCTTCACCCATTCTGCCCGCTAGACCAAGCAGAGGGTTACCAAATAATGATTAACGAGCTACACGATTGGCTAGTTAACATTACCGGGTACGATGCGGTTTCACTACAGCCAAACTCGGGCGCACAAGGTGAATACGCAGGCTTAATTGCCATTCGCAAATACCACGAGTCACGCGGCGATGCGCACCGTAACGTATGTTTAATTCCAAGTTCTGCGCATGGTACTAACCCTGCGTCGGCACAAATGGCCAGCATGAAAATTGTGGTGGTTAACTGTGACAAAAACGGCAACATCGACATGGCCGATCTTAAAGCGAAAGCTGAAGAAGTGTCGGAAAACTTGTCGTGTGCCATGATCACGTACCCATCTACCCACGGTGTTTACGAAGAAACCATTCGTGAACTATGTGACATTATTCATGAGCACGGCGGCCAAGTTTACATGGACGGCGCAAACATGAACGCACAAGTGGGCGTAACAAGCCCAGGCTTTATTGGTTCAGACGTATCGCACTTAAACTTGCATAAAACGTTTTGTATTCCGCACGGTGGCGGCGGCCCAGGTGTAGGCCCAATTGGTGTTAAATCGCACCTTGCGCCATTTATGCCAAACCACAGCGTAATTAACGTACCGGGTACCAACATTAACAACGGTGCCGTATCGGCAGCGCCTTACGGCTCAGCGGCTATTTTACCTATTTCATGGGCTTACATTACCATGATGGGCTCAGAGGGCTTAAAACAAGCCACCGAAATGGCCATTGTGAACGCTAACTACCTAACGCACGAGCTAAGCCAGCACTTCCCAATTTTATACCGTGGGCGTAACAACCGCGTTGCTCATGAATGTATTGTTGACTTACGCCCATTAAAAGAAGCGTCAGGCATTACTGAAATGGACGTCGCTAAGCGCCTACAAGATTACGGTTTCCATTCACCTACTATGTCGTTCCCAGTAGCTGGCACATTGATGATTGAGCCAACAGAGTCTGAGTCAAAAGGCGAGATAGACCGCTTTATCGAAGCGATGGTGTCAATCAAAGGCGAAATCGACAAAGTAATCTCTGGCGAATGGTCAATCGAAAACAACCCACTTGTGTTTGCTCCGCATACACAAGCTGACGTGTTAGGTAACGAATGGGACCGCGCGTATGACCGTTTTTACGCTGCATTCCCAGTACCAAGCGTTGCTAAAGATAAGTTTTGGCCAACGGTTACACGTATAGATGATGTATACGGCGACCGTAACTTAGTATGTTCATGCCCAGCGGTAGAGACTTACCGCGACTAAGAACCGCGACTAATTTTTGAATTTTAATGGTTAGTAAGTTCCATTATAGTATGAAAATTTATCAAAATTATAAAAGCCGTTGCAGCAATGCAACGGCTTTTTTGTGTGTTTAAACATTGTAGACGCACAGCTTGCTGGCGTGTTGGGCGAAGCCCAAAAGGAGTTTAATTGTTGTTGGCGTTAAGCCTACTGACGCGCGGGCGGTAGCTCGAATAAGTATTTGAATAGGTGTTTGAGGTTTATAACCACCGATAATGTGAATGCATTTCGCGCTTTTTAAATATTAGAAACCTTATTCAAGGTTTTGTCGCGCTGGCGACAGCAGCCAAAGAGGGGCTGTCGTTGGTCCCTCTTTGGACACTCTCAGCGCCCCCGAGCATCACGCTTAATCCTTCAAACCACAATAGATGTGAACGTAAACGCCATGAAAGCACATCCATGTGCAAACATGGCTTTCATTTCATCCATGAAATGCATTACTCATCAATTGCTTATTTTCAGGGCGTGATGACGGGGAAGGGTGTTAAACGTGAGATTGGTGTTTGGCCTTGGCAATAAACAAGACCTGACCCTCTGTATTTTGACCCTCTGTATTTTCTTTAATGGTTGAAGATAAGAAGGTTAAATTACACTTGGAAGAACTTCGAGATTGTTTGATATCTGAAGTCAAGATTTGACCCCTTGTGTATTTCTTGTATTTAAAACCTTATCTCTATAGCTTATTACATTCTATTTCTTTAGATGTATTATTGATAATTCGATCTTTTTGAAGAGTTAGCTTTGATATTAATTTAGGGTTACTAGTACATTGAATTAACTTGTCTAAAGCTTTAAGTTTCTTTGTGCATTTCCAATCCAGAAGTATCAAGTTAATTTTAAATCGAAGTAGTGATAATAAGAAAACAATAGCCACAGACAAGATTCCAGCATAAACAGATATATGCATATCGCTAAGATAAGGAATCATGTAATGTTCAGAATCGAGGGACTTACTAAAGCCAAGCAGAATATAAGTACAAAGGCTTGTTATTGCGGCGCTGTTAAAAACATCTTTTTTAGCTAAGGTAGGTTTATTTTTTTGAAGCATGGATTGTTTTTCTATGAGCTTCAATTAATTCCCACAATGGATCATCTTTCTCCAACAATAAGTTCATTGATATTGATTCACCATCCATCGAATTGACTTTCAAATTAACTTTTTTAGTTTTTAATCTATAAATTATTAATGGCCATAAATATACTGAAATAATTAAAGTGACTAAAATCATTAATATAACTATTGTCATAGTAATTTCCACTGTCTTTCTTCGTACTTCACATGCTCTTTAACCTCTATTATCGTATAGGTCGAGGTGATTTTTCCTGTTAATTTTGCTTTTTCTTTATACCAAGTGCCTTGAATGTTTAATAAATCATCTTTAGAAAACTTTTCCTTATTATCTGCAACAGCTTTAAGGAAAGTTGGATCAGTAATTACTGCGTTAATAGAATAGCTTGGATTAGACTCGGAAATAAGCTTCCATTTTGAATGTGGATTATAAGACAAGTCCTCAACATAGAACAAACCGCAAATAGTACCAGTTTCAACTATTTGCTTATGCTTCCTTTTAACAATCAGATTATGCTTATCTAAATTTGAAACTTTAATTGTGTTTTCAGAATGGCTAAAATCGGAGATAGTTAATGTGTCAATTCCATTTTCATTTAAAGGTGAAGCTAGGTCACTAATTGCCCCTCTAATTTTTTCATTAGTTAAAAAAGCACATTCCAATTCATTGATTACAACTTTTTCATTTTCAACGATTAACTCATAACCTTCTATAGTTTCAGTTATAATTATTTCAACCTGTTCAATAGGTATAAGCTTAAGTAGTGAAATTACCCTTTCAATAGCAACTGAAACAAGTGAATAACTAGATTTATCATTCGTATCCTGTTGTTGTTCCCTTTCTATACCAAATATTTTACACAGCCACCAAAGAGAGCCTTCTTGAAAGCCCCCCTCAATAAAAACTTCAGTTTCGACTTTGTGCTTATATATTTTGTTAATTTCTTTAAAAGCTTCACAGTACAATACATCCACTGCATTTATACTTTTTGAAACTAATTTAGCATTCATTTGATGTTGGATTAAATGTTCGTTATCACCATCATAATGAACTTTCAGAGTCCCTTCATTAACGAGCATATACATCTCTAACAACCATTCATAATTACTGGAAAATAACAAGTTCTCTAATTAATTACAATATAAAAGAACTTAAATTGATTTAATATCAAACAATTATTAGATAAAAATCAAAGGTGCCAATCTTGACTTCACACATTAAAAATAGATAAATCAGAATGGGTGTCATTATAATTATCTTAAATTTTAATTGCCTCAGTGGGCGTGGTTGATAACCCACTAAAATATTTCATTATTAATTTCCCTTGGCTGTTTTTTTCAATGACTAAATAGTTATTTGAGTTAGGGTAATAAAAACTATTTTTAGACATAGGGATTAGCTTTATTTTATTTCCACCTGTGCGCTGAGAATATAAAACCTCATTTTCATAAATTAGGCTGCGAGAAGTATTTTTATTAATACGGTAATCACCTAAAACAGGTAATAATTGCTGCTCTGTTACATCAATGCTTTTAAACTTTGGTAGTTCTATACCTAGTGTTTTGGCTATGAGTTTTTCGTTTATAAAAATAGGGTTTATATGGTTTGAATTGGCGAGTACGGCTACGTATAGTTTTTGCTCGGGTATGTAGCTTGCATGTGCTAAAAAGCCATTTATTCCACCGGTGTGCTTAATTACCGTATAGTCATTAAAAGGCTTAATAATTAAGCCGTAACCGTAGGATGAAAAGCTGCCGTCGTTAAGTTTAAAAGGGCTGACCATCTTCTTATAACTTGCTTTACTAATAAGTTTGCCTGACGATAATGCACTAAACCAAATGTTTAAGTCAGTTGGAGTAGATATAAGCGCACCTGCGGCATAGGGCCAATCCATATTAATATAACTTGTGTTTATAAAGCCTTGCTCTGTTTGTTCATATCCAGCTGCGCGGTGAGGAACAAGCTCTTGCCCTTCGTAGCTGCTTTGTGACATCCCTAGTTTTTTAAAAATATCTTGTTCAACGAACTCCTTATAAGATTGCCCGCTTGCTACTTCAATTATTTTACCAAGTAGTGAGTAACCTGTATTTGAATAAGCCATTGCTTCGCCAGGCTTAAAAACCATAGGGTGCTTGGCAAAACGCGCTAGCGTGTCGTCAACACTTGCAGGTACTTGTATTTCTTTATCGAATAGGTCGTCGTCATCGGTGTAATTTGCTATGCCCGATGTATGGGTCAGCAAATTTTCTATTGTGACGAGGTTACCCTCGGTAGGAAAGTTTGGAACATACTTATGAATATCGTCAGAGGTTAATAATTTACCTTGCTCTTGCAGTATCAAAATTGCAGCAGCGGTAAACTGTTTTGAAATAGAACCTAACCGTAAAACACTTTGATTGGTTAGTGCAATGTTGTGTTCAAGATTTGCAAGCCCTCGGGTTCCTTTAAAAACAGTTTTTCCATTTTTACTTATTATCACCGACACACCAGGCTCACTGGCTGAAAGGGTATCGTTAAGGATTTGCTGGTACTGTAAAGCTGTAGGCTCTGCTTTTGGTAGGTTGGGTACTAATAGAGTAAGAGCTAATAAGCAGCTTGTGTAAAATGGCTTAATCATGTTCATCCTTTAATTTTTATATCAAGTTCGCTAATAAGCCAGCGTTCCTTGCGCTTTATAGTGAGTTAATATTGCACAGCTAAAAAGTAAACACAATTAAAGACGTTTTTAAGTACTTAGTAGTGATTGAAAACCAAGGGCAACAAATCTTGACTTCATACACCAAGGGTCAAGGTTTAAAGTTTTTTTGCTCATAGAAAACCAAAGGGGTGAAATCTTGACTTCATACATCAATGTTCTAGATTTCTATTTTACAGCTTACTGAGTGAATTGCTATGTCTAGGCCGCTGCGAATAGAGTATGAGAATGCGTTTTATCATGTGATGAATCGTGGTAGAGGGCATGAAAATACCTTTTTGAGCGATGACGACTTTAAGTATTTTCTATATTGCATTGAGCAAGCAAGCCTTCGTTTTAATATTGAAGTGCACTCATATTGTTTAATGACTAATCATTACCACCTGTTAATAAAAACCCCCGATGCTAATTTAGGCCGAGCTATGAAGCATATTAATGGTCTTTATACTCAATACTTTAACCGTACCCATAATACAGATGGTGCGCTGTTTAGAGGGCGCTACAAAGCAGTGTTGGTGGATGCTGATAATTACTTATTACATGTTAGTCGGTATATTCATCGTTACCCAATTGAAACGAGCACCCCGTTGGTAGATGACTTTGCTAAGTACAAATGGTCTAGCTATTCAGCTTTTATTAAAAGTGGTGCGACACCTAAATGGCTAAATAGAGATTTTATATTTTCGCTGCAAGGTAAAAAGCGTAAATATGCTGCGTACAAACAGTTTGTTGAATATGAGAGCAATGAAGAGATAAGCGCTTTTTATGGCGCTAAAAAGTTACTGTCGGTGTTAGGCTGTGAAGATTTTATTGAAAACTTAAAGGGTTATATTGCAACATCAAACAGTGAAAGTAAGCTTGTTAGTAAAAAGCACTCAGAGAATGATGTAATTACTTACTTAGCTAAACACTTTAATGTTGAGGTAGATGATATAGTTATGGTTAAAAAGGGGCGAAAAGAGAAAAACTTACCCCGTTGGTTTGCTATTAAATTTTGCCAAGATTTAACGGGATTAGATTTGCAGGCATTAGCAAATGTTTTTAATGTTAAGCACTATTCGGCAGTATCAAAAACTGTTGGTAGATTAAATGCATTAATGGTCGAAGATAAGAAGGTTAAATTACAGTGGGAAGCGCTTCGAGGTTGTTTGATGTCTGAAGTCAAGATTTGACCCCTTGTTGATGACCCCTTGTTGACTTATGCCTTATAAATTCCCTTTTAAATAAGAGGTTACTATGGTTCGTAGAGCGCTCATTCTACTTTGCATTTTATGCTTTAATATCAGCTCGTTAAATGCCAGTGAAAAGGATAAAACCATTACGTTTGCGGTTGGTCATGATCATGACAAAATGTTGATGGAGAATTACCCAATTTATCGTGCTAGCTGGCAATTTTTAAATCAAAGTTTAGCTAAACTAGGGTATAAAGTAGACGCCATTGTTTTACCTTGGGCTAGAGCGAACTATTATACTCAGTCAGGAAAAGCTGACGGTTTATTTTTAGCAGCTAATCTGCCAGGACGAGAGCAGTGGGCGGTTTTGTCAAAGCCAATTGGAGTGGGGGCGTTTGGTGCTTTTTATCACAAGGATAGAAAAGACAAAGAAAATATTATTGCGGGTGTTCGTTTAGGTGTGCACGATAAAATATTAACGGGCTATCACACTTATGAGCTGTTAGAAGTTGCCACGGCTCAGCAAGGGTTTAAACTGCTTTTTAACCAAAAAGTAGACCGCTTAATTATGTCAGAAAGCTATGGCAAGTATTTGTTAAGCACTGAGTTGATTGAATTTAAAAACGACATATTATTTGACTCTAACGTGATTGAGAAACGTTCAATTCATGTTGCATTTGCAAAAGACATTGCTGAAAGTTTGAAAGCTATGGCGGTAGTGAATAAAGCGATTGATTTGGGTATAAGCGACGGTACATACCACGATGTTATGATTAAAAATAAAGTACCTGAAAGTATGTTTTTGTCTAGCTTTGATAAATAGTCGTTATATTTTATTTATTTTTAAGGGCAGCCTGTAGAGAGTGTTTTATTTCATTTTTGTGAGTGAAAAAATGCAAAATTTGTCTTAAATAACTTCGTTTTATTATTCCGTTAAAGTAAGCGTTTGATGAAGAGGCAAATAAAAATTTCTCTCCACTTACCAATCATAAAAAGCCATATTCAGCTGGTTATAAAAAAGGGCAATAATATTGCCCTTTTTTACGCGCTTAAACTTATTTTTATAACTTATAGCGCTACTAAGCTTTGCTCTAGCATTGCCTTTATTTGTTTTACTATTTTAGCTTCTGTTTCAGGTTCGAATTGTTGTATACGTGGGGTATGAATATGCCCTGTAGGTATACTTGAATTAAGCGCATCGCGTAGGCGAATACTTCTATACGATATTTCGTTAGACAGGTAACCACCGCCGCCGCCATTTACCGCAATACTATTTTTAAGCTCGCCGTACGAAGGCGCTTTATAGGTTTTTTCAAGCGTGGTGACTTCACGGTTGTCGATAACTTTATAAGGGCCTTTGGCTTGTTGCATGTAACTTACAGGCAAGCTAAATTCTACAAATTCGTTGCCCGGGAGTGGCCGGCCATTAAGTTTTGGTATTACTGGGCTTGTTTGCGTGCCGCCATACACAATATTGGCATTGTCTGGGGCGGTTACACTGCGGCGTTTACCCGGGAAGTGCTCCAAATCAAATTCTGTTCTGCCCATACTTACGGTTACTACCATGTCTACATTATTAAGTGCGTAGTAGGGGGCAAGTAGTGATTCTATTATGCCTTGATCAAAGTCTTCGTAGCGCACAGGCACCATAACGGTGTTAATTTCTGCGCTTATGCCGTTGTAATTAATAACTTGGCCGTCGAGTAATAACGCTGCAACACCTGAGGGGTTACTTTGGTTTATGTTTCTATCGAGTAAAAATGGGTCAAAGCCCGTTAGTAATATTTTTTTAGTACTGCCTGATGAAAAATCAAGATCGGTGCGGCCTCTGCTACCTTCCTCAAGTAGGGTTAGTAAAGTATTTAGTTGAGCCTGTGTAATTGAAAACTTAGGCGATGTTGTGCGTATTACTTTGCTTGAAAGCAGGCGCGCCCAGTAAAGTGCTCGGTCGTCGTAATTATTGGTTTTTATTATGCGATGCTTGGCGCTTTCCCACAGTTCAAAGCTAAAGCGTTGTACTAATGTTTTTGCACTTTTAAAGTTGTTAAGCTCTTTAAATTGCTGCTCAAAACTTGATATTTGTGGGGTAAATGCTTTTAAAACATGTGGCATTGCCGATTGGGCTTTGTTGATGCGCTGTTCTTCAACAGTTAAAGGATTACTTAAAGCAGCGAATGAAGAGGCTATTAAGCTGGTCGCTAATAATACTTTGATCATAATATTCCTAAGATAAAGCGATTGTTTTATATGTATTTTACTATCCTATTATTGTTAACTTACAGCAACCCATTAACGTTGAATCGACTGATATTTGCTTTTTTTAATTTATTTTTTATTTATAAAGCTAATATTAAGCTTCTTTTACAGGTGAACAAAGTTAGAATATTTAATAAATTTCCTCCACTTCTAACATGTATTAAAGAAGTGGAGAATAAAAGGTGTAGGACCTTATTTATCAGCTGTCGCTTTACCATCTAGTTTATAAACTTTACCGTTTTTCATGACTAGATCAACATGCTGTAAAAGGTTTATATAACGCAATACATCACCTTTAACAGCAATAATATCTGCATATTTTCCTTCGCTTACCGTTCCCACTTTATCGTTTACTTTCATTAGCACTGATGGCCAATAAGTCGCGGCACGAATTGTATCCATTGCAGAAATTTCCATTTCGTTTACCCATACAGCTAATTCGTTCCATGTGCTTTGACAGTGAAATTTGGTTGGTATTCCGCTGTCGGTACCTACCAATAAAACTACGCCAGATTCTTTTAATTGTTGAATTTTTCGTTTTAATGTGGGTTTGCGCATTGGTGTTAGTTGCATATATTCAAGCTCGCCTACATTTTTTAATGAGCCGCGAATATCATCAATAGTGCTTTTTTCTAGTCCTCGGTGCCAGCATTTATTATCTAAACGCTCAGGGTTGGCAACGGTTAAGTCATAATTCCAAAGTCCTTCTACTGTTGGGGTCCAATAAAGTGGTCCGCCGGCAATTCTGCCTTTGGCTGTGCGCTCTCTGAGTAAAGCAATCACATCGTTTGGAAATTCGGGAGCTGTGGTAAGTCCTGTGTGCTCAAAATTATCCACCCCTATTTCTAAGCCCCGTCTAATTTCGTCAGGTTTATGTGAGTGAGCAACCACGACTAGATTGCGCTTATGGGCTTGGTCAACAATAGCTTGTGCTACCTCAAGTTTCATCATGTCGTGGTCAATGAGTTTGATAATATCAACACCTGCATCAGCCAATTTGTTGACCTTTTTTTTGGCATCTTCAACGTTTTTAACACCCCACCTATACAGCTCGGTACCAGGGTAGGCTTCGTGTTGCAAAAAGGGACCCGAAACAAACAAGCGTGGACCTGGAATTTCACCATTCTCTATTTTATTTTTTATTGTAATGGAGTCTTTTAATGGTGCGCCTAAATCGCGGGCACTGGTGATCCCAGCTAACAATAATTGTTCAGCGCTTGCAGGCATTATTTCGCTTGTTAGTTTAGGAGTATATTCTTTATGCCAGTGCTTGTAATCAGCATGACCATTTAGCATTAAGTGTGCATGGTTTTCCCAAAGGCCAGGAAGTACATCCATGCCTTCTGTTGAGACAATTTTGTACCCCGTAGGTACAGGTAACGTATCAACTGTTCCAACTTTTTCAATGAGTCCGTTTTTTACTAATATTACGCTGTTGGCAAGTGGCTGATTACCAAAGCCATCTATCAGTCTTCCGCCTACTAATGCGGTGGGTTCAGATTGCTTTGCAGCACTTGCTATAGGTACTACTAAAATACTTAATAAAGATAAGCAGGTTAAAACTGAGAGTGCAGATCTATATAAACTTGTTGCTGTAATATTCAACATCGGTACATTCCTTTTGTTTAATTATTATCTGATAGTTATAGTTGCTCAGTTAAGATAACGTCAAAATACATAACTTAGCAAAACAAAACGTTGAACCTATAATTTAACTAAAGAGAGAGGCTTCCTAAGTGCTTGAGCAGTGCTTAAAAATGTATTGCCTTTTGCTCTGGTTTTAATAGTTAGATGGGGAATCGTACATGGTCTATTGCAGGAATACGCTTACATATTCATAACGGTATTGTTTTGGGGAATTATTGGCTGGGTAAATGATAGGTAGGTTAAACCTCCTGTAACAAATGACAAGAGGCTTTATTATTAGCCTACTTAGATTGGCGCTTGTCGAGTAAGTAACGTACGGCCATTCTTGCAACGCCCGCTCCAATACCTGAGACGACTGCCCATGTTACGGCTTCTTTGATCTCTGTATTTTCACTTGGCTTGTCTTTTGGGGCTGGTTCGTTGGTAACCTTTTCCCACGATTTTTGTAAAGTTTTCCTTGTTAACATACCAGCAGAAGCTGCAGCCAAGCCTATACCTATCGTCGTAATTAGTTGTTTATTACTCATAATGTTCTCCTTTTAATACATATCAATAGGGGGTTATTTATGTTTAATTTTTAAAGTAAGAATATGAGTAACAGCAAGTTACATACCGAAAGGTAACAAAGCCCTAATTAAACCTCTATTTTAAATATAAAACCATGAGGCTGAGCTTTGTATTCATTTTTAATTTGACTAACAACGAGGCGTTTTTAACACTTTTTTGGTTAATCTTTCATTGAGCGCCATGCAAATGTTGATGCGGCTATAACAATGGCAATGGCTATTCCTAGGTACAGGGTTTCTATTGTGCCGCCAAATTCCACTGCATGTTCTAAAAATAATATAACGAGTACAACAGAGGTGACTTGTACGAGAGTTATTTTTAAATCATGAAAGTCTTTAATCTTAAAAGCGGCTAAAAATTTACTTTCTTTTGATTTAGCAGGCGATATAAACAAGCGGTATAAGCTAATGGCTATAACTTGCAAGGTAATGCCTATTAATAGTAAATCGAGTATTTTAAGTAGTTCAACTATGAGGGCTTTACCTGCTTTGGCTGAGTCGGGCAGGTCGAGAATGGTTGAAACCACTATATTAAAAACAATATTAATGCATGAAACATAAACAAGGAGCGATGATACTGCTGCGGTGATAACCGCAATGACAACTAAAAAACGGCTAGTTTGAAATATATTTTCCATGTTGCTCAACTTCATAATTAGACTGAATCTATACGAAGCATAGTATATGTTAGATCCCTAAGTTACTATTTAAATAGAGTAATAAACTTGAGAACACTTTGAATTATTTAGCTCACCTTTATTTTGCAAAGCCAACGGCTGACTCCCACTTTGGAAATTTACTAGGCGATTTTGGCGGCCATAGGCATGTGGCACAGCTGTCAGAGCCTGTAAAAAATGCGTTAAATAATCACTATCTAGTTGATAAGTTCACAGATGCACACCCCGTTGTTAAAGAGGCTAAACAGTATTTTTCGCCAGCGCGAAGGCGCTTTGCAGGCGTGGCAATAGATGTGGTGTTTGATCACTTTTTAATTACGCATTGGCAGCAGTTTAGCGAGCAACCTTTGAGTGATTTTAAACGTAACAGTTTTGGGCTTTTAAATCAGCGGTTAGCGCACATGCCACCGCGTATGCAGCGCGTAGTTACTAGCATGACTAAAAACGATTGGTTTAAAGATTACGAAACTATTAATGGTGTGGGGACTGCGCTAGACAACATTGCTAATCGTATTCGCTTTGCCAACCAATTTGCAGGCGCTGCCCAAGATATAAAACGCCATTACTACCAGTTGGATGCGGCTTTTTTAGCGTTTTTTCCACAATTAATAACGCATGTATCAGAGTTTAATACGGAGGAGATTTAAATCTTTGTTAGTAAATATTAGGCGATTTTTTTGCTAACGCGTTTAGTCGTCTGGGCCATTTAATGTGAATTTTAGGTGTTTGCGCATGTCTTTTAAAATAACGCCTTTTTTAAGCATGGCGCCGCTTAATCGTTTTTGCCATTTTAATATGTCGGGCTCTGCGGCATCAAGGGCTTGTTGGTTTTCAAACTGAAAGCACATAAGTAACGAGCCCGGAAATAAGTGATACTCCACGTCAAACCAACATTGCAGCATACCGGGTAGTTCAGCGCGGCCTTGCTCTTCTATTTTATCGGCAACGTTAAGCACAAGCGCTTGTTGTTTTTCTTGTACTTTAGATAGTTTTTTCATTCTAGTGTTCCACTTGAGGGCATAATAATAGCCAGAATGGGTCATTATACATCAGCTTTTAGTGCCCAACACCTTAAAGCTAAGTTAATAGTTATTTTCTAATAAACATAAGCTTAAACGCAGTAACTTTACTCGTCGCTTTTAGCATGGTTAACTTGGCGAGGGTTTTATAGCGTTTGGTTAAATACGCAAACATAAGAGTCAATTTATTACGCCCAGTTTGTGTATAACAATAATAATTGCAGTCACTAAAGTGTTATTAATTAATAACACTTTAGTGACGTGATGATGCAAGTGATACGTACAAGTAGGCTTGCAGTTTAATAGGCGCAAGATGCTATTTTTAAGATTTAAAAAGGAAGTTGTGTTGTGAAAAATACGGTTGTTTTACTTTTAGGTATGTGGATTTTAAGTGGGTGTACGACTACCAACAACATTGAGTTTCCTGTTGTTGAAAACAATGTTGCGTATTCTAAAGTGGCGTCGCTCGGTTTTGTAAATGCTAACGAAAAAATACACTATGGCAGTGGCGAATCACAATTTGCATTACTTTGGCGAGCCACGCATGCTGAACAAACTAAATCAAAGCCGTTGGTGGTATTACTGCATGGTGGTTGTTGGTTAAGTGCATACGACATAAAACATACTTATGCGTTAAGCACGGGCTTGGCACAGGCAGGGTTTAATGTATGGTCGGTGGAATATCGCCGAAGCGGCGAAAGCGGTGGCGGTTGGCCAGTTACATTTAACGATATAAAAGCCGGTATTTTAGCATCAAGTACTTACAATAGTGGTGAGTTTAAACTTAATAATGCTGTTGTTGTGGGGCACTCGGCTGGTGGGCATTTAGCGTTACTTGCGGGTGGAGAAATAAGTGAATTAAAAGGCGTAATTGGCCTTGCTCCCATTACCGATATTAAAGCCTACGCGGCAGGTACTAATAGTTGTCAAAAAGTAACTAAAGATTTTATGCAAGGTATGCCAAACGATAAGCCCGAACAATACACTCAGGCCAACCCAAGCGAGCAAACCTTGCATGCGCAAAGCATAATTTTACAAGGTGCGAATGACAGCATTGTCCCGGCGTATAAGTTAGAGCAACTTAATCGGCCGGTAGATTTACTCAAAGGGGTGGGGCATTTTGATTGGATACACCCAGGTTCTGCTGCTTTTAGCACGTTAGTTGAACATTTAAACGGAATAGATAAATGAATTTTGATGATATTGTAGCGCTTGATAAAGCCGATGTACTTGCAAGCAAGCGTGATGAATTTGATTTACCCGAAAATACTATTTATTTAGACGGTAATTCGCTAGGAGCTTTACCCAAAGCGGTTAAAACCAGAGTTGCGGCAGTAGTGAGCGATCAGTGGGGGAGTCATTTAATTAGAAGCTGGAACGATCACCAATGGATTGATTTACCTACGCAGGTTGGCGAAAAAATAGCGCCCATAGTTGGGGCCGAAAAAGGCCAGATAATTTGTTGTGATTCGATTTCAATAAATTTATTTAAGCTTTTGAGCAGCGCGCTTATTTTAAACACGGGTCGTAGTAAAGTGTTATCAACGCAAGATAATTTTCCGACCGATTTATACATGGTGCAAGGCTTAAGCGACTTATTAGGCACTGATTTATGTCAATTAAAACTAGTTGAAGAGCAATGTATTGAGCAAAACTTAACTGACGACATCGCTGTATTGTTACTTACCCAAGTTAACTTTAGAAGCGGTAAGCTTTTAAATATGCAAAGGCTAACAAAGCTCGCCCAGCAAAAAGGTATTTTAGTGATATGGGATTTAGCGCACAGTGCAGGTGCATTGCCGGTTGAGTTGGATAAATGCAACGTTGATTTTGCAGTCGGCTGTGGCTACAAATATTTAAATGGTGGCCCAGGGTCACCCGCCTTTTTATATGTTGCTAAGCGCCACCAAAGTACAGTTAAACAGCCATTAAGCGGTTGGATGGGGCATGCGAAACCATTTGCATTTAATGCCCATTACGAGCGGCCAGAAAATATTAATCAGTATTTATGTGGTACGCCAAGTGTTATTGCTATGAGTGCGTTAGATGCCGCGCTTGATGTATGGGAAAACGTTAAAATAGGTGATGTGAGGGCTAAGTCGATTGCTTTAGCCGATATGTTTATTACCCTTGTGCAGTCGCATGCTAGCTTGGTTGATTTGCGCTTACGCTCTACTGAGGATTCAAACCAACGTGGAAGCCAATTGGCTTTTTCGCATAACCAGGCATTCGCTATTTGCCAAGCATTAATAGAAAAAGGCGTTATAGCTGACTTTAGAGCGCCTAATATTTTACGGTTTGGTTTTACGCCTTTGTATACCTCGTTTGAAGATGTATGGAACGCAGTGAGTATTTTAGTTGATGTAGTAACAACAAAGTTATACGCCGAGCCTCGGTTTAACTTACCGGGTAAAGTAACTTAATAAAGTTGGCCAATTGCTTTGGTTTATTTTACTTGAGCAATTGGCCTTTAGCTTTATTTACAAGCTTGTTGTTAACTACTGAAACTTAAAGTTTTTCATTGTGTGTTGTAGGGTTGCAGTATTAAGTCGCATTTCATTAAAAATTACTTCTTGTTTTCGCGCGGCTTCAACTTCATGATTTGCGTATTCAAATACGCTTGCTGCATCAATAGCTATGTTTGAAGCAACTGCCGACTGCTCTTCAGCAGCGGATGATACGTTCATTGCTAAATTTTCGAGTACTTTGCTTTGTGCATGTACTTGCTCAGACACTGTCCTTGCTTGATCAAATCGCTCTAAAGTGGCTTTTGATAATTTAGAACTTGCTACAATTGAGCTTACCACTTGCTCGCTAATGGTTTGTAATTCACCGAGTAAGGTCGAAATTTTTTCTGATGATTCTTTACTGTTTCCAGCAAGGCTTCTTACCTCGTCAGCAACAACGGCAAATCCTCGGCCGTGCTCGCCGGCTCTAGCTGCTTCAATTGCGGCGTTTAGTGCAAGTAAATTGGTTTGTTCAGCTATGTTACTAATTGAGTCTAAAATGGACGATATGCTGGCTACCTGCTGATCCATTCTACTCACTACTTCCTCTACATTTGACATGCCTGTAGCAAGCTCACTAATAGAGCTTTGGCTAAGTTTGTTATCTTCAATTAATAGGGTTGCTTGTTTGTTTAATTCGTCACTCGAGCTGAGTGTTTCAGAGGCAGAGCCTGCTATTTCGCGGCTTGTTGCGGCCATTTCTTCTATTGCGGTGGCTATATTACTCGCCATGGCCAATGTTTTGTTTGAATCATCAAGTACTGTTTTGGTTGCATTGCTCATATCATTGCTGAGTTTGGAGCCTGAATTGATTGAATGGTCGAGCCCTAATAACAGGTCTTTAAAAGCGAAAATAGTATTGTGAATGGCATTTGATATTTCGCCGAGTTCATCTTTACTTTTAAGCCTTATGTCTATTGTTAGGTCGCCTTTTTCGGCTTTAAGTAATAGTGATGTTAGTTGGCTCAACTCTTTTTTGAGGGTACTTAATAAATGAAAGTTTAGGTACGCTATGATAGCTAACGTAACTAAAAAGTAGGCAATAGTGAGTGTAAGCGTTGTATCGGCTGCTTCTTTTAATTCAAGGCCATCTTTATCAACCGTATTCCATTGGGTGTCTAGTAATTTTTTAATTTGAGTTATTTGCTGTGTTGCCATAGGAAACCACTCCGACGCTGCCGGCAAGGTCGTAAAGTTTGGGGAGTTTGTGCTGAGTAATGTATTTGTTATTGCATTAATTTTACGTGAGTCATCGCTTTGTATAATACTGTTAAAGCTTTGCAATTGTTGGCCTTGTAAGTTAGCTATTAAGTATTGATTGAGCAAATCTATTTCTGAACTGTATAAGGCAATATTTTGCTGCGTAACACTCGTTAATTGCTTTTTAGCTAAAGTGCCGTTTATTTTTCCTCGGTTTTGACCTAAGCGTTCTTTATAGTGAGCGAGTAAAAAAGCAATATTAAGATCCTTAGATAACACTGGGTGCTTTATTTGGCTGCTCAGGTTTGCCGCTACATCAAGTGAAATTTGGTTTAGTTTACTGTAAAAGGCGAATGCACCAGGGGCTGCTTTATTATCAACTTGAGTGCGTAATGCCGCTTTTTCAGCATTGAGATCAAAAAGAATGCTTAAATTTTTAGAGACCTTTGTGGAATTTTTAGTGAGTTGAGCACTTACCGACTCTAAATGCAGTATTGAAGCATCTGCCTTTTGGCGTTGCGCGAGTACTTTGTTTTTTGCTGCGTCTGAGCCGCTTCCTAAAAACCCTGCTGTTAAACCGCGCTCTACAGCATGATTATGTGCCACTTTTTCAAGCGCATCGAGAAGGCTAATTAAAGTTATATCTTGCTGTAGTGTTTGCGACTCTTGCCATTTATTTGTGATGTTTTGTATTAAAAGTATAAAAATAAAAACCATTAATATTATTGAGGTCAGCAAAGAGAGTTGAATAATAGATAGCCGCCCAAGTAAGCGATTCATAAGGTCAGTCCTATAGTGTATTTATCTCAGTATTTTGGTTAAGCAATGGTTGAGCAAGTAAACGGCTATTAGCTATTTAATACATAAAGCGTAGTGTAGTTTTTAATAAATTCACTCGAGTAAGCGAGTTAATTTGATGAACAACGTTGTTTGTGAGGTATTTAACAGTGCTTTGTTTACTAACGATTGCAATTTTGTAAGCATTTTGGTGGTGGTTACCTTGTTATTGTTTTGCTTAAGTTGAGATAATGATAGGTGAACCAATTTAACGGACTAATTAAAATGAATAAATTTATACTTACCCCGCTTGCTATTACACTTTCTTTAACGCTTAGCGCATGTGGTGGCTCTTCATCAGAGAGTAGCTCTGGCAGCTCGTCAAGCAGTGGCAGCACAGTTCAACTTCAAACTATTGCCTTACAAACATTAACACGCGAATGCGGGGCTGATTCAGCGTATCAAGCAGATGTTGTTTTTCATAGTGATGATGGCGATGCTATCGGTTCTGTTAAAACCGATGCAGAAGGTAAATTTTCAGGTGAGTTACCCTCAGGTACCAAACATGTATCAGTACTAGGTGATGTGTTTGATGAAGAAGACGGCGGTTATAAGCAAATTATCACTGAGCTTGATATTGAAAATAGAACTAATTTAGGCACCTTTTATTTTAATGACTTTACAGGTGATTGTGGATGTATTGAATATAATGTTGATACTACAGCGCTAAGCACGATTGCGTCGGATTACACAATATATCAATCACAAGGTAATGAAGTTTCAGGGTCTGTAAATATTTGCCCGAATGATAACAAGCTTTATTTAACGGCGCTTTCTAGGTACTCAGTTGATGCGAAAGCTGCCGTTATTGATATACCGGTAAACTCATCAGTTATTACTCTTACGAATGAAGACTTTATTCATGACGGTGTTGAAGTTCCAGTTCAATTAGATATTGATGCTGATTATGCTAGTACTCGAGGTTATATAGAAGCTGATAATACGTATAGGTTTGTTCAATATAGTGGCTCTGATATATCAAGCACGCTTTTTGTTTTCCCAACAGTGACTGAGCATAATTTTTATGTGCAGCTTGATTTTATGTCAGACCTTATGAATGTAGATGGTGTTGACGTTGAGATTCAAAGTTATGCCCGAAGCGCAATAGATAGTAATGGTGATTATCAGCTGACCACGCTTCCGAGCGTTACTTATGATTTAGGGTTTAGTTTACTTCAATTTACTGAAAACACTGATTCAAGCTTTGACTTTGGTAATGTTGACAACCGATTTGCTCGCACAATATGGGGTTACAGCTTTTTAGTTGATGATGCAGCAGAAAGCCGATTTGATTGGACAATAAAAGCGGGCATAAGTGGTCAAATTCCAGATCTATCTTTTGGTAATGTATTCCCTGAACCTACCGACGAGGTTATTTTAGAAGAGTTAACGGTATTACTTTATGGTTATGCTGGAAATGCAACGGATGCAAACAGTTATACAAAACTTTTAGATACGATTTCTGAAGGTGGGCATTTAACTAAGCCAGAGTTTAGCAACTACGTGTATACATTTGTAAGTGCTGAAATATATTAGGCTTTGCGTTTGGTTATCTTTAAAAGGCCACACTTGTGGCCTTTTGCTTTTTAAATTTACTCACACTAAATTTTACCTACCAATACCTCCTTCTTCCTGCTCTTTTTTACTGCATCAATAACAATAAAAGAGCGCCTACTTTAGATAAATTAAACTTATTATTAATAAAATGTAAAAACTAATTGTTTAAATTTAGCAATAATAAATTATTTAAAAGTAATCTAGACTGTAAATCACTCAATTGGCAAGCATATGCGGTGTTACTGAGTTTATATAACAACAGATAATTTTAGAGGAATTTATTATGAAGTATGAAGGGTATAAAACGTTCACAACAGCGCAAGATGAGGGCGTACTCACCGTAACATTCGATTATGGAACAGTAAATGTGCAAGGGTTCACCATGCTTGAAGAGCTCAACAGCTTAGCTATGAGATTGGAGCGTGACCGCAGTACAAAAGTGTTGTGTTTCAATCTGCAAATCCAGAGATTTGGGTTTGCCACTATGACACTGAGTTACTTAAAGATATGTCTCAAGAAGCGTTGTCACGCGATGATGTTAAGTTACTTGACTTGCAATCTGTTTGTGAGCGCATTAGTAAAGTACCTCAAGCAACTATTGCAAAACTAGAAGGGTTTGCACGCGGGGGCGGCCATGAACTTGCACTTGCTATGGATATGCGTTTTGCAGCTCGTGGTAAATTTAAGTGTATGCAAATGGAAGTGGGTATGGGGATTTTACCTTGTGGCGGTGGTGCATCACGTATGGCACGCCAAGCAGGGTTAGGTAGAGCACTTGAAATTATATTAAGTGCACGTGACTTTGATGCTGATGAAGCGCAAGCATATGGCACAATTAACAAAGCTCTAGAGCCAGATGAAATTGGCCTTTATGTTGATACCCTAGCAAAGCGAATTGCACAATTTCCTGCAGAATCAATTAACGCATGTAAGCAAGCTGTTTATGAATCAATAGATAAACCAATTGATGAAGCACTTAAGGCTGAGGCGTACTGGCTATATCAAGCAACTAGCAAAACAGCAGCAATTAAGCGTTTTGCGGCCGCGGATGAACAAGGCTTAGAGCACGACATTGAAAACCAACGTAACTGGAATGAGTTAGTGATGAAGGTCCAGGAGATAAAGTAATAACTCATACAGTCAAATTGATTAAAGTCATACTTAATTACAATAGATAGGAGTTAGTATGTTAGGCGAAGATCATTCACTTATTAATGAATTTCCATCATATAAAGAAAAAATTATCGCGTTAAGTTCGACTAATGCGGAGTTTGGAAACGATGCAAAGCGCTATCATGAGCTTGATAAAGAAATTAGAACACTTGAGCTAGATAATGCGCCCATTGGCGATGAGGCTTTACATAAATTAAAGCAAGAGCATGCAATATTAAAAGATGCGTTATATTGCCAATTGTTGAAAGCTTAATAGTGAGTTATGAATAAACACACTATTAATACCTTAGCTGAGTATTAAATGAGTGTGGAACTGTATAATGAGCAGCCTTATGGCTGCTTATTTGTATTGGGTATAATTAAAGTACGTATTAGTTTACTGTGTGTTTTCCCAATATGGGATTTCACCATAATGCTTTATAAAAAAGTCTATAAACGCACGCACTTTTGGCGCAAGCAATCGAGAGCTTGGATATACCGCCCAAATGGCAGGGTTTGAATCCATGGGGTAGTCTTTTAATATTTGAACTAGGGTCCCTTGTGCTAATGCTTGGTGAACACACCATATTGATGAGATGGTAATGCCGGCTCCATCAATGCATGCATCTCTTATTGACTCTCCATTATCAATACGAATATTGCCTTTAACTTTAATTTTTTCAATGCCGTTTGCTGTTTTAAAATTCCAATGATCGATACCAATTAAGTTAATACAATTGTGGTTAAGAAGGTCGTGTGGTGTTTTAGGTTCTCCGTGTTCTGCTATGTAGCCTGGTGAGGCGCATATAATTCTATGGTCGCGGGCTAACTTCCTGGCTACGAGGGTTGAATCGTTAAGCTCGGCATTTCTGATAGCGATATCAAAACCACCTTCTACCATGTCTACAATACTATCACTTTCTCTTAAATCCACTTTAAGCTCAGGGTGCTGATCAACAAAAGCTTTAAGTGCGGGCACTATATGCATACGACCAAATGAGGAAGGGGCTGCAACACGAATCGTGCCTTGGGGGGTAAAAGAGCCTGCGCCTACAGCTGCTTTTGCACTATTTATAGCATTTAATATTTCTTCGGCGTGAGGTAAAAATTCACGGCCTTCCTCTGTTAATGATACTCGTCGTGTAGTGCGATGAATAAGTTTTACACCAAGCGATTCCTCAAGCTTAATAATATGCATGCTGGCGACCGGCGGCGACAGACCTAGTTCAGCGCCTGCTGAACTAATATTGTGTGTAGAGGCAACACGAACGAATAACTTGAGGTGTTCATTGTTCATTATTAAAGCCTATTATTAATGAAATTTTAAAACTGATTATTCATTTCAGTGTATTATCATATATATGGTTTGTAAATATACTCTATGCACAAACTAAATAAGGGGGTTACCATGAAAGCGATGATTATTAATGAGTTTGGCGCAAGTGATGTATTTAAAGCTGCAGATATTGCTAAACCAGTTGTAAAAGAAGGCCATGTAGTCGTTAAAGTAATGGCTACGAGCGTAAACACGGTTGATATGATGATTCGTCGAATGGGTGACGCATTAGCTCCCTTATCGCCAGCATTACCGGGTGTATTAGGTATGGATTTTGCCGGTGTTATTGATGAAGTTGCCGATGGGGTAACCGGATTTGCTGTAGGCGACGAGGTATACGGCTGCGCTGGTGGGTTAGCAGAGTTACAAGGCGCGTTAGCAGAATATATGCTGGCCGATATTAAGTTAATAGCACACAAACCCAAAACATTGTCTATGCGCGAAGCGGCAGCTATTCCTTTAGTGGGTATTACGGCTTATGAGGGCTTAACGCGCGCTGCAGTAAAGCCCGGTCAAAAAGTGTTAGTGCACGGTGGAGCTGCTGGCGTTGGGCATATTGCTTTGCAGTTAGCTAAGTATTTTGGTGCTGAGGTATTTGCGACAGGTGGTGGCGATAAGCAATCAGCACTAATCGAAAAACTAGGTGGCACTGCCATTAATTATAAAACGCAGAGTGTTGCCGATTATGTTAAGGCACACACTCAGGACGCGGGTTTTGATGTTGTTTACGATTCAATTGGTGGTGCAAACCTACTAAAATCGTTTGATGCTGCTGCCTTAAATGGTCATGTTGCTACTACGGTATCGTTGGCAGAAATAGATTTAACTCCTGCTCATTTTAAAGGGCTGTCGTTACATGTTGTATTTATGCTTATACCTATGCTGCACAACCATAAACGCCAGCAGCATGGTGAAATATTAGCTAAGCTTGCAACAATTATTGATGAAGGGCACCTTGTACCTGTGTTAGATAATATTGAATTTAACTTTGAGGATGCCGGTAAAGCGCATGATCGCCTTGCGAGTGGTGAAGGTATGGGAAAAGTGGTTATTTCACTATAAATTGTCGTGTTGATTTTAACCGAGCACTTATTAAATGTGCTCGGTTTTTTTGATTATTTATCGGTAAAATCACTCTATAAAGATTTACGGTTGAATAGCCGTAAATTCAATTGAGATCTATTTGTTTTGATAAAAATAATGTAGTTAAGTCTGTTATTTTTATCAGAGCTTCTTTATCTGCATGGGTCCATGATATTTTCGACCCAATACTTTCGCAGCAAATCACGCCTAGTGCTTTATTATCTTTAAAATAAATGTAGTCAAGTAGTGAGTAAATATTGTATGGCTCAAAATAGCTTTTGGTAAAGCCTTTTGTAACTTCGTGATTTCTTGCATCGGGGGCATCAAGTATTTGGTGGCTTAGTATGTAGTTAAAGTAATCTGGGTAGTCTTTTGCTGTTAATACTGAGTCAAGAATGACTTCATCGTTCTCATCAAGGCACATTAAGCAATTTATCTCAGAGTATTCTTCATTAAACAACCATAAGCTGACTCTGTTGGCCGCAGGTATTAATCTTTTTAGTTCACTGCATGTTTGTTTGAGTTTGTGTTCTCTTTTAATGCTCGGATCACTAATTTTTATTGCTAAGTCTTTTAGGTTTTCATTGTTTGGGTTGTAAACATTAAGCAAGCTGTTCAAGCTATCTTTATTAAATGGCTTAGTTAAATAACCGTCCATGCCAATATTTAGGTAATGCTCAATATCTTGTTTCATTGTGTTGGCAGTCATGGCTATTATAGGTATTGATTTGCCTTTGTCTTGCGTTCTTATGGCCTTAGTTGCTTCAACCCCATCCATTACTGGCATCTGAATATCCATAAAAATTAAATCAACGTGGTTGGTAATAAAGTAATCAACGCACTCTTTACCGTTTTCACTAAAAACCACTTTTGCATTATGTGCTTGTAACATTTTACTGACGACGATTTGATTTATTTTATTATCTTCCGCCACTAAAATAGTACAGCCTTGTAAATTAGTTACTTCTTTGTTTTTCTTTAATAAACTGTCTAATATCGATGCTTCAAAACTTTGTTGGTAAATAAATGTAGAGCCTTTGTTTTCTTTACTGGTAAAACTGATTTTGCCATTCATTAAATGACTTAATCTATTACAAATGGAAAGGCCTAACCCTGTACCACCAAATTTACGAGAGGTAGATGAGTCAGCTTGATGAAATTCTTTAAATAAGTTTGCTTGTGCTGCTTTGTTTATGCCTATACCAGTGTCTATAACTTCAAATACTATGTTCTGTGTATTTAAAGAATGACCTTTTAGATTGATTATTAAATCAACGTGTCCAGCTTGAGTAAATTTAATTGCATTTGAGCATAGGTTATTTAATATTTGCGATATTCTTAGTGGGTCACCTTTTAATGTTTTAGCCACTTTTTTATCTATTGATACATTAAACTTTATACCTTTATCAGAGGCTTGTTTTTTTAGTGGCTCAATTACGCCATAAACAACGTCTTTAAGGTTGAAGTCGATATGCTCAATGTCTAACTTTCCGGCTTCTATTTTTGAAAAGTCTAAAATATCATTCACTATATTGGATAAAATATTGGCTGAGTTTAGAATGCTTTTTAGCGCAATATCTTTTTCATTATTACTGCTATCAGATAAGCCAAATTCGGCTAAGTTTAAAATACCATGAAGTGGGGTTCTTAGCTCATGCGACATATTAGCTAAAAATTTACCTTTTAAATCATTAGATGTATCTGCTTCAGTTTTTAGTTTTTCAAGCTCTTGATTATGAACTTTTTGCTGTTCTAATGCTTTACTTAGCTCTCTATTTTTTAGCCTTAACTCTAACTGGGCTATTACCTCTTTACCTAAAATAGTTAATGCGCTTATTTGCTTTTTGGTTAGTTTTTTGGGTTTATCACTAATTACACATAAAGTACCAATTGTACTGCCATGCGGTGTGATAAGGGGAGCGCCTGCATAAAAGCGAATGTTGGGATCGTTGGTTACTAAAGGGTTGTCGTGAAAGCGCTCATCAAGTAATGCATTTTGTATTTCAAATACTTGGTCTTGCAAAATAGCATGAGAGCAAAACGCTATATCACGCTCTGTTTCACTAGCATCAATACCGTACTTTGATTTAAACCACTGTCTTTGCGGATCGACAAGGCTTATAAGTGATATTGGTGTATCACATATATCTGAAGCTAGCTGAGTTAAATCATCAAATACTTTTTCTGCATCGGTATCTAATATTTCATACTCATATAAGGCTTTTAATCGAGACTGCTCATCTTCAGGAATTCGTGCTTTTTGCATAGTAATACCTAATGTTTATATAGCGTTACTATAGAAGTAAATTAGTAGTAATAGCAACTTTTAGCTGCAGATTACAAAAATAGATAAATACCTGTTAGCTTTATTATAGACAGCCTGCAATTAACAAGAAGTTATTGATTCATATTAAGTTAAATATAATAAGTTGAATAGTAATTTATAAATTATGACAAATTTAATGGCTCACTGTCAGTGACTAAAATGGTAAGCGCATCACCTTTTAAAATTAAAACAACCAACTATATCTTGTTTATTTTAATGGGTTTTAAATATCATAACGTGTTTTATTAGTTTGTTTGCAGCTTTGGTGAAACACTTTATTGAGTAGCTCAAGCTGTGAAACCTACTTTAAATTTTCAATTAGCGTGAGCTTTTTTTTAAAATTTAATTTTAGATGAAGGTAGCGAGCTAATGTTGCAATTAGCACCAGGGTTCCGATACAAATTTGCGTAAGCCATATTGTTGAGTGGTTGTACATTAAAACGCTCACGGCCGCTGTGATGCAAAGTGCAGCCCACAAAATGGAACAGCCTATAAGGTTTAAACGCCAATAGTTTATTTGATTAATAAGCTGCTGCTTTTTAAAAAGTAGCAAAGCATTAACATCTAAGATATTGGATTTAATAAGCTTTTTACGTTTTAGAAATGCCCATATTGAAAACCCAATTGGTAACGGAGTTAAAATTGCGTATAACACTTGCTCAGGAGTACTAGTTGCTTCAAAAATTAATGCATAGATACAAAATAAGCTAACAAATGTGCCTGCGACCAAGTCGAACCATGCTTTGATTGATTGTTTTTTTCTTGCCGATGTAATTTGGCTCAGTAGTGCGGCAGTATCCAGTTTTGGAGTAGCATTTTTATAGTCTTTTTGCCATTGTTCTAATAGTGGATCCATAATTATTATTGCTCCATTAGCTTTTGAAGTTGCACACGTGCGCGGCTAGCGCGCTTGGCGACGTTCGCTTCGTTTATACCTAGCGTATGTGCTATTTCGGCTTGGTTAAAACCTTCTAATTGAAGAGAAATAACTTGCCTAAATTTTAATGGTAGCCGTCTCATCGCTGTCATTAAATCATACGTGTTATCGCTGTGTTGGTGAGAATCAGTACTAACCAAGTCAAGTAAAGGGTCGCTTAAATTATGACGATCTTGGCGACGTGTTTCTTTTAAAACATGATCGACGGCACGGTTGTGTGCGACCTTGGCAATAAAGGTCTTCATACTTGAATCGCCTCTAAAGTTTTCTACTGAATGCCAAACAGCTAATGATATATCTTGCAGTAGGTCCTCTCTAAGTGCTTGGTCTGCTTCATGTGTTGCAGCAATACGCGCCATTAAAGGTGCGTATTGCAGTAGTACCTCATGAATATGATCCTTTTTACTCACTATGCTTCCTTGTGTTTTATGAATATATTGCTGTAAGCAATATAGCTTATACACATGAGTATAGGACCCGTAATAATTGCACTTAATAAAAAAGTGTAAGGAGCTAATAATAGGCTTAAGAAAGAAATCAGCGCAATTAAACACATTGGTTTAAACGCATAGAAAAAAGCATTGAGGCTACTTTTTAATGCTTGCAGTACATTTTTATCACCTAGTAAAACACAATAGCTTGCAAAGCTGACTGGCAGTGTAACAGGAATAATCGACGCAAAAATAATACCCAGTTGCCATTGAGACACTTCAGTAGGCTGCGAAAACAAAAGTAAATTGATGCCATCATTTCCTAGTAAAAGCTTTGCTACAAATAACTGAATAAAAAAAGCAGATGCTAAAATTGCTGAAAGCGGAATCATACTTAGCCAGTTTTTAGCTTTAAAAATCGACTTTAATGAAAATACTTTTTGAGTGGCCAAGTGATGAATTACTATTACAGCGCTACTGCCTACAAAAGTGGCGACCCATTTAGAGGCTAGCATGCCATAAGGGGCGGGTAGTATTTGAAAAATACCTTCAATAATTAAAGGAAGCAGTAAAAATAAAAAAAGCTTTACAGGTGCGCGTTTAAATAGTGAAAAACCGTCTTGAAACCATTTATTAGCTTTACTAGCGGGTAAATTATGTAGTGAGCTTACTGTTAATGTACTCATTGTTACTCTCCTTTTGATTGTTATGTTATTAGTCGATAACAATGAGAATAACCTGACATTTTATTTTTCATTAAAGTAAAAAATATTTTTAAACATAAAAATAAATTTAGATTAGCTCGCACCACAAGCAGGGTGTAAATCAAGTACCTCAGTAACTACTTGACCGAATAAAGCTTGTTCTTGCTCAGATAAATTAATAGTTGGGTCAAACTTCATGGTGTCGGCGGGTTGTGAAGTAATTATTTCTGAAAAAGTCATGGCTGTTAATACATTGCCTGCGTAAGAGGCATGGTTACCATCATCCATATGTAGTTTTGCATTTGGCATTAACACTAAAAACCTGTTCCAAACAAGGCCAATGGGAGCCACGCAGCTAGGTTGTTTAGCGCTTATTGATAAGTGTAAGTCGTATACACGCAGGCCCTCTTCAGGGTTGCCTCTTTGTGGATGTTCTGGGAATAAAATAGGTGTAATGTTGTGTGTTTTGGCTGATGAAATTAAATGCTCAGCGGCATCGGTAGAGTACGTTGTTAAACCAGACTGAGAGTATTTTTGGCCTTGAAAAATAGCATGGCTTAGGTTGTTGTTTTTAAGCTTGTCTACATTTGCCCTAATACTCACAATATTATCTAAAAAAGGTCCCGATACGGTGGTTGTATGAACTGATTTATCTGGGTATTGGTTTTCGATTATATGCTCAATGATCCGCCCTAACTGACTGCTGTGACTATTGCCATAAATAATAATGTTGTAATTATCTTCGGTAGTGTTTTGCGTAATTGGAGTAAGACTTACACTTGTATTTGATTGCGGAACTTTGGTATTACTGCTGCCTGAGCCACAGGCTGATAAAAATATTAAAGAAAAAAACCAAAATTGTTTAGGGTATTTAAAATTCAGCATGCCAATTTGTACCAATAATAAGAACTATTTACTGATACTAGTAGGTCGATTCATATGCCGCAAGTTCTTGCACGGTTCAAATATCTTAGTGATATTTTGTTTTATGATTTAAACAAAAAGCCCAGCAAAAATGCTGGGCTGAGGTATTTACGTAATAAACGCATTATTGCGTTAATTCACCAGTAGATGACTCGATGTGTGCTCTTACAAACCATTGAAACTGCTCAAGGTCAGCAAGTTGGCTTACTAGCATATCTTCAGATACTGGATCTAAATCTGATACCGTTTCGATGGCTTTACGGTGATCGGCATTAATGCCGTTGTACACCTTATCTAACGCGCCTAAATGCTCGGTAACAAGTCCTTTACCTAGTGAATATTCGTTCCATGTACGACGGTCTACAATTGACTTAGGTGTACCTACTGGTACGCCGCCTAAAGTGGCAATACGCTCGGCTATTGTATCTGTCATTTCACGCACAGCTTCAACCTGCGGGTCTAGCATTTCATGTACACCTATAAAATTAGGGCCAACAACATTCCAATGAATATGTTTTAGTGTTAATTGAAGGTCTATAAGTGCAACCATACGGTTTTCTAGGGCTGCGATAGTTTTATCAGCTGATTCATTACTCATACCTGGTGCAGTAAATTTAGCTTGCTTATTTGTGTTACTCATAACTTCTCCTACTTAACTATTTAATATTTTTATGTAGATCCTTTACATAATAAATACGTGATAATTATATAAAGCAATCAATATGCCGGAAGTTAAATTTAATAAAGTTATTTAAATTCAATGGTTTGCATTTTGTTTTTTTTGATTTGTTTTTTTAACAGTATGAGGTGGTTATGAAAAGTCTGCATTTTTTTGTAAAATTTGCAGACCAAACAGATTTGTTGAAACTAAACTAAAATATTTTTAACGGGTGTATTCATGTGCCTTTAATAACTCAAGCGGTATTACTTCAAGCGACATCTTATTTGTGGCCTCCAGTAATACTGGCGGCGCAAGGTTTGCTTGTTGCGCATGAAGCCACCTTATCGCGCATAAACACCACTTATCACCCGCTTTTAAGCCTTTAAAATCGTAAAGTGGATTGGGCGTTATTAGGTCATTACCTTGTGACTTCGAAAACTGTAAAAATTCCTCGGTCATAACTGCACACACACTATGATTACCGCGATCAGAATCCGGTACATAGCAAAAACCCTCGCGAGTATACCCGCCATTTCCGCAACATAACTGTAACCGCGTATCGAGAACGTTAAATTGGTTTGCCATTAGGTGCCTTAAGTGACTGTGTTTAATAAAATAACAATAACCTTATCAGGCACTAAAAAGTATAGCTACTAAAGTAAGGATGTTTGATTACAACTTTTTAAGAAATCGAGATACTTTAATGGAGAGTAGGGTGGAAAAGTATGATTTGTGCCACAAGATAGATTAACTAGATTGTGGCACAAGTTAAGTTAAAGTTTGTTTATTATTCGTATTTTCTGGCTTTTTTAGTTTTGATTACTGCAATGTATGCATGCCAGCTTGCGTAGCTAAGTAGTGGCATAATTACAATAAACCCAACAGCACCAGTTACAAACCCAAGCGCAACCAGCAGAAAAATACATATTGACCAAACAACCATCGGCGCAAAGTTATTTTTCACGGCGTTAATAGATGAAACTATAGCTGTCATTATGTCCACACGTCTTTCCATCATTATTTGTGGTGTGAAAGCCGATACAGAGAAAACAGACACAAGTAAAACCCCACCTGCAATTGTCCCGAGCGTTAAAAATGCTGACAGTTCTTCAAATGTTGGGTTAGCGTAGTTAGGGTACAAAGCGTGAACAAGAGCGGCAATGCGCATCCATGCTATCATTATTACAAGTAATAATATTGCAAAGCCCCATTCACCAACAGGATTTCTAAACATTGATTTTAGTGAATGTTTTAACGTTGGTTTGTGACCTTTTTCAAGTTCCCATGCTACGTCGTATAGGCCAGCTGCAAAAGCGGGTCCAATTAATACAAACGCAACGGTGGCGGGTAATATTACAAATACGCTTTGTGCAAAAAATGCAGAGTAAATAATAGCAGCAGGAATAATACTAAACACTAGGCCATAAATCACAGTGAGTAATGGTGCGCTGGTCATATCTTTAAACGCAAGTGCCAACCAATGAAAAGCAGCGAACGTATCTACTTTGTTGCATTCTATACAGCGGGCAAATTCGGTATTTTTATCAATTGTTTTTGTTGTAGGCATAAGTGGAGCTCCTCTATAAAGCCTCTATTTAGGTTTAGGTCATAAATGCTTTATTTACAAATATTAAACATAGATACGGAGCTAAAATTAAAATTGTTCACTAAATAAACGCTGTATATTTATTAGTCGCGGGTATTTCATAATAAAAATTGCACAAGGGGATTACGCAAATCAATATTAATAAGGTGCTACTTTACCTGCGGCAGGTTAAGTAGCTAAAGAATATTCAGCCCAAACTTATTGCTAAATACTTTATTTCATCACCACTTATTTGTGGTAAAAAATAAATGTCATTGTATTTAAAATACTGCTGAGAATTTATAGTAATAGGCTCAGCTGAGGTTGGTAACTCATCATAAATTTGTCCCAAACTGTAATCGTAAGCATTGCCTATTTTAATTGCTTTGTTGCGCTGTATTATTGGTTTATCAACGACTTTATAGCCTCCTCTATCAGCAATATAGTAAACATTTTGATAAGTATAATACGTGGATTTGTGGTGCTTAATACGCGAATAATGCCTTGGAAGCTTTTTAATTCGTAGCCCATGAGGTGGCATTACAGTATGGTAGCCTTTTTTAGCTTTTCGGTAATAAATACCGTCATTAAAACTAAACGAAATTCCATTAAACCAGATAGAAGTACTTTTTCTAGGTAAGTGCCTTATATATTTATTTTCTTTGTAATAGCGTGGTTTATATCTATTAGTTAGGTAGTTATATTTATGGTTGTCGTAACGTAAGTGTTTACGCTTGTCTTGCTTCTTTTTTTGTTTGTTTTTTTCTTTTTTGCGGTCTTGACGCTTTTCTTTTTTTTGCTCTATTCGTAGCGTTTTTTCATAGCGGCGTTCATCGCGCTTATATTCAATGCGTTTAGGATTTTCGCGCTTATAGTTTATATGGTTTTCTCGCTCGTTGGGTGCTGAAATAGCTGGGCTTGAAAGCGCGCCAATGGCAATTATGCCCGGTAGTAAAAAGGAAAGTTTCATAGTGTGCCTCGTTTATGTTGTTACATAACTAGACTTAATATTACCCCTTGAAACTGAACATTAACTGACCTACTTACTTTTTGGCGTTCCCTTTACAATGCTTTACGTAGACCACACAGTTTCTTACCGTTTATTACAATTTTAAACAGGGCGCTTTAAATAATAATGCGTATGCGATGATAAAGAGAATAGGATAAATTTAAAGGCTGGCTTTTTGAGCCAAACTATTAAAATTTAGATGATTTTAATAGTTTGTTCGTTATTGTTTAGCTGTGGTTAACTAATCTCATCAAGTAAATGCATTACGCGTTCGCTGGCAGCTTCCATTTTATGAATATGCTTAATTGCAGATTCTTTATCGCCATTTTGAATAGAGCGCAGAGCCGCAACACCATTTTTATGCACTTCACTATGTGGGTTTTCTAATTGTTTAAACGCATTGGTGTGTTTAAATTCAGCAGATTGTTCTGAACTATACCACTGACCTAATCGGCACATTGTGTGATCGCTAAAGTCATTAATCGATTTATTACTTTGGCCATTTGCAACAGCATATACGTCACCTTTCCACACAACATGGTCAAGTTTAACGGTTTGTATAAATGACAAGGTCGCTGCTTGAGATATTGTGTTTTTCATATTGTTGCAAAAATCAATAATTGAAGTGTAATCGGTATTGAGTGCATCAAAATTGTCACTTAAGTGCGAACTATTTTCTTTAATACCTTCCACAGAGACCACTGTTTCGTCTGTTTTATTGATTATTTCTTTTACAAGGTCAGCTACTTCTTGCGCCGATTTATTTGTGTTTGTTGCCAATACTCTTACTTCGTCTGCTACAACGCTAAAGCCTCGACCTGCTTCACCAGCTCGTGCAGCTTCAATAGCAGCATTTAGTGCTAGTAAATTGGTTTGATCAGATATTTTACTAATGGTCGAAACAAACGTGCTAATTTTTCCAGCCATGCTGGCTAAGCCTGAAATGTTTTCAGTCATGCTACCCATTTTGTTTGTCATTAAATCCATTTCTTTAACAATATGATTGAGTGAACTATTTGATTTTTCGAGCAGGGTATTAATTTTATCGCTTACTTTGTTTTCTTCATCAATTTTGGTGTAAGAGCCCAGTACGGTTTGTCTTATTTCATCAATTTGATTAACACCATTAATTGAACTCGATAGTAAAGAGTGAGTGAAACTATGATCTTCATTACTATTAGGGTTGTTAAGCTCTTCAATGAGTGATGTATTTTCACTAATTAACGATGTATTTTTATTGCGTAAACTCTCAATTTCTTTTTTTAGTTGGTCATTTTCGTTTTTCAATATCGAGTAGGTTGAACTTAAAACAAACATATTTAGACCTTGATTTTTAAATAATAATTTACATTTAGTTATCATTATAGAGGTAAAATTTTATTGAGCCTATATTTATCATCACTGTTTTCCTTAAATAAGCCCATACGGTGAAAAATGTTCTGTTAGTTTTCATCGTGTATCATTAAATTCAAAATTCTTGTTCAAAGGCTGCTTTTATAAAGTCCGTAAAAATGTGACTAGGTCGGCTTGTTCTTGCTTGGTTAAATTAAGCTTAATAAGCAGGTTGGTGGTTTTAGGGAAATGCGGGTCGTTTAGTTGGTTTTTCCGTGGCTTTGGTCTAGCCCCACCATGGTTATACATACTCACAATGCCTGCTAAATCTTCAAATAAGCCATTGTGCATCCACGGAAATGTTTGCATTAAGCCTAGTAAAGAGGGGGTTCTAAATTGCCCTATGTGATCAGGGTTATTTGTGGCATCAAAGCGGCCTTTATCTTCAAAGTGTCGACCATAGTAATGCAGCCCAGTGCCATGAAATTGATTGTCACTCAGTAGTGCACCGTTATGGCAGGTCATGCATTTAGCTTTAGTTCTAAATAGGTGCAGGCCATTTAGCTCACTATCGCTTAAGCTACTAATTGCGTGTTGTGGGTTTTTATTAAGCTGCGTTAAAAACGTTTTATAGCGACTATTTGGCGCGGCTAATGTTCGCTCAAACGCAACTAAGGCTTTTGCCATTTGCTTTGAAGTTAGGGTATTACTGTTAAAAGCACTTTGAATAAATACATTGTAGCTTTTATCTTTATTTACCCGCGCTAAGGCTACTTGGGGGTCTAGGTCCATTTCAATTGGATTTGCTATGGGCATAAGTGCTTGCTGCTCTGCAGTATTTGCGCGGCCATCCCAAAAAAAGCTTTGCCATTGATCAATACCAAAAATAGCAGGGGTGTTACGTGTGCCTATTTGCTCATCAATACCCACTGCGGTTGTGCGGCCATCATGAAAGCCTTTATCACGCTCATGGCAGGTAGCGCAGCTAACGGTATTATTACGCGAGAGCTGTACATCATGAAAAAGCTTGTCACCTAAAGCAACATGCTCATGTTTTGGCGATGCTACAGGCAAAAGCGACATGGGCTCAACGCTTCTGCCATCACTAGTTTGAATAGTAGGCCAATGTGCTTGGCCTTTGCTATACAAAGCACGCAAGCCTTCATTGTTTAAAGCTTTAGAATCAGCTGTAAATAATAACACAGCAAGGGCTACAAAAATAACTTTAATCATATTTGTAGCTCAATTCTAACCAAAATACTCGACCAGGCTCAATACCTGATGCGCCCTCTGCAACTGTATATGTTCTCTTATTTAATAAATTGGAAATATCAGCTCGTAACTCTAAGGTTTGGCTATTGGTCAGTTTATGTTTGTATTTTAAACTTAGGTTTAGCATTGTCCTGGCACGTATAGTCTGTTCCTGGTAAACATCAAATAGAGTGGAAACAACTGGGCAGCTAGCACAGACATCCCCTATATCAATACTTTCGCTCCCTCCTGTACTTACAGCTGTATCGTAGCTACCTGAATATGAGATATTTAATCCAGTGCTAAATGAATCGACCCAATCTACGTTCCAGCCTAAGGCTGTTGTGATAGGTGATCCAAAATTAGTTCGTATCTGAGATAGTTGACTTAATGTGACCAGTGAACCTTCATCTTTTGCATTAACATAGTAAACGAGTTCATCAAGAGGGGTGTTATCTACGGTTGCATTATAATTGTCATTTGATATTTCGTTCTCGGCATACGACGTATTTGCCCATACAGAATGGGCACCAAATTGTGCGCTCCATGCTAGTGAAATACGTTCTGAACTTCCCGTTCCTTCGTTACTAATATCAATATAAGTGTACCCATCAAGATCGGTTTCGTCTGAAGTCGTGCGAGAAAACTGCTGATGTTTTTTACGCTTTACGTATTTTAAAGAAATATTACCCATTGTTTCAAATGCGTGAGCGATACCCAGTGCAAACTCATCATCGTAAGGGGTATCCACGTCATTAAATCGATATTTAAAGCTGCCAGTGTAATTTGAATTTAACCAGCTTTGTAAGTAGCCACTTTCGATAGGCCTATATTGTAGATAAGAAAATTTTTGTTGTTCTTTAATTTTATAACTGATAATGGCAGAGTCGTAATATCGGTTTAGGCCGCCACTGATAATGGTTTTTTGATTATCAAATACGTCGTACCCTATTGAAATTCGCGGTGCTACATCATGGTTTTGCAAAAAGTCATCATAGCTGTAGCGCATGCCTAAATTTACATCAAGTTTACCGTACTTGATGTGGTCGGTAATGTAGAGTGCATTGCGATTTAAATTTACATCTATGTATTCAGCAGGGCTAACAGTTCGGCCATTAAAAAATTGCGCAGTAGTAGTTATATTATTACTGTATGCGGTGACGTGCTCCGAGTTGTTAAAGTCAATCTCCCCACCTAATTGCTCAGCTAATTCTTCTATAGGGATGAGAGTTTCAAGTGCCTGACAATCAAGTGAATAACCACTGCAATTAAGGGGTGTAGTAGCACTAGACCATATAACAGGCGAACTGTAGTTATAGCCATCTTGAAAACGCTCACGCTCTATTTGCTGATATTTAATTTCTGCACCAGCCACAACAGAGTGCGTTAATCCTAAAAATTTAAAAGTTTCTAGGTTAAATGTATTTTTCCAATTGGTGGTGAATTGGCGGTTATCTAACGCCCCATAACCACCTTGGCGTGAAAAGCGTTCGTCTGCATCGCCTTGGTTAGCGTATTGTCCCCAGTCTTTTCCTTTTGTTTGTAGCCAATTATAAAAATGCGCTGGGCCATCACGGCTACTATCACTTATGTTTAAGCTTAAATTACTTGCCCATGTTACATATTTAAAATCTTGCTTTAATTGTATTGCGCTACCATAAGCGCCACCTTCTAACTGATAATCACTATCAAGTGCATCAGTAATAAAACCATTCACCTCATAGGGAGAATAGATCATACTTATCGTAAAATTATCAACCCAGCCGTTCTTATAACCATATTTAAATATAGCGTTAATGTTACGGCGGCTTTGGGTTTTTGTTTGCCCCAGTGATAAGTCACTTATATCACTATTAAGGTAATTTAAACTAAACATTACACCGTGGCGTTTATTAAGTTGTTTTTTACCGCTCAATGAATAGCTTATTTTTTCGTATACTGGAGCCTCTAATTCAGCTTCATCTGTACTGCTTTGCTCAGTTTCATCGTCGGCTTGAATATAATGATAATCAGCCCAATCACTGTGATTACCGCGTACAGTAAAGCTAAAACTATCTTTGCCAAATGTTTCTTTTGTTTTGGTATCAACAATACCGCCAGAAAAACCACCAAATTCAGCCGGAATATTATGATCGTACACAGTGATTGACTCAACAATATCAGAGTTCACATTCATACTTTGCACACCGCCTGACACATCATTGCTTGATGATGTTAAGCGGCTACTACTGGCGGGATCAATACGATTATTGTAGTTCATACCATCAAGTGAAAAACCTGTTTGCCAAGGCTGGGCACCTGAGATGGATATTTCTGGAGCACTGATCTCTGCTAGGCTTTCAATGCTGAACGCCTCATTGCTTAATTGTACGCCTGGTAAAAGTGCAATTAGCTCATTTATGTCGCCATTTCCTTTGGCTGTTATATCAATAAAACTGCGGTCTAAATACGAACGACCAATAACTTCAGGAACTTCTATCCCTATAAATTGGCCTTTGACTTCAATGTGTTCGATAGCTTCACATAAACTTTTTTTTTCATCAGTGAGTGTGCTGCAATCTTCAGGTGGGGGAGGAGTCTGTTTTTGCTCGGTCGCACCATATGAATTATGGGCAAGCAAAAACAGACACGCATAAATATAACGTGTCTGCATTTTTTTCTCTTATTTAGTTGCCAATTGGAGTGCTGTCTTCGCTATCAGCAATACCATCGTTATCAGCATCTTCATCGGCTGTTAAACCCGAAGCGGCAATATCTTCATCAGTTACGTTTGCTAAGAAGAAGTTAGGAAGCCCATCGTTATCAGTATCAACACTGGCAACACGGTTATCCCTAAAGTCATCTTTGCTTGCAATTAATTCAGCCATTGTGGTGTAAAGGTCAAGTTGGTCGGCTTCACCATTTACCTCGTTAGTGACAAGCGCTGTCGCTTGCTCGTATTCGCTAAGTAAGGTATGCGCTTCGACTAAATCTTCCATGGCATCAATAATGACAGTATCGGCTTGTGTTAAAATAAGCGTTTCAATATCAGCGAGAAGTGCTGAGGTTTGTGTTTTCACACTACTGTAAGTGCTGGCAAAGTCAGTAATACTGCCGGCATTAGCCCCCATGCTAGAAAGCATGCTGTAACGTTCCCAAAAGCCAGTTGCAGACGGACTAAGTAGTATTGTTTCGTTTTTTAGTGATTCGAGTACTTCAAGAAGTTGGTCGCTTGTTAATGTACTTAAACTTTCGTTTACTTCAGTTATTGCATTATTAAATGTAGTTAAGGCTAAGTCGGTAAAGCCTGCATTTATTAAATAACCTAATGTTTCTAAGCGGTATTCAAATCGGTCTTCAATATCTTCTAGTGCACTAATTTTACTTAGTAATTGCGTATTTATTGCGGGGATTTCGTCAGTTAAGCCTGCGCGGTCAAGTGATACCATTACATTGCTATGCACAGTAATTGCAGAAGTGTCGGTTAAAGTTCGTAATGTGCCTGTATTTAGTTTATTTAACATGGTTAAACAGCGATTTGCGGCAGCAGCAGTATCTGAGCCGACTTCTCTACTAATGGTGACTAGTAAACCACAGCCTTTATAGCCAGCTAAGAAAGAAGCAGATGACTCTGCACTTATGTACTCATCAGATGAAATAAACTCACCCGCATACGTTAATACCTCTTTCGCTTGTTCGGTATACCCGTACTGATATAAAGTTTGCGCTGTGCCTGCGTTGTTGTCTGTTTCGACTAAACTTCTGAAAAATTCGTTATAATCACCTTCCTCAGTAAAAAAGGTAAAGGCCTCAGCGGCTGCATCGGTCACTGAAGAGCCCGACATAATGCTTTTAGCTACGCTAAAGCTATACATAATTTGATTAGCACCACTGATATCAAAATCAGATGAAAGTAAGGCAAACGCAGGATTTTCTTCGAGGTCATAAAGGCCTTCAAGTAATCCGGCCAGAGTTTGTAGTGGATAGGTATAAGTACCTAAATTGGCCTCAGTGTATTCTGAAGCAGCAAAGTCATAGTTGCTATCTATGCCCGTTACACCATAAAACGACAGCGCTAGGTTTACGTATTCTCGAGCTAGCTCAAGCGAGTTTGCGCGAAATAAAACCTCTGCTGCCCATGCGGTATAAAGCGCTTTTAGTCTTTGTGTTTTTTTACCTTTAAATTCGCCGGTTTTTTGAATTTGGTAACCGGTGTTACTTGAAATATTTACTAGCGCAGTAGCAAACGTTTGTGCTGTGAGTTGATTGGCATCAGTTGGGTTGGCAGCATATACCTCTAATGCACCTTCGGCTGCATTTTTAAACGCTGTTTGAAAGTAACCATATGTTTTTGTGTACTCTTCTTCACGTACAATCTCTACGTAGCTGTTAATGGTATTTAGCAGGGTTTCTGCTTCATCGGTTTGGCCAACATCCATATAGTCATTTACTAAACCAAGTAACCAAGACGCATCGCTACTATTTATATTTTCAAACCCTTTTTCAGCTAAATACTGGTTGTAAGCAGCTAAAGCACGTGAGCGATATTGCGCACCTTGTTCTATTTCGTTGATATTATCTAAAGCAACGGCAACATCTTGTAAGCCACTAGCCAGTGCCGTTTGCTCGTTAATCAGTAATAAATAATCTTCGGCGGTATCTAAAAATCCAGCACGTGCATAAGCGGCAGCTTGCGCTTGGTAAACGGTATAGCGTGAAATTTCATCGTTAATGCTTTCGTTTACAATATCGGCTTGTTTTAAGTGTGATTTACTAGAGCTGTAGTAAAAATTACGTTTGTCTTCATTTGTTACATAAGAAGGGCTTAGTGTAATGCTGGCCGTAATTGGTTCATCAATTACGCCATCGGTGTAGCTAATTTCGAACACTTCATTAACTGAACTTAATGTTTGCGCTTCAAAGGTAAACTCGCCCGTGCTTTCGTTTATTGTAATTACACCATTTTCAGGGGAGGTTACCAGCGTAAATGTTATTTCATCTCCATCGGCATCAACTACATTAATAGTCCCCTCTGTTGTTGATGATGAGGTAACAAATACGTTTGTTGTTTGTAATATCGGCGTATCATTAACATTTTCGACCGTAAAGTTAAGCGTTACATTTGAACTAAGAGAACCATCGCTAGCTGAAATTGAAGCACTATCGCTACCAAAGAAGTCGGCATTAGGTGTGTAAGTAAACTCACCATTTGCTTCTACCGCTATAGTCCCATTACTTGGCGCGTTTGCTAATGTGTAGCTAAGTGCCTCGTCGTCGGTTGCCGTTACTTGAGCAGTAAATGAAGTGTCTTCGTTTACAGTAAAATTTAAATTAGGTTGTGCAAATTGTGGAGCTGTGTTGCCAGAGCCACCACCACAGCCCGCTAAAGCAAGGGCGCATAATATTGGGGTATATTTAATAAACGTGTTCATTATTGTTAATATATAAAGTTAATGATATTGCGAATGATAACGCATATCAATTAGATTTAAAAGTGTGATTTGTATTTGTATTATAAATAGTGAGTATTCAATTGAGGTTAAAAGTGCGCCTAAAAAGCAAAACCCTGCGCTTAACAGGGTTTATATTGCAAATAAGAGAGCGTTACAAAAATAAGGGGGGATGTAACCAATTATCTAGTTGAGATCGTTAATAATAAGAAGAGGGAAGTTTTTAGCTGAACGCGGCTGCCATTTACCAAAATCAATATTGCGAACTTTGAAATACTCAAGCACTTTAGGTGAATACGTCCAGCCACGGGCGCGCTGTTTTGTGGCTGCGCTGCGTAAACTTGCGCCAAGCCCCACCGTTAGTAGATCGTGATTTACATTTAGCTTTTTATAAAAGGCTTTTTCGCGCAGGCTTGCTTTATTTATCACCTCATCGTAATGAGCACGTAAAGTTTGCCACTTTTGGCTTTTTTGCGGCTCTTTTAAATGTTTAACCATGGCGTCAATATCGCTATCTAACCATTTTGCTGAGGCTGCATCACCATGCCAACCAATAATTGTATTGGGCTCAATTGTAGTAGGGTGCCCGGCAAATAACACATAATTAGCACACGATGAAAAACAAAACTGTTTTATATTTACGGTTAACTTATAAGCCAATATTAGTTCGGCTAAATCCATTCCTAAGTCAATGTTTCCGCCGCCGCTGGTAATAGTAAAGGTATTAATTGTGGGGTTGATTTTTAAAATCTCAGCTGCTGTATTGTTATTTTGTTTATTGATTTCGCCACTGTATATAATGGTTTTATCACTTAAGGTTACTTGAGCCTGCAATAACGTGGGGAGTATTAAAAAAAGGGTAAAAATTAATTTATGCATATGAGTTTTAAGTGAGTATTTTTGCCAAAGGCTACGTAATTTGGCTAAACGTGGCAAATACTAATTTGGCTAAAGTAGTTAACACCTTTTGACCACTCTTAACTTTGCCCTAATAAACTATCTGTAATGATGTAAATTAGGCACAGTTAAATGGTTTATTTTAAAAAGCGGCTTTACGTAGTGAACGTTAAGCCGCTTTTTATGATTATTAGTAGGGCGTATTCCTTATAATACCAATCTGCAATAATACTTAATCATTTTGAGGGGCTAAACGTGTCGCTATCTGCGTTAAAAAACTCTCATTTACGACTGTATGGATGCAGAAGGTAGAGCAATGCATGAGCAATTGCCGAGAACAACTAAATAGCCAATTTTTTGCCTAGCTATCACCACGTTTTTCCATCCTCAAAATAGATCACTTAATTAAGCATATTGGTATAAATGATTATTCGACGGTAGCTTGCTTGGTTTTTCTAAACATAAACTCAAGCGGAATATGTAGGCGTTTTGACCACGCGTTTTCGGTATGATCTTCCCCTGGGAAGTATTGGCTTTGCCATAACTTTGCTGGGTATTTATGCGCCATAAATAAATCATCAATTTGCGCTTGTAACTTAGGGTACATGGCATCTAAGGTGCTGTCGCCATAATCAAAATAAACCTTTTGGTTACTTAGCTTTGCGATGTTGTTGGCAATGTACTGTTTAAATTGTGCAAATACTTCGTCGTCGTGGCTAAAAATACCTGGCCAATGGGTCGACATACTAATAGCATCCGCAAATTCGTTAGGGTAATTAAGTAGTGTGTACCACGATATAAGCCCACCCATGCTAGAGCCACCAATATAACGGTACTGCGCGCCTTTTTTTACGTTGTAGTTAGACTCAATGTAAGGAATAACTTCTTTAACTAAAAAACGTGAGTAGTTATCTGAGTAAACGTAAGAGGCAAATAGTTTATGGCCTGGCTATTTTTCTAACTGGGAAAGGGCATTTTGCTTTTGCTTGCTTAAGGACTCAAACGGTTTTTGCGGGTAGTATTCGCTGTGGCGGTTTTCTACGGCGTTAGGAATGCCGACCACAATAAATGGACGCACTTTTCCTTGCTCTATTAATGTGCCGGCTACTTCATCTACGCGCCATTCTTGCTTGTTCCATGTGCTGTTGGCATCAAATAGCATGCGGCCATCGTGCATGTAGAGCACATCGTAGGTGGTGTTTTTGTTGTAACCTGGTGGTAGCCAAACATTTAAAAAACGGTTTTTTACAAACTGTGATTCTATATTGTCGATTACTTCAATGTGTCCTTTGCTTACTTGCACGTTAGCTGTGCTTGCATAGCAGGTATGCACTACAAATATTGATAAGCTAAACAGTAAAGCAATTAATTTCATGGTGGCGCCTTAGCATACAAAAAGTACACTATTACAATCTATCATTGTTAATACAATGTGAATACGTATGCACTGGTTAGGGGGGCGTAAATGTAAAAGCCACTTTTTTATTAATTATAAAGTGGCTTTGTTTGGTTGGACTAACGCATAGTAAGTTGTTGATTTATTTCTTCAAAAATACTCGCGTCGTCTATGGTTGAAGGGATTTGTAGTTCGTCGCCATCTATAAGTTGACGTAAATTTTTACGTAGTATTTTTCCGGAACGAGTTTTAGGTAAGCGCTCTACGCTAACTATATTTTTTAAACATGCAATGGCGCCAATTTGATTACGTACGGAGGCAACAAGTGCTTTTTCGACTTCTTGGCTTGACCCTGTGAAGTCATTTTTAAGTACAATCATGCCCATTGGAAGCTGGCCTTTTAGTGGATCGTTTACACCAAATACAGCGCATTCGGCAACCGCAGGATGAGCCGCTACAATTTCTTCCATTTCGCCGGTAGAAAGCCTGTGGCCTGCAACATTTATAACGTCATCAGTGCGGCCCATTATGAATAAGTAGCCGTCTTCATCTATATAACCGCCATCGCCAGAGAGGTAGTAGCCCTTGTATTCACTTAAATAACTGGCTTTAAATCGGGCTTTATCTTGCCAAATAGTGGGTAAGCATCCGGGCGGTAAAGGAAGCTTTATAACTACAGCCCCTTGTTCGTTAGCGGCGCATTCATTATGGTTCATGTCGAGTATACGAACATCAAACCCGGGTGTTGGTACGGTTGAGCTGCCTGGTTTGGTTGTTAATGTTTCTATTCCTACTGGATTACAGGCAATCGCCCAGCCTGTTTCGGTTTGCCACCAATGATCGAGTACCGGAAGTTGAGTTTTCTCTTTTAGCCATTGATAAGTGGGTGGATCGAGGCGTTCGCCTGCTAAAAATAACCGTTTTAAGCTAGAGGTATTATATTTTTTAAAGCCTTCAGCATTAGGATCTTCTTTTTTAATGGCTCTAAATGCTGTGGGTGCGCTAAATAACGCACTCACTTTATATTCTTCAATTACACGCCAAAAAGCGCTGGCATCGGGAGTGCGAACAGGTTTTCCTTCATACAAAACTGTTGCACACCGGTACATTAGTGGTGCATACACAATATAAGAGTGCCCAACTACCCAGCCAATATCTGATGCCGCCCAAAACACCTCACCAGGCTCCATACCATAAACTGTTTTCATGCTGTAGTTCATTGCAACGGCGTGCCCGCCATTTTCACGCACAACGCCTTTTGGAGTACCTGTGGTACCTGATGTATATAAAATATAAAGCGGGTCGTCACCATTTACTGGTATTGGGTCGGCTGCTTGTGCTGTTTGCATGGCATGCGTCCAATCTATATCGCGCACTTTCACCATGGTTGCAGTGACCTGTTCACGCTGGTAAATAATACAGTGATTTATTTTGTGGTTGGCAAGTTCTATGGCGTTATCAATCAGTGGTTTGTATTCAATGATGCTATCGACCTCTACACCGCAAGAAGCACTAAGTATCAGTTTAGGTTTAGCATCGTCGATACGCACAGCTAGTTCGTGCGCAGCAAAGCCGCCAAACACCACTGAGTGTATAGCGCCCAAGCGAGCACAAGCTAACATACCAATAACAGCTTGTGGGATCATAGGCATGTAAATCACTACGCGGTCACCTTTTTGTACACCGTATGATTTCATTACACCTGCAAACTTAGCCACTTGATGTTGTAGTTGGTTGTAAGTATAAATTTGCTTTGTATTGGTGACAGGTGAGTCGTAAATCAGTGCAGTTTGTTCGCCAAAGCCTGCAATAATATGCTGGTCTAGGGCTAAAAAGCTGCTATTTAGTTGTCCATCACTAAACCAATGGTAAAGGCCGTCGTTATCTTTTGTGTAGGCTTGTTTTGGCGTTTTATACCAGGGTATGTTTTTGCTTTGTTCAAGCCAAAACTGAGCTGGATTTTGCTTAAAGGTAGTGTATTGCTGGTTATAAAGGCCTGGCATAACTGGCTCCTAAAACTAATATGTGTGAGAGACCTTACAAAAGGTAGGCTTTTTTATCCGTGTAGGCTATTCGACCTTGGTCGGCTAAAAGTTAATCACATGGTTAGTATGCGTTGCAGTAAGTTTGACAAATAAAGACGCGGGGCTCAGCATAGCCTTATATTTGTAAAGGGTTAATTGTATGAGTAACGAAGTGAGAGTAGGCGTGGCGGTTATTATTATGCGCCAAAACACTATTTTATTAGGTGAGCGTATTGGTGCACATGGTGCAAATACATGGGCAACACCCGGCGGGCATTTAGAGTTTGGCGAGGCAGTTGAGCAATGTGCAATACGCGAGGTATGTGAGGAAACAGGGTTAAATGTAAGTAAAATAACTAAGCTTGATTTTACTAACGATATTTTCAGTGCTGAAAATAAACACTACATTACATTATATGTAAAAGCAGAGTATGAAGGTGGCGAGCCAACTCTTTACGAGCCTGATAAATGTATTCAGTGGCGCTGGTGTGATATTAATAATTTACCTTCGCCACTGTTTACATCACTTAAAAATTACTTAGCTACAGCAACTCTCACGGTTTAGTTGATGGGCTTAATACTAATTTTTTAAAGCTCACTTGTGCGTAATCGCCATTTTGCTTGTCGAGTGCCCATTCGCCTGTACCTAAGCAGCCAGGGTACCAAATACCTTTAGATGATTTAGTGCTACATTGGTTATAAGCACCGGCTTTAAAATAGTGCCAGTCGGCAGCATAACCATGTGGATGATCTTTATAATCCACCTTGCCATATGCATCAACATTGTTCCCTAAGTTAATTGAGTAATTAACGTCTTTTTTACCCTGTGCGGTAAAGGTTAGGTGCATTACATTTCCATGCACGTTCACGGTGTAGCTAAACTCATCACCTAGTGCAATACCTAAAGCCGCTGGGTCATCTGGGTTTTCCCACGTGTTTCCCCATACTGGGTAGGTAATGTCTGTACGGTTAGGATCTGTTTTTGGGAGGTTACGTTCGTAGTTCCAAAAAACGGAGCCTGTTTTATGACCTGGCCATTTTTTATAGTAAATTTTTAGCGGTTCGTTGCCCCACCCATAACCCAGTTTTGTATCAATTAATGCTTGGTCTTTACCTGCATGAATTTGACCAACAACAACAGAGTAAGCTGCTTTTTTATTAGGATCTGTGGCTCGAAGTGCTACATGATCAACCTTCAACGTGGCTTCCATTTTTCCACCTACAGAGCCAAAACGCTCTGAAAGGGGATGAACAGCCAATGCAAAATTATTTTTTGAGTTTTTTGTTTTAATTTTGGTATTTGACCCGCGGATCATTTGTCTTAATTCACTACGTGTATTGGTAGAGTTGGCGCTGGTAAGTGCTTTATTTGGCGAGGTAAATACCATATAGCCTTGCTCATCAAGATAGAAAAAATCAGGGTGAGCGTAAGTTTGAATTTCTTCAACGTCGATTGTATCTATTTTTCCATCGTTGTTTAAATCGACCGGTACGTTTATTTTCCATTGCGATAAATCAAATTTTGACGCAGGGACTGCTGCATTATTTTCAACTTTAGTATTTGTACTAGCGCAGCCCATAAATAATAAAGGAGTAACAGCGGCAAGTACTGCGAGTTTAAAAGTAGATGTGTATTTTTTCATGGTTGTCTCTGTGTGATGATTTTAAAAGTAAACGATATTAACTTCGCTTAGCTTTAATTTAACATACCAATTTAAAATATCAACATTACCAATTTTTGGTTTTTATTATTTCAAATAAGATTATTGGTTATACCAATGTGTTTTTTTGCTGTTTTTTGCGCTTTTTATTTAAGTGTTTACGCTGCGCTTTTTTTATGTGCTTAGTTAGCCACTTTGTCATTTTAGGCATTAGCTCAGGGGCAAAATTATGGCCCATACCAGGGACTACTCTTAGCTTGGCCTTTTTTATAAGTGCGGCTGTATTTTTACCTGCATTAAGCGGAATAACCACATCGTCACTGCCATGAATTACGAGTGTTGGGGTTTTAATTTTACGTATTAAATGTTGCCTGTTTTTACTTGCGGCCATTGCAACTAATTGGCGTTTATAACCATTGGGATTGTATGAACGCTTAACTATTTGCGTTGCATGGTGGCGAAGTGTGTCTTCTGTTTGAGGGTAAGCAGGGCTGCCAATTAGTTGGTTCAGCTTAATGTTGTAATTTATTGCTTCATCAAGATTTGGCGTTTTAGGCCTTAATTTTGCTAGTTTTATAAATACACCAATGCTCTTAGCACTTAGCCTTGGTAGGCTAGAGCTCGACATAATTGTTGTTAAACTGAGTACCTTTTTTTTATGTTGCGCTGCGATTAACTGGGCAATCATCCCACCCATAGATGCGCCAACAAAGTGGGCTTTTTTTATTTTAAGTGCGCACATAAGTGCTAAAACATCGTTTGCCATATCATCGAGTAAGTAGGGAGTTTTAGTCGGGATGGAGAGCCGTTTACTTAACCACGATTTAAATAAACTTGCAGGCGGTGCGTGATCACAATGAGTTGACAGACCACTATCGCGATTATCAAATCGAATTACCCTAAAACCGTTTTTAACTAAACCATAATATAACGTGTCTGGCCATACGGTCATTTGAGCGCCAAGCCCCATTATTAGAATGATTGGCGGAGATTTTTTATTGCCTTCGTCTTGATAATGAAGCGTTATACCGTGAGGTGTTTTAATTGTGCGCATAGCCAAGAGGTGTAGTTAGCTTTGCTAAATTGTAGCGAGTATTTATTACAACTTATTTGCAGTATTAGGCAGTGGCAGTTGCCATTTATTTAAAATAGCATTGTATTCGCCACTTTGTTTAATTGCTTCAAGAGCGTCTGATAGTGTATTGGCTGTTTGCGCGTCGAGCATTTTATTCGCCGCAAAATAAAGCGTAGAAGGGAAATCTTCTAGGTGGATCCGCTTAGTGATAAGGCTTGGATCTAACCCCGACATTTTTAGTTCGTTATTAAGGGTGAGTGTATTCATTAATACAAAATCAATACGCTTTTTATACAGCATTTGCCACAGTTGTTGATAGTAGCTCACTAGCACTAAATTTTTGTCTTCTGTAAAGCCCATTTGCTGTAAATATTTAGCACTGGAGTAACCGCGAATTGTGCCTATTTTATAAAACTTAGTGTGGTTTAAGTGTGTTGCCTCTGCTTTACTACTTTTTAAGCTAACTACGTAGGCGTCGGTAAAATATACGTCGCCTAACCATTTAAAGTTATTTGTGCGTGTTGGGGTTTTTAACAAAGAAAGTAAAATAGTGTTTGGGTTGCTTTCAAGCTCGTGAAATGCGCGCGCCATGGGCATTATTTCAAATGAAGCACTTAACGTTGTGTTTTTTAAAACTGCTTTGGCTAAATCCACAAGCGCGCCATCGGCTTGGCCGTTTTCATTTTTAAAATGATATGGGTGTAGGTCTTCTGCAATAAAGTTAAGTGTACTCGTTGCATTTACCGCGGTACAAAACATTAACATAAAGGCGATAATTACAACACGAGGGTGCATAAAACAATCTTTTATAACTAATATGCTTCGAGTTTAAAGAATATTGACTGAAATATAAACTTAAATGTTTAGTAAAAGTAAATAAGTGTGGCTTATTTATCTTTCGAGGTTAAATTTACATCAGTAAGCTTGGTACTTAGGCAAGGTAGAGCCTTTTTAATGTGGTTACGTGTGTTTAGTTTTAAAGTATTCGAGTGGACTGCATGAGTACCAGCGTTTAAAAGCACGATTAAAAGAGCTTTGGTCTTTAAATCCGAGTGCTAAAGCCAACTGCGCTAAATTGGGTTTATTGCATAACTCATTTATACGTCGTTTTCGCTCGGTTTCAAGAAGAAGTAAAAATGTTGTTTCTTGTGATTTTAAATGTCGCTGCAAGGTCCTTGGGGTCATGCTTAAGGCATTTGCAGTGCGTGCTAACGTACAATGTTGTAAATCGAGCTTTGCCATTAAAATTTGACTAACATTTTCAGACATATTTTGCTGGCTAGTAAAAAGACTTAATTGCTGATCAGATACCTGCTTAAGTGCTAAATGTATAGCAGCATTATCGGTTTTAAAGTTTAGGCTTAAGTAACTACTCGGAAAACAAATTTCGTTGTGTTTAGCATGAGTTAAAATTGGGCAATTAAACCATGTTGTTAGCGTATTTATTTGCTCATAAGTGTAGTGATATTTAAAGCTTACTTGGGTTGGTGATAATTCGGTCTTGAGTAATTGGCGCACCACACTCACCCAAGCTGTCATGTTTCTTAACACTACTTGTTCATTGCAGTGGGCATGGGGAAACCAGCGTATAGTGGCTAGGTTTTTGTGTTGTTCAAATTGTGCTTGACCTATATCTGCCACCAAACGGTCGTAATTTAAAAGTGCTTGTATCGCGTTACCTAACCCATTACTCGATTCTACTAAATATCCCAAAACGCCATAGTCAGCGGTGCGAATATGTTGGCCCAGCCGAAACCCAAATAAAGGGTCTTTAAGTGTTTTTTGACCATAATCAAGCAATGAATTATAGCTTTTAAGCGTTATGCGTGGTGACAGCTGTTGTGTTGCACGATTACTGTATTCGTTAAAGTTAATTGCTTTTAAAGCATCTGCGCTATTTAATCCTCGGCTTTGTAGGTAGTCAAGAATACTCGAAAAGTAATGATCGGCAAGAGTTTGCATTTGTCGCCTAAAGCTAAAAAATGGTCGTGTAAGAGCAAGTTTGCCACGTTAAATTTTATTATGCTATAGGTCCTATTTTTAGTAGTAGTAGCTTATGGTTTCTGTAAATTTAAAATGTACTTTACTTGCTCCACCAGAGAAAGTGGCTGCTGTATTACTTGAACATGCCTATTTAGGACGTTTTTTTAATGCCCAATTTTCACAATTAAAATCACATAATAAAGGTGAAATGAAAGGTGGAGCAGGTGCCATAAGGCAAGTTAAAACCCCGCTTGCTATTTTTAGTGAACAAATTATAAGTGCCAGCAATAAGTATATTTGCTATCGCATAATGGGTGATAAGCCGGTGGCCAATCATCAAGGAGACATATATTTAACTCCCATTGAGCATGAAGGTAATACAGCTACAGTGCTCAGGTATTGCATTACTTTTAAGCCACCATGGTGGATCCCAAGTAGCCTGATTAAGTTATTTGTTAGACATGACATTTCGCAAGCGCTTAATAAACTAGCGCGGTATTTTAAGGAGCATAATGTATGACCATTGAGATGATTTTACTCGCGCTTAGTCCTGTTTTTTTAGTGTTTGTTAGTGTTGAATTTATTAAATACAGGCGTTTTTACGATATAAAAGACAGCATGGCGAATACGGCCTTGGCGTTATTGCATCAAGCTGCCGATGCGCTTTCTTTAATATTACTGATGCCATTATTTAATTGGTTGTATGAATATCGCGTGTTTGATATTGAGCTGTCGGTACTTGGTGTTTTTTTCGCCTTTATTTTGCAAGACTTTTTATATTATTGGTTTCATAGGGCGTCGCATCACATTCATTGGTTGTGGGCTGCACATGTCGTGCATCATAGCTCTACAAAAATGAATTTTACAACGGCATTTAGGCAAAGTTTAATGTACCCCTTAGCCGGTATGTGGGTATTTTGGTTGCCTATGATTTTAATCGGCTTTAACCCTATAACTGTGCTTAGCGTTGTTGCGTTAAATTTGGCGTATCAGTTTTTTGTGCATACACAGGTAGTAAATAAGCTTGGGTGGTTTGAATTTATATTTAATACACCGTCACATCATCGGGTTCATCATGCTATTAATCGGGGCTACTTAGATAAAAACTTTGCTGGCGTACTTATAATTTGGGATAAGTTATTTGGTACCTTTGTAGAAGAAGATAAAAACCAGCCGTGTAAGTATGGCATTGTGGGGCAGCTAAATAGCAATAATCCAATCACTATTACATTTCATCAATGGTGGTACTTAATTAAGCTAACTTACACAACTAAAGGATTTGAAGCTAAGTTAAAAGTTTTGTTTGGTTACCCAACTAGCTCGCAAAAGAAGAATGATAATAGCGTGAAGTATAAAAGTTAAGAGCGGTTATCCACTCTTAACTTTGTTGTCTAAGGAAAGAAACTATTGTGCAGTAGTAATAACCGTATCAATTAAATGTACCACGCCATTACTTGTGTATATGTCGGTGGTTGTTACATTGCTTCCTGCAACTTGTAATGACGTTGCAGATAAACTCACCTGCCACCAAATGTTGCCAACACCTTGACCGTTTTCATCACCAGGGGCCGTGTCGCCAGAGTAGGTATACAGTGGACGACCGAGGTACGCTACCTGCATAGTGCTATCTGCGCGAGCAATAAGTGATAAACCTGGGGTGTTTTCGGTGGAATCAGCGGTGCCTAACACAGGTGGCCACGTTGTTGCACAGGTATCTTCACATACGCTCATCGACTCGCCTAAGTCGTTGTCAAAAACGTAAACTGTTTTACCCGGTGTTGTATCAGCCATGCCTGTTACTAAACGCGCATTGTCTGCATCGTATGCAACACTGTCTGTTTCAGCGTTAGTGGTGTTAGTAAAGTCGACAATATTTACACTTAGCATATTTTCAGCAAGGGTGGTGACCATTTTACCATTAGCTGCAAATGCATCCGTGCTGCCTACTTGAACGCCTAATACGTGCTGTGTTAATACGCCGGTTAATGCATCTTTATCGGCTAGTAGCGCGTTTAAGGTGTCGGTTGGGATTTTGCTGAATGCGGCGTTTGTTGGAGCAAATACGGTGAACGATTTTGTTGTATCGTTAAACGTATCAACCAAGTCGGCAGCTTGTAGGGCAGTAACTAATGTTGAAAGAGCGTCTGTTTCTGTCGCAACGGTGGCAATTGTTTTAGTAGGTGTACCTACTTCAGTGGGTGGCATAATTACCTTATTGAGCACATGAATTACACCATTATCAGCTGTTACATTTGCAGTGGTTACTGCCGAGTCGTTGATGAATAATGCGCTATCTACATATGAAAGGGCAGCCATATCGCCATTTGCCATTTCAACTTTATTGTTTTCGCTATTTGCAATGGCGACTGCTGCGTCAGACAAAACACTTGCGTCGGCAACTACATGGTAAAGTAAAATATCGCGAAGGGTATCAGTGTCTGCAAGTAGCGCATCAATGGTGTCTTGCCCAAGCGCTGCAAAAGCATCATCGGTAGGAGCAAATACCGTAAAAGTATTAGTAGGATTTGCGACTAACGTGTCCAAGCCAGTTGCACCGAGCGCAGCAATTAATGTTGTAAAGTTACCATTTTCGCTGGCAACGTCGGCAATTGTACCAAAGCTTTCAGGTAGTGTTACATCAGCCACAATGACCGAATCTATTACATGAATCACTCCGTTGGTTGTAGCAATATCTTTAACCACAATATTGGCACCACCAAACATAAGCATGTCTGTTTCAGTATTAATTGTAATTGGAAGAGAGTTGCCTAGCAGCGTTTCTGCAGATTGACCATTTAATGACATAGCCGTTACCGAATCAACCGTGCCCGTTAAAACATGCTGCTTTAAGATGTCGGCTAGTACCTCTGGGTTTGCTAAAAGTGTGTTAATCATTTTGCTACCAACAGCATCAAAAGCTGCATCTGTAGGTGCAAAAACGGTGAACTGCGCTGACTCATCGCTCAATGCCGATGTTAAACCCGCAGCGTCTAATGCGGCAAGTAAGGTAGTGAAGTCGCCTGCTTGATTCGCTGTTTCTACAATATTAGCGGTAGGAGCTGATTCAGCAGTGGCAATAGGCATAAGTACTGCGTCTATCACATGGATAATGCCATTGTCTGTTGTAATATCAGTCATGGTTACTGTGCTTGTATTAATTAACAAACTCTCGCCGCTTAATGATAATGCAACTTTTCCGCCGTTTACCGTGTCGACGGTCGTACCTGCAAGGCCTATAGCTGCTTCTGCGTTAACACTTCCTGATACAACGTGGTAGGTTAATATTGAGCTTAGTGTATCTGTGTCGGCTAGTAGGTCATTTATTGTGTCTTCGCCGAGGAGTGCAAAGGCATCATCTGTTGGTGCAAAAACAGTAAATTCTTGACTCGTATCGGCAAGTGTATCGTCCAAGCCTGTTGCCTCTAGCGCTGCAACTAGGGTAGTAAAGTTACCCGCATTTCTTGCTACATCAACAATGGTTGAAGATGCTTCGGGTTCAACTTGTACTGGTATGTTATCGTCATCATCGTCACTACAACCTTGTGCTAATAACAAGGGAAGTGTTATGAGGCATACCTTCAGTAATTTGTTCATGACCTGATCCTTCTGTGTGAGATGTAATTAACAATCTCGTAACGTTACGGGAGTACTTTTACAAGAGATCAGATTTATTTGAGTGTTTTTTAAACTTCTGAATTTTAAATTTGAAAGGTATTCGTATTATTTATTACTTTTTACTACGTGGTGCCCCAAATAAAATAAATATATGACAAGCACATACAGATAAAAATGCACTTATACCTAGTGCTCCACCATAGTTACTTATTTTAGGGACTAAATATTCAAATGGAATCGCAAAAATCACTGCAGCGCAGGTTATTGTATACAAACCAAAACGCTTAGGTGCACTCATACCAATAAACGTACCACCAAAAAAAATGGCACTGTAAAGCTCGGGGTGTAAATTAAAACCATAAAAAATGCAGTAAGCAATTATAGATAAACTCGAAGAGGCGCTAATAGCGCTAAAAAGCCTATGTTTGGCGAGTAAAAATGTTAATAAAGCGCCAAAAAATGCAATTGCCGGGTATTCTATTGTCATACAAATATTCCTTTTGCTAGCGCAAAGACAGCAACGCTTACAAATGCAATACTCCCTAACTTCCCTCCAAAGCCAGAAAATAAATTTAAAGTAAGTACATACAAACAAGCACCTAAGAGTGAAATAAAACCCAGTTCCCAGTAACTGTTAATTAAACTAGAAGAACACATACCAGCAAAACTTCCTGCGTAAATAGCAGCGTTTGGATGAATATTAAGAGACTTTGGAAAAGAAATAAAAGAACCAAAAAGGCCAACCATAGAGGCAGCAATAACAGCAGGAAAATTAAATTCAGTATGCATCACAAAGCACAGCAAACAGCCTGAAAAAAAAGCACCGAATTTTATAAAGAAAAATTTAAGCATAGCTAGTCAGTTTAAAGTAACCGGGGAGTGTTTAACAGCAGCGCTTAACATTGCGGGCAAATAGTTAAAAAGATCATATGAAATGTATGAAGGCTTAAATATGCTCAAAAAAAGTGTTTTGTGTAATATAAATTACAATTTATGTATAATATAGAAAACTTATTAAAGATTAAGAAATAACCAAAGGTAATTTATGTCTAATTGTTTGCATTTGGCAATTCCGGCCGGCGACTTAGAAGTAGCTAAAACATTTTATTGTGACGTACTCGGTTGTAAAACCGGTAATAGTGAAGAGGGTCGTTGGGTAGATATCGACTTTTGGGGTAACGAGCTTACATTACACCAAAGCGTTGAACGATTACCTACTGTTCGCCATGATGTAGATATGGGGGCAGTTGCGGTTCCTCATTTTGGTATTCACTTATCTGAGGATGAATTTAACAATTTAAAAAAACGTATAGAAGACGCTGGTTTAGAATACCTAGATAAGCCATATCGTCGATTCATTGGCGACGAATTTGAGCAAGAGACATTTTTTATCGAAGATACTAATGGCAACGTGCTCGAAATGAAGACCATGGTTAACCCCGAGGTTTTATTTAAAAAAGTATAACTTTTATAAAAAGCCACTTTTTAGTGGTTTTTTTATTTGTAAAATTTGACGATTTTATAAATCGACTAACGTAAGTGGTGTTGCTTTTCTTTTTAGTTTTTCATGGTACATAGCAGCATCGCCAGCTTTTAAAAGGTCATCAATATTTCTAGGTGGATCACTAAATACAGCACTACCAACACTCGCTTTTATGGCTAATTGTTCAGTATTATGATCAATAAAGAGTTTGGCTAATTCTGTTTTAAAAAAATGAACTTTTGGACTTACCTGAGCCTTAGTATAAAAGTGCGCTAGCACTACAAATTCATCACCTCCTAAACGTCCTATGGCATCGTTACTGCGCACAATAGCTTTTAAATGGTGAGCAACTTTACACAGTGCTTGGTCTCCAACGGCGTGACCGTGAGTGTCATTTATTTGTTTAAAGTCATCTAAATCTATATAAATTAAACAGAGCACACCGCCACTTTTTATATGATGTTCTATTAAATTTGCCGATTTTTTACACCATCCCCTGCGGTTTAGAATACCGCAAAGGTGATCATAATCGGCTTCGGTTTCGGCGCGTTTTTTTGCAATCCTCATCCGACTAATACGCCTTGAAACCGCCACAGCGAGTAAAAACGACTCTACAGCAAAAGCTATAATTAACCCGTAGCGACGCATAAATGGACTTTCGTCTATTAATAATATTCTAAAAACCATACTGACAAATACAAAGCTTAAAGCAATAAACACCAGCGTTGCTTCACGAATGCCTTTGCGTGCTTGTAAAGCGGAAAGCGCAAAAACACACCCTACAATACAAAGCGTTACATAGCCTGTAGCTTTACTTGAAAGAGCCCATACTTGAGGGGTTTTAAACAGTATTTGTAAAACGCTAAATAACATGACAACTACAGCTAAACACTTTAAGGCAGTATCTACTTTTGGCCAGCTTGTTTTGATTTGTAAAAGAGCGCAAATAAACCATGTCGCGCTTAGAACACATAGGCCAATAAATAAAAGGTATATATTAAATAAACTGCTGCTGTGCTGCGAGGTTAAAAATAAATACAGCTGCCCTTCTTGCATAAGAATAAAGCCACCAATACAAAAAATGTATAAGCTGTAGAGCTTAAATGTATCGTCGTTAAGGCGGCTCCCCATAATTAATACATACAATATAAGCGTTATACACAAGCCGTAAAACAGCCCTAAAATTAGGTTTTGTTGTTGGCTTTTTTGTATAAATACAGGCATTGGTTGCCACTTAAATACCGGGCGAAACTCGACTGGAGAATACAAAGTTAATAGGGCGGTTGTTGCACCTGAGTCGATAAAATAAGCTGGTTTGTTGTATCTAATTGGATTGTGTATTTCATCGTTTTGACGCCACTCAAAGCGCTCAAGGGTAGAGCGGTTAAAGCTAAGAACACCAGCTTGCTGTAACTGGCAATTTACAGCGTATTGAACTCTGCCAGACTGAATTTTTAGTCTTAAAGGCGTTTGTTTATTTAATGTGTTTACTGAAGTGATTTGTGGACTAATTTGGTTAATTTCACAATGTTGATTTGCAAATGCAGACTTATTAAATAAAAGATTAGAAAAAACAAAAATAACACCTAACAGCAAATACCTTTTTAGTTGCGTTTTAAGAGTGTTAGGTAGGAAAAGTGCATTAAACTTTTTGTAAGCCATAGGCGCAAGATAAAAATACTACATAATTTTATATTAGCAGAGCCCACTCATTTAGCTATTTAATTGAGGTACGACCTCGCTTGGTGTTTTATTAAAGTGGCGCTTAAACTCACGGCTAAACTGCGAGGGGCTGGTGTAACCTACCTTCAATGCGGCCTCATTTGCTTTACTACCGTTGTTTGTAATGAGTTCTTTTGCTTTTGCTAAGCGTACTTTTTTTAAGTATTGCAATGGCGATTCAAAGGTCACTTGTTTAAAGGCGCGATGAAATGACGACACACTCATGTTTACCTCTTCAGCTAAGCCTTCAACAGTAATTTGATCTGCATAGTTTTTATGCATAGTAGACAGTGTGCGTGCTATTCGGGCGTAGTGCCCATCGTGCATGGCAAGGCCAATTAAAGTATGGCCCTGAGGACCACAAAGTACACGGTATACCAATTCTTTAATTATATCTTCACCAAAAATATCGGCTTCTAGCGGGCTATTTAGTGCGCTTAATAAACGATGAGTTACTTGCTCCATAGCACCATCTACTTTAGCTGATTGCACACCGCTCATTTGCCCAGAAGTAAACGGCGTATGTTCGCCCATTTGGTTTACTAACTTATGTAATGTTGCTGGGTTAATATCAACAACTACGCCCATTACAGGTAGGCCATTATCAGTAAAGGCTTCGCATTCAAGTGGTACGGGTACACCTAAAACCAGGTAGTCGCCAGCACCATATTTTATTTGATGATCAGGGAAATGAATTATTTTATGCCCTTGGCCAACTAAAATAATACCAGAGTTGTAAATGAGTGGCTGACGAGGTGAACTTTTACTCGCACGATGAAAGTAAACCCCGGGAATAATCGTTTTCTTAACGCCCTCAAAATTGAGCAAATCATTGTGCTCGGCGTATTGCTGCAACATGTTGGCTATAGTGGGCATTAAAAAACCTTTTATCGTACAAATTTTGCGTAAAATAACAATGTTGGCAGTATTAGGCAAGCTTTAGGCATTTATTAGGCTTTTTTAATGTTTGTTTTGCCACTAATATGCACTCATTGGAATTTAGCTTAGTGAGTAACTAAGCATTTTATTCAGGGCGTGTTGATCTTTGATGGTTGAATTTGCAGCAGTATGTTTGGTTTTTAGGCAAGGCAGAGCCTATGAAGTGTGGTTACTCCCCATAAATAGGCGATAACGCAGCATAAATGCCAAACATGCGCTGCCCTTCGGGTTCTGCCTAGGGGCGATAAACTCTTTGTTACTCGGTTTTTACTTAGCCCACTAGGTTACAAACCTCGCGCC
>Ga0310124_10000069_pt1 | contig 63567 bp, 50 predicted proteins | sample CB11b_AW_Bot5_MG_FD_203507 | JGI IMG/M metagenome (GOLD analysis project Ga0310124, IMG submission 203507) | Marine microbial communities from Western Arctic Ocean, Canada - CB11b_AW_Bot5 | ecosystem: Environmental > Aquatic > Marine > Oceanic | place: Canada: Western Arctic Ocean | collected... | reverse complement strand
GCTTCTGAAGAACGTGCCGTTCTTCGCCGATATGCCTGAAACTGAGTTTTCCATCGTGTCGGCCAAGCTCCGGCGCAGGACGGCGCCCGCCGGTGAGATCATCGTCCGCCAGGGCGGTTCGGTCTCCATCCTTGTTCCTGGTGGCGCGAGGCGTGGTCAGGGTGTGTCCCGACAAGACGGCGGATCTAGCAGGGACTTGGCGACGCTTATCGCCGGGGAATTCTTCGGTGAAATGGCCTTGCTCCATGGAACTTGACGGACCGCGACGTGCCGAGCGATGACTCCGTGTGCTCTCTATAGAGTTGTGCAGGGAGGATGTCGAGGTGGTCCGAAGCGTCTGCCCAGAGATCCAACGCGCGTTGAAAGAAGCGGACTAGGTGCGCCGAGCCACCTTCCGCAAGGCGTCGGCGGACAGGATTCTGCAAGCCGGGATGTGAACGACGCACCAGCCCTCCGGCACGACCCTCCAGCCCCCCGGCACTTGACCTCACCAAGCTCCCGCATTTAACGTACTTTCCATGAACACTTCGACTCGACATCATCGGCACCACCATCACCATCACCATCCGCTCCTGAGCGGCTGGCTGGGGCTGTGCTACTGAGGTTGAAGATCGTCTGACGACCTGAGCGCACCTTACGCCGGCCTCTGAGGTCGGCGTTTTTCATATATGCCCTCCTCGGAGTTCCGGCGCACACTACGGAGCTCCTTCATGAACCAAGAGAACAAAAACCGGGACGATGCGGGCGCGGATGCTCTCCGTCTCGCTTTGCCCAAGGGCCGCATGCAGGACGCGGTGCTCGCGCTGCTGGCCGACGCCGGCATCCGCGTAACCGCGACGGCCCGTGGGTACCGCCCCGCCGTGTCCCTTCCCGATTGTGAGGCGAAGGTCCTCAAGCACCAGAACATCGTCGAGATGCTGGAGCTTGGGAGTCGCGACGTGGGATTCGCGGGAGCCGATTGGGTCGAGGAGCTGGGCGCCGAGGTCGTGGAACTCCTGGATACGGGGCTCGACCCCGTAAGCGTGGTGGCAGCGGCCCCCACCGGCCTCTTCGATCGACTCGACTCGATCGGGCGACCCCTCGTGGTTTCATCCGAATACGAGACGCTCACCAAGGCCTGGATCGCACGACGAGACTTCGACGCGGAGTTCGTACGCTCCTTTGGCGCCACCGAGGTCTTTCCCCCCGAGGACGCCGACGTCATCGTCGACAACACCGCAACCGGCAGCACCCTACGGGCGAACGACCTCGAGATCGTCGATACGGTGATCACGTCGTCGACGCGGCTGTACGCGAGTCCCCAGGCCATGGAGCACGATGTGAAGCGGGAACGTATCGAGGACCTGCGCCTGCTGCTCCGGAGCGTACTCGACGCTCGCAAGCGGGTCATGATCGAAGTGAACGCCCCTGAGGAGCGTCTCAAAGAAGTCGTATCGCTCCTGCCGTGCATGCGCGAGGCCACCGTAGCCCCTCTCTACGGAGACAGCGGATACGCGGTCAAAGCAGCCGTGTTGAGGGAAAAGCTTCCTGAGATCATCCCGGCCATCAAAGCCGCGGGCGGCACTGACGTCGTCGTCACGTCGATCTCCCAAATCGTCCCATGACCGACCGAGCATCACTGCTCCCTGCGACTTGGATTCCCCGGGATCTCTACAAGGGACCGGCCCAGCCGGAGCCCGGGGTGCTCAAGCTAGACGGTAACGAGGGGAATCCTCCACCACGCGCGCTCCTCGAGGATCTGGCGACGGTGGACCTGTCCAAAGTCCGGGATTACCCGGACGCCCGCCCCCTGGAGTCCGACATCGCCAAACGGCTCGGGGTGGATCCGGCACGTGTCGTTGTGACGGCCGGCGCGGACGAGGCGCTGGACCGCGTCTTTCGCGCCTTTCTGGCGCCCGGTCGGCGCCTCGTCCTTCCCATACCCGCCTTCGAGATGATGTACCGCTTTGCAGCCGTGGTCGGTGGGGAGATCGCTCCCGTACCATGGACCGACGCCTTTCCCACCGACGCGGTCATCGCCGCCCTGGACGACGGTGCGTCACTCGTCGCCATGATCTCGCCGAATAACCCGACGGGCCGCACTGCCACCGCGAGTGATCTCGAGCGCGTCGCCGCGGCTGCGTCCGATGTGAACTCCGGAGCCGCCTTCGGGGCGATGGTCGTCCTCGATCACGCCTACGTCGAGTACTCCGATCAGGATCTCACCTCTGTCGCACAACAGTTCGACAACGTCGTCACCGTGCGCACGTTCTCGAAGGCCTGGGGACTGGCGGGTTGCAGAGTGGGCTACGCCGTGGCATCGCCTGAAGTCGCCACCGTACTCCGGAACGTGGGGAGTCCCTTCCCGGTTGCCGGACTTTCGTTGGCCGCGGTTCGGACCCAACTGAGCACGGGCGATGCGGCGTTGGAGGAGCACGTCGCAGCCGTGCGTGCCGGGCGGGAGCGCCTTATGGAGGCCCTAAGCGGACTGGGCATCGAGACGGATCAAGCCGAAGGCAACTTCGTGCTCGCCGACTTCGGCGCCCGCTGCGATTTCGTCCTCAATGGATTGGACGCACTGGGGGTTCGTGTGCGACGATTCCCGCACCGCCCTGAGATCGCCGACAAGTTACGCATCACCGTGCCTGAACGAGCGGAGCCGCTGGAACGGCTTCTTGAGGCGCTACGGATCTGCCTCGCGCCGGACGCCATCCTGTTCGACCTGGACGGGGTGATCGCGGACGTCGAGGATTCCTATCGCAGGTGCGTGCTCGAGACGGCGGGCACCTTCGGGGTGGAGGTCACGAGAGAGGAGTTGGCTACGATGGTCCTCGCGGGCGACGCCAACAACGACTGGGTCCTGACGCAACGCATCCTCGCGGGGCGGGGCGTAGAAGTCTCGCTCGAGGACGTCATCGAAGCGTACCAGAAAGTCTACCTCGGCACCCCGAACACGCCCGGGCTCCGGGAATCCGAACGCCTCCTGGTGCCGCGTGACGTTCTATCGCGCCTCGCGGACCGGCTGCCCCTCGCGATCGTAACCGGCCGCCCTCGAGAAGAGGCCGAGTGGTTCCTCGACAAGGAGGGCCTGAGCGACCTCTTCCGCGCCGTGGTCTGCATGGAAGACGGCCCCCTCAAACCGGACCCGGCGCCCGTCCGAAAGGCCGCTTCCCGTCTCGGCGTGCAACGCACTTGGATGGTGGGCGACACGCCCGACGACATCCGTGCCTCAGTGGGGGCGGGCGCCGTGCCAATCGGCATCGTCGCGCCGGGCCCCGATCCCACCGCCAGCGCCGCCGCCCTCCGCGACACCGGAGCGGCTACAGTACTCGGCACGATCAATGACCTTTTGGAGCTACTTCCGTGACTGTGATCCTCCCTTTGAAAGTCGTCCCTTCGGAAATCTTCCCTTCGAAAATCCTCCCCTCGGAGAAGCTGACATGACTCCCCGAAACGCCACGATCGACCGCAAGACCAACGAGACCGAAATCAACGTCACGCTCAAGCTGGACGGCACAGGCTCGTCGGACGTCCAAACCGGCATCGGTTTTCTCGACCACCTGCTGGACGCCCTTGGCCGCCACGGTCGGTTCGACGTGAAGCTTCGCTGCAAGGGAGATCTTCAGGTCGATGACCACCACACCGCGGAAGACTGCGGGCTGGCGCTGGGGAGCGCCCTTCAGGAGGCTCTCGGCGACCGCGGGGGGATCGCACGTTTCGGATACGCCTATGCGCCCCTTGACGAGGCGCTGGCACGTGCCGTCGCGGACATCTCAGGGCGACCCTTCGCCAGAATCGACCTGGGCCTCACGCGAGAGCGCCTGGGCGAGTTGTCCTGCGAGAACATCCCCCACGTGCTGAGTTCCCTGGCTACGGCGGCGGGCATCACCCTCCACGTCGACGTGCTCAAGGGTGACAATGACCACCACAGGGCCGAAGCGGCCTTCAAGGCCGTGGCGCTCGCGCTGCGGGCGGCCGTGGGTGCGTCGGGCTTCGACGACATCCCTTCCACGAAAGGCACAATCGGGGGCGTCTCTACGTGACCGAGGAGCAGTCCCCGGAGCCGTCTGAGGAGCGCCACGTCGCGATCATCGACTCGGGCGTGGCCAACCTCGCGGCCGTCGAGAGCGCGCTGACGGCTCTGGGCGTCGCGTACTCGATCACCTGGGATCCGGCGGTCGTGCTCAGAGCCACCCACGCGGTTCTGCCCGGCGTAGGACGATTCTCCGCCGGCCTCGAGACCCTCCGTCGCCATGGTCTCGATGAGGCGGTACTTGAGGTCCATGAACGAGGGACCCCGCTCCTAGCCGTCTGCCTCGGCATGCAAATGCTCGGAGACGGTAGCGACGAGAGCCCGGACACAGTGGGGCTCGGTATCGTCGCAGGCCACTTCCAACGGCTGCCCGACTCGGTGCGTGTGCCGCACCTGGGTTGGAATCAGGTGAGCTCGGATGACGACTCGGGCCTCCTGAGTGGCACGGCGGCCTTCGCCAACTCCTACTACTTACCGAGTCCCCCCAGTGGATGGCGGGCCGCCTGGACCACCCACGGAGCGAGATTCGTTTCGATGCTCGCACAGGGACGGACGCTCGCGTGTCAGTTCCACCCCGAGCTCTCAGGTCCATTCGGGATGGGGCTCATCCAGGACTGGCTCAGCGGGGAGCTTCAGGTGGGGGCGGACGGGGGCGCTGGCCACGGCGGTGCTGCCGCGGGCAAGGGCGAAGACCGCGCCGTCTGGAAGGAGGTCGCACCCCGCATCGTCCCTTGTCTCGACGTGAAGGATGGGCGAGTGGTGAAGGGCATCCGCTTCCAGGACATCCGAGACGCGGGCGACCCCGCTGACCAGGCTGGTGAATACGAACACCAAGGGGCCGACGAGATCGTCATTCTCGACATCGGAGCCTCCAAAGAGAACCGTGAAACGCAGCGGGAGACGGTGCGCGCGGTGCGGGGGCGCATCCACATCCCGCTCACGGTGGGTGGCGGCGTCCGCACCGTGGACGACGCGCGGGGGCTACTGACTGCCGGTGCCGACAAAGTGAGCGTCAACACGGCCGCCGTCCGGGATCCAAGCCTCCTGGAGCGGCTGAGCCAAGCGTTCGGCACCCAGTGTGTAGTGCTGGCCATCGACGCTCGCCGCTCAGGCGACAGTTGGGACACCCTCGTCGTGGGCGGGCGCGAGGCGACGGGCATAGACGCGATCGAGTGGGCTCGTGAGGGCACGCGCCTCGGAGCGGGCGAGATCCTGCTCACGAGTTGGGACCGGGACGGGACGCGGGCGGGCTGCGACGTGGAGTTGCTCGAAACCATGCGTGAAGCAGTGGACGTGCCGGTCATCGCATCGGGCGGCATCGGCACGCCGAACGACGTAGTCACGGCTTTCCGAACGGGCGCCGACGCGGTTCTAGCCGCATCGGTCTTTCATGACGGGGACCTCACCGTTGGGGAGATCAAGAAATTCGTGTCGGATCAAGGATTGGCGGTGCGCCCATGATCATTCCGAGTATCGACCTCATGGATGGACGGGCCGTTCAGCTCCGGAAGGGAAAGGAGTTCGTCCTCGACGGCGGCGATCCTTTCGAGCGCCTCGAGGAGTTCTCTGTGGCCGGCGAAGTCGCGGTCGTCGATTTGGATGCAGCCATGGGGAAGGGAACGAACGCCCCGATCATGCGGGAGTTGGTTCGCCAGGCGCCCTGCCGTGTCGGTGGCGGCATCCGGGATGTCGATACGGCGCTAGCGTGGTTGGACGCGGGAGCGGAGCACGTGGTGATCGGAACAGCCGCGTCCGTGGACTTCTGCTCCCAGCTACCGCGGGATCGGATGATCGCCGCAGTCGACGCCGAAGGTGGCACGGTCGTCGTGGAGGGTTGGCAGACCAAGACCGAACACAGTGTGCTCGATCGGATTACGGAGTTGGCGCCGGTCGTGGGCGGCTTCTTGCTGACACAAGTGGAATATGAGGGGGGCATGTCCGGCTGGAACGAGGACCTGGTCGCACAGGCCGTGCAAGCGGCCGGCTCCGTCCGAATCACGGCGGCGGGAGGGATCACCACGGCCGAGGACGTTGGGCGGCTGGATCGATTGGGTGCGGACGCTCAAGTGGGGATGGCCCTCTATACCAACCGCATGACCCTGGGCGACGCCGTGGGCGCCCCCCTGGTCAAGGCGATCGAAGAGCGACTCTGGCCCACCGTCGTGTGCGACGAGGAGGGCCACGCCATCGGGTTGGTGTGGAGTACACGCGAGAGCCTCGAGGCGGCCGTGCGTGAGCGGCGGGGGATCTACTGGTCCCGTTCCCGAAACTCACTCTGGATCAAAGGGGAGACCTCCGGAGCCACCCAGGAACTACTTCGCGTGGAGTTGGACTGCGACCGTGACGCGCTCCGCTTCGTCGTTCGCCAGCAGGGCTCCGGTTTCTGCCACACGGGAACACCCGGATGCTGGCCTACGCCCTTTACGCTCTCCGCGCTTTCGGACGTCATCGCACGTCGTGGTAAAGAAGCACCGGACGGGTCGGGGACGGCCAAGCTCATGGGAGACCCAGCCCTTCTCTTCTCGAAGCTTCGAGAAGAGACGGAGGAGCTGATCCAAGCACTCCAAGCCGACGACGCCGGATCCGGGCCCGAGGATAGCGGTGATGCCGGGACTGAGGCGGCGGCTGAGGACGCGGCTGAAGTAATCCACGAGGCAGCCGACCTACTCTATTTCACGCTTGTCGCCGCCGCGAGCCGCGGTGCCGGTGTGGAGGCGCTCCGCCGTGAACTCGCCCAACGCAGCCTACGGGTTCGCCGGCGCCCGATGGCGGCGAAGCTCGACGAGGCACGGCCTGAGGCAGCGGAACCCTTCGCGGAAAGGTCCGGAGAAGCGAAGCCCGACGAGGGAGAGAATCGATGAACCAACCGCTGCTGCCCCTCCGGCAGGCCGAAGAGTTTCGAGCCCGAAACAAGGGCGGCGTGCCCGCGGAGGTTCTCGCGGAGGCGTCGGTCATCGTGGAGAGAGTACGCTCCGGCGGCGAAGAGGCGCTGAGGGAATACGCCACTCGCTTCGAGGACTGTGAGCCGGGCGCCCCCCTCTACTTGACCGGGGAGACCTTGAAGAACTGTCTGGATGAGCTCCCCGAAGACGAGCGGAACCGCCTTGAGCGCATCGTGGATCGTATTCGGGCGTTCGCGCTGTCACAACGCCGGGCGCTCACTCCGGTCGACAGGACCGTACCCGGTGGGCGGGCCGGCCATCGCGTCGATCCGGTCGATGCCGCGGGGTGTTACGCGCCCGGCGGCCGTTATCCGCTGCCCTCCTCCGTGCTCATGACTGTGGTTACCGCACGGGCCGCGGGCGTCGGGTCCGTGTGGGTCGCGAGCCCGCGCCCGGCCCCGATCACCCTGGCGGCGGCGGCGATCGCGGGCGCCGACGGAGTCTTGGTGGCCGGCGGGGCCCACGCGATCGCGGCTCTGGCGTTCGGCGTCGGCCCCATTCCCCCGAGCGATGTCGTGGTGGGCCCTGGGAATCTGTACGTGACCGCCGCGAAGCAACTCCTCGCCGGGCAAATCCAGATCGATATGCTCGCGGGGCCTTCGGAGCTGGTGGTCCTCGTGGACGCCGCGGCCGACCCCGCCTGGGTCGCGGCGGATCTACTGGCCCAAGCGGAGCACGCCCCCGATGCGGTGCCGATCCTCATCTCGATCGACGCGGAGTTGCCCTCCTTGGTCGAGAGAGAACTCGAGCGTCAACTCGAGGATCTTCCGACCGCGTCCACGGCTCAGGCAGCGCTCGCGAACGGAGGCGTCATCGTATGCGAAACTGAGGAGGACGCCTGCCTAGCCTGTGACGACATCGCGCCTGAGCACCTGCAGATCTCGGTGTCGAACCCCGAGGCTTGGCCGGATCGACTCCGTCACTACGGCGCCCTTTTCATCGGTGAACGGGCGGCTGAGGTGTTCGGCGACTATGGGTTGGGTCCCAACCACGTCCTTCCCACGGGTGGCACCGCCAAGGCGCGGGGCGGGCTTTCCGTCATGGACTTTCTTCGGGTCCGTACTTGGATCAGGGCGGAATCGGACCTCAATCCCGAGTTGATCGAGGATGTGGCGTGGTTCGCCCGGCAGGAGGGGCTCGAGGCTCACGCCAGGGCGGCGGAGATCAGGCGCAGTGAGACCTGAGGCGTACAAGACGCTGGCAGCATCGCTCCGAGATCCACCGCCCCACCAGTCACGGACAGTCGGAAACCACCGTCACTCCTTTGGCTTCCAGCGCAGCCACGTCCGTACAACTCACGCTCCTGTTGGAGAGGGAGACCCGAGCATTCACTCCCAGCCCCGTGTTCTCGAGAAGCGGCTGGATGTTCGCCGGAGCGGGGTTGTCTACGAGGCCGACGCTCGTCAAGCTCGTGAAATTATCGATCCCCCCCAGGTTCTCGAGCGCCCAGCGCACGGCGGAAAAGTCCTCAACCGCCCACACCGCAGTGCAACCCGAACCGCCTGCTCGAGGATGGTATCCTCGAAGCTGGGGATGGCTGAGTCGGGCTGGGCGCTGCGATAGGCGTTCTGTGGGCCAGTAGGGTCGCCGCAGCCCAGCGCGAGAAGAAACACGCCGATAATGAAAAACAGTGCGCGGCGGTTCATATTCCGCACCGACGGCCTGGCTGATAAACGGCCTAGAGGTTGAAAACGAGTTCTTACCGGTCGTCGTCCGCGGCCGGGAGACCCTCTCTCGCCGCGACCTGTCTGTCGAACTCTTCCTGCTCCAAGTAGGTCACATCCACCCAGGCGTGGGCCATCTCATCAACCGTCCGGTCCCCGTATCCAACCCACTGACGGTAATCCGGGTTGTTCGGGTTGGTCTCTGTGTTGTCGTGCCAGGCCGTGAACACCAGCGTCGTGCCCTTCGGGAGCAAAGGAGCCACGTCTTCCTCGTAGACGTAGTTCACGTGCCAATTCCACTGGAAGTTGTCGACGGAGCTCAGCAGTTCCTTGCGGCCGTCCGGGTAGATCGCCTCCATCGACATCGCCTTGCCGCGCATGTGCATGTGCGGCTGGAAGTTCTCCAAACGCCCAGGCGCTTGCATCACATGGAAGTTCTGCGTCACGCTCACCTGCCCCGCCGGGATGTCGAGCTCTTCATCGACCACCCGGAACATGTTCAGAACGGTGCGATTCTCAGGCACGTAACCTTCGGGATAAAAGTAGACGCCGAGCTCGACCACCTGGTCCCTCACCAGCTCGCCAATGGCGTGCAAGTGGACCTCGAAGCTGATCTGGGAGCCCGGTAGCATGAGCTTACCCGCGTCCTCGGCGAAGACCTCTCCGACCTTACCGACGGCCCACTCCATGAAGAGAGGGCTAATGCCGACGTTGACGCCGGCCGCCGTGCTCGCGAGGCCGGCGATCCCACCCTCCTCACGCTGAAGGAGGAAGGCGAGCGTGTGGTGCACGATCTTCCGTCCTTCCGGATAAGAGGGCCGCATCTCGATTGCACGTACCCAACGAGGCTCCATGAGTCCCGTCGGCACCGTCGTACGGAACCACCTGTCCTGAGTCACCGCCTCCAACGTGAAAGGCTCTGACTGAACGACCAGGTCCGGCTCACCGAAGCGATCCGCGAGCTGCCAGCGGTTCGGATCCGGGAACTCGACGGGATCAGGCTCGTCCTCCGCGTTGCCGTACACGGCGCCCTGGTCCACCCAACTCACGATCGTCTCGATCTGCTCGTCCGTCAGGCCACGATCGTTCTTGAAGCCCTGGATGCCCACCGTGCGATTGATGTGGTACGGAGGCATCACGCGGTCCTCGACCTTGATCTTGATCAGCGGAGCATACATCTGCGCCTGCTCATACGTCAGCAACGACATCGGCGCCACTGAGTTCGGCTGATGGCAGATCTGGCACTTTTCCTGGAAGATCGGCGCCACGTCCCGTGCGTAGGCGACCTGCTCGCCAGCTTCCTGCGCAAAGAGATCCCCGGCCGACAAGGCCACCAGGGACATCACTCCCAACGCAACGGGGCCCAGGAGCACGCGGCTGATTCTCGTGTCTGTCATGAGTCCGACCTCTCTCTTAGTGTTCACGGGTTGACGGATACCGCGACGAATGCATTGGACCAGCAGCACTGGGCATGCCCAGCGGTCGCGACCGCCCCGGACTCAGTGGCACGTATACGTATAACATAGTCGCCCGGGGCGCCGAACGTGACGCCGTTCACCACCGGGACATCTGCGTCAGTAACTCTTTGACTCGTCTGGCCGAACGTGACGTCGCCCGGTCCCTGGTGCTTGAACCACGTCAGCGTCGCGAGGGCGCGCGCGCCGCCACGGCCGAATCCAAACCCGCCACCGAGGCTCCGGCCCCCGCCATCGTCGTCGGCGTACACCGTGATGTCTACGGGCTCTCCTACCGAGGCTCGAAGCGGGCCATAGACGAAGTTCGACCCTCCTGGTCCGGTGACCTCCGGGCCGCCCTGCTCGAATTTCAGCATAGGGGGCGTATTGCCATGCGCACCTTCACGCAGCGCGTCGATCCGCCAGTCAGGGCGCAGGTGGCCGGGAACCGCGAGGGTCTGGCCTCTCATCCTCAGGGTCCAGGTCACCTCCTGGTTTTCGAAGTCCGCGGGCACCCGCACGACGAACGTGCCCCAGTGACGACCCTCCTCGAAGCGCGTCGGCTGATTCTGCCCAAAGACAGAAGGCTCGAGCATGTTATCGGGGCCGAGTGGAATCTCGAGAATCTCGTCCGTATTCCGGTTGAAATAGCCGAACGAGAGGCTGTACGTCCCATCGTCATTCTCATACCAACCCTCGTAAGCCGGCGTGACGGTCCTCCCGGTCGCGCTGTTCGGGGGCAGCGGTATCTGTGCCAAAGCTGCGATCGGGCCGACCGCCAACAACGCGAGCCCGAAAGCCGAACCGCAAGCGATTCTTCGTCTTTCTCGCACTAGGTCCCCCTGTAATCACCTGCGCATCCAACAGGATGGGTGGCGGGATGGCGCACTCACCGTGGGTTGGGTCCAAAACTTCCCATCGCCAATAAGGTTCCGCAAGCGAAAGGACTATCCAGCCGTAGGTGTGGGGGCTCCTGACCGACCGTCTGGTAGGGGCTGGTGGAGCGGGGGGGGCCTGGGAGCCCCGGACAGCAGGGAGGGAAGGAGCCCGCCCGCCTACGGCTCCGATGGCGTAGCGGCCTTGGAGGGTCGTGTTCAGGCGGGCGACGGCATCGGACATGGCAAGCAAGATGCGTCTAAGCCGTATGGGGCCGAAAGCCGCGCGTCATTCAACTCGACATCCGCCACGCACTTGTACACATTAGCTAAAGCTGGGAATCCGCTGCGGACCCGAATCGCCCCGTTGAGCGAGTCCCTCGCCAGGCCCCGTGTCAGGGCGCACCCGATGTCGAATCTGAAAATCAAATCCAGCACACCGATCGGCTCGTGGAGTGGGCCGGGCGATCGCCTTCTCACGGCTCCCGAAGAGTTCGCTTTGGGACTCCGTCGTGTGGGACGGCCGCTGTACGCGGTGGACCATGGAGAGGCTTTTGGGCTCGCGGACTGCGGATCCGTCGAGTTGGGCGGGGATCCCCAAGTTCACGGACTGCCTCTCCTCGCACTGGCCCCCCCCTGCAGACCCGAGAATTTAGGCTCGTCCAGTTTCGCCAAGGATCACGGCGTTCGCTTCTGTTATCTGGCCGGAGCCATGGCGAACGGCATCGGTTCCGTGGAGCTCGTCGAGGCGATGGGCCGGGCTGGCATGCTCGCCTTCTTCGGAGCCGCTGGCTTGGCGCCGGATACGGTGGAGGACGCCATCGACCGGATCTCCACGCGCTTGGGAGATCTGCCCTGGGGATTCAACCTCATCCACAGTCCCTACGAGCCGCTGCTCGAGGACGCGGTCGCCGACCTCTACGTGCGCCGCGGAGTGACTCGGGTATCGGCTTCCGCCTACATGGATCTGACGCTCCCGCTCGTTCGATACCGGCTGAGCGGGATTCATGCCTACGCCTCGGGGCGGATCGTGACCCCGAATCGACTGGTCGCGAAGGTCTCGCGGATCGAAGTAGCGCGTAGGTTCCTCGCTCCCGCACCCGCAAGGATGCTGGCTGAGCTCGTGGCGCGTGGGGATCTGTCGGAGGAGCAGTCGCAGATGGCCCAGACCGTCCCTGTCGCCCAGGATTTGACCGTCGAGGCTGACTCCGGGGGCCATACGGACAATCGGCCGGCCATCGCCCTGCTTCCGTCCATGCTGGCGCTGCGGGATCGAATGCAGACTGAGTACGACTACGACGTCCCCCTCCGCATCGGTGCCGCCGGAGGAATATCCACGCCTCATTCGGTGGCTGCAGCGTTCGCGATGGGCGCCGACTACGTCCTGACGGGATCGGTCAACCAGGCGTGCCGAGAGGCCGGAACCTCCGATATGGTACGGCAGATGTTGGCCCAGGCCGAGCAGGCCGACGTCACGATGGCCCCGGCGGCCGACATGTTCGAGATGGGCGTCAGGTTGCAGGTGCTCAAGCGTGGAACGATGTTTCCTATGCGGGCACATCGTTTGTATGATTTGTACCGAGCCCACAGTGGGCTCGAAGACATATCCAGCGACGATCGGAAGAACCTCGAAGACACGCTTTTTCGTAAGCCGTTGGAGGAAATCTGGAACGAGACGCGACGTTTCTGGGAGCAGCGCGACGTCACCCAGACCGAAAGGGCTGAGCGAGATCCGAAGCATCGGATGGCGCTGGTGTTTCGGTGGTACCTAGGGATGTCGTCGCGGTGGGCCAACCGTGGTGAGCCGGGACGAGAAATGGACTACCAGGTATGGTGCGGCCCGGCGATGGGGGCGTTCAACGAATGGGTTCGGGATAGTATTCTCGATCCCTGGGAGAATAGGCACGCGGTCACCGTGGCGCACAACATGTTGCATGGAGCAGCGGTCATCACTCGGGCCGCCGCACTTCGTAGCCAGGGAGTGGACTTTCCCGCCACTTGCGTGGACGTCCTGCCCCGTGGTCCAGGCGAACTCGAGGAAATGCTGACTTGAGCGATCGGAATGAAGATCGGGCTGCGGCCCTCTCCCCCATAGCCATCGTCGGCATGTCCTGCCTATTCCCGGGCGCGAGCGGCCTCCGGGAGTACTGGGCCAACGTGCGGGACGGCGTCGACGCGATCACCGACGTCCCGGCCAGCCATTGGAGCGTGGGCGACTATTTCGACGTCGACCCCAAGGCGCCTGATATGACCTACGGGCGCCGCGGAGGGTTCCTCGACGCGGTCGACTTCGACCCGATGGGCTTCGGAATCTCGCCCCGGGACCTCGAGGCCACCGACTCCACACAGTTGCTCGGCATGCACGTCGCACGGCAGGCGTTGTGGGACGCCGGATACGGAGCCAACGGCCGGGACTTCGACCGTGACCGCACCAGCGTGATCCTCGGTGTAAGCGGTACGCTTCCTCTGGTGATCCCCCTGGGGGCCCGCCTCGGCCACCCGATTTGGCGACAGGCTCTGGCCGAAGCCGGGGTCGATCCGGAGACCGGCGAGGACGTGATCGCCCGAATAGCTGACGGATATGTGCCGTGGCAGGAGAACTCCTTTCCGGGACTTCTGGCCAACGTAGTAGCCGGCCGGATCGCCAACCGGCTCGATCTACACGGAACCAACTGCATCGTCGACGCCGCGTGCGCATCGTCCTTGAGTGCCGTCCATCTCGCCTCCCTTGAGCTCGAGACGGGCCGGGCCGACATGGTTCTGAGCGGCGGCCTAGACACGTTCAACGACATCTTCATGTACATGTGCTTCTCGAAGACGCCTGCTCTTTCGGAATCGGGGAATGCACAACCGTTCAATCAGGACGCGGACGGGACCATCCTCGGCGAGGGTGTGGGCATCGTGGCTCTCAAGCGCTTGGCGGACGCTGAGCGGAACGGTGATCGCATCTACGCCGTCATCAAGGGCCTGGGGTCTTCGAGCGACGGCAAAGGCCAGGCGGTCTACGCACCCTCTCCCGAGGGCCAGGCGCGGGCACTCCGCGCGGCCTATCGCAACGCGGGTGTGACGCCGGATACGATCGGACTGGTCGAGGCCCACGGCACCGGCACCATCGTGGGAGACGCCACAGAGGCCCGTGGCCTCACCAGCGTCTATGAGGGTACCGGCCGCGAGGGATCGTGGTGTGCGTTGGGTTCGGTCAAGTCGATGATCGGCCATACCAAAGCGGCGGCGGGGGCTGCGGGGCTGATCAAGGCCGTGATGGCGCTCCATCACAAGATTCTCCCGCCCACGATCAAGGTCGACACACCCAACGAAGCCGTGACTCCCGGGGAGACGCCCTTCTACGTCAATACGGAAAAGCGTCCCTGGCTGGCAGAGAGCGGTCATCCTCGTCGTGCAGGCGTGAGTGCCTTCGGATTCGGCGGCAGCAACTTCCACTGTGTGCTCGAAGAGTACGAGTCACGGGCCGACGCGGTGGATTGGGACGGACGGGATCAGATCTTCGCCTTCTCGGCTGAGAGCCGTGAGGCCCTAGTGGCGAGGCTGAAGGACTTCGATGCGGGATCGGACTGGGCGGAGATCCGCGGGCGGGCAGCTGAGACGAGGGAAGACTTCGATGCTTCGCACGAGGTCCGCTTGCTCATGGTGGCCGAGCACGACGGAAAGTCGCCAGCAGACCTCATCGCCCTGGCGCTGGCACGGATGGAAGAATCTGAGTCCGGGTGGAGCCTGCCGCAGGGAGTCTTTTTCGGGTCCGGTTCGTCGAATGGAGGATGGGCGGCCTGTTTCCCGGGGCAAGGAGCCCAGTACATCGGCATGTTGCGTGAGCTCATGTGCCGTTTTCCTGTCGCCGCTGAGACGCTCGCCGCCGCGACGGAAGTCACCCCGGGACTCGTCGATAGACTGTATCCGCACCCCGCGTTCGAGGAGGATGCCAAATCCGCACAGGAAGCTGCACTCAGAGCCACCCAGACCGCGCAGCCGGCCCTCGGCGCCGTCGGTCTCGGCGCCTTACGAGTGCTCGAGCAGTTCGGTCTCGCCCCGGACGCGACTTGCGGGCACAGCTATGGCGAGTTGGTCGCCTTGTGCGCCGCGGGCCGCATCAGTCCCGCCGAGCTGAACGAGCTTTCGCGCCTACGAGGTGAGTTCATGACCATGGGCGAAGGCGATCACGGCTCGATGCTGGCTGTTGCCGCCGAATCCGATCGGGTCCAGGCCCTCATCCTGAAACACGATCTCGATTTGGTGATAGCGAACCACAACGGCCCACGTCAGGTGGTCCTTTCGGGTGTGACCCACGAGATAGATCGGGCGAAGGAAGTTCTGTCCGACGAAGGCCTCCGGAGCAAGAAGCTGCGTGTTTCGGCCGCATTTCACAGTGCCCTGGTGGCTGAGGCCGCCCTACCATTTGCCCAAAAGCTCAAAGGCGTGAAGCTGGCGAAGGGTGCAGTGCCCGTGTATGCCAACACCACCGGCACGAAGTACCCGGCGACTCGCGCTGGTGCCCGGAGGGTGCTGTCCCAGCAGCTGATTTCGCCCGTGGATTTCGTGCAATGTGTGAAGAGAATGTTCGACGACGGTATCCGCACGTTCGTCGAGGTCGGGCCCGGCCGCCGCCTCTCCGGTCTCATTGAGGAGATCTTGGCCGGCGAGGAGATCACCGTCGTGGCCGTGGACGCCTCGTCCGGACAGCGTCGGGGCCTGGTCGATCTGGCCCACATGCTGGCTCAGTTTGCGGCCGCCGGACATGCCGTCGCCCTCGACCAGTGGGACGCGGGTGCACTAGAGGCCTGGCGGCACGAATTGGCCAGAGAGAAACCCGCCCTGACCGTGAAAATCAGTGGAGCCAATCACGTGACTGACCGCCCCAAGCGTCCCACGAGGGCCCCGGCACCGGCCCTCGTACCAACGGCGTCTGCGCCGGCCTCCTCCGCACCGCCCGCTTTCAAGCCGGCCGCCACGGTGACGTCCGACCCACAGTTGCTCGCCGAGGCGATGCGCGCGAGCCAAGCGACCTTGGCCGCACTGGTACGGCTCCAGGAACAGACGGCCGAAGTGCATCGGCAGTTCCTGGAGTCGCAGGAGCGAACCATCCAAGCCATCATCCAGCATCAGGGCCTGCCCGGCTCCGGTGCTGTCTCTGCCGTGCCGGTGAAGATCCCATCCGCCGCCTTGCCGGCGCCGCCACCCGTACAGATTCCGCCTGCGATAGAGATACCGCACGTACCCGTTCAGGTCGTTCCCGGCGTGGCTGAGGCGCTGCTCACGGTGGTTTCTGAGAAGACGGGTTATCCGGAAGAGATGCTCGACCTCTCGATGGGGTTGGACGCCGATCTCGGCATCGATTCGATCAAACGGGTCGAAATCCTCTCGGCATTGCAGGAGCGTCTTCCTGAGGCCACCGGCATCACCCCGGAGCATCTCGGCGAAATCCAGACGCTCGGCCAGATCGTCGATTTCCTGGGTGGATCCGCCGTGACCTCGACGAGCGGCAGCGATGACTCGAACGGAACTGGCGATTCCACCTCCAACGGCGTCGTCTCCAAGACGGTGAACGGCGTGGTCACGCAGACGCCGAACGATGCCGGCGCCGAACCGGATATCGCGGGGGTTTTGCTGACGGTCGTCGCCGAAAAGACCGGTTACCCCGTGGATATGCTCGACGTCTCGATGAACCTGGACGCCGACCTCGGCATCGATTCCATCAAGCGGGTCGAGATTCTGTCCGCACTTCAGGAGGTGCTTCCGGAGGCTCCCGTCGTGGGCGAGTTGCGGACGCTCAGCCAGATCGTCGACCTGCTGTCCAGCGAGGTCGCATCCGTCCCGGTCGCCTCTTCCCCGGCCCCTTCTTCGCCCGATCCGGTGGAACGGGTCGCAGACCGTGGGACTCACGGTCTCTCAGGGTCCAATGGCATCGAACGTTTCGTTCCCACCTTGCAGCCCGTTCAGGGCACGGGTGACCCCATCGGGCTTCCCGCGGGTTCCAAAATCTGGGTGACGAAGAGTGGGGATGTACTGTCGGGGCAGATCGTGGAGGAGTTGAGCGCTCAAGGGTTCGCGGCGGAAGAGATCGAGTTGAGCGAGAACGGACATGATCCGCCCGACGAGCTAGCGGGACTCATCGTCGTCGTGCCCCCACAGGTCACTGACGAGGACATCCTTTTCGGCTTCAGACGGATGCGGTCGATGGCGCCCGTTCTCCGTCGAGCCGCGCTTCAGGGGGGTGCTCTCCTGTGCAGCGTCACGGCCCTCGGTGGTGGTTTCGCGCTCGACGCCCCACCGCCTGAGGATGTCGATCCGACCGGTGGCGCCTGGGGAGGCATGTTGAAGACGGCGGCCGCGGAGTGGACCGATGTGAATTGCCGGACGATCGACGTCGATCCGGCCCGCGAAGGTCTCGCTGCGGAGATCGTGCGGCATGCGCTTTCGCGAGGACCCGTGGAGATCGGACTGGGTCCCGACGGCCCCCAAACCGTAGTCCTCGAACGCCGCCCGATCGAGCCTGGAGGGGGAGCGACGTTCCCCGACTCGGACGACACGGTGTTGATTACCGGAGGAGCGCGTGGTGTGACCGCTGAGGTTGCGGTCGCGATGGCTGAGGCAGGGCAGCCGCGGCTCATCCTCATGGGACGGAGTCCTGAGCCCGAGAAAGAGCCCGATTGGCTCATCGGACTCAACAGCGAGGCCGAAATCAAACGGGCGATCTTGACCCACGTGGGCCCGAGCATCACGCCCCAGGAGGTTCAGGCTGAGTTCAAGCACATCCATGCGGGCAGAGAGATCCGCCGTACGATCGAGCGCATCTCCAAAGCCGGTTCCGAGGTCTCGTACCGTTCCGCCGATGTGCGAGACGCCGATGCGGTCCGTCAGACGATCGCTCCACTCGTCGAGGAATACGGACCTGTCACCGGCCTCGTACACGGCGCCGGCGTCCTAGCCGACCGTAACATCGAAGACAAGAGCGACGAAGACTTCGCCCGTGTCTTCGGCACCAAGGTGGCCGGGCTCCGCTCGGTCCTTAAGGCCATCGGCGAGAGTCCCCTCAAGGCGATGGTGCTGTTCTCGTCCTCGACCGCACGGTTCGGACGCCGGGGCCAAGTCGACTACGCGGCAGGGAACGAGGTCATGAACAAAGTGGCACGGGTGGAGGCGGCCCAGCGGGACGGGTGCCGCGTCGTGTCGGTCAATTGGGGTCCTTGGGACGGAGGCATGGTGACTCCCGGCTTGAGGACCATTTTCGCCGCCGAGGGGATCGAAGTGATCGGCAAGGAGAGCGGTGCGGCCTACCTCCTGGACGAAATCTCCGACAAGGACGGTCCGGCGGAGGTTCTCATCCTCGGGAGCGGATCGCAGGTCCCGGAGCCCGGATCGCCCGCGGTATCACGGCGAGACGGTGTTGACACCTCCACGAACGGCGTTGGAGGGAACGGGACAGGGGCGGAGAGCGGGGTTAGTGCGGCGGAGAACAGCGTGAGTGCGGCAGAGAATGGCGCTTCTGAGGCGTCGTTCGCAGAACTCCCTACCGTGTTTGAGCGCACCATCGCGACGGACACGCATGAATTCATGACGTCTCACGTGCTCGACGGACGTGCGGTGCTTCCAGCCGCTATGACGCTCGAATGGCTGGCCCACGGCGCTCTCCACGGGAACCCGGGATTGCGCTTCGTTGGAGTCGACGACCTGCGTGTATTCAAGGGAGTTCTCGTTCAGCCCAACGAGTCCCTGCGGGTCCGCATTTGCGCGGACAAGGCACAAAAGCGGGGGGACGAATTCCTCGTGGTGGCGGAACTTTGCAGTGGGGGCACTAACGGCCGCCGGGTTCTGCACGCACGAGCCTCCATCATGTTGGCCGCCAAGCAGCCCGATGCCGGTACCGCCATGGTCTCAGGCGACATGCCGGCCCTTGATCAGTCGATCGAGAAGATCTACGCAGAAACGCTCTTCCATGGGCCCGCCATGCATGGACTGCTCGACGTCGAGAGTTGCGGGGACGCCGGTCTGGTGGCGCGCTGCAGAGTGGCTCCGCCTCCGACGGACTGGATGGACGATCCCGTGCGGAGCCGATGGATCGCCGATCCGCTCGCCTTGGACAGTGGTCTTCAAGCGATGATCGTCTGGACTTCATATCGTGAGGGTAAATTGTCGTTACCCTCGCGGTTCACGCGCTATCGCCAGTTCGTGTCCTCGTTCCCCAGCGAGGGGGCGCGTATCGTCATCGACGTGCACGAGCGAACGAACGGCAAGGTCGTTTCCGATATCGATTGGATCGGTGAGGACGGAAGCTTGCTCGCCCGCCTCGAGGGCTACGAATCCGTGGTTGACTCTGGGTTGAGCAAGGCGTTCCGTCACAACCGACTCGACGAGAGCGCACCGACGAGGGCGTAATCCGGATGGCTGAGCCGATTGCCATCGTCGGACTCGGAGGAGTGCTTCCCGGCGCCCCGACGCTCGACGAGTTCTGGAGTGTCGTCGAGGCGGGAGTGGACACGGCCTCCGATCCACCCCCCGGTCGCTGGTGCCTAGATGTCGAGCACGCCTACTCGAAAGACCAGGCACAGCCCGACCGTGTCCACTCTCGGCGCGCATGCTTCGTGCGCGATTTTGAGTTCGACGCCCAAGGAATCGACCTTCCAGCGGAGTTGGTCGAGTCTCTCGATCCCATGGTGCACCTGGCGCTTCACGCGGGACGGCAGGCCTGGCGGGACTCGGTAACCGAGGCGGTCGATCCCGCGCGCGTCGGCGTGATGCTGGGCAACATCGTCCTTCCCACCGCATCGGCCTCGGCGATGGCGGACTGGATCCTCGGACGGCGTTTCGAGCGCGAACTGTTCCGGGCGGCGGGTGTACCCATGCCCCCGGAGACCCGGGCGCCCGTGGCCCAGATCAACCGATGGGTCGCGGGACTCCCCGCTGCGATGCTGGCCAGAGGGTTGGGATTCGGGGGGGATCGATTCTGCATCGACGCCGCCTGTTCATCGTCGCTCTTTACCGTCGAGCTCGCCGTGGACGCGCTGCGGCAGGGACGCCTCGACGCCGTACTCGCCGGCGGGCTATCACGGCCGGATTCGCTCTACACGCAGATGGGCTTTTCGCAGTTACTCGCGGTCTCGCCCACCGGCCGATGCTCACCGTTCGACCGTAAGAGCGACGGCCTGGTGGTGGGCGAGGGCGCAGGCGTCCTCGTGCTGAAGCGTCTGTCCGATGCCCGGCGGCACGGCGACCGGATCCGCGCCGTCATACACTCGGTTGGGCTCTCCAACGACGTCGAGGGCAACCTCCTCGCTCCCAGCCGGGAGGGCCAACTGCGCGCCATGCAGGAAGCCTACCGGGCCGCTGAGTGGACGCCGAACCAAGTGGACATGGTCGAGTGCCACGCGACGGGCACGCCGGTTGGAGATTCCGTCGAGTTCGCGAGCCTCCAGACACTTTGGGTGGAGGAGACATACGAAGCCGGCCAGTGTGTGATCGGGTCGGCCAAGTCGAACACTGGCCATCTGCTTACGGGAGCGGGAGCCGTCGGCCTTCTGAAGGCCGTGCTGGCGATGGAGAACCGGGTTCTTCCGCCCACCGCCAACTTCGAGGAATCAGGGGACAAGATCGATCTGGGTGGAAGCCCGTTTCGTGTGCTCGCCACCGCCGAGGAGTGGGGGTCCCCCTCCGATCATCCACGCCGGGCGGCCGTCAGCGGATTCGGGTTCGGAGGGACCAACGCCCACGTCCTTCTCGAGGAGTCGACGGAACCGACCCGAGGACGGGCGGTTGTCGGTGTCACTGAGAAACTCGAGTCGGAGAGCCCTGAGCCGGAGCAGGCTGAAACCGGGCAAATTCACGCGACGAAGGGGGCGCACGTCGTGATCGTCGGCGTAGGAGCTCGGGTCGGGCCTTGGAAAAACGTCGTCGAAGTCGGAGACCGGTTGATGGGCCGAGGCGAAGATCACCCCGCCCGCCCCAAGGCCAACCATTGGGGTCTTCCGGACGCTCCCGCCGGGTGGTTCATCGAGGAGCTCGAGATTCCGATCGGCCGCTTCAAGATTCCTCCTCGGGAGGTCGAAGAGGCCCTTCCGCAGCAGATGCTCATGCTTCAGGTAGCGGAGCAGGCAATCGCCGACGCGGACCTCAGCCGGGTCGATCGCCTCCGAACCGGCGTCTACATCGGGGTCGAGCTCGACCTCAACACGACCAACTACCACCTCCGTTGGGCCGTACGGTCCCGTGCGGCGGATTGGGCGGAGCAACTCAGGCGCGCCCCGCACGGCGAGGAGTTCGACCGGTGGGTAGACGAACTCTGCGATTCGCTCACGCCCGCGCTCAACGCGAACCGCACCATCGGAGGGCTCGGTTCGATCGCGGCCAGCCGCATCGCCCGAGAATTCGGATTGGGCGGGCCCAGCTACGTGATATCGAGCGAAGAAACCTCTGGCCTGTCCGCTCTCCACGCGGCCTCGCGCGCGCTCCAACAGGGGCGTATCGATTGCGCCGTGGTCGGGGCTGTCGACCTGGCAGGGGACGTGCGTGCCATGATCTCGCTGGAGAGCACGGACGGACTGGCCACGCCGAGCGACGGCGCGGTGGCGCTCGTGCTGAAGCGCCCGGTGGACGCTGAGCGTGACGGTCACCGCGCGTATGGCATTGTGCGAGCGATTGGGAGCGCCGGCGGTGATTCGACGGCACCCGATCCGGCCACAACTGGCGTGAATCCTCCTGAGTTGGGCACTTCTATCAGGGAAGCGATTCGCAGAAGCTGTGAGGCCGCTGAGGTCTCCTCGGGAGACATCCCCTACGTGGAGGCGCACGGTTCCGGAATCTCCGGTCGGGATCGAGCGGAAATGGCCGCGCTTTCCACAGCCTTCGGCCCGGACACCGTTCTCGGTTGCACGAAGGCCCATGTGGGACACGCGGGGGCCGCGGCCGGGCTCATATCCGTACTGGGTGCGACGCTCTCGCTGTACCGACAGGTCCTGCCCGCCGCCCCGGGCGCCAACGGAGGTGGGCTCACCGCACTGGGCGACCCTACACCATGGGTCCGCGACCGGGTCGACGGGCCGCGTCGGACTGGGGTCCTGGCCATCTCGCGTGGCGGCTCGTGTTCCCACGTGATCCTGGAGGAGCCCGAATCGCAGAGGACCTCGGCCACCGCGCCGCCCAGCTGGCAGGGCTCTCTTCCGCTGAGTGAGGGGCTCTTCGTCGTCGACGGGGACGACACCGAGAAAATCGTGGTGGGCCTACGGAGCCTCACGGACGCGGCGACCGACCCGGTCGGGTCGGCGGCTATCCACCGTCTCGTGAGGGAGTGGTGGCTAGAGCACCCCGGCCGCCCCGACGCCCAGCTCGCCATCACCCTGATCGCCCGGGACGCCGGTGAGCTCAGGACCTTGGCTCGGTCCGCCGCGGACCAGCTCGAGCGGGAGGAGGACCCATCGGATCGGAGTGCAGGCCGCGTGTTCTTCTCACGCGACCCGCTCGGGCCCAAGGGAGAGCTGGCCTTCGTGTACCCCGGTTCAGGAAGCCAATACGCCGGTATGGGACGTGAACTCTGTCTCCAATGGCCGGACGTCCTGCGTGCTCAGGACCACGCGAATGAACGGCTGAGATCGCAGCTCAAGGTCTCCGAGATCTGGGGAAGCGCATCCGACACCGGAAGCGCCAGGACGGTCATTCTCTCGCAAGTCACCCTAGGCACCATCGCGACGGATCTGATGGCAGGTTTCGGCGTCCGGCCCCAGGCGGTGGTTGGCTACTCTCTCGGCGAGACGGCCGGCCTGTTCTCGCTCGGCGCCTGGCATGAGCGGGACGAGATGCTCCGACGTGTGACGGAAAGCGAGTTGTTCGTCAGCGAATTGACCGGACGCTGTGACGCTGCGCGGAGGGCCTGGGGCGTCGCTGAGGACGCGGCGGTGGAGTGGAGCGTGGTCGTGGTCGAGACGCCGGCCGATCGGGCACGTGAGATCATTGCGGAGCTCGACCGAGTCTACTTGCTCATCATCAACACTCCGGACGAATGTGTGATCGGTGGTGACGAATCAGCGGTGCAGAGGGCCGTCGAGATGCTCGGATGCCCCTTCCACGCTCTGGAGGGCGTCCCCACGGTCCATTGCGAGGTCGTCAACGCGGTAGCGGAGGCATACCGCGACCTGCATGTGTTGGACACCCGCCCGCCGGAGGACACGCGTTTCTACAGCGGAGCGTGGGGTGAAGCGTACGAGGTCGATCAGGACCGGGCGGCGGATTCCCTCTTGGCCCAGGCGATCCAAGGAGTGGACTTCCCGAAGACGGTGCGCCAAGCGTATGACGATGGCGTGAGGATTTTCTTGGAGATGGGCCCGGGCGGATCGTGCGCGCGGATGATCCACAAGATCCTCGATGGCGTCCCGTTCCGCGCGCGCTCGATTTCCTCCGCCACCCAGGATGAACCCTCCGCGGTCCTCCGAGCACTCGGAATGCTCATCGCGGAGCGTGTTCCGGTCGATCTCACGCAGCTGTACCCGGAGAGCAAGTCAGTGGAAGAAGAGTCGGGTCCTGCGACTCGGATTCCGGTCGGGCAAGCAAGCTTTGGGGCCTTGCCCCTCGCGGAGCAGGGCCCGTCCCCGAGCCCTTTTCCCTTGGAGGCGGAGGTCATTCCGTTGGACTCAGGAGTCATACCACTGCCCCCGGGACTCAGCTCAGCTGAACTGAGCGAAGCCGTCCGAGCCGCCGAGACCACGATTCAGGCCCACGAGGCCTATCTGCGCGCTGCCCAACGGACGCAGGAACTCGCTCTGGGCGAATACGCCGGGCAGCAGGAACTGATTCGGGCCCTCTCAGGCGAGGGCACTGCCGCCGCGGTCGGTGGGGCTCTCGTCCAAGCGGAAGCCCCGATCAGTGTAAGCGCCCCGTCCATGACCCACCCCTCGACCCAGCCCGCTGCGCTGACGATCGCCATGGATCGCGACCAGCTCATGGAGTTCGCGATCGGATCGATCGGCCGGGCCCTCGGCGAGCGCTTCGCTCATGTAGACGGTCACCCGACGCGGGTGCGTCTTCCGGACGAACCTCTCATGCTCGTCGACCGCGTCACGAGCATCGAGGCGGAGCCCCAATCGATGACGTCTGGGCGCATCGTTACGGAGCATAACGTTCTCGAGGATGGGTGGTATCTCGACGGCGGGCGACTCCCGACGTGCGTCGCCGTGGAGGCGGGCCAAGCGGACCTTCTTTTGTCGGGCTACCTCGGCATCGACTCTGAGACCAAGGGCCTTGCCGTTTATCGGCTTCTGGACGCGGTGGTCACGTTTCACTCTGAGCTTCCACATCCCGGTCAGGTCATCCAATACGACATTCGTATTCTCCGGTTCTTTCGGCAGGGCGACACCTGGCTCTTCCGCTTCCAGTTCGACTCCACGGTGAACGGCCGGCCACTCCTGACCATGCGCGAGGGGACGGCGGGCTTCTTCACTCAGGGTGAGCTCGACGCAGGCAAAGGGATCGTTCGTAGCGGCCTCGACGACCAGGAAGTGGCTGGAACGCGCCCCGCCGACTGGCAGGATCTGGTGTCGATGGAAAAGGGGGCCCTCAGTGCAGAACGACTGGCCGCGCTCCGTGCGGGAGACCTAGTCAGCGCGTTCGGAGAGGACTTTTCGGGGCTGGAGATCGAACGGCCGCTCACCGTTCCTGGAGAACGCATGCGGCTGGTCCACCGCGTCACCGAACTCGATCCCCAAGGAGGGCGCTACGGGATCGGAAGTATCGTGGCGGAAGCGGATATCCGTCCGGATGACTGGTTCCTGACGTGCCATTTCTCCGACGATCAAGTGATGCCGGGGACCCTAATGTACGAATGCTGCCTGCATACGCTCCGCATCTTTCTCCTGCGCATGGGTTGGATCGCGGAGGCCGAGAGCGCGACCTGGCAGCCGGTCGTGGACGTCAAAAGCCGGCTTCGGTGCCGGGGGCAGGTGCTCGCCGCCACGAAGATGGTTACGTACGAGATCCATCTGCGTGAGGTGGGCTATAGGCCGGAACCGTACGCAAAGGCCGATGCGCTCATGTACGCCGATGGAAAACCGATCGTGGAGATCCGCGACATGTCCGTCCGTCTGACCGGCACGGACCGGCAGAGACTCGAGGACGTGTGGGCGCAGCGAAGCCCAGGTCGTGATGGCGGCCCCAAGAAGGTCGAGTCCCCGGCGTGTGTCGAGTCTCCGGAGAGCGACGTCCGGCTCGCGAAGCCCGGCAGCCCGATCCTCTACGACAAGAACAGCATCCTCGCGTTCGGCAGCGGCAAACCCTCCGAGGCGTATGGGGCACCGTACCGCGTCTTCGACGAGGGGGATCGTCGCATCGCGCGGCTGCCCCGCCCGCCGTACCAGTTCCTGGATCGGATCTCGGAAGTGGCGGGGGAGCCGTTTGTGATGCAAGCCGGCGCGAGCGTCACCGCCCACTTCGACGTGCGTCCCGATCAGTGGTACTTCGGGAGCAATCGCCAGCGTGAAATGCCGTTCTCCGTCCTCCTGGAGGTGGCGCTCCAGCCGTGCGGGTGGCTGGCCGCCTACGTGGGCTCAGCTCTGACGTCTGAGGACAACTTGCGATTCCGTAATCTCGGTGGAGGCGCGATCCAGTTGGCGCGCTTGATGGCCTCTGAGGACGTGATCACGACGAGGGTCCATCTCACCAGTGTGTCGGCGTCGGGCGGCATGATCATCCAGCATTACATCATGGCCCTGAGCAGCGAACACCTCGGCCCCCTCTATGAGGGAACGACCTACTTCGGGTTCTTCTCCCACCAGGCCCTGGCGGATCAAGTCGGCATCCGCGACGCGCTGATCCACGAGCCCACCCCCGCCGAAAGGGACAGAGGCCGTAGCCTCGTGATGCCGCACACCCCGCCCTTCCCCGAACCATGGTTCCGCATGGTCGATCACATCGATCTCCTCGTGGCGGACGGTGGCACCCACGGGCTCGGGTGGGTGCACGGTTCGATCCCGGTCGATCCGAGCGCCTGGTTCTTCGAGGCTCACTTCTACCAAGATCCCGTCTGGCCCGGCTCGCTGGGCCTCGAGGCATTTATTCAGTTGCTCAAGGTCTACGCTGTGGACCGGTGGAACCTGGGAGAAGGTACTGAGTTCGCGACGATGGCCGGAGCGGAAACGACGGACGGTGACACGACGAGCGTTGGCACGACTGGTGGAGAGATGGCCGGTGGCGACCGGCACCGCTGGACCTACCGCGGACAGATCATTCCGGGTTGCGAACGGGTAGAGGTGTTCGCCAGCATCACGGAGGTGGACGACGTCCACAAGCGTGTACGAGCCGACGGGTTTCTCACGGTGGATGGCCGAACGATCTACGCGATGAACGACTTCAGCCTGGGTGTGATCGCTTGAGATATACGCGTGTCGTCATCGATAGCTTCGGATACGAGCTAGCCCCGTGCGTGGTCACGTCCGATGAATTGGAGGCCCGGCTCGCCCCGGTCTACCAGAAGCTGCATGTCCAACCGGGACAGCTCTTCCAGATGACCGGCATTCAGGAGCGCCGTTATTGGGAGCCGGGTTATACGGTGTCCCAAGGGGCCACGGCCGCCGCGGAGCACGCGCTCCGTGATTCTCCTGTGCCGGCGGATGCCCTCGACATGTTGATCTACGCAGGTGTGTGCCGGGAGCACTTCGAGCCGGCGACCGCGTGTCACGTCGCGGCCGGCCTCCAACGTGCGGGCCACTCGGTCGAGCCTTCGGCGCACGTCTACGACGTCGGCAACGCCTGCCTCGGTGTGTTGAACGGGGTGCTCGACATCGCCAACCGAATCGAATTGGGCCAGATCCGGGCGGGAATGGTGGTCAGCTGCGAGACCGCACGAGACATCGTCGATACGACGATCAAGCGGTTGACCAACAATCCGGTGATGGAGGAGTTCAGGACCGCCATCGCCACGCTTACCGGAGGGTCGGCCGCGGTGGCCGTGATTCTGAGCGACGGCTCCTTTGGGGAGTCCGACCGGCGGCGCCTCCGCGGAGCGGTGGTCGAAAACGCGCCTGAGCATCACCTGCTTTGCCGATGGGGCTTGGAACCCCATCCCGATGGACAAGCGAACGGAGCGGAAACGAGCCTGAGAGAGTTCGCCAGAACCGACGCCGCAGCCGTCCTCGAACACGGTGTCGCCCTGGGGGCCCGCACGTGGGACAAGTTCCTCGCGGAGATGGAGTGGCCGGTCCAGAACGTGGATCGCACCGTGTGCCATCAGGTCGGTTCAGCCCATCGGGACGTCATGCTGCGGACGATGGGTCTGTCTCCTGAGCAGGACTTCGTGACTTACGAGTACCTCGGGAACACCGGGACGGCTGCGCTCCCCGTTGCCACCGCGCTGGCGCACGAACGTGGATTCCTGGCACCGGGCCACCGCGTGGGACTCCTCGGCATCGGTAGCGGTCTCAACTGCATGATGCTCGGAGTGGACTGGTGAGCGGGCTCTACCCGTTCGCTCCGCACTACATCGAGGTCACGGGTCGCTCCGCTGGCCACCACCGCATGCACTACGTGGACGAAGGCCGGGGAGACCCGGTCCTCATGGTCCACGGCAACCCGAGTTGGTCCTTCTTCTACCGGGATCTGATCGGGGCGCTGAAGTCGAGTCACCGCACGATCGCTCCGGATCACATCGGGTGTGGGCGCTCCGACAAGCCCAACGACGATCACTACGACTACACGTTGTCGACACGAGTGGCGGACCTCGGAACGCTGGTCGACTCGCTCGACCTTCGTGAAATCACTCTGGTCGTGCACGACTGGGGCGGCATGATCGGGATGGCCTGGGCGGCTCAACACGCCGATCGGATCGCGAAGCTGGTCGTCATGAACACGGCCGCATTCCCTCTACCGGCCGACGAGAAGCTTCCTGCCTCACTCGCGCTGGCCCGTACTCCGGGGATCGGTGCCCTGCTCGTCCGGGGGGCCAACGCCTTCTCCAGGGGTGCGGTACGGTATTGTGTGACCCGGCGACCGATGTCCAAGGCGGTAGCCGCCGGCTACCTGGAGCCATACGACAACTGGGCGCATCGCATCGCCGTGCACCGTTTCGTGCAGGACTTTCCACTCCAGGAAGACGATCGGGCCTACCCGGCCGTGCGCGAAACGGCGGAGGCCCTCGTTCACCTGGCCGACAAACCGATGTTGATTTGCTGGGGCCTCAAGGACTTCGTCTTCGGGCGCCCATTCCTGGACGAGTGGGTCCGCAGATTCCCGAATGCGGAGGTCCAACGCTTCGAGGACTGCGGTCACTACATCCTGGAGGACGCCGGAGAGAGGATCATTCCGCTCGTCCGTGAATTCGTCGATTCCGCAGACCGGCCGACGGACAGGTCTGCATGAACGGGGCTGGGGCCGATCCGGCGCCTGGATCCGAGCCTTCTGTCGGGTCCGACGCGGCCGTGGAGCGCGCCCCAGACCACGCTAACGTCGCCGCCTACCTGGCCGATCTGGCCCAGAGCCAACCGGAGGCTCTGGCGGTGGCCGTCTCAGACGGGCGTAACCCGGACGGATCGGCCCGCTACGCCGAGTTGACGGCGCTCGAGTTGCATCGCCGCTCTGATCGCATCGCCCACGCGCTTGTGGAGGTCGGAATCAGCACCGGCGTTCGCACCGTGCTCATGGTAGAGCCCAGTCTGGATTTCTTCGCGTTGACCTTCGCGATGCTCAAAGTCGGGGCGATCCCGGTCATTGTGGATCCAGGCATGGGGCTCAAGCATCTGGGCGCGTGCCTCGGCGAAGCCGAGCCAGCGGCCTTCATCGGCGTCCCCAAGGCACAAGCGGCGAGGGTCGTCTTCGGTTGGGCGAAACAGACCGTGAAGACCAAAGTGACCGTGGGGCACAGGTTCTTCTGGGGGGGGCACACGCTGAACAAGTTGGAGGCGAGCGCCACGCCCGACCGCTTCCCGATCCTGGAGCCCGACCCCGAACAGACCGCTGCGATCCTCTTCACGAGTGGAAGCACCGGCGTACCGAAAGGGGTCGTCACCCCCTTTCGGGTCTTCGCGGCACAGGTGAAGGCGATCAGGGACGTATACGGGATCCAGCCGGGGGAGCGTGACTTAGCGACCTTCCCGCTGTTCGCGCTTTTCGGTCCAGCCCTCGGGATGGCCTCGGTGGTCCCGGATATGGATGCGAGCCGCCCTGCGCAGGCCGATCCCCGGCTCCTCTTCGAGGCATTCCATGACTACGCGTGCACCAATCTGTTCGCCTCGCCGGCCCTCATCGACAAGCTAGGACGCCACTGCGGCGACCAAGGTCTGAAGTTGGCATCGCTGCGGCGAGCCATCTCTGCGGGCGCGCCGGCGTCGAACGCCGCACTCGAGCGGTTCCAACAATGTCTTCCCGACGAAGTCGAGGTCCTGAACTCGTACGGCGCCACTGAGGCCCTGCCGGTGTCTTTTCTCGGAAGCCGAACCATTCTGAGGGAGACACGACCACTCACGGACCAAGGCGGCGGCGTGTGCGTGGGCCGCCTCACACCCGGCGTGGACGTGCGGATCGTGGCGATCCACGATCAACCGATCGAGACCTGGACTGAGGACCTCGCGCTTCCCCGGGGAGAGATCGGCGAGATCGTGGTGCGTGGGGCTGTCGTGACACCGTCCTACTACAAACGGCCCCAAGAGACGAAGCTCGCCAAGATTGACAGCGGGCACGGAGGCGTCTGGCACCGGATGGGAGATGTCGGCTACCTCGACGACCAGGGCCGGCTCTGGATGTGCGGCCGGAAGGGCCACCGCGTGGAGGCCGAAACAGGCACCATGTACACGATCCCCTGTGAGGCCGTGTTCAACACGCACCCGGCCGTTCGACGAAGTGCGCTGGTAGGGGTCTCGAGAGAGGGCAGGACTACACCCCTGCTCTGTGTGGAGCGGTCCCAAGAAGCTACGATCGAAGACGGGCGACTCACCGATGAGTTGCTGGAGATCGCGCGAAGCCACGAGCACACCCGGGCGATCGACACCGTGCTTTACCACCCTTCCTTTCCGGTGGACGTTCGCCACAACGCCAAGATCTTCCGGGAGAAGCTGGCGGAGTGGGCCGGCAATCAGGTGGCCTCCCAGAAGTCGATCGACGTGCCGAACGACCTACCAAACGACCATCGATGAGGGCGTTGGTGACCGGAGCCGGCGGCTTCCTGGGGAGAGCCATCGCCCGCACCCTTCGTGACCGGGGAGACTACGTCCGAGGCTTTTCCCGCGGAGAGCACCGGGAGTTGGCCGCGTACGGCATCGAGCAACATCAGGGGGATGTGGCAGACCTCCACGCCGTGACCGACGCGGCCCGCGGGGTCGACATCGTTTTCCATACGGCGGCAAAAGTGGGGGCCGGAGGCCGGTCCGCCGATTTTTACCAAACCAATGTCACGGGTACCGCAAACGTGCTCACCGCTTGCCGGGAATGCGGTGTAACGGGACTCGTCTACACTTCCACACCGAGCGTGGTCTCTGGCGTCGCGGATCTGGAAGGCGTCGATGAGTCCGTGGGTTACGCCCCGCATTACGAAGCGGACTACGGCCGGACCAAGGCGGAAGCCGAGCGGCTCGTCCTTTCGTCCACCTCCGACGATTTCAACACCGTCGCTCTCCGGCCCCCTCTCATCTGGGGCCCCGGTGATACGTCGCTGCTTCCCCGTGTGATCGAACGTGGCAGAAAAGGCGGGCTCCGACGGATAAAGGCCCCCCCCAAGCGCCAGGATATCACCTATGTCGATGACGCGGTACAGGCCCATCTGCTGGCCGCGGATCTTCTCTTGGCGGGTGGCGACGGCGCCCGCCACATCAACGGACGCGCCTACTTCGTGAGTTCCGGCGAACCCGTCGAGGTCTGGGCTTTTATGAACCGGCTCCTTGATGCCGCCGGCCTTCCCCCCATCCAGAAGAGCGTGTCCCTTCGGACCGCTCTCGTGGCGGGCTGGGTCTTCGAGAAAGTTCACGCGTTCACGGGGTCGGAGGGCGATCCTCGCATGAGCCGCTGGATCGTGCGTTCACTCACGAGCGCGCGTTGGTTCGACATCAGCGCGGCACGGCGGGATCTGGGGTACGAGCCGCGGGTGTCCATGGAGGATGGGATGCTCCGCCTTAAGGCATCGCTGGATGAGCAAGGCGGGCAGGACGACACGAGGTCACATGCCTGAGCCTTGGCGCTCCGCTCACGAATGGCGTCCAGCCCCCGACAACGTCATCGACGTCTGGCGCTTCGAGCTCGAGGTCCAGGAACACGACTGGGCCATCCTCACTCCCGACGAGGTCCGGACTGCCCAGCGCATCGTCGTCGACGAGAAGCGGGACCGGAAGGCTTCCTCGAGGGCCAACCTGCGCCGGATACTCGCTCGCTACGTGGGTAGCGACCCGCAGGACGTGAAATTCACTTACGGTGAGCATGGCAAACCGATGCTCGCTGAGCGCGACGAGCCCCGTTTCAACTTGTCCGACTCGGAAGCACGGGGGCTCGTGGCCGTTTCGGTGGGGGGGCGCATCGGAGTCGATCTCGAGTTCGCGCGTGAAGGGCGGTCATTCACTGAGATCGCGGATCGCTTCTTCTCCCAAGCCGAGAGTGCCGAACTCCGGAAACTTCGGCTCGAGGCTCGCCCCGCCGCGTTCTACCGAGCTTGGACCCGGAAAGAGGCCTACCTGAAAGCCTGGGGAACCGGACTGAGCTTCAGCTCCGCTCGCTTCACGCTCGACTACGTCGCGGATGGCGGAGGAAGCCTGTTGGCCACAGAGATGCCCCGCGACGACCCAGCTCAGTGGCGCTTCGAGGAAGTGGAGCTAGGCCCGGACTACACGGGAGCGATCTGCTTTGAAGGCCCCGACCGCCCGATTCGCTGGTGGGCTATCTAAGCCACACACGCCTGGCGGTCAGCGGTCACGAGATCACCCCACTACCCACATCGCCAACACGATCAACCCGCCCAGAATCATGGCGCCACCAGTCAGCCTCGCCGGCATTGGTGAATCCGGGAAGGGGATCAACTTATCCGCAAAGACGAACGCCGCGATGGCCACGATCCAGAGAAGGCTCATCACGCCACCCACGAACAGCAGCCCCATCAATACCCAGCAACATCCAACACAAAACACGCCGTGCTCCAAACCCAGCCGAAACGCGCCCGCGGTTCCGGTACCCAGTGCTCGGATATGAAGTGCATAGGTGAACGGCAGTGTTTCAAGCAGGCGCAGTTGAGCGGCGTGATTTGGTAGGCGCCGGCGGCGATCAAGAGACCCGACCCGATCGCGGGGCTGGTCGTCACCATCATGGGGGATAACAACGCGGCTTGATCGGCGTCGCCAGCCGTCGCGGATGACAGCGCACGCAAATAGTTTGTCAGCGTAAGGTATTCTCGGCTGTCGATGTCCATGCTGGAGATCGCCATCTGATAGGCATCATCCTCCTTTTCGCAGACACGAACGACCCGACCATACGCTTTTACTCCCTCATGATGACCGGGAATACGTAGCAACATTCGGGCCGTGGCCGGTATGACGGGTCGGAAGCGACCGGGACAACGATACAGGGAGACGGAGTTCCACGTGTACGCTGTCGTTGGCTTTTTCGGCCCGCACGCTATCTTCTGGGGCCACCGCATCCGCCGAATGATTCCCTCGAACCGCCGCGGCATCCGTATTCGTACGCCCCCGATGATATCCGATCTCATGATGTTCGAGAGACCCACCCATCCCGCGCTGATCTCTCTCGTGGCGGCTTGCGCGTTCATTGTTTCCGCGTGCGAAGAGGGCGAAGCGCCACCCCCGAGCGAGCCGGCAGTGGCGGCGGAACAGATTGTAGGAGCGCTCGTGGAGATCGATGTCGACGAGTACGTGGTCCTCATGGACCCCGTCGTGCCGGCCGGAACAGTGACCCTGAAACTCGTGAACCGGGGCTTCGAGGAGCACAACCTCTTGTTCGTGGTGACCGAATCCGACTCGACAATCTGGGAGACCGAGCGCCGCTTGGCCCCGGCGGAGAGGCGTACCGTGGTGCTCGACCTCGAGCCTGGCGGGTACAGGGCGGTATGCGATTTTTCCGGGCATGAAAGCCGCGGTATGTTCACGGAGTTCGTGGTTGAGGAAACGACTCCGGCCGAGCGGTAACGACCGCTAGAGTCCTCTCAGCCGTCCATCACGCGAAGAGCCCCAGCCATTTCGAGCAGGGACTCGATCATCCCTTGGTCACCGTAGATGTCGGGCACTCCCGAGACGGACAGACCCACGGAACGCCCAACCTCCGCCGTCGTCGGCCCCACGCAGAAGATCTGTACGCCGTCCAGATCCACGCCGGACGAGGCCAGCGACTTCGCCGCCGAAGGGCTGTAGAGAAGCACTGCATCCACCCCCCTGCCGAACGCGTCCAACGCAGCGTCGTTCGGGGGCTGAAGTAGCGTATTATACACATGGAGGGTCTGGACCTCCAAACCCACCCGGCTCAATCCGTCGGATACCTCGTCGACCGCGAGCGTTCCGCACGGGAAGAGAACGCGCTGCCCTCTCTCCGCCTCCGCCCCGATCGCCTCCACGAGCGCTCGAGCCCGATATTCTCCCGGGATCAGGTCGGCACGGATCCCGGCCCTTTCGAGGCGGGCACTCGTCTTGGGACCGACCGCGGCGATCCGGGCCGCTCCGAAGAAGCGGGAGTCGAATCCTTGGCGTTCGAGTTGGAGGAAGAATCCCTCGACCCCGTGGAGCGACGTGAACACCACCCAATCGTGGTCGGAGCGCGACATGGAGAGGTCCGCCTCGACATACTCGATTCGTATCAGCGGCGAATCGATCACCTCCGCTCCGAGTCCTCGGAGCGTCGAAATGACTTGCCTGCTCGCCGAAGACGGTCGGGTCACCAGCACTCGGCGGCCGGCGAGGGGCCCGAAGCCCGGAGCCGGCGCGTTGCCGTCGAGGCGGGGCAGCCCGGCACCCGGACCCACGATCAGCACCATCGGGGCCCGCAGACCTTCCTCGCGGACGAGGCGGGCGATGGTCGCAAGGGTCCCGCGCACCTGACGCTCTCCAGGGAGCGTCCCCTCTTGAACGACCGCAGCCGGAGTCGCACCATCGCAGCCAGCTGTGACCAAGCCCTCCGTTACCTCCTCCAAGCGAGCGCCGCCCATGAGGACTACAGACGTGTCCATTTCGGCCATCGCCTCATAGGGGAGCTCACGGTCCGGAAGGCCCTTACCGACGCTCGGCGTCACCACACTCACCGTACTCGCCCGCCCGCGCAGCGTGAGCGGGATGCCCGCCCGCGTCGGCACGCCGGTCGCGCTACTCACCCCGGGCACCACCTCACAAGGGACCCCGGCCAGATAGCAGGCCTCGATCTCCTCCCATCCCCGGCCATAGACGAAAGGATCGCCACCCTTCAGGCGAACAACCTCCTTACCGGCCCTGGCCCGCCCGATCAGGACTTCGTGGATCCCGTCTTGCGGCACCGCGTGCTGACCGGGTGCCTTGAAGACGTCGATCAGCTCAGCATCGGGCCTCGTGAGGGTCAGAAGCTCGGCACCGGCGAGCCGATCATAGACGACCACATCGGCTCGCTCGACAAGCTCGCGGCCGCGAACCGTGATGAGCCCCGCGTCTCCGGGGCCAGCACCGACCAGCCACACCCGACCGGTCAAGCGACCGAGGCGGGAATCCGCGAGGTCGAATCGATCGCTTCGAGGGTGAGCGAGACCAACTCCGGCCACTCCAATATCGGCGGAAGGACTCTCAAGGTCTCCGTCATGATGTCGCGCCCCAAGGACGCTCGAGGAGCGGTCAACGCACGGGCGAGATCCACGAGGACGTGCGGCCCACCCCCCATAAGCAAGGGAACCGCCACGACCGGGCCATCGCCGAGTGAGCCGGAGACGTCGGAAAGGTGTGGGGATTCATCGAGAAAGGCCGTGAGAATCTCCGTGTGCGGAAAGGCGAGAGCCAGTTCGTCCCGAAGCCGTCGAGCGACATCCCCACTCGAACGGACCCGTGGCGTGCCATGCCCCACCAGCAGGACGGCAGGATTCAGGCCGCGTCCCGTCATCCGCCTCAGTGCCTCGTCCACCCTAGACGCCAAGATGTAGGAAAACGCTGGAAGCGTGCCGATCGGAGGGGCGATGGCGAACGAACGTGACGGATCCCCTTTCGCCAACTCCTCCGGCAGGCGCCGCCGGGCGTAGTAGCCATCGCTGGCCATGATGGGCACCACCACAGGGCCCTGCCCTCGCAAACTTCTAGCCGCGTCCTCGAAGCTCGGTGTGCCCTTCCAAAACGCACACTCGAAGCGAACGTGGGGCCGCCGCACCCGCAGGGCGCCCGTCAGTTCGAGAAGCGCCCGATTGGCCTGAGAGCCATCACCAGCGCCGTGCGCCGCGAGAATCACGATCATGGGCTTGATGCGTCTACCCCGCCGCCGAGCGAGCTCCGCTGATGAGCTCCTCGAGACTCCACTCGCCCTCGCCGGTCACCTCCACGTGGAGCGTCAGCGGTCCCTGCGCGTGACCGACTCTTTCAAACTCGATCGGCACCCCACCGTAGACGTCCGCAAGGATCTCATCGAGTTCTCTCGTGATCTCCTCGAACGCAGCATCCGTCGGCGGCACGGCAAGACGATCTGTAAAACGAAACGCCATCTCATGCGTCGCAAACCGCACGGGGTCTTCCGCAGCGGTATCCTGCTCCAGCGCGGCAGCCGCCTCGAGCACGCCCACCATCGCCTCCCGCAGACGCTCCGTCAGAGTCCCGGTCGAGCCCCTCTTCAATTCGTATTCGAACCCGATTCGGCCACCCGCCTCATCGGTGCGGAGATGCCACTCATGAGCGACCAAAAGAACCCCTGGGCCCCCCGGGACATGCGTGTAATCGTGTACGTCGATGAGCGTCCCGGTGAGGCGATCCTCCTGTATCCAACGATGAAACACCTCGATCATCCGGCCGCGGTCGAACGACTCCTGATCCTCGACGAAGACCTTCACCCCGACCCTTTGCGGTTCGGAAACCACACGCGACTCAGCTTCAGTAGCCGCCTGTGTGCTCATGCCGGCACCGCCTCAGCGGTCCGGACATGGTACGAGTGGGCCGCCTCGACAAAGAGTTGGGCCTCTTCGATACGCTGGCGAGCACGCTCCGGCGTCGCCTCGAACCCGTTGCTGCTCTCGCCGTGCACACGGAACAAATAGTTTCCGAACTTTCCTCCCGCGTACGGATCGTGGAAAAGGCCCGGGTCGAAGAGATGGGCTTTGAAGGCGGTCACCACGTCTTCCGGATCTTCACCGAGACCCGCCTCTTTTTCACGAGCGAGGGTTCTCGCTGCGATCAGCATGGCACGGTAGGCGATATCGGCGGCGCCGGAGGAATCCCCCTGGTCGAGGCGGTCCTGCGCTTCGAAGATCTCGCGCTCGCTGGCCTGGAGGCCGAACTCGACCGGCGAGACGACCTGGCCGGCGCACTCGCCGATGCCCATGTCCCCCAGCGTGAACTCTCTCGGGTCCCCCCAATTCGAGTAGAAGCTACGGTCTTGCTCGTAGGCGGGCACCTCGACCAGATCCCCCAAAAGGGTCCGCAGGCTCGCCTTGCCCACGCGCGTGACGAAAGCCTGGAAGCTCTCATCCACTTGGCGCTCGTCGACGTAGTGCTGCACGATCCTGTCCGTGGCGGTGGGGATGTTGCGGGCCGGCACGGCGACGATGGCCAGACCATAGGAGCCGGCGTTCTCGGCCCACTGGCCTCCCAGCACAACCTGGAAGTGCGGCACGTTGTATCCGTTACGCTTTCTGCTCACACCCCAGAAGCCGATATCCGCCATATGATGCTGTCCGCAGCTGTTGAAGCACCCGCTGATCTTGATACGCAACCCTCGCACCACTTCCTCCAATTCCTCGTTGCGCTCGCCAAAGTGGTCCATGAGCGTACGCGCCAGACCACGCGAGGAGGAGATGCCCAGCTTGCAAGTGTCGGTCCCCGGGCAAGCCGTGATGTCGGTGAGCGTTTCCGCCTGTGGCTCAGCGATACCGAGCTCGTCCAAGGCTTCGTGTAAGGCTGGAAGGTCACTTTCACGCACCCACCGGAGGGCCAAGTTCTGCTCGACGGTCATGCGGACCGAATCGCCAGTGAAGCGCCTCGCAACGCCCGCAAGGCCGCGCATTTGATCGGACGTGATGTCACCGAGTGGCAGGTAGACCATGACCACCTTGTAACCGGGCTGCCGTTGCGCGGTCACGTTGGACGCGAGCCACGCTTCGGACTGCGGACTCGGAGTCGGCTTGTTCGCCTCCTCGATCTGCCAGAGCGGCCCATCATGACCCTTGTGAACATCGGCCAGAAAGGCCGTCCACCGCGGGTCTTCTGAAAGCCCGGCACGATCCTCAAGGACCAGGCGCCGGAACTCCTCGATGCCGAGCTTCGCGACCAGAAACTTCAAACGTGCCCGGGACCGAACTTTCTTCTCTCCGAGCCGCGCAAAGACGCGAGAGATCGCCTGGCACGTCGGAAGGAGCTCCTCCTCCGGCAGAAATTCCTCGAACATCTCCGCTTGGTGCGGAACGGCCCCCAAGCCTCCGCCGACATAGAATTCGAAGCCACGCTGCTCTTTGCCGTCCACTTCACGGACCCGTGCGATCCCACCGATGTCGTGCATCTTCACGAGTCCGCATGGTCGATCCGCGCATCCCGAAAAAGCGGGTTTTACCTTCCTCCCGAACTCCTGCGCATCCGGATGCCCGAGAAGGAAATCTGAGACGGCCGCGGCGTAGGGCGTGACGTCAAACGTCTGTGTCGTGCAGACCCCGGACAGGTGGCAAGCGGTGACGTTTCTCACGGCGTTCCCGCAAGCCTCATGGGTGGTGATCCCCACAGCACCCAGCCGCCGCATCAGATCCGGCGTGTCTTCGATATGAACGAAGTGCAGTTGAATGTCCTGCCGGGTCGTCACGTGTAGGATGGAGTCCGCATACTCCTCGCCGACCTCCGCGAGCACGTCCATCTGATCGGCGGTAATCGCGCCGAACGGGTTCTTGATGCGCACCATGCCCGGCGCGTCCCACTGCGTTCCCGGACCCTTGGTGAGGTCCGGGTTCGGGAAAACGAGCTCCCTGGTATTCAACCCATCGTGGCGCTGGCCGTTGTCATACCGCTGACCATAGACGCCCCGGCGCAGGCGCATCTCCGCGAACACCTCGTCAGTGAGCTTCCCTGCCCGCTTCTGCTCTATGTGTCCCTCAAAGGAGTCGATCTCCCGGGAAAGCTTGTTGCCAAGGAGCGATCCAAGCTTTGCCTTCCACTGCCGTGGCTCCGAAGCCCCACCCTTACCATTGGTAGTCATGGCGGTTTCCATTTTTTACTCCCAACTGATATAGGCTTTCACGTCGCCGGCCGGCGACGCTGAATCCGCATCCCGCATGAGGCCTACGTCAGGCCGTGTATGCCGCACTCCAGACGTTCGCTCCCCCTCCACCGGCCAGCCCGCTCATGCTCTTCCTCAGAAACGGGCGTGGTCAAAGGTTGGTCGCCGAGGCTCAGGTAGCCCATGTCGTGGAGCGGGTTGTAAGGCACGCCGTTTGCGCGGAGAAACGACCAAACCTCATCTGCCGACCAAGAGGCCACAGGATTGACCTTGATGCGATCGCCAATCTCCACATGGGCCAGTGCAGAGCGACTGTCCGATTGGTCACGGCGCCGCCCGGTGATCCATCCTTCCACGCCAATGAGCGCCCGCTTCATGGACTCGATCCGCGTGAGTCGATGAAACAGGTCCAAGTCACGTTCCCACAACCGCTCTCCATACTTCTCCTCGAACTCCGCGCGCGAAGCCGCAGGCCGGTAGACACGCACATCGAGGTCATAGTGTGCCTTCACACGTTCGGCATGCTCCATCGTCTCCGGGAAGTGGTACAGCGTATCCACAAACGCGACAGGCACCTGAGGGGCGATCTCAGCGAGCAGATGGAGATTCACCATACCCGTGGCGCCAAACGAAGAAGCCACGATCAGCCGCCCGGGCGTTACGGTCTCGACGGCCCAACGAAGGACATCCGAAGGATGCGCCCCCTCGAACCGCTCGTTGATCTGTCTCACTTCTTCGGCACGCCATGCCGCTGTTGCCGGCGTCATCTGCTACCCGACGATATCGATTTCAACATGCTGTCTTCCATGACTGAGACCCGAAAAGAACCGCGACTCTCCACCCGTTTCCAACAAAAAAGGCCCTCCGGAAAACCCGGTGGCCTGTAGATCCTGGAAACGATACCCACAAAAAACGCCACCGAATGTGTCCGGTGGTGTTTCAGGGAATTCGGTCAAGCGTATGCTTATACGACGTCTCCCCGACACCCCACCGGGCTCAGACAAGAACATCGACAACAGCAACTGTTGAGTATCATGACGAATCCCCTCAGCACATCAGCGTTCTCACACATCCTTCTAAGGAACAACGCTAATCGCCAGAAGCCCCCTGTCAAGAGAGGAGTTTGACAATGCAGCCTCCCAATCGGCCAGAGCGCGCTCAGGTTCCAGGGCTCTCGATTCCGCCGGTTAGCGCTGCCACGACTCGTGCAAAGCTTCCCTGGCGACTCTCACACGTTCCACCCATAATGGCGGCACGGCAGCGCCGATGGCGGCCCGCTGAGGAGATAAACCACGATGTTCATGGGGGGGTGTTGACGATCTTCAGCCCGATTCGGATAGGCGGCTACCGACCCTGTCGCTGTACCACGCCCCCTGGAGCGGCCGCTTCGCGCCTACGCATGACGCCGCACGGAGGGACCCGCTAGTCCATGTCCAGCGGGGCTCAGACATCAGGAAAAACGTTCGACCGCTCTATCGTCGAGGGCCCCATCCCCGGTGTGATGTGGAAGCTCGCCTGGCCGACGATGCTTCAAAACGTCCTCGGCGGACTCCAGGGCATCGTGGACCACGCCATGGTCGGGCACTTCGTTGGGTTCGCCGGGAACGCCGCCATCGGGGTCGCTTGGCAAATATTCCTCGTCGTGATGGTGTTCATCAGCTCTCTATTCACCGGCATGGGCGTGCTGGTCGCACGGTTCGTGGGCGCTCACGATCCGGACAAGGTGGACCGGACCGTCTATCAGGCGTTCCTCACCGCTGCGGGCTTGTCGATCGGGATCCTAGCCCCGATCGGGTACGTACTGTCGCCGTGGCTTCTCGGACTGGTGAATGCCGCGCCCGCCGTGCAAGCGGAGGCCCTCCAGTACCTCCGCATCATGTTCATGTTCAGCTTCGGCATGATCGTCTACTTCATGGTCGGAGGGGCCCTCCGATCCGCTGGGGATGCGCGCACGCCTCTCCGCCTCGGCATCATGCTCACGACACTCAACATCGCGCTGAATGTCATTCTCATTCCGGGCTTGGGACCGATCCCTGCGTTCGGAACCACCGGCGCGGCCATGGGCACCGTGATCGCGGGAGGCATCATGGCGGCCGTCTCAATTTATTTGTTGTTCTCCGGAAAATGGGTCGTGGGTTTTCGCCGCGGCATGAGCTGGAGGCCGGACTTCGGAATCATCCGCGAGCTGTTCCGTTTCGGGATCCCCACCGGGCTGCAAGGCGTGGCGATGAACCTGGGGGGAGTCATGCTCCTTGCGTACATCGGGTCGCTACCGCAGAGCGGTGAGGCCCAGGCGGCCTACGTGATCGGCTATACGCAACTCTTCTCGCTGATCACCTGGACCTCGTCGGGCCTGATGGGTGCGACTGCGGCGGTCTCCGGACAAAACCTTGGTGCCGGACGACCGGAGCGGACGATCCACGCGGTCCACGTCGCGTCCGGGATCGGGCTGGGGGTGGCCACGACCGTCGGAATCCTCTTCCTCGCCATGCCGCGCGTCCTATTGGGGTTCTTCGGTGTGGAAGATCCACTCGTCACCCAGATGGCCGTCCGTCTGCTTTCGTTCTTGAGCGTGTCGGGCCTGTTCATTACGGTGGCGCTGGCCTACACAGGAGGGCTGCAAGGGACGGGGGACACCCGGAGCCCGTTCTACATCTCCCTGGTCTCGCAGCTCATCATCCCGATCGGGATTTGCGCTGTCCTTTCCGCCACCAAGGGACTACAGGCGAACGACGTCTGGCTCGCCATCCTCATCGGGCACATGACCCGATGCGGGCTCAGCGTCATCCGGTTCCGGCAGGGCAAGTGGCGTGAAATCGTGGTGAACATCGAGCGAGGACGGTCGTAGCCGACGGCACTTCCCGGACTGGCTAATCCCGCCGGGGCGGTTTGCGTCTAGAACACGGGACTCCGCAGCGGCCGCAATAGAAAGAGCCCTTCCTGCGTGCTGCTCACGACCACGGTCCCGCTCTCGAAAAAAGGATAGGCCGTCCACGCACCCGACATCGTCGGCGGATTCCCTTCATACGGAGTCGTGTCGAAGAAGCCGATCTCTTCCGGATGTTCCGGATCGCTGATGTCCAGAACCCGCAAGCCCGCCTGATAGTTAGCCTGATACATCCGATCCCCCTTGATGTACAGGTTGTGATCCGTCGCCGTCGTAGACCCGAAATGTTCGGCCACGAGGATAGGATCATCCAATTCGGCGACATCCCAAACGAGTGTGCGCGTACGCTCGGCCAGCCCCGTGAGCTCGTCGAGCTCGTCGTTCATGTAGTAGTAGCGTTGGTCTTCGGTGAGCCAGCCTTGGTGGATGTAGACCATCCCCGGATAGGTGGCTGAAGCAATCGGCACAGGATCGTCCTTCTCGGTGAGGTCCACGATCCGAAGCGCGGTTTCGTTGGACGCGAAGCAAATCTGGCGGCCCTGAAAATCGCCATCCGGTCCACTGTATTCCACGCACTGAGCGTCGTGCGTCCGACCAGCCCACACGAGGCCCTCCGTATCGGTGTAGCAGCCCGCGAACGTCGGCGTGACCGGGTCCCGAATGTCGATCATGTGCAAGCCGCCGCCGCACGTGTCACCCCCACCCGACGCACCGACGGGAAACGCGAATCCGCTCTGTGTATCGATCACGAGATTATGCGCGGCGGCGATGCCGTCGTAACGAGCATCGGCCATCAGCGTGACCGGAAGGGCCTCCACGTCCCTGAGTCTCCGGAGGTCGAACACGGGCATCCCCGTATCGCCGGCTCCGATAAAGAAGGCGTGGTCTGCATAGACCTTGATGTCCTGAGCGGTGCCACCCTCCGCCGCCAGCAGACCGACATATACGGGTCGAGACGGGTCCGTGATGTCAACCACGGAAGCCCCGCCCGTACGCGCGACGAGGGCATATTCACGCTCCGTCTCCGGATCCGTCCATCCCCAAACGTCCGTGATGCCGTTGGCCAGATCCTGGCTGCCCGCGGAGAGGCCCAATTCAGAGAGAGGGAGGAAGGCGAGCAGATCCACATCACTGCAATCGAATTGACCGGCCTTACCCGCGGCACAGGGCACTTCCGCGCCCGTAATCCTGGAAAGCTCCGAGGCAAGGCTCAACCACTCACCCTCGCCCCAACGCCCGTTGGGCGGGCGCGAAAAGACGGCGGCACGGCCCCTCCCACCATCGGCGCCTGGAGCCCCCGCGACCGCGGTGTTGCGGCCGATGGCCACGTCCGAACCGAGAGCAAAACCAGGCCCGACATCGCGCACCGAAAAAATCTCGACCGCCTGCCAGTTGTCCCCGCTACGGTTTCGTACGAACCGATGAACCCCACCTCGGCCTTCATCGGCCCCGGGCGCCCCGACCAACAACTCGTTCTCTCGAAACGCGAGAGAAGACCCGAAACGGTCGCCGACGGTACGCACTCCCGGAGCTATTCGGTCCTGCTGGGTCCAAGCTCGGCGCACCTCGTCCCACGTGTACTCGACGACGATGCCACGCGACTCGGCCGTTCCAGGATGGCCGATCAGCAGGGCGTCTCCATCGATCGTGACCGCGGCTCCAAATTCGCTGTTCGGAAACGGGCTCGGGGCGGGGATGAGCGCATCCTCTGTCCACTCCCCAGTAGCAGGATCCCGGGAAAAAACGTATACGGCGCCCGATCTCCCATGCCAGGGCGCGCCTACGATGGCCACGTCGCCCCGAACCATCAGCGATGCACCAAAGCCGTCGTCGGCCTCCGGCTCCGAACGCTCAAATCGAGCCCGCTCGGTCCACAAGCCGGTGTCGAGGTCCTGCGCGAAGGCCCGCACGTCACCGCGTCCGCCAATCGCGGCTACGAGCGCGTGGTCACCATCGGCATCCGCGACCCGACGCGGAGGCTCGAGGATTTCCATCAGGGCCGCATAATTCCATTGGGCTGAGGGGCCGGCCAAGTCCCCCACGAGAGAAAGGCTCTGCACCCTCCTCCAGGCGCGCCGGGCGTCGCGCTGGAACATATGCGCGCCCCACCGCTTATCGGCGTCTCCGGCCGCCACGAAGAGCATGTCCCCGGAAACGGCCATGGACGGGCTCAAACCCTCGCCGGTCGAACTACTCCCTTGCGGGCCGAGCTGATCCACGACCTGCCAAGCATTCGCGATGTCCCTGCCGTAAACGATGGCTACTCCCGGTCCCTGTCCGTATGTCGGCTTGAGCACGACGACATCATCGCCGACCACCTCGACGGCACTTCCGTAGCCGCCTTGGGCGGAGAGGGGATCGAAAACGATCGCCGGGAGCAAGACCGCAAGGAAGACAGGGCGGGACATCATGGTCATACGATATATCCGATTCCGGGACAAACGCTCTAGAATCTCTAGCCCAACGGGGAACGGAGAGCAACACGGCGGTCCGTCGACCATTCTAGCGAATGAACGGGGACGGCCCCGACCCTGTATATTCCGCCTGAGCCTCAAAAGTGCCCATGGGTGTGCTACAGGATCGCGTGGCATGCTGCAATGTCGTGACCGGGAACTGAGGGGTGGATTGAGGGATTGAACCCCCGGGCGAACGTGCCCCGGCGATGGACTTTACCACGAACGTTATTAGGAGAAGCGTCGGATGGGCGAAAGCCGAAGCGGTGTTGTGAAGGGAATAGCTCTTGTGGGCGGAGCGGTCGTGCTGATCCTGGGAACGTGGCTCGTCATGTGGCCCGAACCCCGGCTCGGGCCACACGATGGCCGGGACCTTCCCAGATTGGATACGGGAAGAGTCGCGGTCGGCGACACAGCCCCGGATTTCTCGCTGATGACCTACGCGGGCACCGTGACGGCCCTCTCCGACTTCCGTGGTGAGAAGAACGTCGTCCTCCAATTCTACCGAGGGTACTGGTGACCATTTTGCGCCCGTCAGTTCGGGGAACTGAGCGACCTCCTGTCTGAAGAACAGAAAGCCAATACGGAGCTGATGGCCTTATCGGTGGATGAACGTGAGGAGCAGCAACTGATGATCGACCGGGTCGCGGAAGAGTACGAGGCACAAATCGACTTCACGCTACTCGCCGACCCGGACAACGCTGTCATCGATCGTTATGGGGTTTTCAACCCTGATGAATCGCGAGGGCGGGCGGTGCCGCATCCCACCACGCTCGTCATCGACAAGCAAGGCGTCGTGCGCTGGAAGCTCATAGAGATCGACTTCAGGATCCGGCCCACGAACGAAGCAATCCTGGCGGCGCTGGCGGAACTGGATTAGCACCAGTTCCCAGCGTCCGCCCTCAACCCTCCGTCTCCAGTGAAGTGATGGCGATGGCGATGGGACAGATGCCGACCGGAATGGTAAGGTCGACCTCGAACATTGAGTCGTGCCGGTTGGCCGTGGATGGGTTCTGGCAATCGTGCGTCAGGGTGTAGAGCCTCCCCGCAGCATCGAATCCGACGCCCGACGTGTGGGGGATACCTCCGGGGGCCAAAGCGTCCGCCGGTCCGCGGGTGAAGACGTCCAGGCTGGTATCCCAAACCACAACGCCGTACGAAAAGGCGCCGACGAAAGCGAAGGTGCCAACAAGGCCGCTGACGGACGGGCCCAGCGCCAAGCTCCCCGGGAATTCACCGAACCCGGGGTGGTTCGCCATCTCGGTCAGGCCGGCCAGGTCCACGACGGAGAGGGACCCGTTCGCCGATCCGAAGGAGCCCGAGGCCACAATATAGAGCCGCCCGTCGGCGCCCACGCTCCCCGCCGCCGCGTTTTCGCCGCTCAGAGTGACGGTGGAAGTGACCTGGAGACTCGCGATATCGATGACGGAGACGGTCGATGGTCCGTCAGGGGCAAAGAACTCGAACTCGAGCTCGGCGTTCAGCACGAAGGCTCGCCCACCCTCGACCACGACGGCTTGGGGGAACCGGCCGACGACGATGTCACTCCCCGTAGTACCGGTAATAACGTTGACCGGTGTGACCGAATTCAGACTCGGATTCCCGACCAGCACGATGGAATCGTTCAGGAAGGCGGCGCCCGTAGCGCCGGAGCCCAGCGGGAGCCCGACCGTCCGGACCAGCAGCCCCTCCTTCAGATCAACGACCGCAACGGCCGGCACGACGCCGAGCGGAACGGCCGCGAGGTTCCCCCTTACAGCCATGGTAACGGGGCTGCCGGCTGGACCGAGGCCGACGGTCCGAGTCTGCCCCGGGGTCTCGACCTCGAAAATCGTGAGGCTCAGATCCGTGCTCGACAGGACGACACCCACTTCGACAGCCTCAGGCAACTGCGACTCCGTGCCATTGCCTGAGCACGCCGCCATGAACAGAGCCCCTAGGAGCAGCGCGCACGATCCCCTTTCTCCTCGGGAGCGCGTCCCCCTTTTCGCTCGGAGGCGCATGCTTCTTGGCCCTCGCGGGCGCGCGCCTGTCGAAACACTTTTGTCATCCTTCATTTCGGGTTCTCCGGTAAAGTGATCAGGAAATCGGACCGACCCGGAACTCCACACGGAGCGTTCGACCCGGATCGGGATAGGCGAAGATCAGGGCGTCGGTGACGTTGAAGAGACGTTCGATCCTCAGACGGCTTTCTGCGCTCCAGCCCCCTAAGAGCCAGCGGCGTCCCACGGTGAAGTCCGTCACCCAGAACGCGGAGAGCTTATTCACGGGTGCGGGGACGGGGAATCGGGCCCCCGTAAAGCGGGAGTCCAGACGGAGCGACCAGGGGCCCCGTTGCCACCCAGCGCCGAGCGTAGCCCCGTAACGCGGGCGGTACGCCACTTGGACGTCATCGGAATCGGCCCTGTCGTATGTGGCGCGAGTGAGGCTGAAACTTCCGGCAACGGAAAGGCCGGACCGCGGCAACGCCAGCTCGACGCCTGCCTCGCCCCCAGATCTTCGGACGTCCATGTTCCGGGGACTCCAAACGAAGCGGAAGTCCGGGAGCCAAACGATCATCCCCTTCATGTCACCTCGGTAGGCCTCCGCGGACGCGCGTACAGTCGCCCCACCCACGACACCCACCCACGACACCAGCGCTGCGAACTCTGAGGGCACTCGTTCCGCCTTCAGATCAGGGTTGGGCTCGACACCCACGCCCTCTCTGAAGAACTGGTCTCCCAGCGTGGGAGGGCTGAAGGCGCTGCGGTGTGCGACGCGAAAAGAAAGCGGGCTGAGGGGAGTGCTGATCGCCACCTCGTGGCTCCCATACCATCGGTCGGTGCGCCCCACCCAATGCCCTCGCAGGGACGACGATACCGACCACGCCCTCTCGGTAGAGGACCACGTGCCCGACGCCCACAGCCCGAGATCGGTCCGGCGTGGGGGGGCGTCCGGACTCAGTGCGTCGCCGTCCACACTCTGCATGTCCAAATCGACTCCGCCGGACACTTCTCGCAATACTCCGATTCCGGGGATTGCCCCCTCTACCGACGCCCCTAACGCGTGAAGCACTGTGCGGTCGTCATACGGAGCCCCGAACGGGGGATCGGAGTCACGGAAGCGAGACGTTTGGCGAGTGGCGTACGTGCGCACGCTCAACGATCCGTCGTCGAGCACCCCCACATTCCAACCGGTGGAAAAACGCGTCCGATCGAGATCTTGTCGCGCGTCCGACGACGGGGCGAAGCTCCGCCCTGGAAGTCCCCTCTCGAGGGCCTCGAAGACAGCCGTCGCGCTCAAGTCGCCTTCCCACAACGGACCCGACCAACCCGTGTTTGCGCTCCACGTCACGAGGTCGGCGTTGCCCCGGTAGGCCTCACCGCCTCCTGCCTGCGCAGGGATGATGAAGTCGAATCCACCGTCGAGTTTCCTACCCTCCACCCCGCCGTACCAGCGGCCATTCCAGAGCGCCCCACCCCCTCCCACGCCCAGGCCGACTTGCCCGAGCGACCCCGCCCAAGTGGACACATAAGCGGGCTCGGCGTCGCCGGAACTCTCGAGTAGGATCACTCCGGCGGCCGCACGAGGGCCGAAGCGAGCCGACAGCCCGCCCGCGAGCACCGTCGCGCGCGTGAGGCTCCGTGCGGAAACGGTGGAGAGATCGGCCTCGCCGGTGATGGGGTCGTTGAGTGGCACGCCGTCCAGAAGCACCAGAACGGCGTCGGGATTGGCGCCCCGCACGCTGACGAGCTGGGGGCCACCCCTCGTTCGCTCCTGAACCACGATGCCGGCAACGCCCTGAAGGGCATCTCCTGCCGTCCGGGCCCCCGATGCCACGATCGCCTCACGCGGCAGAACGATTCCTCCAGCGGAAGCCACGGTGGCCGTGATCCCGGCGACCTCCAGCGCCACTGGCGTGAGTTCTAGCGCGATCCGAGAAACCACGCCGTTCTGCACGTCGACATCTCGGTGAGTGCGGCCATACCCCAGCCGGCGTACAGACACCCTGTAGGAACCCGGCTCAAGCCCCCTCAGCCGGAACCCGCCAGACGCGTCGGTCGAAGCCTTCCAAGCGCCCGGCTCGACGAAGACTTCGACCGCAGCGAGGGGGGTCCTCGTGACAGAATCCACGATCCTGCCGGACAGCTCGCCGGGCCACTGTGTGGCCGAAGCCGTCGCTGGCGGGGCGAGCGCGGCCAGCACGATCAGGCCTGCACACCAAGGTGCAGCGCCCGCCCGGGGAGGGCGGCCACCCCGCATCGTAGACCGATGAAATAAAGAAACCCGCATCTCTTCCCGTCGAAGAGTGCTTGGCGATGCGGGCGCGCAGGTCTACTGACTTAGGGCGGCACTCCCTCGCCTTCCCAGAGCCTCTCAGCTCCAGTGGTGTTCTTGAGGGGGCCTGTCCGGCGCAACTTGCGCCGAGCCCAACACAGTGGCGGGGCCGTGCCGGATTCTCACCGGCTTCCGAGATGCCTCGCCCGCAAATTCAGTTGTCGAGAACCAACCTACTGAGGACCGTGAGGTCGTGTCAAACGAGCGGTCAAAAGGAGCTCAATCCCGTGAATTCCTGCAGCCGATAGATCCCTCGCTTGACCCGGGAATCATCCATGCAAGACTCATACGGGACCGAAAACTGCCCGTTGTCGTTCGACCAGAGGCGCTCTAAATAGTCCGACGCTTGGGCGCCCAGGTCTTCGTTCGCCCGCACCAGAAGATCCGCCTCTAGGTTGTAGTCACCCAGGTTTCTGCGGGTGAGGTTGGCGGACCCACCGACCAAGGTCGTACCACTGGCCGTGTGGAAGGCGAGCAACTTCGTGTGAAACTGCTCGCCTTGCGCATGGTGCCAGCGCACCTCGATGGCGACCGCTACGGGGAGTCGATCCTCGGATTCCGAAAGCACGGCTCCACCCTCCGCATCGATCCATGCATTCCCCGAGAATGGAAAGGCTTCGAGATCGTCTACCGCCATGGCAGCACTCTGTATCGGATCGAGGTCGAGAATTCGAGCGCCGTTTGTCGAGGAATATCCAGCCTGAGCCTTGACGGAACCCCGCTCCCAGTAGAAGGGCTGGTCCCCCTCTCCGACGACGGTATCGAGTACCGGGTGCAAGTAGTGCTCGGATAGGCAGCCGAGGAGTGGGCTTCAGGCATTGTGAGCTCTGCGGCTAGCCGGAAGGCCCGATCAGTTTCGGGGAGTTTGGGGTCCCAGCTGGGGTCCGTTTTGGGCCTGGGCCTCACTTTGCTCCGACCCGCCAAAGGACTGTTGGTTTAACTATCCTTCGCGTATACTCTCGACGGACGGTAAGCGGTTTTCGGGTAACCTCATCTGTGAAGGAGAGACCCATGGGCTCGAAACAACCTGACCGAAGAAAATTCCTGAAAAGCGGGGCCGCATTGGCCGGTGGTTTGACCATGGGAGTGGTAGAGCCTGCGATCACTCAGGCGCCAGCAGATGAGCAGTCCGTCCAGATACCGCCCCAGGAGTTCCCGAACTACTCGAGTCCGGAGCTTGTCGCCTACGGCCTGCGCTCCCATCACGTGCAGTCGGTACGGGAGCCGGTCAACGGCAGGCCGTCCCCTGATGAGTACGGGCTCCTCTTTCACATAGGGACTCCGCTTCAGGACCAGATGGGGTCGATCACCCCGTCCGCACTCCACTATTTCGGGACCACGCGTGGCTCCTTCGTTCCGGACATCGATCCCGCCACACATCGCCTCATGATCCACGGTTTGGTGGACCGTGAGCTGATCTTCACCATGGATGAGTTGAAGCGTTTTCCGTCCGTGACCCGCCCTCACTTCATCGAGTGCGCGGGGAACCGCTCGAGTCCCCGGCACAGGAGAATCATCGAATCGCACGGGATGACCAGCTGCGCCGAATGGACCGGAGTCCTCCTGCGTACGCTCCTCGAGGAAGCGGGCGTGCAAGACGAGGGGACATGGATCGTCGCGGAAGGGGTGGAGGAAGTGAAAGGGGCGTCGAGCCTTCCCATGGCGAAGGCGATGGACGACATCTTGGTGGCCTACGGCATGAACGGTGAGCCACTACGCCCACAGCAAGGCCACCCGCTGCGGATCGTGGTTCCCGGCTTCGAGGGCATCCTCTCCGTGAAGTGGCTGAGGCGGATCAAGGTGGTCGACCGGTTCTACATGACCTACAACGACTACGGCCATCTTCGTCAGGACCCCGACGACGCCGCGCTGAGCTACCAGATCGGACCGAAGTCCGTTATCACGTTTCCATCCGGGGGACAGGAGTTGCCCGGAACGGGATTTTACGAGGTCAGGGGCTTGGCCTGGTCCGGTGGTGGGGCGGTCAGCCGGGTGGAAGTATCCACCGACGGTGGCGAAAGCTGGTTCGACGCGGACTTCCGTGGGACGCCCCAACCCATGGCGCACACCGCGTTCAGCTTCAACTGGACGTGGGACGGATCAGAGACCGTGCTCATGTCGCGCACCACGGACGAGATTGGCCAGATTCAACCGACGCGAGCTCAGTTTGAAGGAGGCCAGGACAATTCTATTCAGCCGTGGAGGGTCGAGAGCGACGGGAGCGTGCACAATGGGCTCTCTTAAGCTTCTCCCGGTCCTGATCCTCCTTGGGCCAGCGGCCGCGCTAGCGCAGTCGCCCACCTTTGGTCTGGGAAGGACCCCGACCGCAGAAGAAATTCTCGCCTGGGATATCTCCATCAGTCCTACGGGAGAGGAACTCCCCCCGGGGCGTGGAACGGCCACCGAAGGCGCGGTGGTCTATCTGGTGAAAGGGTGCGTCGGATGCCACGGGGTGGCAGGGACGGATGGCCGTGCCCCCAGGTTGGTAAAACGCGACGTGGGACCAGATGCCAACCCCTGGGCATTGGGGCGAATACTGCCGATCCGCTCGCCGTACGCGACAACGGTATGGGATTACCTCAATCGCGGCATGCCTCTCGGTGACGAAGGAATCCTCACGGCCGATGAGGTCTACGCACTGACAGCCTATCTGCTCAACTTGAACGGTCTGATCGCGGACGACGAGGTAATGGACGCCCAGAGTCTGCCGATGGTGGAGATGCCAAATGTTGATAACTGGGCTCCGCTACCGGATTGGGAGCCCGGAACGCCAAGGCTTTCAGGTTACCCCTACTAGCCCATCGCCACCAAAAAGCCGGAAGCCCAGTCCCTCTTGGACTCCCGGCCAATGAGCCGGGTGGGTCTCGAACCCACGACCTACGGATTAAAAGTCCGTTGCTCTACCAGCTGAGCTACCGGCTCCGGAGGTAAAACTAGCCGCTCCGACCTCCAAGCTCCACGGTCCCAACTTGGCGGCGATCCCTCAGTCCCCCACCAGTCTTGATGAACCACCCCGACATGCCACCAAGCGCTCCTGGCCCAAGGGAGCACAAGGCATCGCGCTGTAAACATATATTTACATACCCAAATGTTTCTTTCCTCCTTGGATAGGAGAGACCGGACCGCCCCCCCCTGATCCGAGGCCTCAGGGCCAGTGGAGCTGTCCAAGGCGGACGAGGCCGAAGACAGCCCAAAAATCGAGCTTGGGCGAGACTTTTCTGGCTTTTAGAAATCTAGAGTCGACATTCCTCAGTAACGGCACCATCTTCCGGGGAGCAAAAAATGTTGCGCTAAATTCACCGCAGATGTAGCGTTGATAGAGAGTTGCGTGCGAGGACTCCATCACTGGCATCCCCGATCCCGTTGTTGAGGCGGTGGAGTCTGTTGCCCTAATGGTGCCAACCGGGCCTTACGTCCGACCCGGAGTGGAACTGATCTCGTGGTGGACGGGCGACGAAGTACCGTTCGTGGACTTTCAGGGTGTGAATCCCGTAGCTAGCTTCGCCGGGGTTTCCCATGTCGACGGCTTACTCGGCAAGGCGTTCGGCTTCGGCGGTTCGAACGCCCAAATCGAAATCGACGACTCCTCGACTTTGCAGCCCACAGTCTTCACGGTCGACCTCTGGGCAGAGCGACAGGGTCCCGGCGCAAACAGTGACAATACGTACGGGAACATGCTGGTCCAAAAAGCCATTGATGACGCGGCACTGAACGGCCCACTCTGGTCATATTTCGTTTCCTGGAGAGCCAACGGCCATATCGCCGCCAGCGTGTACTTTGACAATGATCCCACCAGTGTCAATTCGGCGGTAAGAATCGTAAGCACGCACTCGTTCTTGGACACCCCTCCGATCTTCATCGCTCTTACCGTCGATGGCGCGGCCGACGCCCATGTTGTGACGCTCTACGTCAATGGCGAGGTGGAAGGCACGTTCGACGCAGTTGGACTGGGTTCTGTGGTGTACGGCACAGGCTCTACGGTGATAGGCGCCAATTACAGAGCAGCGCGAAACGCCAACTTCCCAAGGATCTTCCAAGGGATCCTCGACGAAGTCGAGATCTTCAGCACTGCGCTGACCCAAGCCGAGATTCAGGCGATTTATGCGGGTGGCAAGTGCAAAACCGACAATAAGGCCCCCATCGTAGGCTCAGTTACAGGTGCCCGGTCGACGAGGGCAGCACCTTCGAGACCTCCGTGTCTTTCACCGACGACGACTCAGATTCGTGGACCGCTACCGTGGATTACGGTGACGGAACCGCGGAAGGTGCCCCGGTAAATGGCACCAGTGTCTGGCTTTCTCACGCTTATGTCCAAGACGGCACCTATACAGTCACAGTTGCCGTGACGGACGATGCAGGGGCAGTAGGGCCCAACTCAGGTTCGGTCGTCGTGAATAACGTGACCCCCACCGTCGATGCCGGTCCCGATGCTACGGTCTTCGAGAGCGGCACGTTCGAAAGCGCCGGTTCCTTCACGGACCCAGGAACAGCAGACTCTTGGAGCGCGACGGTCAACTAAGCGGACGGCAACGGCAGCGGGGACCAGCCGCTCACGGTGTCGGGAATGAACTTCAATCTTTCCCACACCTACACCGGGCACCAGTGCAGCCCCTTCGCGGTAACCGTTACGGTGACGGACGGCGGCGGTGGAGAGGGCTCAAGCACTGCCCAGGTGACCGTCAACTACGAGTATGAGCTTTCGGTCCACAAGGCCAACGTGAGGCTCGATCGTAGACGCAGACACAGGTCGAACCGAGATCACTTCGACGTGGAGAGCAGGGTCCCGCTCAGCGTACTCGATTGCTTCAATCCGGAAACCGATGCCGTGACGGTCTCGTTCCAGGGCCTTGAGTGGGTAATCGATGCCGAATTTTTCGTTCGTAAGGACGACGAGTGGGAGTTCAAGGGGCCGCGGCGCGAAGCAGGTGCCCGGAAGTTCGACCTCCGCGATGACGGTCGCTTCAAGATCCAAGCCAGGTACCGGAACATTGATTTGGATCGTGCCGACTTCCCTGGCGTGGTGGGCTTCTCCGTCTCGATCGGGCCGGCCAGCGGTGACACGGAGATACAACTCGACCAGCATGGGCGCCTGAGGAAAGAGAGACCAAAGCGCTTTCGCTGCCCTTGGGGAAGATAATGAGCCGACACCGCCGTCAGCAGGAGACGGGATCTCCGGCCTAGGAAACCGCGGGGGCGTCCTCACCATGTGAGGACGCCCCCGTCGCGTTTCCGGAACACGGACGGGGACGGACTACTGTTACCACCTACCCCCACCGCCCACTCACAGCTCCAACCCGTACTGCAGTCCCAGGAACGTCTGCCGGTGATGCGGCGTGGCTCCCAGCCGCTCCAACGCGGCGCGGTGCTCCTCAGTACCGTAGCCCATGTTGTGATCCCAACCGTACCCGGGATATCTCACGGCCAGTCTGGCCATGAGCCGATCCCGGCACACCTTCGCCACGATCGAAGCGCACGCCACTGAGTGCACGAGCGCATCACCGCCGACCAGGGCCTCGTGCTTCCACCGGAGGGACTTCATCGGCAGGCCATCCACCACAACGTGATCCGGCTTGCGCGACAACCTGCCTAGGGCCCGGTTCATGGCCCATGCGGTCGCCACGAGGATGTTGGCGCGGTCGATTTCACGGACTGACGCGGCCCCGAGCGTGACGCCCTGGGCACGGGCCAGGATCAGTGCGGAGAGCTCTTCCCGCTCCACCCGGCCGAGCGCCTTGGAGTCGGTAGCGCCCTCGATCTCGGTGCCTTCCGGAAGGACGACGGCGGCCGCAACCACCGGCCCTGCGAGCGGGCCGCGTCCCACCTCATCGACGCCGGCTACCCCCAAAAGACCTCGGCTCCAGAACCGCCTCTCATACTCGAGGAGGTCGTGGAGCCGTTCGATTCCTGCTTCGTCCGGCGACGGGGCCGGTGCGCTCATCGTGTTAGCGCCGTGTACCTACGAGGTCCGCTTCTCCTGGATGCGCGCCGCCCTGCCTCGAAGCCCCCTCAAATAGTAGAGCTTGGCACGCCGTACGCGCCCGCGGCGGACCACCTCGACCCCCGTTACAGTCGGCGCGTGGAGCGGGAACACACGCTCGACGCCAACCCCGCTGGAGATCTTGCGGACTGTGAACGTCTCACCCGTTCCACCGCCGCGACGCCCGATACACACACCCTCGAAGGCCTGAATGCGCTCCTTAGAGCCCTCTCGGACGTTATAGAGCACCCGAACCGTATCACCGGGAGCGAAGTCGGGGGAGTCGTCCCTCAACTCCGCCTTCTCTAGCTCTTGGATAAGATCAGACATGTCACTTCCTCGTGGTTCGGGCGAACGTCCCGTTCGTCGGTAGCCTTTAAGGTAATCGACGTCTAACGGCCGGTGAAGAGGGCGTCGGGGAGGGTTGGTACAGTTCGATTACACGGGTTACTCGCCCTCCCACTCCTCCGTACGCCGCCTCGCTTCGGCCTCGCGCCACTCTTCGATCTTCTGGTGATCCCCCGTCCGAAGGACCTCAGGAACGGCGTGTCCACGATACTCCGGGGGCCTCGTATAGGACGGAGCGCTGAGCGACGCACCGTCGTAGAAGGAGTCGGTCGCCGCAGAGTCGTGGTCGCCTATCGCTCCGGGGAGGAGCCGGACCACCGCGTCCGCGACCGCGAGCGCTCCGATCTCTCCCCCGGACAGTACGAAGCGGCCCAGAGAGATCTCTTCGGTGGCGAGGTGGTCGGCCACCCGTTGATCGACGTCCTTGTAGTGACCGCACAGGAGCGTGAGGTCCGGTTGCACGGCATACCGAACCGCGTCCTCATGGCTAAAGATCTTTCCACGAGGGGAAAGGAGCACGACCGGACCCTTCGTGGCCAGACTGTCGACCGCCTCGAAGAAGGGCTCGGGCTTCATAACCATCCCCGCCCCCCCTCCGTACGGCGTGTCATCCACCGTCTGGTGAGGATCGGTCGTGAACGCTCGGAGGTCCACGACCCGATAACGCACGAGCCCCGCCTCGGCCGCACGAGCAGGAATGCTCTTGGCCAACGGCGTCTCGAAAAACTCAGGAAAAATCGTGACGATATTGATCGTTATTGGATCGTGACCGCCCACGCTAAACCTCCAAGAGGCCCGGGGGTGGGTCGAGAACGATGCGGTTGTCCGCCACGCTCACCGATTGGACCATCTGCGAGATATATGGGATCATGAAGGTCTTGTCCGCACCCCGGATTTCCAAGAGGTCGGCTGGCCTCAACTCGTAAACCTCAATGACCTCGCCAATCGGCTCGCCCTCGACGGTGAAGACCTCCATGCCGAGGAGGTCGTGGTAGAAGGTCTCACCCCCCTCCAACTCTTCGAGTTGCTCCACGGCACGCAAGACATACCGGTCCAGCAGATCCTCCATTCCACTCCGGTCGTGGACCCCTTCGAAACGAACCAGGAACCCACGGCGATAAGCACGACTCGTCTCGATTCGCAGCGTCGGTGCGTCGATGGGCAGATCGCCGTTCGCGTCACCCAGGTACAGATCCACCCCGGGAGCAAACGTGCTCTCGGGGTGGTCGGTCAGTGGCCATATGAAGATCTCGCCCTTGGTGCCGTGGGCCTTGTTGAGGTGCCCCACGACCAGATGTTGCGGTGCGTCGGCCTTACCCATGACGGTGCGCGCAGGAAGTTACTTCGACTTCTTTTCCTTCGGCTTGACAGCCGGCGGCTTCTTCACGGCTGGTTTCTTCTTGGCGGCAGGTTTCTTTTCTTCCGCGACCTCCGCTTCAGGCTCGGCCTCTTCTTCGACAGCCTCGACCTCGGGCTCAGCCGCTAATTCAGCGGCGGGCTCCTCTTCAGCAGCCTCCGCTTCGGGCTCAGCCACTTCTTCAGCGGCGGGCTCCTCTTCAGCAGCCTCCGCTTCGGGCTCAGCCACTTCTTCAGCGGCGGGCTCCTCTTCAGCAGCCTCCGCTTCGGGCTCATCTTCGACGGCCTCTTCAGCCTCTACCTCAGCCGCAGCCGCGCTCGCTGCTTCCTGGGCAACCGCAGCAGCAGCAGCAACCTCACGGGCCTTGGTCTCCGCCTCGCGGCGTACCTGAGTGGCTGCCGCCTTGAGGGCCTTCGCCTCCTCGGGATCGATCTCGCCGACCGCTACCTTGTCGTCCCCACCCTTGCGGGCCTTGTTCAGTAGTGTGCGGACCGTGTCGGACTGCTCGGCACCTTTCTTGATCCACACGTCGGCCTTCTCCAGGTCCACGACAATGCGCGCCGGGTTCGTCAGGGGCTTGTAGTACCCAAGAGTCTCCACGAAGCGACCATCCCGTGGTGCCGCGGAGTCGGCTACTACGATGCGATAATGAGCCTGCTTTTTCCGGCCCATGCGGCGAAGTCGAATTCTTACGGACATATGCGCTTTCCGGTTCGTCCTTTGTCGCCGGTCAGTCCGGCGACTTTCCAAGTGATCAGATGGGCAACATACCCTTCATCTGTTTCATGAACTTCCTGGTCTCCTTGAACTGCTTGAGTAGCCGATTCACTTCGGACACCGGCCGCCCACTGCCCTTCGCGATTCGTGCCCTCCTCGATCCGTCCAGGATCTCCGGCTTGATTCGCTCAGCCCTCGTCATCGAAAGGATGATCGCCTCGACATGCTTCATCCTCTTCGGATCGATTCCCCCGGCCGGTATCGCCCGCGCCGCCCCGGGAATCATCTTCAACAACTTCTCCACCGGACCCATCTTCTGGACCTGGCGCATCGCGGTCAAGAAGTCCTCCAAGGTAAAGCGACCCTTGAGCATCTGCTGCTGGAGCTTCTCCTGCGCTCCAGCGTCCAACGCCTGCTCCGCCCGTTCCACCAAACCGACCACATCCCCCATCCTGAGGATGCGCCCGGCCATGCGATCCGGATCGGTCAATTCCAGATCGTCTACTGTCTCCCCGACTCCTACAAACTTGATCGGTTTCCCGACCACTCCCCGAATCGAGAGCGCCGCTCCGCCCCGAGCATCACCGTCCATCTTGGTGAGGATCACACCGGTCAGGCCCAACGCCTCGTCGAAGCCCTCAGCGATATTCACCGCCTCTTGGCCGGTCATGGCGTCCGCCACCAAGAGAATCTCCTGCGGCGCCAAGTCCGCCTTGAGCCGGCGAAGCTCTTCCATCATCGGCTCGTCGATCTGGAGCCGCCCTGCCGTATCCACGATCAGCACAGTCCTGCCGTCACGCCGAGCGACTTCCACGGCGGCGTTCGCCACGGCAACCGGATCTTCATCCGACCCGCCCTGGTGAACCGGCACACCAACCTGCTCCCCCAGCGTAGCCAACTGATCGACAGCGGCAGGCCGGTACAGGTCACAAGCGGCCAGCAAGGGCGCTCTGCCCTCACCCGCCAACCGCTTCGCCAGCTTCGCCGCCGTGGTGGTCTTGCCTGATCCCTGCAGGCCCACCACCAAGATCACGGTCGGCACCGACGACGCCCACTCGAGCGTAGCCTTCCCTTCGCCCAACAGATTCGCCAACTCGTCATGGACGATCTTGACGATTTGCTGCCCCGTCGAAACGGACTTGATCACCTGCTCCCCGAGAGCCCGTTCCTGCACGCGCTCAAGGAACTCCCGCGTCACCTTATAGTTGACGTCCGCCTCGAGGAGAACCCGCCGGACCTCGCGAAGTCCGTCCCGGATCATGGGCTCCGTGATGACGCCCCGCTGCCGGAACTTCCCAAGAACGCTGTCTAGCTTGTTGCCGAGTTCGTCGAACATCGGCGCCCGGTCCTCCTCGTTGGCAATCCACCCAATCCCTTACCGCCCAATCCCTTACCGCGGATGCCCGGACGAATGGATGTGACAAAGCTTAGAAAGATAAGAGTATAGGCGGACGGACGGTAGATCGCTTCCCTTCAGACCCGGATGATCTGGCTCCTGCGGGTCCCCACGGAAACCATCTGAATGGGCGTCTCCGTGAGTTCCTCGATGCGATCGAGATACCGGCGGGCGGCGGGCGGCAATTCCTCTATGGAGCGGGCCTTCCGAGTCGAGGTCTCCCAACCCGGAAGCGCCTCGTAGATCGGCTCCGCCTCCGCCATCTGCCAAGTGTCGGCCGGGAATTCACGGACCTCACCGCTCAGCGTGCGATACGCAGTCGCAATCGAAATCTCGGGGACCGTATCGAGGACGTCCAACTTGGTCACGGCCAGCCCAGTCAGGCCATTTACGCGCGCCGCGAAGCGGGCGAGCACGCCGTCGAACCAACCACACCGGCGAGGCCGCCCCGTCGTCGCCCCGAATTCTCCGCCCAACTCCCGAAACTTTTCGTCCATCTCGGGCTCGAATCCCGTCGGAAGGGGCCCATTCCCCACACGCGTCGTGTAGGCTTTCATCACGCCGACTACCGCGTCGATCGCGGTGGGCCCGATCCCTGAGCCCGTCGCGGCCCCACCTGCGGTCGTGTTCGAGGAGGTTACGAACGGGTAGGTGCCGTGATCCAAGTCGAGCGCCGTGCCCTGGGCTCCCTCGAGGAGCACGCCTTTGCCGCCTCGGAGGGCCTCCATGATCTCGAGGCCCGTATCTGTGGCGAGCGCGTGGAGGCGCTCCCCGGCCAGCAGAGCCTCATCGACCATCGCACCGATATCGCCGGAGAGCTCTCCCCCCAGCACCTGGGCACCTCGGCGCGCCCTCTCGACTCCTTCCTCGACGATCGTGGCAACGCGGTCGGGGCTGGCGAGATCGGAAACCCGAAGACCCCTCCGCCCCGCTTTTTCTTCGTAAGCCGGTCCGATCCCTCGCCCCGTCGTTCCGATCTTCTGCTCCACCCGATCCTCCGAAATCTGGTCCAGCAGTCGGTGATAAGGCATCACCAGGTGCGCCCTCTGGCTCACGCCGACCCGCCCCTCGACGCTGATGCCACGAGCCTTCAGCTCGTCGTACTCTTCACCGAAACCGAGAGCGTCTATGACCACCCCGTTACCCAGAAGACAGCGTTTTCCAGGGTGGAGGATTCCCGAGGGAATCTGGTGCAGAATGAATTCATCCTCTCCGACATGGACGGTGTGGCCGGCGTTGGCCCCACCCTGGTAGCGGGCAACCACGTCCACGTCATCGGCGAGGACATCGACAATCTTACCCTTCCCTTCGTCGCCCCACTGGCAACCCAAAACGACCATGCAGCTGCCGGACGTTCTACCTTTAGACACGGCATTATTCCGCGTTGGAAAGGCCCAAAAGGCCCTTGAACTAGAAAGAAAAAAGCTCATTCCGGGGGAAATGGGCTCTGGGTGGTGCATCCTTTAGGAAAAGCTAGAACCGTGTGGATTCATCGTCAACGACAGCCGGCTTTGGAAGCCGGTTCGGTGGACAGACCGGCCTCGGAAGCCGGTTCTTTAGACGGAAGGAGTTCCCACCGCTTCGAGTCCCGCACGATCGAGCACGCTGGCCACAGTCTCCCGCTCGTCGTCGGGCAACGGCCGGAGAGGGGGGCGTGGCTCTCCTCCCCGCAGTCCGAGAAGATCCAACCCCATCTTCACGCCCGGAACGCCCATCCCGGCCACGATCTCGTCATGCACTGGAGCCACGATTCCCTGAATTCTTTCTGCCTCGGCCGAATCATCCGCCTTGTGGGCCGCGTGGATCGCGGCGGACGGACCAGGTGCCAGGTTGGCAACTGCGAGGATCCCCCCAGAGGCACCCAACTCAAGGCCACCGTACAAGGCTGAGCCACTTCCAACGAAGACCTGGAATTCGTCCGGCGTACGGGCCACCAACTCGCCCACCAACTCAAGGCTTCCCCTCGAGTCCTTGAGCCCCACGATATTGGCGATCTTGGCGATCTTGGCGATCAGATTGGTGGAAAACTCCAGCGTGCTCATGCGCAGCGGCACCTGATAGAGGATGACCGGAATCGGAGATGCTTCTGCAACTGCCCGATAATGGTCCACCAGTGCGACATCCGTCATTGCTCCCCGATAGAACGCGGGTGGCTGCACAAGTACGGCGTCGGCACCCTTCTCGGCGGCCTCCTTGGAGCGGGCGATCGTCGTCCTCGTAGACTCCGCTCCAGTTCCAGCCACCACCAGGCGGTCTTCCGGAACCAGATCACGGGCGCCTTCGAGCAGGACCATCCGCTCGTCCTCGTCCAGCAGCACGGCCTCTCCGGTGGATCCTCCTACGACGATCCCTCTGACCGGATGGGCCAGAAAGCTCCGCAGGTTCGCCCGGAAACCCACCAAATCCACCTCGCCCGTTACCGGGTCGAAGGGTGTCGTACAGGGTACGAAAACTCCCGAGAGATCGACGCTCACGCGCTGAGGTCGCCCACCGTATTCGCTGGCTCGGCGGCCCGGGGCATTGGGTTTGTTCTCCCTTGGCCAAGCATGTTCATCTTGAGGTCGAAGTCGCTCGGGTTGTTGGCATTCGCCTTGGCTACTGCGAAGGTCACGAGGCCGTCGTTTGCCAGATCCATGAGGTCCTGATCGAAAGTTTGCGATCCATACTGCTCCCTCCCGTCATGGATGAGGCTGAGGATCTCATCCATGCGCTCCCGGTCACCCTCGTGGGGAATGAGATTGGTGGCCAATTGACGTACTTGATCGTGGGAGATCTTCTGCTCGGTGAGCGGAACCAGCTCTCCGTTCAACCGTGCTCGAACAAAATCGCTGGCCTTGACATGGATATCACTTGCCCCATCCTCGATCGCTTTCTTGAACATCTCATTCATCAGCGTCGCACCCTTGGCATGTCGTCAGCGAGTTAGATAACAACCCTATTCAAAGTTGTGCAATCACAGGGCGGAACGCCAACTGATTCCCATACGGCTGCGAGCTTCAGCCAACGTCTCGCGAGTCACAGCGCGCGCGCGATCGGCTCCTGCCTCCAGAATGTCACGCACTTCGGAGGTGTGAGCTCGGAGGTACTCGGCACGCTCCCGGAACGGAGCGCACTCACGCACTAGGCTGTCGGCGAAGATTCGCTTGCAGTCTACGCACCCCCTGGTCCCGGCCCGACATTGCTCCTCAATGTCCGGAATGAGATCCGTATCCGTGATGAGTTTATGGAGCGTGAACACGTTGCACGCCTCAGGTCGGCCCGGGTCGTCCCGACGCACGCGCTGCGGGTCGGTCACAGCCGTTCTGACGCGCTCCCACACGCCCTCCACGTCCGCGAGAATCCCGACCGTATTCCCAAGCGACTTACTCATCTTGGCCTCCCCGTCGAGCCCCTTGATCCGGCCGGCTTCGGGGATGATGGCGCCGGGCTCCGGGAAGTATTCCCCGTATCGGGCGTTCCACTTCCGGGCGATGTCGCGCGTGAGCTCCAGATGCTGTCTCTGATCCTCACCCACCGGAACGGCATCCGCCCGATAGACGAGAATGTCGGCCGCCTGCAAAACCGGGTAGTTAAGCAATCCCACGGGGATCGAATCGTACCGCTGCGACTTGTCCTTGTACTGCGTCATCCGTTCGAGGTCGCCGACCGGGGCCACCGTATTGAAGAGCCATGCCAACTCGATGTGTTCCGGCACATCGGACTGAACGAAGAGTGTGCATCGCTCCGGATCTACGCCGACGGCCAAGACGCTGATGGCCATATCCAGCGTCCGAGCCGGAAGATCGGCCGGGTCGCCCTCTCCAAGGATCGCGTGCTGATCCACAATGGTGTAGAAGCACTCATGTTCGTCCTGCATGTGGACCCACTGGCGCAGGGCTCCCAGATAGTTCCCCAAGTGGACCTCTCCAGTGGGTTGAATCCCACTGAGAACCCTTTTCCGCGCCGTCGCCTCACTGGTCTCGTTCATCGCGTAACTTACGTACCGCCCAAGACAATGTGAATGTGCCCGCTCCACCGCGAGTCGACGAAGGTGGGCCGATCCGCTACCCTCGGGCGATGACAAATTTCCTCGCCACAGTTCTGGCGACAGCTCGCAGAGCCGCCGACGCAGCTGCGGCCGTCCACGAGAACCAAGCCGCCTCGGTGGGAATCGACGACGCGGAAGAAAAAGGCCGAGCCGATTATGTGTCGGCGACGGACCTCGCCGCGCAGGAGGCCTGCGTGGCCATCATCCGCGAGAACCATCCGGACCACGCGATCGTCGCGGAGGAAAGCCACTCCGACGATCCGGACGCCACACCGCCAGCCGGGCCGGCCTGGATCATCGATCCCCTCGACGGAACCACGAATTTTCTGCACGGCCATCCGATGCACGCCTCATCCGTGGCATTGGCGATCGATGGGATTCCGGCCGTCGGGGCCGTTTCATGCGCACCCACCGGAGAATGCTGGTGGGCGACTCGCGGCGACGGCGCATGGAAGAATGGCGAATCCATTAAGGTATCGGGGGTCGAGGGGACCGGACGGGCCTTGATCGGAACGGGTTTTCCGTTCAAAACGGAGCACCTCATCGTGGAGTACTCCGCCCAGCTAGTCCGCGTACTCAGCGCCAGCGGAGGCGTCCGCCGGGGGGGGGCTGCCGCCATCGATCTCTGCTACCTCGCGGAGGGCAGGTTCGACGCTTTCTGGGAGCTCTTCTTGAACCCGTGGGACTTCGCGGCAGGATGGGTGATCGTCGAGGAGGCCGGTGGTGTGCTCGGCCGCGTGGAGGGAGGCCCACTGCGACTCTCCTCCGGAACGGTCATCGGGGCCAACTCGCCAGCCATGAAGGGGGCGCTACACGAACTGATCGCGTAGCGCCCCCCTTGGGCTTACTTGGTGATCTTCTTCGTGTCGATTTTTATGCTACGGCCCTTTGCTTCAGGAGCCTTCGGCAACCGGACCGTGAGGATTCCGCTGTCAAAGTCCGCCAGGATGCCATCGGCCTGCACCGTCCGCGGAAGGGTGAATGCCCTGTGGAAGCTTCCATGGCGGCGCTCCCACACATGGTACTTGTGCCCTTCCCCTCCCTCCTTATGCTCCTCCCGCTTCTCCCCATGGATGGTTAGGATATTATTCTCGAGATTGAGGTTGATATCCTCTTCATTCATTCCCGGCAGTTCTGCGGTGAGCAGCAACTCGTCGGTGCTTTCTTCCACGTTCACGGCAGGAATCCAGGAGCCCGTGGGTTCCGGTGAATCCCAGGAATTGCCGAAGACGCGGGACAGCCGGTTCGAAAATAGATCGAGCTCAGGCCACGACGCGAAGGTAGATTTAGGGGTATATCTCATGAGTGCCATGGGATCAGCTCCTTGCTTTGGTTGGTAGTAGACTGTTGAACTCCCGTCGTCTACGGCGTGCATAAGCCGTGCCATGCGGAGACTGTAGCAATGTGTCAAATTGTCATAGAACAACGACTTATGTCGGTGCGTGGGTGCCGACATGACGCCTCGCCTGAGCAGCGATCTGTCGCTTTGGCATACGCCGCAGCGACTTGATATAAGAGGAGAGAAGAAGGTGGACGATCGTGTTGATGTTGGGGTGCTCGGCGCAACGGGCGCTGTGGGCCAAAAGCTCCTCCGGCTACTGGACAAGCACCCTTGGTTCCGCCCGGGCGAAGTCTGTGGTTCCGGAGCCTCAGCGGGCAAAACCCTCGCCGACCGTATAGGAGCTGGCGCGGACTTGCTTTCGCCAGAGACGTTGGGGCTCCGGCTGCAAGCTCCCGACGGCCCGTGGACTTCGTCCATCCTGCTGTCGGCGTTGCCTTCGGAAGCCGCGCAGGAGTTAGAGGTCCAACTGGCGGAGGCCGGCCAT
>Ga0310124_10000068_pt1 | contig 63681 bp, 58 predicted proteins | sample CB11b_AW_Bot5_MG_FD_203507 | JGI IMG/M metagenome (GOLD analysis project Ga0310124, IMG submission 203507) | Marine microbial communities from Western Arctic Ocean, Canada - CB11b_AW_Bot5 | ecosystem: Environmental > Aquatic > Marine > Oceanic | place: Canada: Western Arctic Ocean | collected... | reverse complement strand
TGACCGTCCGGGCAGTCGACGGGAACAACCCTGTTCGGGTGGTGCTTGATCCAAAGAACCGCTTGGACAGAAACAAGCATGTTTTCTCTGATGGGGCTGCGCGCACTTTGGTGGTTCATCAAACCTCCGACCAGGCGGGTCGCGCAGCCAGTCCGCAGAACGGTGACACCCTTCTGTTGCCAATAATCGACACGCGGGCGACTAACAACCCTGATGGGTTCGCCAGCTTTGATCCAAAGATGATTCTAGAAGCCCTTAATGGGCGCGGGTATAAGCGTATTCTGATTGAAGGAGGTGGCATCACAATCTCTCGCTTTCTTCAAGCGGATGTCCTCGATCGCTTACACGTCACGGTTGCGCCATTGCTCATCGGATCGGGCAGACCGGCACTGAGCTTGACTCCGATCACGTCATTACAGCAGGCGCTTCGGCCAACATGTCGTCACTTTCATCTCGGCGAGGATGTGTTGTTCGATCTGGACCTCAGACAACCTTCCGATCTGCAGGAAGAGCCAGTAAATCTAAATGCCCCACGACCAGACTGAAACGACCGCTGTCAACTTTCTCTCGTCGTCTATCTGCCCACTCGCGAATCCTGTTAGCCTCGGTAGAGGATTCGACCTCGAGAGCCGCTTCTTCCCACGTACTGAGCAACCGTCGAACCAAGCGGGAGTCTCCTGAACCGAGGCACCACGGACTTGGTCGATGCCACGTCCGGTAACCGGCCGCCTTGAATAGCGTCTCCGCAACAACGCTAGCTGTCGGTCCAAGGGCTGGCCCCAGTCCCTTATCCAGAAGCTGATGCTGATTAAGAGCCAGTCGGACTAGGGTATCGTCTGAATGGTCGTCTGGAAGAGGACGCGTCTCCGAGGGGTCAGTGTCGTGCGTGCTGACGTGGAACCACTGGAGATCGCCACTGTAGGTCAAGCCGAAAAGCACACCGCAGCCTGCCGTTTCAACGGCGCACACTAGGCGTTCTAACCAAGCGTGTGAAACCAGATCGAGCAACGCAGATCCAGTCACCAAATCGGTTTCTTTAATCAGGTTGATTCCTTCATCAGCAAGATCACCATGCACGCACCGAACTCCTTGGACTCCTTCCGGGATGTCAGCCGCTGCAAGTAGTGACGCGTCACTGTCAATCAACGTCCACTCCTGATCAGTAGCAATTTTTGGTGCCAAATAGCGAAGATTGGAACCGGTACCACTCCCGAGATCAAGAATGCGTGACCAACCATAGGTAAGCCAGTCAGTTTGTAATGGAAACAAAAGGTCTGATGATCGGGAACGGTGGTCCACGGGTTCACGCAACCGCAACCACTCGGCATCAAAATGTTGCCTAGGACTCATCAGGTGCCAATTCCAGTATGGCCGCCGCGAACACGCGACCCGCTTGATCCCAACTCGGTAAAGACGAAGCATGGCGGCGGGCAGCCGCTCCGATCATGTTGCGCCGAACCTGACCTGCCTCACCCGCCAAGAGCGCGCCAAGCGCGCCGGCTAACAATTCTGGGTTCCCAGGTTCCACCAACATGCCAGTGTCTGGAGGAACGGTACTGGGAATCGCACCAGCAGTGGTGCTGACAATCGGGAGTCCTCGCGCCATAGCCTCTACCAGCACCAGGCCATATCCTTCGTAATGGGATGGGAGGACAAAGACTGAACTGGTGTGGTAGAAATCGTTTACGACATCTGTACTGCATTCCCCAGGGAAACAGATTCGTCCAGAAAGTCCATTCGTCCGAGCCTGCTCCTGGACCAACGCGGCATAAGTCGGCGCCCGTGTAAGACTGCCTACACAGACACAAGTCCACAAGATTTCCCGAAGCCGAGCTAACGCATGAATCAACACCTCGTGGCCTTTGCGAGGAATCACGGATGCAACACATAACAGGCTCGGGGGATCACCACAAGATGGTCCTTGCGCCAACCTCGCGGGATCGTTTCCGGGTGATACCACGCGCACACATGACCTTGGTACGCCATACGTGTCCATTTGCTTTGCCGTAAACGCGCTCGTCACGACTACACCCCTGCAGGCTGTGAGTGCTTCGCGTTCGCGGGTCGCTAACTGCTGCCTTGTTTGATCGGCAAGTCCGGTCTCCTCAGCAAGAGGATGATGGATCAGACCCAAGATTCGTAGCCGGGAGCTGTGGGTGTCTGCTAGGTCCGCGAACCCAGCGAGGGCTAACCCGTCGATCACCACCCGGGCACCATCAGGACACGCCTCCAAAGTTTGAGTGATACTCGCCCGCGCTTGATTATCCACGACGGGGAACGCGCCTTCGAGATTGTGGACTGTTACGCGCCACGCTCGCTGACGAAGTTCGTTCACGATGCGCGCATCGTACAAATACCCACCGGTGTTTTGGGCGAGCGACCCTGGAACGACCAGATGCAGTTCGGCTGCAGTCACACCTCGCCTTCGAAGCTAGCCCATGCGACGGGAGATTCTTTTAAGGTGACGCAGAGCGTGGTCACCCCGCGCGCGTTGTCCCCGAGCGTTCCGTCATGAATGGCCTGCACAAGGCGGTCAAAGATTTCTCGTGCGAGAAATTCCGTGGTCGTATTGCTTCCGTTGAAGCGAGGCTCGTCGTCGAGGTTGCGGTAATTGAGATCCGCCAGTATTGCTTTCAGGCACGTACTGGCCTGGCCAATATCCACAACTAAACCATCCGCATCCAGAATTGGACGACGGAACGTTGCATCAACCACATATGTCGCACCGTGCAAGTTTTGCGCAGGGCCGAATACCAGGCCGCGCAAACTGTGGGCAATCATAAAATGGTCGCAAACATTCAAACTGTACACGGCTGACGCCTCCTAATAACAGATGCGGTGGCAGAGTGTAGTCCCTGGACCCTGACTCAGTCTTGCCATCACTTCAGGTAGTTCTTCGAACGGACTTTCTCCCGTGATCAATGCATCAAGGTGTCCATCGCGAAGTAACTCCATCGCTAAAGCCATCCGGCGCGCCTGATTCCACCGCGGCGTTTGATTCGGATTCAACCGCCCTACCTGGCTGCTCTTGAGCGTCAAACGGCGCGAATGAAACGCTTCGCCTAAGGGTAGCGAAACGGATTGATTGCCATACCAACTGACATCGACGATTGTGGCTTCGTGACCTGCAACAACCAGTGCATCTCGAAGTCCCTCAGGTTGACCACTCGCATGGATAACCAAATCCGCCTCAGTATCTGCAGGTACCGCAGTAACAAGCTGAATGCCAAGTTCAGCGGCTACTTTTTTACGCGTCGGGTTGACATCGACCGCCACCACCTTGGCGCCAGGTAGTTGCCGGCACAACCAGCTAATTAGCAAGCCGACTACGCCCGCGCCAATAACCACAATGTAATCACCGACAGCAGGCTGTGCATCCCAGACAGCATTTACAGCGGTTTCCATGTTCGCCGCCAGCACCGCTCGACTCGCGGGGACATCACTTGGAACGGGAGTTAGTGCGTCTGGGTTGATCCAGTATCGATCCTGATGCGGATAAAGACAGAAGACGGTTTGACCTGCAAGGGCGGCTGGCGTATGTCTGTCGGCTTGTACTTCTCCGACACTGTTATAGCCATACTTCACAGGCCCAGGAAAATCACCTTCCTGGAATGGGGCACGCATCGACTGATACTGCGATGGTGGCACTTGGCCTCCAAAAACCAAAGACTCGGTTCCGCGACTAATTCCAGAAAAAAGTGTGCGAACTTGCACCTCATTCGGTTGCCCGTGAGGCAGGGATGCTGTCACTATTTCACCGTGGCCAGGGGCCTGGATCCAAAATTGCCGTGCGGTGTTAATCTCCGACATAGTGTTGTTGCTTTTCAGTACAGACCATAACCTATTAGTGATGGTATCCGTAACTCATAACGTCAGGTTTCAGTCCAAGGGCAGCCCGATGCGCTTAGCAATTCTTGATCTGTTGAGGCTAGGGCTACCTCTCGTTCTGATGTTTACTGCAGTGACTAAGTGGCGTTTTGACCTACCAATTGCCTATCTGCTTCATGCGATCGTGCTGTACGTAATCATGGCCGGCTTAATTCTGTGGCATGCACCAACCGAGTTTCCCAAGCCTGGACTCGGTATAGCGAATCGCATCACTTTAATCCGAGCGAGTCTAGTTCTGCCGGTAGTTCCATTACTGTTTCAACCGGGAATGCTAAACGATGCCGGATATTGGTGGATCATCGTCATGTCGATTATCGCCATGGCGTGTGACGGAATAGACGGCTGGATTGCGCGGAGGTCAGGCACTTCGACGGTGTTCGGTGGTCGGTTCGACATGGAACTCGATGCGCTGTTGATTCTAGCGCTGTCAGCGCTGGTTGCATTGAGTGGAAAGGTCGGAACTTGGGTGCTCTTCATCGGTGCCATGCGCTACCTATTTGTGATGGCTAGCTGGTTATGGCCGCGCCTGCAAGGCACTCTGCCGCATAGTCAACGCCGAAAGACTGTCTGTGTGCTCCAGGGGGCGGCGTTGCTGATTGGTCTGGCTCCCCTTACTTCAACTCCGATTGCGGCAACTGCCACTGGGAGCACACTTGCCATGCTATTTGTTTCGTTCGCGATTGATACAAAGTGGCTAATTGCAGAATCGCCACGCTAGCTTAACTCAGCTATCTAGATCCGATAGAGTTGGCGGAGGGACAGGGATTCGAACCCTGGAGACGGTTTCCCGCCTAACGGTTTTCAAGACCGCCGCCTTCAACCGCTCGGCCATCCCTCCTGTAAAAGCCTCTCTTAATTCTTCTGTTTTCCCGACGTGGACTTTTGGTGCCTCCAGTCCATGTTCCGGCTTAGCCCGTGGACTCCATTACTTCTTGCCCGTCCATGAACGGTTGAAGCACCTTCGGAATGATCACTGAGCCATCTTTTTGCTGACCATTCTCAAGAATCGCTATAAACGTGCGCCCAACAGCCAGGCCGGAACCATTGAGCGTATGTACGAACCGAAGCTTACCAGACCCTTCTGGACGGAACTTGATGTTAGCGCGTCGAGCTTGGAATGCTTCTGTGTTGCTACACGAAGAAATTTCACGATAACCCTGCTGCCCCGGCAGCCACACTTCAAGGTCATACGTCTTTGCAGCCGCAAAGCCCATATCACCCGCGCACAGTATTACTCGTCGATAAGGTAACTCAAGTTTCTCAAGTACCATTTCGGCATGGCGAGTGAGCGTCTCGTGCTCGTCATACGACTGCTCTGGCGTCGTAAACTTGAATAATTCCACCTTTTCAAATTGATGCTGTCGGATGAGCCCCCGCACATCTTTCCCGTACGAACCAGCTTCACTGCGAAAACATGGGGTATAGGCCACATAACTCAACGGCATCCGGCGGCCGTCAAGAACTTCGTCGCGATGAAGATTCGCAAGTGGGACTTCAGCGGTCGGAATGAGATACAAATTGCGATCGCCGACTACCTTAAATAGGTCATCTTCGAATTTTGGTAAGTTTCCAGTTCCGAGTAAGGCCTGACCTTTAACCAAAAATGGCGTTGCTGTCTCAGTGTAACCGTGTTCGTGTGTATGGAGTGTCAACATAAAATTAATGAGAGCGCGGTTGAGTCTCGCACCGTCACCAAACAGCACCGCGAAGCGTGAGCCCGACATCTTTGCTGCGCGCTCGAAATCGAGCACGCCCAAGGCCAGCCCGAGATCCCAATGGGCCTTCGGTGTGAAGCTAAACTGTCTTGGGTCCCCCCAGCGACTGATTTCCTGATTATCGGTTTCCGCTGCTCCGGGCGGCACACTAGCATGGGGGATATTTGGCAGTTGGAGCAGGAGATCGCGGTACTCTTGTTCGACCTTCTTAAGTTTTGCTTCTTGTTTTTTGATCTCGTTGCCGTATGTTTGGCCTTGTTTAAGGAGCGCAGCTGCATCCTCCCCTGCCGATTTGGCAGCCGCAATCTTGGCACTCAATTCCTTGCGAAGACGTCTCGCCGTCTCAAGTTCTGGAATAATGGACAAGCGCTCAGCGCCATACCGCTTGAGGGAGGCAAACTCGTCTTGTAGCTTTGCGGCGCGTACGCCCAATTGGGCTTTAGTGTCATCGAGCTGATCTTTGACTAGTATTGGATCGAGCATGACGCCATTGTAAATCGTTTATTCTAGAAGCAAAACCTGGGGTACCATGCCAGCCAAGGAGGCACGTGTGACAGTCCAGATTCGTAAAGCTGTGTTTCCGGCAGCCGGGCTTGGGTCTCGGTTTCTACCAGCGACTAAAGCACAGCCAAAAGAAATGTTGCCGCTGGTCGATAAACCTATTATCCAGTACGGCGTAGAAGAAGCGCTTGCGTCGGGTGCTGACCAGATTATTGTGGTTGCTGGTAAGTACCAGCATGTTATAGAGGCCCACTTCACTCCCAATAAACCACTGGAAGACTTTTTAGAATCCCAAGGCAAGATTGACCTGTTGGCCGAAGTACGTGCAGTCCCCTGTCCTGCGACATTCACATCGGTCCTGGAGGCTACGCCCCTAGGACTTGGTCACGCAGTTCTGGCGGCACGAGAGGCGGTCGGCGACGAACCATTTGTCGTCATTTTGAGCGATGACGTGATTGACGCGCAACCTCCCGCGACGCGCCAACTCATGAATGTGTACAACGATCTCCAGAGTCCTGTGCTCGCTGTCGAACGCCTCCCGGCTGATCAACTTAGCCAGTACGGTGTTATCGATGCTGAACAGATTCGAGACCGAGTGTATAAGATTCGCGATTTGATCGAGAAACCGAAGAGCGACGAAGCCCCGTCTGACCTCGCTATCATCGGACGATACGTGTTGACTCCGAATATTTTTCCAATCATTGACACGACGCAACCAGACACCAGCGGCGAAATCCAGCTCACCGATGCCCTTCGTGAGTTGTTGCGTACTCAACCAATCTATGCCTATGAAATTAATGGTGTTCGGCACGACACTGGTAATAAATCTGGATTTCTTCGCGCAACCACCTATTTCGCCCAGCGACAATCCGATCTTGACGGGCCTTTTTGAAAGCCTGTCCTTGCCTAGCCTGAACTCGTAACCGCAGAACCAGCCGGATAAAAAGTTAACGGAACGTCCTTACCTAGAAGGCTTCTTTGAGGAGGCGCTTTCGGCAGAGGAAGCCTCGGATGCTGCTGAATTAGACTTGGTTGACTGAGTCGACGTCTTACTAGTCGCCTTGCCTGAGTCTCCACCAGTGCTTGTCCCTGACGCTGCCTTGTCCTGCGAACCTTTCGCCGGAGCGGGTTTTGAACTTGCAGAACCTTTTTTTGCGTAGTCAGTTACGTACCAGCCACTGCCCTTAAACCGAATGGCCGAAGAAGAAATGAGTTTGCGGACTGAGCCTCCACATTTCGAACAGGTGGTCACTGGCGGATCGGCCAATTTGCGGATTAATTCAAATTGGAGGCCGCACTTATCACATTTGTATTCGTAAAGAGGCATTTCTTAATTTGTTGATATTTTCCTAATCGTAGGGGGATGACCTTAAAATTGTCAACGACACAACACCTGTGCGAAAAGTTTAATCCAATAGGCTTCCATCGTTCTGGCCCAGCATTAGTTTCCGGTGCATCCAAAATGGCACGGCTCCATTGGACAATACTGTGTCATGGAAGTCTTTCAGAGAATAGCCCGCTGGGCGATGAGCCTCGTAATCGGTGCGCAACTTTAGCAACATCAACTTACCTACAGCGTACACAATATAGCTTGGATCAAAGGTGCCTCGCTCCGCCTCCTGACGCGCGGTCCCTTCTTCAAGAAAGGCCTCATCGCGAAAAAACCGCACCCCCTGCTCCACCGAATAGTCTTCCGCGTGTAGCTTGATACCTACGACAAGCCGCGCGAGTCTAATCAGTGCTTCGGCAAGCTGCCCCAAACGAATACGGTCATCGCCTCGCCCGAATCCGGCGTTTATCATCATCTCTTCGCAATAGTGCGCCCAACCCTCAATAAAAGACGACGCTGAAAAAAAGATCGATTTGCAGGATTTCGATTTAACCTGCCTCAAGTGCTGGAAGTGTAAAAAGTGCCCTGGAACGGCTTCGTGAATCGACACACACCAAAGCGCACCGTGGGAAAAATCTCGAAGGTGTGCATTTTGCCGATCCGCAGGCCAGTCCGGATCGGCGGCAGTAATGTAATAGTATGCGGGACCCGGGTTTAATTCGAATGGCCCAGGTGTCCACATGCTGGCAAACGTCCATCGGAAAAATTCTGGAGTTGGCGCAACAACGAGTGACTCGCTTTGTGGAATCGAGACAATAGCATTTCGCTCAACAAACTTACACAATTCCTCGACTTGTTGACTGACAACCGGCACAAGTTCAGCGTTACTTGGATGATCGTCTTTCACGCGACTCCACGCATCGTGAGGATCTTTGCCCTTTAGGCGGCCCGCAACGCGTCGAAATTCTTCTTGTGTTTCGCGTAACTCCCGCATGCCGATCGCCAACAATTGATCAACCCCTAACGTAATGCCTTCTTCCAGGCGCAACTTTTCTTCGAAATGCTTGCGGCCCAAACGAAACGAGCTTCGGCAGCGCGGCGCCAGGTCATCTCGCAAATATTCAAGGTACCTTTGGATGGTTTGACTTGCTTCCGTCGATGCGTCAGCAAGATCGCCGAGCAAGTGCGGATCGTCGAGTTCAGATAAAGCTTTTGGTAGGTCGCGTTCAATGAACGTTAGCGTTCCTTCAAAAGCTATTGCTCCGGTCTTAACGAAAATACCGGGTGGATCATCAATGTTGGTGCGAGCGGCCTCTATGAATCTCGGAACCTGTCGAAGTTTCGAGAGAAGGCGGCGGGCACGCTCTTCGACCGGTGCGTAAGGAAAGAGCATTTGCCCTGCAAGACTCATTGCTAGCGTCTCGGCATATTTACGAGGATCGCGCTTCCAACTCTGCAATTCTTCTTGCTCAAAGATCCGCCCGCGCACATTATCTTCAAGCATCCGTCGCTCGAGGCGTTCGCCAAACGTGAGCCGCTCCGGCCCAATAGCCTCAAAACGGCGCTGAAAGCCTCCGAGTTCACGCCCTTGGGCCTCCAGCTCTACCGCACTCGGATTTTCCAATAGATCATCGTTGATGTGGACGCCATCGAACGCTGCATCGGTAGGGTACATTTCGTAGAGATAGGACAGATATTCCTCCACAAGATGCGTCAAAGGTTCATCTGACTGTATCGGTCTGCTCATTGGCCTCGATTTGGTTCATCACCGCAGAAATCACTCCAAATGGTACAATAGCTTTAGACAACGTCTAGTTCTGTTTTCTGCTATTTTCCTGAATCACGCGTTCGCACAAGCGTACGGTACTCACCATGTCCGGCACCCTCTACGTGGTTGCCACGCCAATTGGCAACCTAGAAGACATCTCGATTCGAGCCCTGCGCGTATTACGAGAGGTGAGCCTAATTGCAGCCGAGGACACACGGCGAACGGCAAAACTGCTTCAACATTACTCAATTCTCACTCCAACTACGAGCTTTCATGCCCACAACGAAAAACGTAAACAGGCTTCGTTACTTAACAAGCTGACTAGAGATCAGGCAATCGCCCTAGTTTCTGATGCTGGAACACCAACAATTTCGGATCCTGGCGCTCTTATCGTTGCTGCTGCGACTGAAGCTGGAATTCGAGTCGAAGTCATTCCTGGACCGAGTGCGGTAATCACAGCAATTTCGGCATCTGGTCTTTTAAACGGAACTTTTACCTTTGTAGGGTTCCCACCAAGTAGGTTAAAAGACAGAATTTCTTGGCTTAATGAGCTGGCCAAGGAAGAGCGTGCCATTGTTTTCTTTGAGTCTCCTCATAGAATCCGGACCACACTCGAACAGATGCAACATATTATGAGTGACAGAGATATAGTAATAGCGCGTGAAATGACGAAGGTTCACGAGGAATTGGTCAATGGACCTATTGCTGAGGTTCTGAAGTCGCTCAGCTCAAAGGTTAAGGGTGAAATAACGGTGGTTATACAACCTAAAATATTGTCTCATAAGAAAAAGAGCCCGCCAACAACTGGACAAATATGGAATGAATACCGTCACTTAACAGAACAGTTAGGTCTTGGAAAGCGAGCATCAATCTCTAGAATTGCAAAATCTTATGATATGAAGTCTCGTGATATTTACTCAACAATTGTAAGGGCAAAAACATAGGTCAAATAGCAAATACATTTTGACCTTCTTAAATAAGTTGGCGGACTTTTTCGTTTTCTTGACCGATAGCGGTGCTTCTGCTAATGTAGCGCGGCTCGAAGATGGTTTTTCGCGTATTCTTCGCCTTAACTTAATGGCACACGCAAACTAACGTAGGAGGCTCGATGGAAAAAGAGCGCCGCACCCGCACTCGAACAAAGAAGACGGCAGCTACCAGGAAGTCCAGGTCGAGTCCAAAAGAGAACGACCTCTCGAAAACAACTCGCCCATCTGGAGTAGACGCTAAGCGCACGAGCTATCTTGAAGCAGTGAAACTTTATGAAAAGGGACTCGAAGCTCTCCAACAGCGTAATTTCACTGGTGCGTCGTCGGCGCTGCAAGCCCTCATTGACGAGCACAGTGACGAGAGGGAATTACACGAACGTGCTCGAATTTACCTAAAGATCTGTGAACGGGAACTGGCTCCCCCCTCTGCCAAACCCCAAACCCAAGAGGAACTCGTCTTAGCCGCGACGATGGCTCTCAACGAATATGAAACCGAAAAAGCGCTGGGATATTTGGAGCAGGCTGTCAGAGAGAATCCTTCAGCTGACGGAGCGCATTACATGCTTGCTGTGCTCTTTGCTCAACAAGGCAACGCCGAACAGGCACTAACACACCTAGGCCGCGCGATTGAACTTGATCCAGAGAATCGTCTTGTGGCACTGCAAGAAGTCGATTTCGAGATATTTAAAGATGAAATAGAGTTTCAGACACTCGTCGCGGAACCAACCCCCTCACCTTAGAGACAACGACGATCGGTATTCTAGATTCGAGCCTTTCGAGTGAACCTCCGTCACAGAAGTGCAACATAATCGCTGGGCTCGATCTACACTGTGACTGTGATTCAGACTCGAAATTCCACAACCAACACGCACATTGTGGTATTGGCCGCTGGTCAAGGTGCCAGAATGAAGTCTTCCCTGCCGAAGGTGCTTCACGCCGTTGCTGGCTTGCCGATTATTGTTCACGTTTTACGCGCGATCGAACCTCTCAAAGTAAGCTCAATTGCAGTCGTCGTGGGACACAAGGCTGGCCTCGTAGAAGATGCGCTCGCTGGTCGACCCTCGATTGAATTTGTGCACCAAGGACCTCAGCTTGGAACCGGACACGCACTTTTGCAAACCGAATCACTCTTGGTTGGTGCAACCGGCACCCTTTTGCTTCTTGCCGGTGATGTTCCTCTTATACGTCCGTCGACCCTAACAGGCCTTTTAGAGACCCATCGCGCGGCGGCTGCAGGGCTGACAGTGCTGACAGCCAACATGCCACGCCCTTACGGATATGGCCGAATCTTGCGCCGTAACGGCCAATTAATCGGCATTGTTGAGGAGCGAGATGCGACTGACAAACAACGTAAGATCCGAGAAATAAATAGTGGTATCTATGCGTTCGAACTGGCACCCCTTTTCGATTCACTGAAACAAATTGCTGCAGAAAATGAACAAGGCGAGTACTATTTGCCCGATATTATCTCAATCTACCAGCGACTGAATTTACCGATCGAGACGCTCACGCTGGAGCATGCGGACGAGATTAAGGGCATCAACAGCCAGGGGGAATTGGCGGAGGTGAAGGCAATCGTGCGACAAGGTAAAAACGAAGAACTCATGGCAGCTGGCGTGACCATTGACGATCCTGCGTCAACGTTCGTGGACGTAGATGTAACGGTGGGCCCTGATACCGTGCTACATCCTGGGGTTATACTGGAAGGACAATCTCGTATCGGTGCCGCCTGTGAGATTCATAGCGGTTCTCGCATTGCTGACTCGACACTTGAAGATGGTGTCACCATCCAAAATCATTGTGTAATCGCTGGATCGCGGATCGCAAAAGGTGCACGGATTGGCCCCTTTGCCCACCTGCGCCCCGAGAGTGACATTGGAGCCGAGGTGAAGATTGGCAATTTCGTGGAAATTAAAAAAGCTACGGTCGGCGCAGGGACAAAAGCGAGTCACCTCGCCTATCTGGGTGATGCGACAATCGGCCAAAAGGTGAATGTCGGTGCTGGCACGATCATTTGTAACTACGATGGTAGCAAGAAACATCAAACCGTCATCGAAGACGGCGCATTTATCGGCAGCGATTCGCAACTGATCGCACCGGTAACCGTCGGGAAGGGTGCCTATGTAGCCTCGGGGTCATCCATCACCGATGACGTGCCGGCCGGAGCGCTAGCTATCGCACGGGGCCGACAGGTCAATAAGCCAGGATGGACTGATAAGAAGCGTTCATGAAAGTGCACACACATCGCGAGGGATCACTGCCATGTGCGGCATCATCGGTTATCTAGGATCGAAACCAGCCTTACCGATCATTCTTGACGGTCTCCGCCGACTCGAGTACCGCGGGTACGACTCGGCAGGTATTGCACTCGTGCGTCAGGGCGTAATCGAGCGACGGCGTATGGCTGGAAAGCTGGCGCGTCTTGAACAGACTCTGACAGAGCAGCCGGTTGATGGCGATTACGGCATAGGGCACACCCGCTGGGCAACGCACGGCCGCCCAAACGAAGAAAACGCTCATCCTCATGTGGATTGTTCTGGTCGTCTCGTGGTGGTCCATAACGGGATCATCGAAAACTATCTTGATCTCAAGCAAGAACTGCAACACGGCGGACATCAGTTCATGACTGAGACTGACACGGAAACGATTGCGCATCTGGTTGAGCGCGAAATGCGTGACGACGGCCTCGCGCCTGCAGTCCGACGTGCGCTAGGTTCTCTGCGCGGGATGTTTGCAATCGCAATTATTTCTGCGGACGACCCCGACACCATCGTCGCAGTCCGTCAAGGTCCTCCGATTGTGGTCGGTCAAGGCCAAGATGGGTCCTTTATCGCTTCCGATGCCACCGCGGTGCTCAACCATACTCGTGACATCGTCTTTCTTGACGATGGGGAGATGGTAATCATTAATCGCGAAGGTCCGACCTATACCGACTTTCAAGGGAAATCACTTGCTCTTAAACCACAACGTGTGCTCTGGGATGCTGTGTCGGCAGAAAAATCTGGTTACAAACACTTCATGCAGAAAGAGATTCGGGAACAACCCGATGCGATTCGAGAGACGTTATTAAGTCGATTCTCGCTTGAAAATCGAAGTGTCATGCTCAATGACCTAGGCACTTCAGACCGGGAGCTTCGTGAAATTGAACGGGTGGTGATACTCGCATGTGGCACCTCCTGGCATGCAGGGCTTGTCGGAAAATTCCTGATTGAACACCTCGCGCAGCTCCCTGTAGAAGTCGACTACAGTTCGGAGTCTCGTTATCGCGATCCAATCATCAACCAAAAAACACTCACTATCGCAATCACACAGTCAGGTGAAACGGCCGATACCTTGGCCGCGCTGCGGGAAGCCAAGCGAAAGGGTTGCCGCAGTTTGGCGATTTGTAATGTCGTCAACAGTATGGTCTCCAGGGAGGCTGATGGGACTGTTTACACCCATGCAGGCCCAGAGATCGGGGTCGCATCTACCAAGGCATTCGTAACGCAACTGGTGGTGCTTCATTTAATCGCACTCTACCTTGCTGGGTTGCACGATCGAATCTCGTCGCAGGACGCCCAGTCACTCCTGTCAGCGTTGACCCAATTGCCACGTTTGGTGGAAGAGACCCTCGCACTCGACGACAGGATGAAAAAAATCGCTGGACGTGTTTATCGATGCAATGACTTTCTGTATTTAGGGCGCGGGATTCATTATCCAATCGCCCTAGAAGGCGCACTCAAGTTGAAGGAAATTTCCTACGTGCACGCCGAGGGTTACCCCGCTGGGGAAATGAAGCACGGGCCGATCGCCTTGCTTGAAGAAGGCGTTCCTGTCGTTGGCATCGCACCCCACGATCATGTATTTGAAAAGATGGTTGGCAATTTACACGAAGCCAAGGCGCGAGGGGCAACGCTCGTCGTCTTGACTAACGATACGGATAACAGTTTTGAATCGCTGCTCGATCCGTCACAGGACCATCTCGTCACGGTGCCGACGACACACCCCCTTATTATGCCGGTGCTGATGACCGTTCCCTTGCAACTGCTCGCTTATCACGTCGCCGTCAAACGCGGGTGCGACGTTGACCAGCCGCGCAATCTCGCCAAAAGCGTCACTGTGGAATAGTTCACAACAGTGAATTAAAAGAGAATGAATAATTACATAATGCTTTTTGCTGCGATTGCATTTGAAGTTCTTGGAACAATGCTCTTGCCAGCATCACAAAATCTTACAAAACTATTTCCAAGCGCTGTTTTGATGATTTCGTATGGCTTATCTTTTTATCTGTTGGCATTGTTATCTCAAAAACTACCACTCGCAATAATTTATGCATCTTGGGCAGGGCTGGGTGTTTTCTCAGTAGCGTTGTTAAGTTATGTTTTTTATAAACAGACACTAAATTGGCAGACGATCATTGGTTTGTTTTTGATTGTTATCGGGGTAACTGTAGTAAATTTATATAGAGGGCAAAGTTATCAACTGTTGTGAACACTTCAGTCACTGTGGAGTAGCAAAAGCATGAAAAGGAAATCGAATACGCCTCCAAGTCTTTCAAGACGTGATTTTAACAAGCGTCTTCTGACCGCAGGCTCGTGTTTAGGAATCGGTCCGGCTTTACTCACACATCGCAGTTACGCCCAGACGTCACAAGAAATGAAAATTGGCATCATTGGTTCGGGGCGAATCGGTGGAGCCATTGGAATTCGCTGGGCTGAAGCAGGCCACCAGGTTCTCTTTTCATCACGCCACCCAGACGAATTAACAGACTTGATCAAACAGGCAGGGGAAAATGCCAGCGCCGGGTTTCCGGCTGAGGCAGCCGCGTTTGGCGACGTGGTATTCATAGCCGTGCCCTATCACGCCTTGCCACAAGTGGGTGAGGACTACGCACACCTGATGCAGGATAAAGTGGTCATTGACTGCGGCAATCCTCGGGCTGATCGAGATGGACCTATGGCTGATGAGGCAATCGCCAAAGGAACAGGCGTGGCTTCCGCCGAATACCTTCCGGGGGTACGATTAGTTCGCGCCTTTAATGCAATTAGCTGGATAGAAGTTGGCGAGGAAGCCTTTCGCGATGGGGACCTCATCGGCGTCCCGATAGCGGGCGATGATGCAGCAGGTGTCGCCATTGCCTCGCAATTGGTCACAGATATCGGTTTCGATCCTGTAATTGTGGGAGGCCTGGATCGGGCAAAAGAATTTGACCGTGGTACCGATGTCTACGTTAAAGGGTTGACGGCAGCTGAACTACGAACTGCATTAAAGTTGTGAATTGCCTCGAATAAATAATTCATTTCCCGCGGCGTTAGAATTAATTGGAAACACGCCGCTCATCAGGCTTCAAAAAGTCGTGCCGGCTAACACTGCAAAGGTGCTGCTTTAGACGATGGATTTCCTGGAACAGCTCAATCCCGAACAACGCGACGCCGTCCTAAAGATAAATGGTCCGTTGCTCATTTTAGCGGGCGCCGGATCAGGCAAGACGCGCGTCATCGCGTCCCGTATCGCGCACCTGATAGGTGACGGCCACGCCAAGCCGGAGCAGATCCTCGCGGTGACGTTTACGAATAAAGCCGCCCAAGAAATGCGGGACCGTGTGGAGACCTTACTCGGGACGACCCACGACAGGCTCTGGATTTCAACGTTTCATTCGCTCTGTGCACGCGTGCTCCGCCGCGAGGCACCCGCGCTCGGCCTCTCGCGGGATTTTGTCATCTACGACGCCAAAGATCAGTTAGATCTCGTGCGGCAGGTGATTCGCGACCTCGGCCTAGACGACGATCTCTTGCCACCCAAGGTGGTGCTTAGCCGGATCAGCGCGGCCAAAAACAAAATGCTGGGTCCGGAAGAACTGGAGCCGAGCGGCTGGGGTCCGCAAAACGATCGTGTCGCTCAAGTATACGACCGGTACCGACAGGCACTGATCAATGCAAAGGCTCTCGACTTTGACGATTTGCTCCTCAAAACGGTTGAGCTGTTCGAAACGGTCGAGCCCGTCCGCTTGCGCTATGCTGACCGGTTCCGGTTTGTTCTCGTCGACGAATATCAGGACACGAATCGACCGCAGTACCTTCTCATTCAACACCTCGCAAAAAGTCATCGCAACCTTTGCGTTGTCGGCGACCCTGACCAGTCCATTTATAAGTGGCGTGGGGCCGATCTGCGGAACATTATGGATTTTGAAAACGATTTTTCCGAAACCACTATGGTGCGATTGGAACGTAATTACCGATCAACGTCGATCATTCTGGATGCCGCGTCTGCAGTCATTCAACACAACCAGAATCGCAAAGAGAAACGCCTGTGGACCGATCAAACCGGTGGAGCCAAAATCACCTATTGCCGCGCGAATGACGAGCTGGAAGAGGCTGACTTTATCACTAAGGCGTTGCGGGAATTCACGGCTGACGATTCCGAACAGTCCGCTGCCGTCCTCTATCGGACCAATGCCCAATCACGCGCGCTTGAAGATGCTTTATTTCGTGAAGGCGTGGGATACCAAATCATCGGCGGCGTCCGTTTCGCAGCCCGCAAAGAGATTAAAGATGCGTTGGCATATCTTAGATTGGCGTTGAATCCGCATGACGATGTCAGTGTGCGTCGTGTTATCAACACCCCAAGGCGCGGCATCGGCAAACGCGTGCTGGAGGAGCTTCCGTTAATTGAACTCCCATCCAAGCCAGAGAGCGTCCCCAACCTCTCAAGATCTGCAGACTCCGCCGACAGGCTTCCAAATTCCTTGTGGCGACGCATCGAACGCGCGGTGGATGAACAGTTGCTCTCAACACGCGCGGTCAAGTCGCTGTCGGTCTTCCGATCGCTCATTGTCACACTCGCTGAAGTGGCTACACAGGAATCCACTTCTGTTTCTGACATGGTAGAAACAACCCTCGACCAGAGCGGATATACACGGGCGCTCCAAGACGAACAGAGTGAGGAAGCAAATAGTCGCCTTGAGAACCTGGCTCAGCTTGTGAACGGCGCACGTGACTACGAGGCGCGGGAGTCCGAACCGACATTCACTGGTTTCGTCGACCAATTGTCGTTGCGCTCAGAGACTGACGAGGTCCAAGGCTCCCAGAATTCCAGTATTTCCCTGATGACCATGCATGCTGCGAAAGGCCTTGAGTTTCCAATGGTTATCATGGCAGGCATGGAAGAAGAACTGTTCCCACACTCACGGTCGAGGGACAACGAAGACGAGGTCGAAGAGGAACGTCGCTTGTGTTATGTAGGAATGACGCGTGCACAAGCCAAGCTGGTATTTACCGGCGCTGCGCGTCGACGCCTATTTGGCGAATATCAAGGCACTGAGCCGTCGCGTTTCCTTGACGAAATTCCCGAGGCCCTGGTCGATCGGCTCGGGCTTAAACCATCCGAAAAATTCCAGAGCGGTCCCTCCGCCTATGATCGTCGTGGTGGTCGCACGCGTTCATCACGTGACAGCTACAAGCCAACCTACTCATATGAGGATGAAGACCAATCCATGACGACCATCGGCCTAGGTGTGCGTGTCCGACACCCGCTATTCGGCGTGGGCACCATCATCGCCGTAGAAGCCCTCGCCGACGACACAAAACTCACCGTGCGGTTTGCGGCAGTCGGACAAAAAAAATTACATGCCAAACATGCCAAGCTGACCTTGGCTTAAGAATCGACTGCGCGGAACCCAGGTTGCGGACTGCCGTGTCAGTTTGCGGCGATCCAAGCGAACAGAATGAGTGCGACTAGCGCCGCCGTGACCCAAAAAACGGTGACAGCTATCGGGAACCGGTAGCGATCCGCGTCGTACCTTTCGCGATCGAAACCGGTTGGAGTAAAGCCACTCAGGGCGAGAAGTAATAGTGGATTCCCAGCGTACGGTAGCACCGTCTTTCGGATCCTTAAACCAACAGCTTGGGCACTCCCTCGAACCAGGTCAAGCCCACGCGTAAGGCGGTTGACCACAAGCCAGACGGGTCGGCGCCACAGCTGGTCTGTGTCGAGCGTAATTGTGGGGGTCCCGCTGAGCTTTACAAATAACAAACAGAACCCGACTCCTGTTCCGATGACCAACTGCACCGACGACAGCACGTGATCACTCGTATAGGGGGAGTACATAACCGGCTGCAATGGCAACCAGTTATAAAGCCACTCCGGCTGGAGACCAAGAGCGATGCAACACGTGGCCGCTATCGTCATCGCAACGAGCATATTCCTGGGCAGGTGACCAGATCTAACACCGCAGTCGGGCCCAAAAAAGGTGAAGTAGGGTAACTTTAGACAGGTATGAAGAATCGTGCCCACCGACGCGAGTGTTAATAATAGCTCCGGAGTAAAGAGCTTTAATTCCGTCGCTGCTGTAACAATCATTGACTTGCTAATGAATCCATTGAACAACGGGACCCCTGAGATGGCAAAAGCTCCAACGAAAAACAATCCGATAACAATTGGCATCGACCGTCCCACGCCCCCTAGCTCGGTGAGCTTTCGTTTGCCGGTCACCTGAATCACCGCGCCCAAGCTCATAATCAAGAGCGCTTTGTACAGAACGTGTGAAAACGCGTGGGCCACAGCACCGTTCAGTGCAAGGGCAGATCCCATTCCAACGCCGGCCACCATAAAGCCCACTTGACTGACAATGTGATACGCCAACAACCGGCGGATATCATTTTCCAAGACAGCGTAGAAAGCGCCATACACGGCCGCCGTAGCACCAAGCCACACGAGCACCTCCGTGCCTGGAAAAACCCGGATCAAAACATAGACGGCCGTCTTTGTGGTGAGCGCACTCAGGAATACCATCCCCGTCACGGATGCTTCCGGATATGCATCCGTGAGCCATGCATGGACCGGCGGTATCGCCGCATTGATACAGATGCCAGTGAGAATCAACCAGAAGGCTGGTCCAATATCAGGTTCCAGTAGGCCCACGGTCCCAAGCCCGGCACCACTTGACGACAGGAGCATCAGTCCTACAAACAGAAACGAACCTCCCGTGATATGCACGAGCAGGTACCGAAAGCCGGCTGCGCGCGCGCGCGCGCGCTCACTCGACCAGATTACAATTAGGGACGTCATGCTCATGAATTCCCAACTAACAAATAGCGTGATCCAATCACCCGCGTAGACAACGCCGAGTGCTCCGGCGGCATAGAGGGCCGTTGCAATCTGTTCACCTCGACTGCGTATGTGCAAGGCATACACGAATCCGATTACCGTAATGAGTGTAAAAATCAAGCCAAAGACTTGACTGAGCGGATCGACGCGCAGCAGGTCGACACGGTGTTCCGTGAAGACGAAGGAGAGAGCGACGCCTGGTGTGAGTCCGACGCACGAGACTAGGCTCGTCACAGCACCTACTAGCAGAATGACAGACCGTACACTAGATCGGCGAATCGTCGCAGCTACAGCAGCGGTAAAAACAAGGAGAAGCGCTGGATGGATAGTCACATCGCACCCTGGTCGTTATCGGTTTCGGAGCGCTGTAACCAGGTCTGGCCGATCGCCTTAGCCACCAACACCAGCACCACGCAGCCGATAAGTCCAAAGGCCAGATCGAAACCGGGCAAGAAATGCCACCAAGGGCCATGCCCCTCGTGCCTCAAGAGCACTTCAAGAAACACGCTAAGGGCGCCTACCAGCACAACTGTCTTTAAACTACTTCGAGGCGTCACGGCAAGCCTCCGCCATTAGGTCCCATCACAATTGTGGATGCAGCGAGTCTGGCCAGGGAGTAGAAATGAAATCCGGCATCGGGAAAAAGGCCAAGCATGATTGCGATGCCGGCCGAAAACACAAATGGGGCAGTGATAACCGGCCGAGCATCCGTCCCAACGACGGGGGAAGACTTTAAGAACGCATCGGAAATTATCGGGAAGAAATATGCAATGTTAAAGAGTCCGCTCACAACGAGGACTACCACAAAGACGGGGTACCCCGCCTCTACGGCACCAACCCCAATCTGCCACTTCCCGACGAATCCAGCTAATAGAGGAATTCCGGCGAGCCCGCAAGCACCAATCATGAACGCGCCTAGCGTGACGGGCATTTGCTTCCCGAGTCCGTCGAGTTCGTCAACGTTGTCTCGTTGAACTTGAACATGGATCGCACCAGCACAAAAAAACAAGGTGATTTTCATAAACGCGTGCGCTGCTATGTGAAAAATTGCGCCTGTGAGCGCGGCCACGGTGCCGAGTGCCGAACCGAGCACAATGTAAGAGAGCTGCCCGATTGTCGAATAGGCTAGCCGTCGTTTGAGATTTCGTTCACCAAGAGCCCGTATAGACGCGACCACAATCGTCACACTCGCAGCAACTGCCAGCACAACATCCGCGTTGATTGCTCTGAGCACGTCGACACCAAAAACAAACCCCGTAACACGCACCACACCGAAGGCGCCGGCTTTCACAACCGCCACGGCGTGTAGCAACGCACTAACCGGCGTCGGCGCGGCCATTGCCGCCGGCAACCATCCGTGTAATGGCATGAGAGCAGTCTTGACGCCTAATCCGAGCATGAACGCTGCAAACCCCACTGCCATTGCGACATCACTGGTGCGCCCGGCTAAGAACCCCCCTGGCACAAACTCCGCGCCTGGCGCGACGACTTGCGTCCACACGATAGCAGCTAGTAAAAGCTGTCCGCCGCCGATGGTATAGACAAGGTAACGACGACCTGCTGACCGCGCTTCAGCCGTCCGAGTGTGCACAACCAGAGGGTAAGTGGACAAGGTTAGAACTTCGTAGAACACGAAGAATGTCAGCAGATTGCCAGCAAATGCAAGGCCTGTGGTCGCTGACAGACAGAGGGCAAAAGCCACATAGTACCCCGTTTGGCGTGGAGCTTCCTTAGCACGCATGTATCCAATGGAGTACAACGAGGTCATCACCCAGAGCGTCGCAGCCGTCAGTGCAAATACGAGGCCGAGTGGATCAGCCCGGAGATGCAAAGATAGTCCCTGCGGCAGCAAGATTGATGCGGAGCTTGGTGTTTCACCGGCAAGCACCGCGGACAACATTGAGGCGACCACGAATAGCTTTAGCGTGGCTGCTAGTAAAGTGCAGCCCTCGCGCCAGTTTGGGTGTCGACTAAACAGTGGCATTGTTATGGCGGCCACGAGCGAGATCATGACTGCAATGAGCGGGCGCTGATCGAGTAATTGATCCATGACGCTAGACATTAGGTGGCAGTGCGTGCATCACGAAATGCGTTACGATGGGCTCGTTTAGGATTCCGAGCAATAAGACTACCAGCGCTAGAATCACCACTGGTCCGAGCATGACACTGGGCAGCTCGGTGCGTTCAGATGCGGGGTTAAACTCGTCGGGCGCATGAAAGAATGCCTTCTCGATAACGCGAAAAAAATAAATCGCACTAAGCGCACTACTAACAATGATCGCCGCAATGACAACCCACGCTCGTGCCTCAACCGCCCCAACCAGTAGATACCACTTGCTAAAAAAACCGGCAGTCGGTGGAAGGCCGATCATGGACAGGGCTGCCACTAAAAACGCTGCCATGCTCAATGGCAGGCGCCGCCCCATCCCGGCATAAGCGTTAACGGTGGTTGCCCCTGTTCGCCATCGGACGCCGCCTGCCACCAGAAAGAGGCACCCCTTCATAACAGCGTGATTCAGAATGTGAAACAAGCCGCCCACCATGGCTGGAACGTTCCCGAGCGAAAAACCTATTAAAATGAACCCCATTTGACCAACACTGGAGTAGGCGAGCATGCGCCTAACATCTGTTTGCGCAAGGGCCATCCACGATCCGGCTACGATGGCCACCACGGCCAGCCAGCCAAGCCATGTGACGGCGGCCCCGGAGACGGCTTGGGCATCAAGTACAAAGAAGAGAATCCGAAACAGAGCATACGCGCTGACTTTCGTCATAACTGCCCCGATGAATCCCACAACTGCAACCGGCGCGTAAGTATAAGTGTCGGGCAACCAGCCATGCAGTGGAAACACCGCCGCCTTCACAGCGAGTCCGATCACCACGAGGGAGACCCCCGCCACCACGGCCATTGAGTCTCCTGCCTCTGATAATCGCACGCCGAGATCGGCCATGTTTAACGTGCCAGTTAAGGCATAAAGGTACCCGGTTCCCAAGAGATAGAGTGATGCCGCGATAGTCCCCACGAGTAAGTAGCGAAACGTCGCTACGAGGGATGGGCCTTCTTCCGAAGTCAGTAAAGCGTACGCGGCAATAGACGAGATCTCAAGGAAGACGTACAGGTTAAACATGTCACCCGTCATGACAATACCTAGAAGACCAGCAGTAAGCAGCAAGAAGAGTGCCTCACTGAGACCAGGATGCCGGCTGTTCCCTTTATCCAGACATCCGGCGGCATATACCATGGTTAGCAGCGCCATCCCGCTGATTAAAACTGCCATGCCGGCACTAAGGGGGTCGACAACATACTCTATGCCCCAAGGTGGCATCCAGCCGCCAAGGTGATAGCTCCAACTCCCTTCCGTGAGGACGCGGCCAAGCATTCCTAGAGCGAGGACGAGTGTAACTACGTGCGCCAGAAGTGCTAGCGTTTGCACAACGCGTCTCGAAAAAATGCCTACCAATGGAATTACAAGGGAAGAGGCTAACGGGATCACGACGACGAGAACAGCGAGATGAGGCGTCATTGCTTGAGCCGCTCAAGCAGAGTCGTTTCTTGAAGCGTGCCGTAGCGACGTTGTATACGAATGAGTAACGCGAGTGCGACCCCTGTCGTGCTGACCGACACGACAATAGCCGTCAGCATCAACGCATGAGGTAGTGGATTTACGTAGCCAGACGCTTGGATAGACTGGTCAACATCAACTACCACCGGTGCTGTCGCCCCCGACTTGGCAGCAAGAGCGATGAAAAAGACAATCACTCCCACCTGCATAATATTCATCGCCATTAATTTTCTCAGCAGGTGGTTGCTAGCCAGCATTCCGTATACTCCCCAGAGCAAGAGTAAGGCTGCAAGCCAATATTCTGCGTGGGTTAAGGATGTTGGCATCAGATTAAATTTCTTCGTCGGGCATGCCTGCAAGTGCATCAAAGATCAAGGTGAGCACTCCAGTTACAGTCAGTGCCACGCCGATTTCTATACCAAGGGTTCCGACAGCACGCACCTCGGCCAACTTAAGGGGCAGCGGCAACATACCGTAATCCAAGAAGTTGCCTCGAAAGAGTAGGCCAAGCAAGCCGATTGCCATGTATAAGCCCGCGCCGGCACAGGCTAGCCCGAGCGCTAGACGTGGACGAATGCCCCATCGGGCATCTCGACCATGTACGAGCCTCGCGAGAATTACCGCAACGGCAAAAATGACGCCCCCTTGAAATCCACCACCCGGACTGTAGTGGCCGTGGGTCACGACATAGGCTCCGAACATCAACATGAACGGGGCAATCAGTCGACTTGCCGCGTCGAGAACACTGGTCCCAAACTGTGTGCTCACAAATCTCGTCTCCTAAAAATAAAAACGCAGGCTAACCCTGCCGTGAAGATGACGATTGTTTCACCCAGGGTGTCATAGCCTCGATAATCGGCAAGGACGGCAGTAACCAAGTTTGCTGCACCTGTTTCACCGTAACCCTGCTCAATGTAGCGCGGGGAGACATGCGTCGACGCTGGCGATGCTGGATCTCCAACAGCAGCAAAATCTGACGCGGCGACACACAGTAAGACCGCAGCCACTACGAATGGAAGGCCTGCAAGTAGACGCATTACTCTCTACCAGTCCACGAGATTGCACTGACAAAAAAAACAGTGGTTATTGCCGCGCCGACGGCAGCTTCTGTGAATGCCACGTCAGGTGCACCTAAAATCGCAAAGTACGTAGCCGAAAAAAAACTGAACGCACCAAAAATAACGACGGCCGCCAGTAAGTCCTTAACCAATAATGCTGCCACCGCGCAACCAATCATAAGCACGAGAAACGCCACTGCCAGTGGTTGCATTAGCATTTAGGATCTCCTTGCTCAGGAGTCCAAGGGACCAACCCTGACTTGAGCGCTGCTCGACCCAGAACATGTGCTGCCGTGGGATTGGCCAGCGCAACAAAGACAACGATCATGAGGATCTTTATGCTGTTAAGCGAAAGTCCTTCATGCAGCGCTAACGCAGTCGTCATCAACGCCACGCCTAAAGTATCGGACTTACCTAGCGCATGAAGTCGCGTGAAGAAGTCAGGCAGTCGAAGAATCCCCACCACGCCTGTCGCAATAAAAAAGAACCCGGCAATAAGAAGCAGGTTGGCCAGATTGGTCAAGATGGTTTCGTTCCTTTACGTTCGAAGTGCTTTGCTACAGCCAAGGAGCCCACGAAACTAATTAGTGCGTACGACAAAGTGATATCGACAAACACGTCCACCCGCCCAGTCAAAAACCCCAGAACCAGCAACAGCACGATAGTCTTCGTCGAAATAAGCCCTAATCCTGTTAAGCGATCGAAGATGGTTGGTCCAACAAAGACTCGATAAAGCGAGAAAATCATCGCCAGCGTGAGCGCCGCTGCCGTCACCATGAGAAGTGGATTCACGATCTTCCTTCCGGAGACACAACACCCTTTGACGTAAAAATTCGTTCCACGCGCCTGTACATTTCCCCTGCTTGAACCGACGCTGCCGTAGTTGACGTTAGAGCATGAACCACGATTTCTTTTTCCGTGAGATCCAACGATACAGTTCCAGGCGTCAGCGTAATCGAGTTTGCTAAAACCAAACGCGCGTATATGTTGGATTCATTAACTGGAGTCTTAACAAGGCTTGGATTCACAGGAAGATTCGGACTAAGTACAACACGTGCGACATGCAAATTAGCCAGCACGACCTGCGCTCCTAGCCAAGGGAGGTAGAGGAAAAAGCTCACCCACGAAATGCCGTCAACGGAAAGCCGTCCACCTAAAGATACGGCAGGCTGGCGCAACCAGCTCGTCGTCAAGAGGGTGATCAGGCAAGCACAGAACAGACCGGCTGCTATATGACCAACATCGAACCTGCCGGACAAGATTAGCCAGAACGCAAATAGTATCGCAGCTAGGATGGCAGATCGCTGGATATCTGCTCTCGTCAAGGAAGGCAATGATTCTGAATACAACGGTGGTGCTGGTGTGCCGTACTTTGTATTGGACGAATTGTTAATCATCCGTGGCGTCTCGACAGTATCTCAATCCGCGCCACTCGGGTTGGAGCCCAACCAAGGGTTCGACGCGGTATTCGGTGCCGCGTCGACACCTTCCGCCACACGACTAATCTCTTAGCCGTCGATCTTCGTGATAATCCAACGCCCGGTCAGGGGTGAACCATCGGCAGTTGTCAGCTCCGCGCGTTCCAAGGTGAGAGTTAGGGTCAGCTCCTCTGTCTGGTCGTCTGGGCTTTGAACCGAAGCCACGATCACGGCTTCTTTGGATGCAATTTCGCCTTCGTACTGCGTGATATCGATTGATTCAGAAGGGTTGAAGGTGCTTGCCTCGCCCACAACCCGCTCTTCCGCCAAGAGTATTCGAGCGTCGGACACTGTTTGCGCGTACTGGAGCATTTCCTCACGCCACGTCACCCATGCCTCCTGGACCTCGAGGTCGCCGCGTGCGACATCACTGTCTTCACGCTCGGCTTCCAGTACGCGTTCAATCGCCTCCAAGTTTTCGTCCTGATAAGCCTGTTTGCGACCGCCAAACTCTCTTTCGGCAGTTGAAATTTCCTCAAGCGCAATACTGTACTCATGAGCACGCATCGGCCTGCGTTGCTCCTCCGAAACGCTTGTAAGCGAGAAGTCCTGAACGATGCCGCGTTCGCTGGGCCTGAACGACACCATTGCAATATTTGCGAGCGTTGTGTTGTCTCGCATCCTAGAAGCACGGAAATAATTCCCGATTAGACTCTCTTCTGGTGCGCTCGAGCATCCTATGAGCGAAACAGCGATAAGGGTCACCATGCTAATTAGCGCCGTCGATTGTGGCCGATACATATTAGCCTCCTTCAAGTAACTGTAACGTAGGTTCACAGATAGTAACCGCCCGCCCACTTCAGCACAAGGCCTAGCTTTCGTCTTGTGCCTCTAACTCATCCTTTTCAGCCAACCGCGCGATTGAGACCACGCGGTCACCTTCTTCCATTTCGATGAGCCGCACGCCTTGGGTCGCGCGCCCAATAGCCCGTATGCTCCAAGCGAGCATTCTTAGTATCTTGCCCTGTTGCGTAATCAGCATTAATTCGTCTTCGTGCTGAACACAGGTGACCCCGACCACTTTGCCATTACGCTCAGAACTCTGGATGCCAATGATACCGACTCCGCCCCTAGCCTGCACGCGATATTCTTCTAAGTTTGTGCGTTTTCCATAACCATTCTCACAAACCATCATTAGAGCGCTCTTGGGCCGGATTTCGACCATGGCTACGACCTCGTCACCCTCTCGGAGTTTAATACCTCGGACTCCGCTCGCGGTCCTCCCCATCGCTCGAACACCGGTTTCCGGGAAGCGAATTGCCATTCCCTCCCGAGTCGCTAGCAAGATATCCCTCTTTCCGTCCGTCAGTTCTACGGCAATTACAGAGTCACCTTCGCGCACCCCCTGAGCGATAATTCCACCTGCACGGGGGTTGCGAAACGCTACAAGGTCGGTCTTCTTAATTACGCCGCGACGTGTTCCCATAACAAGAAAGCGTTCGCCTTCAACCTTGGGCCACTCTCGTACCGCCACCAATGCAGCGATTTGCTCATCGCCGTCGAGTGAAACAAGGTTGGCAATCGCCTTCCCTTTGCCGCCTGGTCCAATATCGGGTATTTCGTGAACCTTAAGCCAGTAGACTCGTCCACGGGTCGAGAAAATAAGAATATAAGCGTGGGTTGATGCGATGAATAGTTGTGCAACGAAATCCTCGCCACGTGTTCGCATGCCAATACGCCCTTTTCCACCTCGGTGCTGATGATGGTACGTGTCGATTGCCGTCCGCTTGATATAGCCGGTATTGGTCACTGTGATCGCGACATCTTCTTCGGCAATTAAATCTTCCACTCGAATTTCATCGCTCACGTCGATCACTTCAGTTCGGCGATCGTCGCCATGCCTTTCGCTAATAGCTTGCAGTTCTTCAACAACTTTTTGTCGGAGCAACAACTCGCTGTCGAGGATTGCACGAAGCCCCTCGATGGTCTTAAGTAATTCGACCATTTCGTCGATGATTTTTTGTCGCTCTAAGCCAGTCAAGCGTTGCAATTGCATATCGAGAATTGCTTGAGCTTGTAACTGCGTTAGGCTGAAGTTTTCGCTGAGACCTCCGCGAGCCTCCGCTGGCGTTTTAGATCCTCGAATTAATTTGATGACTGCGTCGAGCGAGTCCAAAGCAATCTTCAAGCCCTCTAAGATGTGTGCGCGCGCCTGGGCCTTCCTCAGATCAAACTCCATGCGACGCCTTACAACGTCCCGCCGAAAGTCAATAAAGCTTTCGAGCACTTCTAGCAGGCTCAGCACCTTTGGGCGGCCGCCAACGATCGCCAGCATGATGATTCCGAACGACGTCTGAAGAGCTGTATGTTTATACAGGTTGTTTAGAACAATTTCAGGCATCTCTCCACGCTTCAGATCAATGACCATCCGCATGCCATCGCGATCCGACTCGTCTCGAAGGTCTGCAATACCTTCAATGGCTTTATTGCGGACAAGGTCTGCAATTTTTTCGAGTAGTCGGGCCTTATTAACCTGGTATGGAATCTCGGTAACAACGATTGACACTCGATCGCCCTTAGCAATGGGTTCGATAGCGGTGCGCGCTCGCATTACTACCGATCCCCGGCCGTCTTTGTAAGCCGCACGAATCCCACTTCGGCCTACGATAAAACCACCTGTAGGAAAATCTGGGCCTTGTATAATCTCGGCAATGCACGCTGCCTTTGTCTCGATTGACTCTTCGTGGTTCTCCAGAAGCCAGACGACGCCCTTGATAACCTCACGAAGATTGTGTGGCGGGATATTTGTAGCCATGCCCACGGCAATGCCTGCAGACCCATTGACCAGCAGGTTTGGAAACGGCGCCGGCAGTACGGTTGGCTCGTCCGTTGTTTCATCGTAATTGGGCACGAAATCAACAGTTTCTTTGTCGAGATCCATCATCATGCGTTCGGTAAGCGGTTGTAAGCGGGCTTCCGTATACCGCATCGCCGCGGCAGGGTCACCATCGACCGACCCAAAGTTTCCCTGTCCTTCGACTAGGCAATAACGCATGTTGAAACCCTGAGCTAACCGCACCAGCGTGTCGTAAATTGAGGCATCGCCATGGGGATGGTAATTTCCCATGACCTCGCCAACGATCTTGGCGCATTTGCGAAAGCCACGATTCGGCAAAAGGCCCATGACCCGCATGCCATAAAGCACACGGCGGTGGGCGGGTTTCAGACCATCACGCACGTCAGGAAGCGCCCGTCCAATGATCACGCTCATGGCGTAATCCATATACGAGCGCTTCATCTCGTCTTCAATGTTTACTAGAGAATGTGATTTAGTATCGGTCATGAATAGTCAACGCGAAATTAAGTCAGCATGCCACGGGATTTCAGCCGCCAGAATATCCAGGCAGGTGTGTTCAGATGTCCAAATTTGTCACGTCCAGCGCGTTATCTTGGATGAATTTCCGTCGCGGTTCAACTTGATCACCCATAAGAGTAGAAAACGTTAAATGGGCTTCTGCGTGATCCTCGGCTTGTACTTGGAGTAGGGTCCGATTTTCTGGCTTCATGGTGGTTACCCAGAGTTGTTCCGGGTTCATCTCACCAAGGCCCTTGTAGCGATTAATTCCCACCCCGCGTTTTCCCGCCTTAATGAAATATTCAACTAGGGCGTCGATCGACTCCACTTGTGCCTCACCGTCACGCAATTCCTGTGTTTTTGCGTTATTCGAAATATCTGTGTCTCCTGCACCATTCGTCGTCGTCACAATCATTGACCCACTGACGCACCGCACGCTTTCAAAGCTCGCAAGGAGCGTTCGATACTCTCCAGTAGACACAAAGTCCAGGTCGACACGGTGCCGTCTAAGAAATCCGTTCGAGCGATCATTAACATCAAGTGCAAATAAGTTGTGTTCTTCGTCAGGTATCACAGCAACCGCGCGCAGCGTGTTGTTTAAGTTGCCCGCCATGGCCCGAACCACTGTTTCGTCAGCAAAGAATTCCTTGTCGCGAACATTGTGATTCAGAAGGGCCTTAATAACTTCAGCACTCGGGCCGCGCCTCGCTACTACCTGCACATACTTTTGGAAAGCGACGAGTTTTTGAAGTAGCGCTTCAAGAGCCTGACCAGAAATTTCTTCCTGTCCCAACACGCGCAGGCCGCGCGATTCAGCAGCTCGGCTAATTAACCATGCTTCGAGTTCGCGCTCGTTTTTAATATAGTGTTCGGCCTTGCCGCGTTTCACGCGATATAGAGGTGGCTGGGCAATATAGATATGCCCGCCGCGAATTAACTCGGGCATCTTCCGATAGAAAAACGTCAAAAGTAGTGTTCGGATGTGCGACCCGTCAACATCGGCGTCGGTCATAATAATAATGCGGTGGTATCGCAGCTTGCTTAAATTAAACTTGCTTTCAAGCCCTTCACTCCCGCAGCCAAGCGCAACAATCATTGTTCTAATTTCTTCACTGCTTAGGATTTTTTCATCGCGAGCTTTTTCTACATTTAGTATCTTGCCCTTGATTGGAAGGATTGCTTGAAAGCGGCGGTCGCGCCCTTGCTTTGCCGAACCGCCCGCAGACTCACCTTCGACAATGTACAGCTCGCAGAGCGCAGGATCCCGCTCTTGACAATCCGATAACTTGCCGGGCAATGTACTATTGTCCAGCGCACCCTTGCGACGCACTAGGTCGCGGGCCTTTCGAGCAGCCTCTCGAGCACGCGCGGCTTCTACAGCTTTATTAAGAATGCTTCTGGCGACCCTTGGGTTCTCCTCAAGAAAGGCTCCAAGGCTATCGTTAATGATTATTTCTACAATGCCCTTCACCTCGGTGTTGCCTAATTTTGTTTTTGTTTGGCCTTCAAATTGAGGGTGGGGAATCTTCACGCTAATCACGGCAGTGAGGCCCTCTCGAATGTCGTCCCCACTAATACTCTCGCTTAAGTTTTTCGCCAAATTGTTGCGTGAAGCATAGGAGTTGACGGTGCGCGTTAGTCCAGAACGATACCCAGAGAGGTGTGTACCCCCTTCACGTGTGTTGATATTGTTAGCGAACGAATACACTGTTTCGGTGTAACCGTCATTCCATTGAAGAGCAATTTCGACATCAACGCCGCCCTTGTTGCCAGTCATAAAAATTGGCGGGTCATTGACGGCGGTTTTTGTTTTATTTAGAAATTGCACGAATGACACAATGCCGCCTTCATAGGCAAACGAGCGACTCTTCCCAGTGCGTTCGTCATTAAGCGTAATGGTTACACCAGCGTTTAAAAACGCGAGCTCCCGCAATCGTTGCGCTAATGTGTCAAAACTAAACTCTCTGGTTTCAAAAATCTTTGTGTCTGGGCGGAACGTTACTTTTGTTCCTCGTTTTTTTGTAGTGCCAGTGACCTCAAGCGGCATCACCGGCTTACCATGATCGTAATTTTGTTGGAACACGCTGCCGTCCCGCCAGATTTCAAGGTCCACGCTTTCAGAGAGAGCGTTCACAACAGAAATGCCGACACCGTGGAGCCCCCCCGACACCTTATAGCTCGTGTTATCAAATTTTCCACCAGCATGAAGAACCGTCATTACAACTTCGGCTGCGGAGCGTCCGCTCACGTGTGTGTCAACAGGTATGCCTCGGCCGTTATCAACAACGGTTACCGAGTGGTCAATATGGAGGGTGATGTTAATTTCATCACAATAGCCAGCTAGGGCTTCGTCTATGGAGTTGTCGACAACTTCATAGACCAGATGATGAAGCCCAACCGGTCCGGTCGAGCCAATATACATCGCTGGTCGCTTGCGAACAGCTTCAAGCCCCTCAAGGACCTTAATTTTATCCGCATCATAAGCGTCTGGGTTAACCCTCTGTTTGATATTGCCGTTTACCACGCTATTCGTCCGTTGTGATGCTCCGTTGCCGCCTGATGGGACGACCTTGGGGGGTTGGTTTTGTGTGTTGTTTGTGATCTAGCTCGCCCATGGCTCCGTGTGCCTTAGTTTTTTGGTTTTAAATCAAACCCTCATTGGCATAATCACGTAGGTGTAATCGTAGTCGTTAACACCAACCGGTTTCATCACCGCCTGATTGGCTTCGTCTTTAAACTCAAGCTGCACACTGCTTGTTTCGGCCTCGCCAAGAAAATCAAGCAAGTAGTGAGCGTTAAAGCAAATCTCTACCGTGTCGCCCGAGTAATCAATTGACAATTGTTCGCGCGCGTCGCCAAGGTCTGGACTGTTGGATGTAATTTCTACTGTGCCGCTCTGCATCTGCAACTTAATAGCGCGCGAGCGCTCGTTAGACATCAGCGCCACTCGTTTGACAGCACTTGTTAGTCGATCCCTCTCAAACTCAATTGTTTTGTCGTTGTTTTTTGGAAGAACACGCTCATAGGAAGGAAATTGAGCATCAATCATTCGCGAAGTAAGCACCCGCGATCCAACCGTAAAAAATAAGTGGTTTTCGCTTTGCTCATACTCAACCTTAACTTCCGGCTTTTGCTTTTTGCCGTCCTCCTCCCCTTCCCCAACTCCAAGCAGGGTTTTTAACTCTCCAAGTGTCTTTTTTGGCAAAATGGCTTTTGCGCTGTCATTCTTTTTTCCTTTTGCGCCTTTTTCCCGCTTCGCTGACACTAGCGCAAGGCGATGACCGTCGGTCGCCACAAGACTCATTTGGTCCGCCTCAAGCACGAAAAGTGCCCCGTTTAGAAAATACCGGGTGTCGTCACTTGTTATTGCAAATTGCGTCTTCGCAATCATCTTGCGAAGTGTTTCACCAGGTAGACTTACGCCACCTTTTCCGCTTGGCTTTGGTATTTTTGGAAAGTCTTCTTTGGGAAGCGCTTGGATGCGAGACTCGAACCGGTCAGCGCTCAGCTTAACAGAACCCTTGTCATCGCGAATGCGAATGTTGGAGTTTGGCAGGGCCTTAACAATTTCGTATGTTTTTTTTGCTGGGATTGTTATTGTTCCCGGTTTAGAAACCGACGCTTCGCAGTGACTTTCAAGGGCAACCTCGAGGTCGGTCGCTAAAAGCTGAATCCCCTCTTTTTCAGCTGTAAGCAAAACGTTCGCAAGGATAGGAATAGTATTTTTTCTCTCCACGATGCCTTGAAACATTTGTAGTTCCCGCAAAAAATCGACCTTCTTAACAACTAAATCCATGTTGCTAATCACCTCGTTGTTGTAAGCACGTCGACGTGAAACATGCGGGGGCTCTAAAAAGCTTTTGTTTCTTTATAAAGATTAAGAAGTAACAAATTATAACAATAAATAGGTGTTGTTGATAAACTATTTTTACAATATAAAGTTATTAAATTCAACAACTTAGACTGTTGAAAAAACTAAAAAACATTGCGGGTTTATGTTGGAAGCTTTGTGGGTAAACAAACACCAAAAAAAGTGCAGCTAATCCTTGGAAAAACTGTTGAAAAATTAAGAAAACTAATTAAAAGATTCCAAAAAACCACTAATAAGCGTATTAAAGGAACTGTCCTTTTTACGCTTTTCTTTAACCTTAGTAATGGAGTGTATAACCGTGGAGTGATGTTTCCCTCCAAAACTTCTACCAATTTCAGGAAGCGACGCGCCTGTAAGTGACTTGCACAAGTACATAGCAATTTGACGTGGCCCAGAAACCGACCTGGAGTTGTTGCGTGACTTAAGAACACCAGGCTGTAATTGATAGTATGCAGCGACAAATTTTTGTACAACTTCAACAGTAACAGCCCGTTCGTCTTGAGCGAGGACATTCTTTAGCACGTCCTGTGCCAAAGGAAGCGTTATTTCCCGACCAGTAAGCGAAGCATAAGCAATTAACCGAATTAAAGAACCCTCAAGCTCTCTAACGTTCGACTTAATTTTTCCTGCAATATACATCGCAACATTATCAGGAAGGGGTACCGACTCAGCCTCTGCCTTCCTTTTAAGGATGGCGACCTTTGTTTCCAGGTCCGGCGCTTGGATATCTGCAATTAAGCCCCACTCAAACCTTGATTGAAGGCGCTCTTCAAGGGCTGGAATTTCACGAGGGTGGCAGTCACTGCTAATAATAATTTGTTTCTGCACGTCGTATAGGGCGTTAAACGTATGAAAAAACTCGGTTTGCGTGCCTTCTTTTCCAGCCAAAAACTGGATGTCATCAACCAGTAAAACATCGACATTCCGATAACGCTCTCGAAAATCCAACACACCATCGTGACGAATTGCGTTGATCATTTCATTCATAAATCGCTCGGATGAAATATAAGTCAACACACATGAAGGGTTGTGTTGCAGAACGTGCTGACCAATTGCGTGCATCAGGTGTGTTTTACCTAGACCCACACCACCATAAATAAACAGTGGGTTATATGAAAGCGACGGAGCTTCTGCAACAGCGCGACAAGCGGCATGAGCAAATTGATTAGAAGAGCCAACAATAAAAGTGTTGAAAGAGTATCGCGCATTAAGTCCACCAGGCTGCGTCTTGGGGGAGGTGGCCCTCGAAGATTTTTCAAAGGGTTCTATTGGAACACTTTGTTTAATGTTGTTCTGGCCATCAACACCAACCATGAAAGCAACAGACGCCCCGACGCGGTTGACCTCTTTAAGGGACTCATCAACAACACCAGAATAGTGTTTTGTAAGCCACTCACGAAAAAGCGAATTGGGAACGCGAACGTTAACCGTATCTTTGATGTCGGAAACAAAAACGGTTGGCTTAAACCAGGTATAAAAACTATGTCGATTAATCTTTGTTTCTATTCTTGAGAGGATTTGATCCCAAATGGTGTCATTCATGACAAGTTTCCTGCTTGGACCGAGTCTCGGCGTTTTTAGGCATGGCATTGGTACGCGCAACCGGCGCTCCCGCTAGAAATAACGCCCAGAAAAGCCTATTTTTTTCCACAAAATTTTCCACAACTGTGGAAAACCTAAAGGGCGACGCCCCACAAACTGTATAGAAAAATGGACTTTAACACAGCAACAGCCGAGACACAATTAACCTGTAACCCAACATTAAAACAAGAGAACAAAAGACAGAATTTCATATATTTGCACAAACCAAATACAAGTGAAACAATTCACAATAAGTAACCCTTACCTAGAAATCTGTCCACAAGCCATTGACACAATTAAACTAGCTTAGGTACCATTAGTGGTTTCGCTTAACACGATGAGCTGTTCTTGAAAGATAAGGGTTATGAAGCGTACATTCCAACCAAACCGTCGTCACCGTCGGCGCACACATGGATTTCTAGTCCGGATGAGTACGAAGGCAGGACGCCGAATCTTGAAAAACCGTCGCGCCAAGGGCAGGAAGCGCCTCGCAGCGTCCTAATAGTCAAGAGAATTAGAAATTCACAACGAAGTCGTTTCATTCACCCGACTTCAATATGAGGTTACTTGTTGCTTCAACGGTTGAGGCGAGCTGAGCGGATTACCCGTCGTCCTGAATATAAGAAAATACAAAAATTCGGCGTACGGACACATGGTCGATTCATGACACTACTCGTTCAACCCAATCAACAAACCTTTAACCGTTTGGGCATAGTCGCATCGCGACGAGTAGGTAACGCCACACGACGCAATCGGGCAAAGCGACTGGTTCGTGAACTGTTCAGAAAAAATAAGCTCTCGCTCGGCCTGGACGTGGTTGTATTGACCCGCAGGGAAATGCCAGATATTGACCTGGCGAGTCTTGTTGTTGATTACAAATCAGCCTTATACAAAGCGGCGAAGCGCTACTGCTGATTGCTCACTTATGAATCGCGCAATTGCGAAAGGCTTATTGGCCATTATTCGTATCTACAAGTTGACACTGTCGCCTCTATTAATTGGTTCATGTCGCTTTTCTCCGTCTTGTTCTAGCTATGCAGCCGAAGCGGTCGACACGCATGGCGCGATTCGTGGTGTTTGGTTAGCTATCCGACGCATGGTTCAATGCAGACCTTTTGGTCGCAGCGGGTATGACCCGGTGCCAAAACCTTCTACGTTTAAGGCAACTCACACTCGGCAGACATAGCACTTATGGAAAAAAGGGTTTTACTCGCCGTCTTTCTTTCGTTTCTGGTCTTGTTTATATACCAGAGCCTTGTAGGGCCTTCTCCCGAGCGTAACCAAACAATTGAATCCTTAGGTTCCGCTGATAACCAGGCTGCTCAACAGTCAATCGCGCGCGCGGCAACAACACCTGCGACTCCACCCGTTCCAATTCAGGAAGCCGCGCAACTTTCGACCGCTGAAGCGCTTGTGGCTGACGAAACCGCAAGAGACGTAATTGTTGAAACGGCTTTTGTCAGGGCGGTATTTTCAACCGAAGGGGCGGTTCTAACAAGCTGGCGTCTTAAGGGATACCGAGATGGACAAAAGGAACCCTTAGAATTGATTCCGCAAGAACTAGAGGGTGTGCGACCCTTTTCGTTATTATTGGAAAAACGGCCTGAACTTACAGCGACCCTTCAAAAGGCATTATTTCGACCGAGTCGTTCCGAACTACTAGTTACCAATAGCATCGCTTCACTCGAGTTTGAGTACCGGGACACCTCCGGACTTCGTGCTTTCAAGGCTTTCCGTTTTGATCCTGACCAGCCGTATGTCGTGCATCTAGAGGTAGAAGTGGAGACTCCCGAAGGTCCAGAAGATGTCCTTCTGCAGTGGGGTCCTGGGTTGGCAGGAGGGGATGAGGGCGAAAGCTCCACGTTTCGTCGTCAAGGCCCACAGGGAATCTTTTCACAGGCAGGAGAAGTTTCCCGCCTTGATGTTTCCGATCTTCTTGAACAAGCCGACTATGATGGACGTTTTGACTTTGTGGGTATCGATGACCACTATTTTATTTCGGCAGCAATTCCTAATGACGATCTAGTAGAGGTTCATTACGAGCCGCTCGACACAACCGCCGCCTCAACACGAAACTTAGTTGCTTACAATATTCAGCTTCCGACAACAGCATCAGCGGCAACATTCTTTGTGGGGCCGAAAGACTTCGATGTTTTGGGCAACGTGAATTCTGAGTTCGTGCGAGCAGTTCACTTCGGGATATTCTCCTGGCTAGTTGTGCCCCTGCACCGTTCGTTGAAATGGGTCTACGGGTTTGTTGGAAACTACGGATGGTCAATCATTCTAATCACGATAATGATTAACGCATTAATGTTTCCACTGCGGCATAAAAGCGTAGTTTCTATGCGAAAGATGCAGGAAATCCAGCCGGAAATGAAAGCTATTCAGGACCGGTACTCGAATCTAAAAGCGACCGATCCTGGGAAGCAAAAGATGAACCAGGAGTTAATGAGTTTGTATCGCGAACGGGGCGTAAACCCCGCAAGTGGTTGTTTGCCAATGCTTCTAACAATGCCAGTTCTCTTCGCTTTTTACTCACTGCTGTCAGTAGCCATAGAGATTCGTGACGCACCTTTCATCCTCTGGATTCAAGATCTGTCGCAACACGATCCTCTGTATGTGACGCCGATTTTAATGGGTGTGACGATGGTGGCCCAACAGAAAATGACGCCTTCAACTGCAGACCCAATGCAGCAGAAAATCATGATGGTAATGCCAGTCGTCTTCACATTTATGTTTCTCTGGGCCCCAAGCGGCCTCGTGCTTTACTGGCTTACGAGCAACGTATGGGGCGTTGGTCAGCAAGTCATCACCAATCGAGTGATCGGCCCGCCACCGGTTCATAATATTCGCCCACCTGCTGAACGTTTGATTAAGAAACGCGGCGGAGGGAAGAAGGGGTCGCGTTCCCAAAACTCGTCATGACTGAACCCAGCAATAATCTAGAAGCGCGTATAGGGATCTTTGTCCAAGATGTACTTTCGGCGATGGGATTACCACTAACGGCTGTCATCACTGAGAAGGCCGACTGTGTCCAGGTTAGACTAGATGGCACAGGCGGTGAAGTGTTGCTGCAACGCACGGGTGCAGCGCTCGACGCCTTACAATATATTCTTAACAGTAAGTTCCGCAGAGAGCTACCGGAACACCACAGAATTGTTGTTGACCACCAAGATTTTCGAGCAAGTAAGGACGCCGAATTGTTTCAAACGGTTAACTTCTTGATCGAGCAAGCAAAGAAAACCAGTCAGCCTCAGGAAATCGGACCGCTAAATGCTTATGCTCGACGTATGGTACATTTAGCCGTTGCCGAAGATTCGGAAATGTCGTCTGAAAGCCAGGGCGATGCTCGACTTAAAACGGTCGTAATTTCTGTGAAATCAACAGTGAGCTAACGCCCAATGCCGAGCATCTAGTCAAAACGAAACCTGATTACGATTCAATATGTACTCCAGCGATGACACGATCGTCGCAATTGCGACGCCGGTCGGGCATGGCGGCATTGGAATTGTTCGCTTAAGTGGATCACAAGCATTGGATATTGCTTGTTCGATCCTCCACCGCAAAAAGCCACTACAAGTTCGCCATGCCACGCTAGCACGTGCGTTTCAGTCGCGCGACTCGGATAGCTCAGCCATAGATCAAGTGCTAGCGATATATTTTAAGTCTCCTGCTTCTTACACCGGTGAAGACGTCGTCGAGTTTAGCGCTCACGGGAGTCCCATCGTTCTTGAGCGAATCGTGACCGCTGCCATCGATACGGGCGCGCGCCTAGCGGAGCCAGGAGAATTTACGCTTCGAGCATTTCTAAGCGGCAGGATTGACCTTGTGCAAGCGGAGGCTATCGCGGACTTGGTAGATGCGGTCACGCCAGCCCAAGCTCGCGTCGCATTCGATCAGCTTGAAGGCACACTTACGACAGCCATCACCGAACTCGACACCGACCTTTTTGATCTAGTTTCTCGTTTAGAAGCTTCACTGGACTTTTCTGAAGAGAGGTATCACTTTGTTAGCCGTTCGACGACGACAGCTAAAATACATTCTATTACGGAGCGCGTCGAAACACTCCTAGCTGATGGTAGCCGCAACCGGGTGATTCGGGAGGGTCGCCAGGTGGTGATTCTTGGGAAGCCGAACACCGGAAAATCTAGCCTTTTTAACCGAATTGTTGGTGCAGATCGGGCGATCGTGACGACAATGGCTGGCACTACACGAGATCTTGTAACCGAAACAATCGATCTTAATGGAATCCCAGTACGCCTCGTAGATACCGCAGGTATTCACCCATCGGACAACTTAGTTGAATTGGAAGGGATAGCGCGATCACGAAAAGCTGGCGAGGTCGCGGATTTACTAGTGCTGGTTTTCGATCGATCACGGCCAATTGATCAAGCTGACGAATCACTCTTACAAGAAACAGCGAACGGCCAGCGACTCTTCGTGCTCAACAAGACCGACCTACCTTCGTTTTGGCCGGCTGATCGTTTTAAGGCTGAGAAGGGGCGAGGTGTGGTGGAGACCTCAATGAGCAAGCAAGTAGGAGTGGACCGGCTTCGCACGGCGATCGTCCGAGCCCTAGATGGCGACAAATTACAACGCGATTCTGGCTCGATTACCAATGTCCGCCACCTTGAACTTTTAAAGCTAGCACTAAAGTCGTTGAACCAAGGCGCACAATCGGTGGCTGAAGGCGTATCGGAAGAATTCATCCTTGCCGATCTGCGCGGCGCCAGAACGGCGCTTGAGGAAATCACGGGTGTGCGCGCACCCGACGATTTACTACACCACATCTTTCAACATTTCTGCATCGGGAAGTAGCCTCAGTACAATAGGCGTTACACTGGAGCACCAATTTGGGTGCGTATATCTATGACTGACTTCGACATTATCGTCATTGGTGCAGGACACGCTGGATGTGAGGCTGCCCGTGCGGCGGCCCGCATTGGCCAGACTGTTGGGCTCTGCGTGCTCGATGAAAGCAGTGTGGCGCATATGCCCTGTAACCCGGCGATCGGCGGAACCGCCAAGGGGCATCTAGTGCGGGAAATCGATGCCTTGGGCGGACTCATGGGCGAAGCGATTGACGCGACGGGAATCCAATTTAAGCTGCTTAACAGAAGTCGTGGGCCAGCTGTCTGGTCTCCCCGTGCACAGGCTGACAAGCACAGGTATTCAAACTGGGTTAGGGATGCGCTGAAACGCGAGAAAGGAATTAGTTGGATTAGGGGACGAGTCGACTCGGTTCTTGTGAAAGACAACAAGGTCAACGGCGTCAGTTTGGCTACCGGTGCTTGTTACTACTGCAAGGCGCTAGTTGTAACAACCGGCACGTTCCTCAATGGCGTAATTCACATAGGCGCTGAGCAACACGCCGCAGGACGAGTCGGAGAGCCACCAGCACGCGCACTTGCCGAATCTTTAAGGGCGCTCAACTTTCGGTGGGGACGACTTAAAACTGGCACTCCTCCACGAGTTCACCGGTCCAGTATCGACTTCACACAACTTTCAATCGAGCGCGGTGATCAGGATCCCGTGCCATTTTCATTTATGACCAATAACTTAGAGGGCAATCAGATTAATTGTTACCTTACCCACACGAACGAACGAGTTCACTCATTAGTAAGACAAAATCTCAATAAATCCCCACTATTTAATGGCCAAATTCAAGGAATCGGTCCACGCTATTGTCCTTCTTTGGAAGACAAAGTAGTGCGTTTTCCAAAGAAAGAACGACATCAGATTTTTCTAGAGCCAGAGGGAATCGACGTAGACGAAGTGTACATAAACGGGTTTTCAATGAGTTTGCCGCGTGAAGTCCAGGCCGCAATCGTTCATAGCATGCCAGGACTTGAGGAGGCAGAGATCATCCGGCCAGGTTACGCCGTTGAGTACGACTTTATTCAACCGACCGAGCTGCGGCAGACGTTGGAGAGCCAACGCATTAGTGGTTTATATTTCGCAGGACAGGTTAATGGGACATCAGGCTACGAAGAAGCAGCGGGCCAGGGCCTCCTTGCTGGAATTAACGCTGCCCTGAAGGTTGCCTCGCAACCGCCGTTCGTCTTAAGTCGTAGCGACGCGTACATCGGCGTAATGATCGACGACTTAACAACGACGGGATGTTTGGAGCCGTACCGGATGTTCACTTCACGTGCCGAACACCGACTACTTATGCGCATCGATAACGCAGACTTGCGTCTAACCTCGCGCGGTCGGGAGATTGGATTGGTTAACAAGACCCGCTGGTCAACTTTTAAAGCACGTCAGCAGCGTTACGAAAAGAATTTACAAGTGCTGAAGAAAACGACGGTAACTCTCACGGGAGGAAGACGCGTAAGGGCTTCCCTGGCACTTAAACAGCCATCAATTCAAGTGGCTCAGCTTCTGCGAGATGGCCAGGTAGATCTATTTATCGAAGAAAAAGCGAAAGAGCTAGACCTTATAAGTGTTGAGACTGAATTTAAGTACGAAGGTTATTTGAAACGCCAAGCTCAACAGGTGGAAAAATCAAAGCGGAACGAAGAGCAACGCATTCCAGAGAATGTTGACTTTGCCTCACTGCCTGGACTGTCACTTGAAGTTGTTGAACGTTTGACACAAGTGAAACCTGAAACACTTGGTCAGGCGTCGAGGATTCCAGGCGTAACACCAGCGGCAGTATCCATAATCTTGGCGTTTGTCTGCAGGGGTCGAGAGTACGGTCAAAAAATGGACACAGCGGTTCAGGTAATCTAAACTCGCAATTCGCGATGCCTGACTCGATTAAAGTGCATGCAAAGCTCCTAGAGCGAGCTGCTCTATCTCAAATTAGGTTGCATCCCGACTTAGCTAAGAAGCTTAAGAAATACTGGGACCTACTGAATCACTGGAACAAGCGCATCAACCTGACCTCCCTTGTAAACGAAGACAAAGCCATAGACAGGCTGATAATCGAACCACTGATTGCAGCAAGTCATATTGGGAAGGACGCAAAATATTTCATTGACATAGGTTCAGGTGCAGGCTCACCAGCAATTCCTATAAATCTTGTATATCCGAATATGAAGATGTGTATGGTTGAATCAAGATCTCGAAAGGCGGCCTTTCTGAGTGAAGCCATCCGCGAGCTTTCACTTTCCAACGCTCGCGTTGAAAACTGTCGTTACGAAGAGCTGTTGCCTCGGCAGGTGACCAAAAATTCAGCCTGGCTGCTGACCATCAGAGCGCTCAAGCTTAGCCCGGCTGTTTTAAAACACCTGGGGAATTTTATTAGACCTGGCGGGCAGATTTTCGTGTTTACCAGTGATAAATTTTCAGGAATTAGTAAAATGCTGGAGCAACCCTTTTCACAACAAGCCACATTTCCATTGGTCGAGTCATTAAAGAGCCACCTCGTGGTAATTAGAAAGGATTCCATTGAAATAAAGCGAGAAACGGAAAATCAGCTGTAATACAAATGCGATAATAATTAAACAGTTTGAATAAGTTTCACGTGAAACACTTGACTGCGACCAATATGACGTGTATCTTGACAGAGTAACACAGTTTATGTTGTTTGACCTAAATTAATGGTAATACAAGGACCACATCGCGTAATTGCCATAACCAATCAAAAAGGTGGTGTTGGCAAAACGACAACCACGATCAACCTTGCTACCGCGCTAGCGCTAGCTGATCGCAGGGTCTTGGTGATTGACCTGGATCCCCAAGGCAATCTAACGAGTGGTCTTGGCCGGAAAGGTCAAGCTTCGGAAGGTCGAACAGTGTACGAGGCTCTTACCGCTGAGCCTGCGCTTGAATTCGGGCAGTTTGTTGTTGGCACCGACGTAAAGGGATTAAGTCTCGTCATGGCAGATAGGAGCCTAACTGGGGCAGAACTGGAAATGGTGTCGATGATAGCCCGTGAAACACGCCTGCGAACACTTGTCCGCCAACTTCGAGATACTTACGACTACATCTTTATTGACACACCACCCTCACTCGGCTTGTTAACACTGAACGGCCTTGTCGCGGCCGACACGTTAATAATCCCCTTGCATAGCGAGTACTTCGCACTTGAAGGTTTAGCCGACCTGGTTGCGACCGTGCGTAGGGTGCGCACGTCCCTTAACCCACAGTTGGAGATTGAGGGTGTCCTGCTCACCATGCACGATGAACGCACCAATCTTGGACAGCAAGTTGCGCAAGAGGTTCGGAAATTTTTTAAAGAGAAAGTTTTCGAGACTGTTATTCCTAGAAATATCAAACTGGGGGAAGCACCAAGTCATGGCATACCGGCTATTTTGTACGATAAAAACTCCAGGGGCGCTCTAGCATACCTATCCGTAGCGAAGGAAATACTCTCGCGCGACTTACAAGTCAATAAAACGGAGGACGATCATGGCTGAAAAGCGTTTCGCGCTCGGAAGAGGATTAAGTGCACTTATTCCCGAGACAAAACCGACGACGACTGTCACGAATAATGAAGTAGACATTGACCAATTAACCCCAAACCGGCAGCAGCCAAGAACGGAAGTCGAGGCCGCGAATCTCGATGAATTGACTCAGTCGATTCGAGCGCACGGCGTAATTCAGCCGATCGTGGTTCGGACAACCGCCGGCGGATTTGAAATAGTCGCAGGAGAGCGCCGATGGCGCGCCGCCCAGCGCGCTGGGTTAATGCGTGTGCCGGTGGTTATTCGCAACGTCGAAGATGACGAGCTCTTGCAGTTAGCGCTCATCGAAAACATTCAACGCGAAAACCTGAATCCGGTTGAGGAAGCATCCGCCTACCGTCGACTGATCGACGACTTGAAACTCAGCCAGGAAGAGGTGGCGGTAGCGGTGGGTAAAGACCGGTCGACAATTTCAAACGCACTGCGACTTTTGCGACTTCCCGACGATCTTAAGGCTGATTTAGCTGCGGGTCTTTTAAGTGTGGGACATGCACGTGCGCTGTTGGGCTTGAGTGACGAGAAAACACAACGGCAAGCCGCACGTGAAGTTGTGGCACGCGGTCTATCGGTTCGTGAGGTCGAGGTTCTAATCCGAAAACTTAGTAAAGCTGAAGAAGAGCCGACGTTGCAAATACCTCCCACCCAGGACGTGCACGTACGCGCAGCGGAAGAACGGCTTCGATTTGTTCTGGGCACCCGAGTGCGAATCATAAAAAAGAAAAAGGCCGGGCGAATTGAGATTGATTTCACATCAGAGAATGAATTGCAGCGTCTTTACGAAAAGTTGACGAATCAATGAAATCGGAATTCCCACGAAGTAGAGGAGGCGATACGAGATGAGATTCGGCAAGAAGCGGTTGACCGAGTTCGCATCCTGCGCCGGTTGAGCGAGTAAGCTCGCTGCGGGCGAGCTCGCTCACGTGTTGAGCGGCCTTCAAATACCTGATAATAACCGGGTTCTTGTGGACTTCAGAACCTCGGACGATGCAGGTGTGTATCGGTGGGACGACAAATCCGCGCTGGTTCAGACGGTTGATTTCATCACACCCATCATTGACGATCCTCTCCTCTATGGTCAGGTCGCGGCAGCGAACGCGCTCAGCGACGTATATGCGATGGGCGGTCAGCCGCTCACCGCCTTAGCCATTGCGGGATTTCCCAAGGAAGGTCTGGATTCTGAGGTCCGAAAGGCAATTTTTGAAGGTGGCCTGACGAAGCTGCGCGAAGCGAACGTAGCGCTTCTTGGTGGACACACCGTGCAGGACTCTGAGATTAAATTCGGGTATTCCATTACCGGTTCGATTGACATCGACCGGGTTCTAACAAATACCAATGCTCAGCCGGGTGACAACTTACTGCTGACCAAACCAATTGGCACCGGCATTGTGGCAACAGCTATCAAATATGGGCGAGCGCCTGAAAGTGTAATTGCCTCAACAACTGCATTAATGACCACCCTCAACCGACTCGCAGCCGAGACCTTACGAGCATATTCGACGACCGATGTGCATGCCTGCACGGACGTGACCGGTTTTGGCCTCATTGGTCACGCTAGCGAAATGGCCGCGGCAAGCAACGTAACGATACATATCGACAGCACCGCGGTTCCATTAATCGAAGGTGTCAGAGGACTAGTGGAACGGAACCGAACGGCGGGAGGGAGTGCGAATCAGAATCATTTTGGTTCTATGGTTAACGACGGCATCGATGATGATTTACTTGCTTTGCTTTATGATCCTCAGACGTCAGGCGGGTTACTGGTGGCAGTCAATCATGACCGGAGCCCAGAAGTAACTCAGAGGTTAAAAAGCGCTGGTGTTAGCGCAACTAAGATCGGTGAAGTAGCGTCTCAAAGTGACATGCTCGTTTCCATCAGTTAATCGACAGTTGGTTCCCAATCTTAAACGAGACCGATTCGCGATTAAGTGTAGAGTCGTAAGAAAAAGCACGAGCAGATGAACACTCAAAGCCTTGCTGTTGCGCCTAGCAGATGCTAAAATCACGGTTTTGTACAGTCCTTATTTCTAACGTAACTTGATGCCAAGCGGAGAAACTTCGTGGACCTGAACCTATCGCTCTTCTGGGTGATTGCCTTCGTATTGGTTTTGGCTTGGACGCTAGAACGCACGCTCATCAAACCACTGACGCGGGTCATGCAAGAACGCGAGCAGGCCATTGCGTCTGCCCGAGAGCTGGCTGAATCGGCAACCCAGCGAGCTGCTGCTGCCGCGAGGGAGTTTGAAGAAAAAAGAGCCGAGGCTCGTACTGATATTTTCAAACAGATGGACAAGATGAGGCAGGACTTGTTGGCTCATCGAGAGGACACTTTACAAAAGGCTAAAATTGAAGCAGACGCTGCGTTTAAAGAGGCGTCGACCAGGCTAAGCGCACAAACTGAAGACGCACGAGCACAGCTTGAGCATGATGCTCAAGCGCTCGGCATTGCTGTTGCGGAACAAATGCTGGACCGCAAGATATTGTCAAACTGATGGCAAGCGCGAGAGGCGCGAGCTCAGGAGACCGTTGATACTTATTTGGCTTTCGTTCGTCCGTGGCTTCAAGAGGAAGCTCGTCAATCAATGCCACACGCGCGTGGGGATTGCCCTGTTATTGTTATTTATTGGAAGCGCCTTACAGGCATTGGTAAGTGTCGCGCCTGTGTTCGAAGCCGAACGGTTGCTTGCCGCTAACCCAACAGCTGCTCTAGCCGAGGCTGTTCAAACAGACAATCACGAACCCGAAGCGACATCCCACAGCCAGGAAGAACACGGCCGCCCGATAGACGTTTATGCTCGTCTGTTTAATTTCTCCATCTTGGTTGGTACATTGTTCTTCTTCCTGCGAGGTCCGATTGGCGCCTACGTGCGTAACAGAGGCTCCCAAGTACGAAACGATCTTGCTGACGCGAAGAAGACGAATGCCGCTGCTAGGCAACAATTGAAAGATATTGAAGAGAAGGCCCAAGCGTTTCCTGCAGAACTCGAAGCAATGCGTTCTCAAGGCAAGACAGAACTCGCAGTCGAAGCGCAGCGTCTACGTGAAAGCACCGAAACGGAGCGTGACCGATTGGTCGAGCAAAAACGACGGGAGATTGACTTACAGGTTCGCGTTGCGAAGCGCGAGCTTGTGCAATACGCGTCCGAATTAGTTGTGGGCGTGGCGGCTGGGCGTATTAGGGAAGAGATGAACGATGCTGATCAATTACGCCTTATCGACCGATACTTAAACCAAATCAATCCCCAATGAACTGTTTTCAACCACACAAATTATAGGAAATAAACAGATTAGTGACGAACCAGACTGCTGCCAACCGTTACGCTAAAGCGTTGTTTGACGTTGCCCTTAACGAAGCCGAACCGCAGGCCGTTGAAGCCGACTTGGCGGGATTCGTTGAGTTGATAACAACACAAACTACACTCAGGCAGGCGCTTTCTAGCCCAGCGGTGCCGGTAGAACGCAAACAGGCGGTTCTATCTGCTATTAGTGACAGAGTGAAAGAGGTGTCGCCATGCGTTGTTCGATTATTGGAATTATTGATTGCGAGAGATCGATTATTGCTGCTTCCAGAAATCGTGACAGCGTATCAGGCGCGAGTCCGCGAGCATATGCACGTTCTTCGAGCAAAGGTGACAACTGCATTGCCGCTTCCCAGCGATCGATATCAGGCCCTCGCTAAGCGATTGGGTGGTGCGACTAACTGCAAGATTGAGCTCGAAACGCATGTTGATCCGAGCATTGTGGGAGGCGCAATCGTCAAGCTCGGTAGCACAATTTATGACGGCAGTATTGTGCGGCAATTAGAACGGATGAGACAACAGTTTGAAAATAGCACCTAGCAGTGGAAGCGCTAGGTTTTCCCTCTACGAATTACATCGAATTGAGGGACTAAAGGAATTACGAGGATAAGAAGGATGGATATTAAAGCTGAAGAAATCTCTAAGATTATCCGCGATCAAATTGGTAGTTATGCCGTCGACATCGATGTGTCTGAAGTTGGCACGGTCGTGGCTATTGGCGATGGTATCGCGCGACTTCACGGCGTTGAGCGGGCTATGGCCGGTGAGATGTTGGAATTTCCGCATGGTATCTTTGGTCTCGCCTTAAATCTAGAGGAATCAAGTGTTGGAGCGGTCTTGCTCGGTGAGTATGCAGGTATTCGCGAGGGCGACGTGGTCAAGCGCACCGGGAAAGTTATGTCGGTGCCAGTTGGCGAAGAAATGCTGGGGAGAGTCGTTAATGCGCTCGGCCAACCTATTGACGGTAAGGGGCCAATTGTCACCCAATACGAGTTACCTATCGAACGAATCGCACCGAGTGTCGTCGAAAGGCAACCCGTTCGCGAGCCTTTACAGACTGGCCTAAAGGCTATTGATGCCATGATTCCGATTGGTCGAGGTCAACGCGAGTTAATCATAGGTGATCGCCAGACCGGCAAGACTGCAGTTGCTGTGGATGCAATTATCAACCAGCGCGATACGGGCGTCGTGTGTATCTATAACGCTATTGGGCAAAAACAATCGACAATTGCTCAAGTGGTTAAAACGCTCGAGGCAGAAAACGCATTAGCGTACACGATAGTTGTAGCGGCCGCGGCTTCCGACCCTGCGTCGCTCCTATTTATTAGTCCGTACTCGGCCTGTTCAATGGGAGAACATTTTCGAGACAACGGCCGGCATGTGCTCTGCGTCTACGATGATCTTTCAAAGCACGCGCAGGCCTACCGTGAAATCTCATTGCTTCTTAGGCGGCCACCCGGGCGTGAAGCGTATCCCGGGGATGTTTTTTATTTACATTCAAGGTTGCTCGAACGTGCTGCGAAGCTGAGCGAAGAAAAGGGCGCTGGTTCACTGACAGCCTTGCCAATTATTGAGACGCAGGCAGGAGATCTCTCTGCGTATATTCCGACCAACGTAATTTCTATAACCGACGGTCAGATTTTTTTGGAATCGGATTTGTTTCATCAGGGTGTGCGCCCGGCTATTAATGTCGGCAATTCAGTTTCACGTGTTGGAGGATCGGCTCAGGTGAAAGCGATGCGTCAGGTTGCAGGAACATTGCGGCTTGATTTGGCCCAATACAGAGAATTGGCGGCCTTCTCCCAATTCGGCAGCGAGCTCGATAAGACGACCCAGGCCCAGCTCAACCGCGGACAACGCCTCGTGGAAATTCTCAAGCAGTCACAGTATGTTCCACTGGCTGTTGAGCGACAAATCGCATTGATTTTTGCAGGGACGAACGGGTTCCTCGATGACGTTCCCGTAGAGAGCATCCAGTCTTATGAGCGTGAACTGTATCAATTCCTTGAAACTCGTTATCAGGCTGTGCTCGCGGCCATCCGCGAGAAGAAATCTCTAGATGATCAACTCAAAGCCGACCTTGGTGCAGCCTTGAAGGAGTTTGTGGCACAGTTTGTGGCATCACGAGAGAACAGTGCGGCATAATCCAAAGACTGAAAGTTAGAACGATGCCATCCCTTTTAGACATGCGACGTCGTGTACGTGCGGTCAAGTCGACGCAACAAATCACGAAGGCAATGAAGATGATTGCGGCTTCTAAATTACGCCGCGCGCAAGATCGCATTCTGGGAGCTCGCCCCTTTGCGAACGGGATGCTCCGAGTGCTCAACAGGTTGGCGATGCGGGTTGACACATCGCTACATCCATTACTGCAGAGGCCAGAGTCACACTCTGATAGCCGGACCCTACTTTTTGTTATCACAGCTGATAAAGGACTGTGTGGCGGTTTCAATACGAACATCGTAAGGTCTGCTACTGGTTTTGTTAATGAGAACTCCACCAATGAAGTTGCCCTGGGGCTCATTGGTCGAAAAGGCCGAGACTTTTTTACACCGAAAGGCTTTGACGTTTGTTATGAGAACGTCAACCTGTTTTCTAGCTTAAGTTTTAGCCATGCTCAAGCGATCAGGGAAGTTGCGATTAAAAAATTTACGACGCAAGCGGTTAATTCAGTGTATTTGGTCTATAACGAGTTCAAGTCTATTTTGCAGCAAAGAGTTGTGGTCGAACGGCTTCTTCCGATTGCAGACTTAGAGAAGAAGGCGCTGGAGGCTGGGGTGCCGAGCGATGGAACCGGAAGCATTGACTACCTTTATGAACCGACACCAGAAGGAATTTTTGATGACTTGCTTCCACACCATGTCGAAGTGCAAACGTTTCGCGCTCTGCTGGAGTCAGCAGCAGCCGAACATGCGGCACGGATGACAGCCATGGATGCAGCCACTAAAAACTCGGGAGAGTTAATTGAACAACTGACGTTGCATATGAACAAGGTGCGCCAAGCGGCTATTACCAGAGAGATTATTGAAGTGGTCTCGGGCGCGGAAGCCTTATAGTTTCGAACACCGCTAGCTAAGAGCTTGCGGTAACTAACGTAGGACACGAGGAATAATGAGCATGTCAAACGGAGCAACCACAGAGCAAAACATTGGAAAAGTAATTCAAATTATTGGACCAGTTTTGGATGTTGAATTCCAAGGCGGCCACCTACCTGCTATTTACAATGCCTTGCGTATCGTGTCCGACGACACATCAGGGACGGGTGTTGAGATCGACGTCATTGCAGAAGTGGAGCAACATCTTGGAGAGAACCGTGTGCGAGCAGTCGCGATGAAGCCGACTGAAGGCATGCAGCGGGGGATGCGAGCTATCGACTTGGGCGAACAGATTACTGTACCAGTTGGCCCCCAAACACTCGGGCGCGTGTTGAATGTACTAGGTGAACCCGTTGATTTTCCTGACCGTAAAATTGACACAGCTGAGCGTTGGCCAATCCACCGTCCTGCACCATCGCTTGAAGACCAATCTACTGAATTACAGATGTTCGAGACCGGCATCAAGGTTATTGATTTACTCGAACCGTACCTTCGTGGCGGCAAGATTGGATTATTTGGTGGTGCGGGTGTCGGTAAGACAGTCATTATTATGGAATTAATCCATAATATCGCTTTGAAACACGGCGGAGTGTCGGTTTTTGGAGGAGTGGGAGAGCGTACCCGCGAAGGAAATGACCTGTGGCTTGAGATGCAAGAAAGCGGCGTTATTAACATAGAAGACCAAGAAAAATCTCGTGCGGCACTCGTGTACGGCCAGATGACCGAGCCACCTGGCGCACGGCTGCGCGTGGGTTTGACCGCCTTGACGGTCGCTGAGTACTTCCGCGATGCAGAGAACAAAGACGTGTTGTTATTTATTGACAATATTTTTCGATTCACACAGGCGGGTTCCGAAGTATCGGCACTGTTGGGCCGCATGCCATCCGCCGTGGGTTATCAGCCGACACTACTTACAGAAATGGGAGAGTTGCAGGAGCGGATTACCTCCACAAAACAAGGGTCGATCACATCAGTGCAAGCGATTTACGTCCCGGCTGATGACTATACTGATCCTGCACCTGCGACGACGTTCGCACACTTGGACGCAACAACAAATTTGTCACGGTCAATCGCTGAGTTGGGCATCTATCCGGCAGTCGATCCACTGGCTTCCACTTCACGCATTCTCGATCCACGGGTCATCGGTGACGAGCATTACGAGGTAGCCCGTCAGGTGAAACAAGTACTGCAGCGATATAAGGATCTCCAAGATATTATTGCGATTCTAGGCATTGACGAGCTTTCCGAGGAAGACAAACTCACCGTAAGCCGCGCTAGAAAACTGCAAAGATTCCTGTCGCAGCCATTCTTTGTGGCTGAGCAATTCACCGGAATTCCTGGGAAGTATGTCCCGATTGCTGATACGGTTCGTGATTTTAAGGAAATTGTTGAAGGAAAACACGACGATCTACCAGAGCAAGCATTTTATCTTGTTGGTACGGTTGCGGAAGCCATCGAGAAAGCAGAAAAAATAAAAGCGGCGTAGTTCTTGTTGGTTCATCGATTGAAGTCAGACAGACAATGGCACTACCTTCTCAGTTAGCACTCCATATCACTACTCCTGAGAGATCTCTCGTCGAATTAAACGTGGACGAAGTGCAGGTCCCTGGCTCAGATGGATACTTGGGAGTGTTACCTGGTCACACACCGCTTCTTATCAATCTCAACATTGGCCATATGTGGTACCGCATTGGCTCAAGGCAGTCCTACTTGGCTGTTTCGTTTGGTTATGCGGAGGTTTTACCAGACAAGGTAACCGTTCTAGCCACAGTAGCTGAACTGGCCGAAGAGATTGACCGTAAAAGAGCCACTGAAGCTCGAGAAAGAGCAGAAAGCCAGTTAACACGACGCTCTGCCAAAGTCGATTTTACGCGGGCACAGCTTGCCTTGCGCAGGTCTTTGGTCAGGTTACAAGTTTCCTTAAAAGCACAGACGAGCGCACCCTAACACCGTCATTCAAACCACGAACACCGAAGTCAGCTATCATAGTCCCAAACACAGTAACCAAGACGGCGTTGACTTGTTTGGCGCTGTTGCATGAAAGATCAAACTCTAGGTGTTGGAATGCGTGTTTCTTGTGCCGTAACCTCCGATAGAGGGTTGCTACGTTCTTCGAACGAAGACAGCGAGTGTGTGCGGCCAGACATTGGCCTCTTCTTAGTAGCAGATGGTATGGGTGGTCATGTCGCTGGCGAGGTAGCTTCGCGGCTCGTCGTGAAAACGATCGAAAACTTTATTCAAGAAACCAAGACTACTCGTATGGAGGATAATTGGCCATTTCCGTTTAACGCCCAAATTAGTGTAACTGCGAATCGGGCCCAGTTTGCGTTTCGGTTAGCGAATCGCGCGCTTGCCTCCAAAGTTGCAGGGGCGGAGCATTTGTACGGCATGGCCACAACTGCCTCGGCAATAGTAATTAATAATCGTCTGGCAGCGATTGCGCACGTCGGTGATAGCCGGATTTATCGTCTTCGGGGCGGTCAGTTTAAACAATTAACGACCGATCACTCATGGGTCCAAGAGCAGGTGCAAGCCGGTGAACTGACACTGAGCGCTGCGCGGCACCATCCTTGGCGGAATATTGTAACCCGCGCACTTTCTGGCGGTGAAGATCCAGATGTCGATCTTGATGAATATGAGTTAGAAATAGGAGACCGCTTCTTGATTTGCTCGGATGGTTTATTTGCGGTCGTTTCTGACGAACGAATTAAGGAATTACTAAGTCAATCGGTCACGCTTGAAACAGTATGCAACAATCTAGTTGAGGCGGCGAACGCAGGTGGCGGGCCTGATAATATAACTACACTTGTCCTTCAGATCGATGATCCATAATCTTCTTCAATTATTTCGCTATCGAGGGTTAATTCAAAGCTTGGTGTCCCGCGAGCTAAAGGCGCGCTACCGGGGCTCGGTGCTTGGGTTTTTTTGGTCGTTTATTAATCCCCTGCTCCTCCTACTAATCTACTCGTTTGTGTTCAATACTGTGCTTCCAGGAATTCGGCCTGCGTCGGTCGAGCCGTTCGCGTTATTCATGTTCTGTGGGATTCTTCCGTGGACTTGGTTTTCCTCGTCATTAATTGAGTCGTCCGGCGTCTTGATTGCTGGCGGGAATCTCATCAAGAAGGTGTTATTTCCGGCTGAGGTGTTACCGATCGTAACAGTCTTAGCGAACATGGTGCACTTCTTTTTGGGATTGCCGATACTTGTCGGATTTCTAATTTACTATTCCATTCCGCTTCAGCTCAATGAGCTTATTTGGTTTCCGTTCGTCGTTTTGGTACAGCTAATATTAACGCTGGGCCTGTGTTTGATCGTTTCTGCGCTTACAGTACACTTTCGAGACATCAAAGATATCCTCTCAAACCTTCTGACCTTTTGGTTTTTTGCAACGCCTATCATCTATCCGATGTCGATGGCCCCGTCTGGTGGCAAGCGATTTCTAGATATGAACCCGTTCACTCACCTTGCTGTTTCTTATCAAGAAATTTTATTTTATGACGGCCCGTTCGGACATCTAAAATGGCTGCTGACACTTGGCGCAGCATCCATTGTGTTGTTTATGGTTGGTTACTTCTTGTTCGATCGGCTGCGTGACTCTTTTGCGGAAGAAGTTTAAAGCAAGGCCTATTACCATGCACGCAATCGACATAGATCATGCTACCAAGATTTACCGCCGGTATGGTCGCCGACGACAATTCGCCACACTCAAGAGCGCTCTATTGTCTGGAAGCTTAATCACAGATCTTAAACCGGCTGAAACTTTCACTGCTTTACAAGATGTTTCCCTACGAGTGGCGACAGGAGAGACGGTTGGTGTAATCGGACCAAATGGTTCAGGAAAGAGCACATTACTCAAACTGGTGGCAGGCATCACAAAGCCTACTAGCGGGACGGTGAATGTAAATGGGCGTATTTCTGCCTTAATCGAACTGGGCGCTGGATTCCATCCTGAGATTTCAGGCCGAGAAAACGTCATTATTAACGGCATTATGCTTGGCCTGTCCAAGCGAGAAGTTTTACAAAAGTTTGAAGAGATTGTTGAGTTCGCCGGGTTAGAAGAATTCATTGAAGCGCCGGTAAAAACTTATTCATCAGGCATGTACGCGCGTCTCGGTTTTGCAGTCGCGATTCACGTCAATCCGGACGTGCTCTTGGTGGACGAAATCTTAGCGGTAGGCGACCAAGGATTTACACACAAGTGTTTAGATAAATTCGCCGAGTTTCGCCGGCGTGGCAAGACGATTCTTCTGGTTACACACTCGCTTTCCCTTGTCGAACGTTTTTGTGATGATGCAGTTTGGTTAGATTCCGGTCTCATTAAGGCGGTTGGAGATCCGAAACGTGTTGTCGATGCCTATCTGTCGCACGTAGAAAAACAGGAGGAACAGCAACTCGAAGCTGACGATATAAAAACTCGGAAGATGACCGAAACGAGTTCCGAGCCTCTGACGACTGGTGAAGCTTCAATGGACGACATGTTTCAAGTCGCAGAGGGTAGATGGGGCTCTCGCGAAGTTGAAATATTGGACGTTACACTGGTCGGTGATGATGGTAAGTCTGCACACGTCTTTCACTCGGGCGATCGCATGTCTGTGCGCGTGCACATAAATGCTGAAAAACCGGTGTCAGACTTTGTCTTTGGAGTCGGACTCTTTAATGCCGATGGTGTTTGTTGTTATGGGACAAACACCGATCTCGAACAACTGGTATCTAAGGAAATAGATGGCGAGGGCACGGTCGACTTTATGATAGACAGCCTTGACCTCGTTGCAGGGACGTATAAGTTAGACGTCGCAGTTCATAAACGTGACGGTTATCCGTACGATTACCACCGGTTACTATACACATTTCGTATGAAGTCACGAACGAATGACGTAGGTATTTACCGGCCACGCCATAAATGGAAGTTTCCCTCAAACGTTCGTTTCATTGGGCCGTTAAAATAATGGACTACTCAATTGAACTTTTGTCGGTGAATCGCTGATGCTTCTTTCGGAGGTCTCTGCTGCTGCTGCAATGGCGGTCAACGCTCACAAGGCGGGACAGTGTGTGGTTTTTACCAACGGTGTTTTTGATTTACTCCACCTAGGGCATGTGCGATTTCTTCAGGCGGCCGCTCGTGAGGGTGACCTCCTTATAGTGGGCATCAATTCGGACACGTCCGCTAACAGCATTAAAGGTGTTACTCGTCCGGTTGTTACCGAGAGTGAACGCGCTGAAGTGCTACTAGCTTTAGATTGCGTGGATGCCGTTATCATTTTCAATGAAATCAAGCCTAATTTAATTATTCGAGAAATCGTACCGGATGTGCTCGTTAAAGGTGCCGATTGGTCGGCCGATCAGATTGTTGGACGCGATACGGTAGAGAGTGCTGGTGGTCGGGTTGTCCGTATCTCTGTGGAGACTGGCTACTCAACCACAGCACTCATAGAACGGATAAAGCGTGTAGCTAGGTAACTTTTCGTGTAGCCTCCTCTCGCTCAGTTGGAAATGTTAAGATCGTGGATTCAAATGGATCCACTAGACGTTGATGTGACCATGCCGACGTCGATTTCCTTCGGCTTGCAGACATTACTCGAGACAGCAGTGAAACGAGCTGGCTTCGAGATTGAGGCCAAGACGGTAACCGGTCTCAGCACTTCTGCGCAGGCGCTCTTTGTAGCGAGGGCTGGTCGTCACAAGAATTCAGTTTCGATTCTGGTGGTGTCCTCAGACGCCAGTGTGGCTTCGGTGACCGCTGATATCAGATTCTTTTTGGCTGCACTCGAAGGCCTATCTGAATCTTCCGCTTACCAGGTCGTCCTCCCCTTTCCTTCTCATGAAGTAGATCCATATCGCGGTTTGCCTCCACATTTTGAAATTGCCTCAGCACGCGCTCGAGTCTTGCATAGCTTGGTTACCGATCGAGTCCGAATTATTGTTGCGTCCGCTTCTGCTTTGGTAATGCGCGTGAGCTCACCAGAACAAATCACCGCTGGTTCCGCTGACTTGACGCTGGGACATGAGATTACGCCAACCGCACTTGGTGATGTACTGCAAGCGGCGGGATTTGTTAGAGAGGACCCAGTTGACAAGCACGGTGAATGTTGTATCCGAGGCGGTGTGGTTGATTTTTTCCCAGCGAATGAATCGAAACCCGTCCGTGTTGAGTTTATCGGAGATGTGGTGGAGTCGATTCGACGCTTTGATCCAGCAACGCAACGGTCGACTGAGCCAGAGGACCATGTCGAGGTTGTACCGCTACAGGATAGACTCGTGGATTGGGTCAACGACCATTCATCAAACGAAAGTGCATCATTCTTGGATTACTTAAACCTTAGAGGTTCCTCAGTTTTCTTGTCCGAGCCAGACGAAATAATGGCGCAATTGGACGAAACGTTTGAGCAAACCACGATTAGCTACAAAACCTCACTTTCGGAGAACTTGAGCAGTCCTAGTCCTGAAACTTTGGTTACTCCAAGAGAAAGACTCGACGATTTTTTTGAAGACGGAGTTGGTTTTAGTGAATTAGAGTTGGCATTTTCGACACCAAAAACCCGAGAGGCGAGTGAAAAAAACAACCTAAGGATGCGTCGGGCTAATGGTAATTCTGTCCACGAGGCTTGCCAATCAGTTGTTAAATTTCGAGGACGTTTGACTGAATGGATAGCCGACATTCGTCAGGCGCAGGAACGGAAAGATGGCGTTTTATTTGTGGCAAGTACTGCTGGGACTGCCCAGAGAGTAATTGAATTACTCAACGACTATGAGGTAGGGGCTAACGCGGTCGATTCTACCAATGACGATCAGTCAATCACCGCCGTAGGGGTAGTCATTGGTCAACTAACCCAAGGGTTTCACCTGCCTCTTGGAAGACTACAAATTTACACAGAGGCTGATGTGTTTGATGAACAACAGCCGAGGACCGATCGACGACGTTCTCTATCTCGAACATTTGTCAACGCTTTTCGAGATCTGAAAGCAGACGATTTCGTCGTTCATGTCAATCATGGTGTAGGGATGTTTGTGGGTTTGCGTCAGCTGTCGGTTGGTTTTGAACTACAGGAGTTCATGGAACTGCAGTATGCGGACAACGCGAAACTTTTCGTTCCAGTTGAGCATCTCGATCTAGTGCAAAAGTACGTGGGCGGTACCACGCCGTCACTCGATCGACTAGGGGGGGCGACTTGGGAGCGCGCGAAAAATAAGGTCAAGGCCGCAATGCGTGACATGGCCGAAGAGTTGTTGAAATTGTACGCAGCACGTAAGGCTATTACTGGATATAGCTTCAGTTCCGATTCTAATTGGCAACAGGAATTTGAAGACGGTTTCCAGCACGAGTTAACCCCTGATCAGCAAACGGCGATGAAGCAGATCAAGGGCGACATGGAGCAAGTCATGCCGATGGACCGCCTATTGTGTGGCGACGTCGGTTATGGCAAGACCGAGCTGGCTGCCCGAGCTGCCTTTAAGGCAGTTGTCGACGGCAAACAGGTAGCGCTCCTAGCGCCGACAACTGTACTCGCATTTCAACACGCCCAGACTTTCAAGGAACGATTTGCGGCATTTCCAGTGCGAGTAGGCTTATTAAGCAGGTTTAAAAGTAAAGATGAACAAGAAAAGACTTTGTCTGATATTAGACAAGGCACGCTTGAAATTGTAGTTGGAACACATCGACTCTTGTCGAAAGATGTCGACTTTCGAAATCTGGGACTGTTAGTCGTGGATGAAGAGCAGCGCTTTGGAGTCGTTCACAAAGAGCGTATCAAACAGATCCGACAAGATGTTGACGTGTTGACAATGACGGCCACACCGATTCCACGAACACTCAACATGTCGCTCGCTGGCATACGCGACATGTCGACAATTGAAACTCCACCAAAAGATCGCCTAGCAATTCAAACACATGTCGTTCAGTTCGATGGGCGAACGATCGAACGTGCTATTAAAACTGAGTTGGCGCGTGGTGGCCAAGTCTATGTGGTGCACAATCGAGTCGAATCAATTTATGCCATTGTGGATCTAGTGAAGCGCTTGGTCCCGGAGGCGCGAGTCGCCGTGGCACATGGACAGATGAACGAGGAAATGCTTGAGCACTGCATGATGGGTTTTGTGACCCACCGGTTTGACGTGTTAATAGCTACTACGATAATCGAAAATGGTCTCGATATTCCGAATGCGAACACAATCATTGTTAACCAGGCACACCAATTCGGCTTGGCGCAACTCTATCAGTTGCGGGGGCGTGTCGGACGATCCGATCGTAGGGCTTATGCCTACCTGCTAGTGCCGGCTAGAAATACCTTGACGAGCGTGGCCCGAAAACGTCTCGCTGCAATAAGAGAATTCAGTGAGTTGGGTAGCGGCTTTAGAATCGCCGCACTTGATCTAGAAATTCGTGGTGCCGGGAATCTACTTGGTGGTGAACAGAGCGGACACATTAATGCTATTGGATTTGAGATGTATGTAAAACTACTTGAGTCCACAGTGCGCGAACTGAAAGGAGTTCCGGTTGAAAATGAGATTCGCGTTGCCGTCAACATCGGGATAGATGTGCGCATCGATGAGGATTACATTTCAGACACGAATCAGAGACTGAGCGTGTACCGGCGAATAGCTAGTGTTTGCAGTGATACGGAGCTCACGCAGCTAGTTAATGAGCTTCGGGATCGTTACGGCCCACCAACTTCGTCCCTGCTCAACTTATTCGAGCATGCAAAGATTCGAATGATGGCCGAAGAGATTGGCATTACATCGATCGAGCGAGAAAAACGAACCCTTACAATCAAGTTTCAAAGTCAGGCTTCACTAGAACCAGGTAGATTTGCTGAGTGGGTCCAGTGCCGACCAAATGTTACCCTTGTTCCTCCAGGAATCCTCAAGGTTGATTTACAGGATCAGAGTAAGACCCAGCGTGTTGAAGGCATGCCTTTGGATTCAATGATTGATTCAGGCAACGGTTCTTGGTGGACTGCGCAAGCGATGACAGGATCGTTGCAATCCAGATTCACTCACGAAGACAATCGTAAGCCAATAGAGGTTGATCCACTTGTTTCAGGGGGCTTATTTAATAAGATCGTCAGCCTCTTGACTGAGTTGAGAGACAGCGCTCGAATCAGCTATGATTAAATAAGTTAAGCGATTGATTCTGTGGAGCCTCTCTTGATGCAGCAGCGTAATAAAATTCCCAGAAATAAGTGTAATTCAGTTGGCGAGGCCTATCTCGGTCTAGGGAAAGGTGCGACTAAGCTGTTGAGTTTGTTATTGGCGGCGTTTGTCGTGGCTCCTCTGACCGCAGACGTAATTGAGGCAGTGCTGGTTAAAGTTAACGGCGAGATTATTGCAAAAACCGAGTTTGAAGAACGACAGATCCAACTACTGCGGCAGCTACGTATGAGCGGTGAGCTTGGCGACACCTCCGACGACGCGTTGGCTGATGCGCTATATGAAGCCACACCGGAGTTGATCGTGACTGCGATCGATGAGTTACTACTGGTGCAAAAAGCGAAGGAAATGAATTTGACAATGGAAGAAAATCAGTTTGCGGACATTGTCAACAACATTAAGGAGCAAAACAATTTTGAAACAGACGAGCAGTTTGAGGCAGCACTATCTGCAGAAGACATGACGATGGATGACCTCCGTCGATCGATGGAGCGCCAAGTAATGATCTCCAGAGTCAGACAGGTTGCTATCATGAGTAAAGTTCGTCTGACGGAGTTCGAAACTCGAGAGTACTACGATAACCACTTGGATGATTATGGTGTTCCGGGCCGTGTAACCCTCCGTGAAATTCTGATTGAATCGTTAGAAGGCGATACAAGTCTAGAAACGGATCGCATGCTAATAGAAAAAGCCGAAGCGGCACGGAAGCGTATCCTAGCAGGTGAGTCATTTGCTTCTGTTGCTGCTGAGATCTCAGATTCGCAATCTCGATCTAATGGAGGACTCATTGGGCCAATCAATGAGGATGATTTAGCGCCTGCTATTCAAGATCTGCTTATTGATATGGAACTTGGTGACATGAGCCAACCATTTAAAACAACGCTTGGTTACCAGATTCTTCAGTTGGACACGTTAACCGATGCTGGCTTTGTGCCGTTTGAGGAAGTAAAAGACGAGATCCAAAATCGTATATTCAACGAGCGTCGTGATGCCGAGTACGAATCGTATATGGGTACATTGCGAGAAGAAGCGATTATTGAGTGGAAAAACGAAGCATTGCGCGAAGCTTACAATGAACACATCACTCAAAATTTGGCTGGCAAGTCTGACATGTAGCTGACACCCTAGTTCGCCGCACTTCACAGTAACTAGCATCATGGTTGAACTGGTGGCCACCGAAACTGTAGACAGCAAAATTGAGACCAAAGTGACACACGGGCCGCAGTGGTACGCTGTTTGGACGCGGTCACGTCATGAGCAACGAGTGCGTGTGGAGTTGGAACAAAAGAAGTTTGAGGCCTTCCTTCCGACAATAACTCGGTGGAGTCGCTGGAAGGATCGAAAAAAGAGAATTGACTGGCCGTTATTCCCCGGTTACTGTTTTGCCCGGTTTGATACTGCAGCCAGATTGTCGATCCTTAAATGTTTCGGGGTTGTCAGTATTCTTTCTTTTGATGGAGTGTTGGCTCCAATTTCGGAACATGAAATCGAAGGAATTCGTCAATTAGTCGACAGCGACTTGCAATATGATCCTTGCCCATTAATTCATGAAGGTATGATGGTTGAGGTTATGCACGGACCTCTGAGCGGTGTGATAGGTCGACTGACTCGTAAGGGCTCTCACGCACGACTAGTGCTCTCGGTAGATCTAATTGGCCAGGCGGTCAGTGTGGAAATCGATGCCGCAGATGTGCGTCCATATTAACCTAAGATAATTACGCGAAAAGAGTTTCATGAAAATCGGTCACATTAAGCTCGATGCGCCTTTCGCGTTGGCCCCCATGGCTGGATTGACTGATTCCGCGTTTCGGCGTTTGGTTAAACGTAGTGGCGGCTGCGGTTTAGTTGTAACCGAAATGGTAAGTTCGGAAGGACTTGTTCGTGGAATCGATCGCACGCTTGAATACGCTGAATACAGGGAAGAAGAGCGACCGGTTTCTATTCAGACGTTTGGTGGTGACCCAGAAAAAATGGCAGAGGCCGCACAAATCTTGGAAAGCCTTGGTGCCGACATCGTCGATGTAAATATGGGTTGTCCAGTGCAGAAAATTGCAAAGCATAATGCTGGCTGCAGTCTCATGCGACAACCTCAGCACGCAGCGCGGGTTGTTCGGGCAATGACCGACGCTGTGCAAGTGCCGGTGACTGTCAAAATGCGTTCTGGATGGAGCGATGAAGAAATTAATGCCGTCAAGGTTGCTCAAATGGTCGAAGATGCGGGCGCAGCGGCAGTGGCGGTTCATGGTCGGACTGCCAAACAAGCATATAAAGGGACGTCAAACTGGGATCTCATTGGGCAGGTAGCGAGTGCGGTGAGGATTCCGGTTTGGGGTAGTGGTGATTGCGTAGAGCCCCATCAGTTGGTTGATCGTATGACACGGAGTGGGGCAGCAGGCGTGCTCGTCGGGCGGGGTGCTTTGCGGAATCCATGGGTTTTTGCACAGGCATTAGATTTAGCAAATGGTAAACCAGCGCGGCACATTCCTCTTCACGTTCGCGGTCAGTTTCTTTTGGATTACTTGGATCTGTTAATGACTAATCCCAGCGATGATGATCGAGGTGTGCACCGTCTTGTTCAGCCCGTGCCACGCAACCCAAGTAGTCGTGAACGATGGGTGGTGAACAAGCTGAGAGCATTAGCTTCTTGGTATACAAAAGGGCTCAATCGCGGCACGGTATTACGCCAAGCAATCAATTCTGCTACCTCGCCCGAAGAAATCCGTGACTTTATTTCTCAGTTTTTTCTAAATGCCGAGTGCTCGGCTAGTTTCTTCTCAAGTTCTGTTGGTGTGTCTGATGAGCTCTAGTGGTCACGTTTGGTTGCTGCCTGACGCGACTTTTTCGTTCGATTTGTGACTCGCCGCGCACGAGGATCTTTATGGCTACCCTCTGGTTGCCACCGAGACTCTCTGTTCTTGCGAACTTCATTCCTACGCAATGATGACTGTTCTTCTTCCGGCGATGACCAGAGGCGCCCCCTGGAAAACCACATAAGGACAGCGCTTGGATGCTTCGCTAGTAGGGGTCTATACGTTGGCATCAAGTCCTCTCGCTTATAGGCGCGAAACGCCGTCGGCCTCGCATTGAGAATAATCGTCCAGTAGTTGTAACGTGGTGGCACAGTTTACCTAAACCCCTAAGCGTCTCATTTTTTCCACCAAGGTCGTTCGTTTCAATCCGAGTAGATCAGCTGCCCGCCGCTTGTTCCCTTTAGCTTTATCTAGAGAAAGCTTAATGAATTGCCGTTCGACATCCTTGACATACGTTTCCAAGCTGAGTCCCTGGTCGGGTAAAGTGCCAGGCCAGTGCGCTGTCACAGAATTAGAGACCGCTTGAATGTGTGATGGGAGATGTGCCAGCTCAATTTGTGAACGACCCTGACTAAACGTGAGGGCACGTTCCATGACATTTTCAAGTTCACGGATGTTGCCAGGCCAAAGGTATGTCATTAGTTGACGCAGCACATCCTGGGACAGCACCATACTTTGACGCGGCGGTGTGAGATCGCGTCCGAGGCGCTGCAATAAGTGCTGCGCCAACAATGGAATATCTTCTTTGCGCTCGCGTAGCGGAGGGAGATGAACTGGTATCACATTAAGACGGTAATATAGATCTTCTCGAAACTTGCCTTCAGCAATCAAGGTGACAAGATCGGAATTGGTAGCTGCGAGAATCCTGACGTCAATACTAATTGTCTTAGTGCCACCGAGGCGTTCAAATTCTCGCTCTTGTATTACCCTTAGGAGTTTGGCTTGAAGCGCTGGACTCATAGTACCGACTTCGTCAAGGAACAAGGTGCCCTTGTGGGCCTGCTCAAGACGACCTGGTCGAAAATCCACGGCTCCCGTAAAGGCACCTCTTACGTGACCGAACAATTCCGATTCGAGTAATGTTTCGGGTATAGCGCTGCAACTCAAGGCGACAAAACGGTGCGTACGTCGAGAACTGCCGTGATGAATAGCGCGCGCCACTAGTTCTTTGCCGGTGCCAGTCTCACCTGTAATAAGAACGGTCGTGTTTGTGGGAGCCACGGTTGCCAGTAATTCAAACAGGTCACGCATTGGACGACTGGCGCCTATTAAATTATTAAAACGATAACGCTCTTGTAGTTGCGCTTTCAGATAAGCGTTTTCCGATCTCAGCTGCTTCCGCTCAAGCGCTGTCGATAGGGAGTGAAGTAGTGCGTCGAAGCGAAATGGTTTACTAACATAATCCGCCGCACCAAGTTTGAGAGCATCGACCGCGGTTTCCACAGTACCAAAGGCCGTTATTACGATAGCAGTAATTTCTGGATAACGTTTGATGGCTTCGGTGATGACTTCCATTCCGGTAATCCCGGGTAGTCGTAGATCAGTCAGGACGATATCGAAAGCGAAACTCGACAAATGTTTCAAAGCCTGTTCTCCGCTCTCGGCCTGAACCACTGTGAAACCGTGATCGACTAAGCGTTCTGCAGTCGGCACCCGGAGAGCCGCTTCGTCCTCCACGATGAGCAAGTGTTTTTCAATCGCACTCATTTACAGATCCGCCAATATTTTGACGCTCCTAGAATGAATGGTCAAGGCTGAACATTGGAGACCTGCATTTCCGTCTAAAGGCTTGGCGGGTATTTACCGATAGCCTATACACAACATCAAAAGTGATGAAACGGATAACTTTAGAAAATTAGACAAAATGCTCTATACCGAGCAGCCAGGTGATACTGAAGAAGCAGAACCATGATAGTAGATAGACAAACCACTTCAATTATAAAGGCGTGCCAACTCGTTGGTGTTAGTCGTCGCACCATCTACAATTGGATTGCCAGCGGGAAAGTTGAGTATGTCCGTACAGCAGGTGGCTCGATTCGCATCTTTGTCGATACTCTGTGGCGAGAGCCCTCTCAGTCCGGCAGTAGCGCTGAAGTTTGGTCAAAAAGCGCTAACAAAGAGGCTTGAGAGGTTTCCTTATCACGTCGGGTCGAGAAAGGAAGTATGTGAGTGAGTTATCTGATCTTGAGCGCCTGTTCCATCGTTTGAACAACCAGCTTGGTATTATTCTAGCGAACGCTGAGTTGCTTGAAGCAAAATCGAGCGACGAAACAAGCCGGTCACGTGCCGCACAAGTCGTGACAAGTGTGCTTGAGGCGATGGGCACAGTAAGGGAAATACGTTCTAGGAGGAGTTCTTCCGACCCGTCTTCTTAATTTAAATCCTTTTCAAGTCATATTTATGACTTATAAAGAAGAATAGTGTCATTTATATGACGTTTATTTTTAAAAGTTTATAATATTTTCCATTACTTCCTAGTATGACAATCAAATAAGACGTTTAGAATCTTTAATTTATTAAATAATTAGGTGTTCCAAACATCTTCGTTTTATCTTCTCCTTAAAGTTGGTACGGCAGTTGCTTTCTTTATGTATAGGGGCAGGTGTCTGTACGTGTTTGATAGCCAGGTTTGAGTTGGCATTGTAGCCAATGGAGGGTTTCATGCAGCAGGAGAGGACGAGTGTTGCACCGAATGATCTGATTGAAAATGGATTGCCGTTTGTCCAGGGGCTCGCGAGACGAATGGCGGCTTCAATGCCGAACAGCGTCGACATTGGAGATCTGGTGCAGGATGGCATGAT
>Ga0310124_10000066_pt1 | contig 64381 bp, 54 predicted proteins | sample CB11b_AW_Bot5_MG_FD_203507 | JGI IMG/M metagenome (GOLD analysis project Ga0310124, IMG submission 203507) | Marine microbial communities from Western Arctic Ocean, Canada - CB11b_AW_Bot5 | ecosystem: Environmental > Aquatic > Marine > Oceanic | place: Canada: Western Arctic Ocean | collected... | reverse complement strand
TCCCTTCTAAATCAATTAGAATCTTATTTGATGAGCCTGAAGTAAGATTTGCTAGTTTCTCAAGTCCTTCAGCTGTGAGATAACCTGTAACATAAGTGCCGGCCTCAGCAGGAAAAAGTGATCCTTCAGGTGCAAACCAGAAATGGTTTGAGTGATAACCCAAACCAACTACGGTAAAACTCATACGACCCTCACCAACACCTAGTGATACTGAACTTCCAACGGAAATCTCCAAATCCTCTGCTACATGAGCATCTATTACAATTTCTGTTGGAGTTTGTGCTGCTCTCCCCTCACAGCATTCATGATTGGGTATCCAAACCTTATCAACTTCACCTTCATCGATACCGTGCCAGACAGCAGTGACCAGAATCTCCTCACCTGACTCTATTTCGTCTCTGAAAGACCATGAATGGAAAAGAGTCCCATCAACAACCAATCTAGGTTCACATTTGTCTATTGAAGGGGAATCAACAGGGAAATCCTCTTCAAATTTATCACAAAGATTCTGAGATTCCTCTTCAGACCAAGTACCACCTGGAAGATTTACCCAGATATCTGGAAGATTTACTCCCTCTTCGTCATCTTCATAAATATTATTATAGAGTACAGCCACGTTGGTAGCATAACCTCCCATTGAAATCCCTCCTAAAACACCTATAACCACCATAAAAATCACTGCAACTAAGCGTATTTTGGTTCTCCAAAGGCTACGTGCTAATCTTTTAGTTAGAAGAAAAGACATTACTCTTAGGATACCTGCTCATCCGACTTTATCTTGCCACTATCTAAACGTACTACACGTGTGGCATACTTTGCCAACGATTCATCATGAGTGACCATTACTGTAGTTATGCCTTCTGATTTACAGGCTTGAATAAGAACGTCCATAACTTTAGCAGATGTTTCCGAATCAAGATTTCCTGTCAATTCATCACCCAAAAGAAGTTTAGGCTTTTTGGCTATGCTTCGTGCGATAGCAACTCTTTGTTGCTGCCCTCCACTTATCTCAGAAGGAAAACGATTCATTTCTCCTTCTAGACCAACTAATTTCAGAATCTCTTCAGCTCGATTAATATCACGCCCACCTGAAAGCTCTTGTATCAGCATAACGTTTTCCATGACCGTTAAATCTTGTAGCAAATTGTAAAATTGAAAAACGTATCCAACATTCTTTCTACGGAAGGTCGTCATTTTCTCATTGCTACGTGCAGTTGGTAGAGAATGGGTAAAATATTCTGGAATCCAAAATAAAATTTTAACCCCAAAATTAAAAACATCTACTCCCATTCCCAAAAAGAAACTATCTGGCCTAGTGATTCGCCTTTTAGGTGGTAAACTTGACAATATAGGTACTGGTTCACCATCAAAAATGTAACTTCCTTCGGTAGGGCTATCTAACGCTGAAAGGCAATTGAGCAGTGTTGTTTTACCCGATCCGGAAGGTCCCAACAAAATTATTCTTTCGCCTTCTTGGATACTTAGAGTTATTCCATCCAAGGCCCTAATCGTCTCTGATGCCATCACATAGTGTCTATGCACATCATTCAGCTGAATCATAATGATTCAGCTATTTTCTATGGTTATTTAGCAGTTAGGTGCTAACCTTCAGAACCTGTTGAGCCGTCTTCAGAGTCTGAACTGCTGTCGGAATCTTCTCTATCTTCGTCACCATCTTCATCAGGTTCTACTTCAATAGCATCGACAACATCATCGTAGTAATATTCTGCGTAATTATTCCGCTTATTGTCTGAAGGAAGTTCGACAAAACCCGTTCTTTCCATCGTATCTACATTATGGGCGGTGACTCCTTTCTCACTGATGGCATAAATGTAGTCTCCTCCACCCATGAATATGCTACGTCTGACATCAGGACTATCCCATGAATAACTGGAATTGTAGAAGGAGGAATGATCTATTTCATCGTAAATTGCGAGATCCTCACCAGGTTTTGCATTTATCAGCATTAATTTGGATATGTATTCATAACCACTTGCATAATACAATCGACCGTCAATCTCCTTGATATCCGAATAGTATCTTTGAGTTGACATTGGAATTGCGAGTATACCATCAGCTTCCCAATACTGAAAGGCCTTGTGTTCGTAGGTCGCCTCGCTGTAAGAATATGACCAGTCATATTCATTTTCCGGTGCAGGGGTCAACCTGAGTGAACTTTCCAGTACCGGGTTCGAAAAGTCACTGACATCAAATATCGATATCTGGGTAACTCCCCATTCCAGACCATCCTCATCACCAGCAATTCCTATTGTAAGGAGATGATCATCGCCCATTGGATGAATATAGGTAGAAACGCCTGGAACCTCAAGTTCACCAATGACTCTGGGATTAGTAGGCTCGCTAAGGTCTATTGTCCATAAAGGATCGATATTCCTGAAAGTCACAAGATAGGCCTTGTCGCCAATGAAACGGGCGGACCATATTTGCTCATCCTCTGCGATTCCACCCACGTGACCTATGACGTCATACTGGGTTCCTTCCGCATTGAGTCCCAGAACAAAGACGTGACTGACCATTGGCTCAGGATCTTCCATCCACCACCTGCCCCATTGGCCTGTAGTAGAGCAGATACGAATGTCCCCATTATACTCTGACAATGAAAATTGATCCTGAATAGTACCGTTTATCCTTCCGCTGGCAATGTAATCTGTCTGGCCAGGGCTAGAAATATCAAAGACATGAATGTTTGTCATTTCTTCAAGCTGATTGTCATCATCACCCCAAAACCACCATGAATCCCAAGCTGATTCAGCCATTACCATCACATTTCCAGAGGCATAGACGGTAGCCCAATTGCTCAGGATATGGTCGGCATTGAAACTGAAAGTGTCCTCCAACAGATCAAGGGTCAATATCGATGTTACGCCCTGTCCTGCACCATCTACCGCAGCCGCAAAATTCTGGCAATTGCCTTCTCCCGATTCTGAATACTTATGTGTTGTAATGTTAGAGCCTGACTTTTCGTAAATGCGAGGAATAAGATTGTCCAATGAAATACTGTTAATTATTTTATCGTTATACTCTATTGTCTCATTCATCGTCTCCATCCACATTTTCTCTCTTTCTGAACTTTCCCAATCGAGATCCCAATACCTGTAATCAAATTCCAGCCAGGTTTTCAGGCCATATATTTCCATCCAACCATAAGAGACCATACGGACTGTACCATCTGATTCCCTAGCTGTTTGATAGTCACCTTCGATGTAAAGTTCTCTGGACACTTGAGGAGAACTTCTATTGGTCAAATCCAATACTGTAATTTTAGTGAATGATGTTGTTCGATAATAATACTCATAATAATATTCCTCGTCTTCCCAATTTTCTTCGCGTTCTTCTTCTTCAGATTCTTTCTCATCGGATTCAACACCATCATTCTCTGCACGAGAACCGGATTTACTTTCACTGGATGTTGTACTCTCCTTAACAGGCTCGGGCGCGCCTTCAGATACAACAGTAACAGTCTCTGCCTTTTCTCTCTTGAACTCTGTTCTCAGATTATCGGCCAGTGGATGTTCCTCCTCGTAGTAACTGTATATGTAAACATTAGAATAAACTACTGCTTTATCATCCACTAAAAGCATTTCATGAGGACGGCCTTCGATTGAAATATTGGACAAATACGAAACATTACCAACTTCCGGGATCTCAAGAATATGTAATTTACCAGAGGGATAGACTCCCCAATCACTGTATCCTTGATTTACAAGGTAAATATAGGATCCATCTGTTTTAACAAAATCAGCTTCATCCACTCCTTGTTCTTGATTATTAGTTCCTGAGTAATCAACACCTTCCACGGGTCCCGAGGAACTTTTCTCTGAGGAACCCGTAGATGGAGCAGAATTGTCCATGTCTCCTTCAGCCATTGCCATCTCTGGCTCCCCAACCATAACCATGTCATCTACCATTCCCCAACCGCCATAGTAGTACGAACCTGTTCCCAGATTAACACGCATCTCCTCTTTCAGATGTTCTTTCAAATCAATCTCAAGATAACCACAGGAATCATAAGTTGATAAAGTCGGTGAACTACGAGATCTGTCCGAAAGAATGTCTTCTAGGTACTCAGATTGTGATTCAGTAAGGCCAGTATCCTGAGGTGTATCGCCATCAGGAATGTAAGAAGCTAGAGAAATACCAAGAATAATAACTGCAAAAACTGCAAAAACGCCAGAAGGGATACCACCAAAAGGTTCCGGTTGAGGCGAGGATAGGTCCAACATCGTTCTTGGGGTGTTTAACGATTTACCAAAAACGTCGATTTTTTTAGCCATTGATTGGATTTCCTCTGCTCACTTTTTTACTATTCAGAGGCTCTGGTAATTCCATCATTTTATCCAAACAACGTTTACAATTAACGTATCTGTTTTCCATTCTTTTCATCTGTGATAGCTCACCAGTTGTTAGACCCCAACCGCAAAGGGTTTTTTCGTGCTCTCCTAACATATGCCTTCTGCGCATAACTAAAATTTGGCTCCGTAGTATATAAAACAGTGCCAAAAAAAACTTTTTGGAAATTATCACTTCTCTTTCAATTCAATAGTGAAAAGCTTCAAAAGAGTAATTATCGATTCCTCAAGAACTGCATTGTCCTGAACCTCGGCCTGACTGAAGTCAAGTTTGTACGCAATATTATCAACTAAAGCCTGAGTTATCACTTTCTCTTTCAAAAATTTGTATATGCTTTGATCCAAGAACGCTTTCTGAGCCATATATTTTGAGTCTACTATAATCAATTGGCCATTAGCCACCAACTTGTCAATATGGTAATCAACCAATTGTGAAGATATGTCTGCGACATCTGCAATCTTTCTTTTGGATGCGGGCTCACCAATCTTGATTGCTGCAAAAAGAATTTTGAAAAGTGTGTTGGCATCTTCCAGATTGTGCTTCAACTTCACATTAATGTCAGTCATTGGGTTACGAACTGTATGCCCACTTTAAAACATAAGTGCACGATGCAGGGTATATTTTTCTGGATTCCATGTCCACTACCATTGATTAGGATCTATAACTCCTCGATGAAGGCTATAATCTGGTTCAAGATTTTGAATCGCTACTTCGGAGCTACTTTCGGACCTCGAACTATAGCCCTCTCTCTGTGGAAGAGGTACCAACAGTTTTGCTTCTGCGCTCCAAGAGGACATTATCTTTCCACTGGCCCTTGAATTTTCCGAAGGTTATCAGTCCTATCTTTTCCCGTAGGCCCACTTCGCGAAAACCACATCTCAAATGAAGATTTAGGCTTGAATGGTTCTCCAAAAACATTTGGGCTTGGAGGGTCCAAATATCCAGTTTTTCGGAGCGAGCAATCAGGGCCTTCAACAGTTGCGTGCCAATACCCTTTCTTTGATCATTCTTCGAGACATAGATACTGACCTCTGAGATACCACCGTAAACACAACGGCTGGAGATGGTACTCATGGTGGCCCAGCCAATTATGTGGCCATCATCCTCCTGGACGAGGCATCCTTCCGGTATTCTTCCCGACACCCAGTCCTCCCAAGATTCGGGAGGTTCCGGTTCGAAGGTGGCACAACCAGTCTGAATTCCTTCACTGTAGATTCGGGAAACAGTAGGCCAGTCACTCTTTTTCATATCCCTTATCGCCAATGAACGTCGTGGCTGCATCATGGTCACAGAGTCACCATGCTTTTAGGGTTTTCTAAGTCATTCCCTTTAAAACAAAGCCAAAAAAAGTTTGGAGTTAATCGAAACTCAGAAGAACCTTACCAATATTCTTCCGATCCTGAATGTAATGATGGGCCTCTGCCGCTTTCTCTGAAGGGAAAACCTTGTCCACATGGGGATTTATCTTGCCCTCATCAATCCACTTCATCAGATCTTTTCTGGCCTTGTCCAGTCGTTCCCAGTTCCTCCAACGGCCCAAGTGTATTCCAAATACGCCCCTGTTACTGGTCATCATCTTCAATGGATCAAACTTGGGAAAGGTCATCCAGGACTTGAAGCGTTTCCATTGGCTCTTTTTCTTGCCTGGAGCCATATCTGATATACCAAACGAACATACTCGGCCACCAGAACCCAGACAGCGATAGGATTGCATTAGATGCTCGCCTCCTATTGGATCCAGGACCAATTCCACTCCCTTGCCATCGGTCCATTCCATTATCCCAGCCAGAAAATTGTCTCTATCAACTGGTAAGACACCTTTTTCCTGAATAAAATCGTGCTTACTTGGAGAACATGTACCAAATATCGTTTTGGCACCCGCGATCTTAGCCAGTTCTATTGAAGCCAGCCCTACACCACCTGCAGCACCATGAATCAATATCGATTCTCCCTTCTGTAAGGCTCCGGGATGGATGATCATCAGATACGAAGTGAGATAAACTGCTGGAAAAGCGGCAGCCACATCAAAAGTAATCTCGTCTGGAATCTTGAAGACACCCTCTTTTTTGGCGATTGTATGGGTAGCATAACCGCCCTTGGTACCAGAACCGACAACCCTGTCTCCAAGTTCAAAACCTTCTACGTCCGGACCAACCTCATGTACCGTTCCTGAAACTTCCATTCCTGGTGTAAAGGGTGGTTTGGGAGAACCAGGATAAAGTCCCATGCGGGAAAGAATATCTGCAAAATTGATTCCAGCTCTGGAAACTCGGATGCAAACTTCTCCTGGCCCGGGAGAGGGTGTTGGAAGCTCCTGGAGCTCCATGTTATCGGGGCCCCCATGTTTTGTGACAACTACTGCTTTCATCATTCCTCGTAATAATAATCCAGACCAAGGTGAGTAATGAGAGTCTCACCCATTAAATGGCGAAGCGTGTTCTCCAGCTTGGCCTTCTGTGCGAACAGATCATGTATCGGATACAAATCCGGATTGCACATTGGTGACTTGAAATAGAACGAAAGCCATTCCTGAATACCGTGCATACCTGCTCTATTTGATAAATCAAGGAAGAGGGCCAGATCAAGAACTAACGGAGCAGCTAGAATTGAGTCCCTGCACAAGAAATTCACCTTTATCTGCATTGGATAGTCCAACCAACCCTTGATGTCAATGTTGTCCCACCCTTCCTTGTTGTCTCCTCTAGGGGGATAATAGTTTATTCGAACTTTGTGGTATAAATCTCCGTACAATTCAGGATATTTTTCAGGTTCCAGTATTTGCTCGAGGACGCCCAGTTTAGATACTTCCTTGGTCTTGAAAGAATCGGGATCGTCCAGTACCTCACCGTCCCTATTTCCCAGAATATTGGTCGAGAACCAACCATCTATACCTATCCTACGAGCCTTGAAACCTGGTGCCAAAATAGTCTTCATGAGTGTCTGACCTGTTTTGAAATCCTTGCCCGCAATTGGTACCCCCTCCTGGGATGCCAAGGAATACATTGCATCAAAATCAACAGACAGATTAGGAGCTCCATTGGCATAGGGCACACCTTCTTTCAGAGCAGCATAGGCATACAAAATTGAAGGGGCAATGGAAGGATTATCCGAGTCCAACGCCTTCTCAAATGACTCAAACGACTCGTAAATTGAATCTTTGGGTTCTTGATAGACTTCCGTACTACCGCACCATATCATGACCACCCGGTCAACCTTATTTTCTTTCTTAAAATTCCGTATATCTTGCCTGAGAGCTTCTATCCGTTTTCGATGGCCTTTGGCTGATTTTACATAAGTGCCATCTAATTTCTTCACGAATTTCTTCTCGAAAACCGCCTTCATAGGTTTTATTGATGACAACTCGGGCTTTATTTGATCTAAAAGAGATACATCGATGACACCGGCCTTGACGGCCGCTTCATAGCAATTATCCTCGAATATATCCCAACCTCCAAAAACCAGATCATCGAGATTGGCTAAAGGAACAAAATCCTTGATATCGACTTCGCGCTTTTCGGTTCTTTTTCCAAGCCGCAAAGAACCCATTTGAGTCAATGAACCTATCGGTCTGGACAGGCCATTTCGAATGGCTAATGTCCCTGCAATGAAAGTAGTGCTTACAGCTCCAAGACCTGGCATCAGAACCCCCAACCTTCCCGAAGCATTCTCTATCTTTGCAGGACTATCAATCACTACCATAAGGCTCAATCAATTAGGATATTGTATTAAGAATTATAGTTATTAATACAAGACTGAAAGACAAGTAAGAGACCCATCTGCAGCCTTGAATTGGGACATCTCCATGGAATGCAAGGTCAAATCTTTATTTTCCAGCAATCGAGAAGTATGAGGATAACCAGCTGCAACCATTACATCCTTCCCAAATGACAATACATTTGCTGCATAGGCTTCCTTATCAGGAATCCAGAGAATTTCAGCATCGGATGGAAAATCAGATCGAGTGAACCAGCCTTTAGGTGCCAGTAGAACTTCAGGAATAGGAGAAGTACAAATTGAAATCAGATGCAATGAATTACTAGGGACCTGAATTACATACATCATAAAACCGCGGGCTTCAACAAAATCCTTCAGACACTGAATTCCAGCCTCATTGGTCCTAGTACTGTTACCAACCAGAAATTGATTACCAAACTGAAGGACGTCGCCACCATCCATTCTAGCCTCAGACTCCATGAAAACTAGGTTTAAATCCTCTTCCAAGGCGCCTTGGACTGCTGCCTTCTCTCCGAGTCGGCTATCATGGCCGGTATTCGTAATCAAGGCCGAATCACCCGCGACAACAGCATGATCCTCTACAAAACAGCAATCTGGATAGGAATCATGTGGTTCTATTTCCTTAACTGTAACTCCAAGCTCCATGAGCTTAGCAACATAGGATTTGTGCTGGGACCTGGCCTCTTCTATGTCTGTAGGACCAGTGCCGAAATATTTTGCCAGCCCTTTCTCATAAGAAGAGGGTATCCCACGGACTATAGCTCTCATAATAATGGACCCAGAATCAAGGGTAGCAGCACCGTAGCATCTCCCTCGACTGTTATGCGTCTTGCTTTAGGTTGTACCTTGCCCCAGGAAACTGCTTCACGCACACGGGCACCACTGAGAGAACCATCCCATTCGGGAGCTGTAGTGACTTGGACTGCATAATCTAGACCGTTTCGGAATTGATTCCACCAGATCGTATGATGTTTGGAGATTCCGCCTCCAACTATTATTGCACCTGTTGAATCAGCTTCGTGTACAATATCTGAGAGTTCATGCTCTTCGGCTAAAATATCTAAAGTAAAATCCTTGTGAGTTTGCCAGAACATCCAGAGTTGTGAACCGACTGCTCCGTCTGTTGGACCTGGAACAAAGACCTTGATACCTTTCTTGGCACAGGTTGCCAGCAATGATTCTGAACCTTTTTCCTCGTCTGCTAGTCTCAATCCAAGCTCATGCCAGATCCTCCAGGGAATCCAGCGCTTGTCCTTATTATAAAGTTCAGAGAGAATCGGCTGGATCCAGTTTTCAATCGGGATTCCATACGATTCATCAGGAATCAGAACATTCCCCAGACGATTAACGCCTTCCTTCCTCAATTGTTGATCATCCATCACAAAATCACCGTGATAATAATCGGACAGTACTCTAGCTATGTCATGATCTAGAGTTCCACAAGTAGTGACAATCACATCGATCATTCCTCTTTCCACAAATTGTCGAAGCAGGCCTCGGGTCCCGGTTGCCATAATGTCTGCTGGGAATGAAATAAATTTGGTACATTCTCCTTGATTCATATCCTGAATTATGGATGTGGCGGTAGCGACCTTGACTGCAACAAAACCACCTGCTTTTGCAAACTGCGAATTTAAATCGGCAAGCGTTGTCTTGGAATCAATAGCAATATCGTCTACTGGGTTCTCACGCATCCTTAATCAATCCACATGTACCGCACACATATTTTCCGTCATCAAGGACCAGTTTTCCAGATTTGCATTCTGAGCACACTTCTCCATTGCTATGAGGGTCGACATTCCTCTCCTCATCATCTTCATTATGCAGGGCTACAGCGACAACAGTCTCATCATCATCAACTGCCATCACTTTTACACCACGGCCAAAACGCGCAATCAGTCTTATAGTATCAACATGGGTGCGAATAACTTTTCCAGAAGAGGTAGTTGCCAAAATCTGATTAGCGTCACCAGGCGTCATAATGGCGACAACATATCCACTCTTTTCGTCGACTTTGATATTGAGAACTCCCTTGGCACCACGCCTAGTTAATCGGTAATTATCTGCATTGGCTCTCTTACCATATCCTTTCTCTGTTATAGTTAACAGAATCTCATCATCATCTACTAAGGCCATGCCAATAACCTCATCCTTATCCTTCAGACGCATTCCAATAACACCTTGACCATTACGGCCCACTATTCTTACTTCACCTTCCGAAAAACGATTGGCCATACCTCCTTTGCTTGCAAGCATAACCTGACTATCGCCCTCTGAAATAGCAACTCCTCTTAATTCATCCTTATCCTTGAGAGTAATAGCTCGGAAGCCCTGATCACTGGCCCAAGCTCGTTTAATTCTGGACGAATATTCCTCTAGGCGTGTCTTCTTGATAATTCCCTTCTTAGTTGCAAACAAGAAATAGTGACCATCGCCACTAATGTTAGCAACTGGTAGCATACATAGTACTTTCTCGTCCTTTTCTTTACGTCCTTCATCCAATTTCTGAAGTAACTGGACCAATGGCGTTCCCTTGGAGTAACGAGATACATCTGGAATTTGCCAAGCCTTCAGGAAATACATACTGCCTGCCGTGGTAAAGAACAAAATATAGTCATGTGAACCCATAGAATACAATTCGACGGGGAAATCCCCTTCCTTGGCTTTGATTCCTATTCTACCCTTGCCTCCCCTATGCTGGGCCTGATACTCATCCAGACCAACACGTTTAATGTACCCCTCAAAGGTACGCATTACAACCACTTGAGAACGAGGAATGAGATCCTCTGTATTCAAATCTCCATCGAAATCAGATATGACTGACCTTCGCGCATCACCATGTTTCTCGTCCAACTGCTGTAGCTCTTCCTTGATTATAGACATTACCTTGTCACGATCATCCAAAATTGATTTCAGCTCAGCCATTGTATTTTTGAGATCCTCTAATTCTTTCCTTCTTTCATCTGCATCCTGCTGTGATAGTTGATAAAGTCGCATATCTGCAATTGCTTTGGATTGGATTTTGCTCAGTGAGAACTTCTTCTGTAGACCATCTATAACTGCGTCTCGACCTGCCGCACCTCTGATAAATGCTATCACCTTATCCATTTTCGATATGGCTAGCAATAAACCTTCCACAATGTGAGCTCTGTCCTCTGCCTTCTTTAATCGATATTTAGTACGTCTGGTGACAATTTCCCGACGATGGGTCAAATAAACCTTCAAAAGTTCAATCAGATTCATGCGTTTAGGTTGGCCCTTAACCAAAGCTACATTATTTATCGCAAAACTTGTCTCAAGAACTGAATGTTTGTACAGTTGATTCTCAACAATCATAGGTGAAGAGTCTCGCTTCAACTCGAATACAACACGCATCCCTTTTTGATCAGACTCGTCCCGGATATCCCGGATACCTTCTATTTTCTTGTCACGTATCATCTTGGAAATCTCTTCCAAAAGACGATTCTTCTGAACCATGAAAGGAAGCTCTGTAACTATTAGATATTCATTTTTATCATCAGATTCATGAATTATCTTTGCTCTCATCTTAACCGATCCCTGACCAACAGTATACGCATCAAAAATTCCCTTGCGCCCCATTATTGTACCTCCTGTGGGAAAGTCGGGACCTGGAAGGACGGCCATTATCTCAGCGAGTGGAATTCTAGAGTTCTCAATTAACAGATTTAAAGCAGCAATAATTTCAGACAGATTGTGCGGTGCCATATTGGTAGCCATACCTACTGCTATACCTGATGAACCATTGACCAAAAGACCTGGAAGCAGACCTGGAAGAACGGTCGGCTCTTGTAATGAACCGTCATAATTCTCCCTAAAGTTAACCGTACCTTCATCAATGTCCGATAGAACTGAATCTGCGATCAAAGCCAGACGTGACTCAGTATAACGCATGGCTGCCGCTTTATCACCATCAACAGAACCGAAATTGCCTTGACCATCTACCAGTGGGTAACGTAGTGAAAAATCCTGAGCCATCCGTACCATCGTATCGTAAATGGACTGATCTCCATGGGGGTGATATTTTCCCATGGTATCTCCAACAATCCTAGCTGATTTCTTATAGGCTGAACGAGACCCTGAACCCATCTCTTTCATGGCATAGAGAACTCTGCGATGCACTGGTTTGAGGCCATCCCTAGCATCAGGTAGCGCACGCCCTACAATAACTGACATCGCATAATCCAAATAGGACTTACGCATCTCCTTCTCTATGCTAATTTTTAGAATTGTATCTGTAGTTTCTTCTGTCAAGATTTTACCCTCAAATTAATACTAAAGCGTATGAATATACCCCCTTAAAAGGGACTCCCCTAACGGCATAGTGACACCACCCCTAAACGTAGTACTGTTAAACACTAGAAAAAGTGATGAAATAAGTGAGATTCATCGACGATGGATTGCTAGAGTTGTACCTCTCTGTATCGCGTATGATTTACACCTAACCTTGGCCAATTTTGGAATAAGGGATTCACCTACTGAATTTGCTAAAAAAATGGCCCCCTCGACTAGCATTGGAAAAGGGGGGCAAAGATTCATCGAATTGGCAAAAAAAGGATGGGTGCAAATTACAAAATTACCTTTACCGGAGAATGTAGGAACTATTGTAATTTGTACGTCTGAACCAGATAAGGTCAAATCAAAGAATTACCACAATATTGCAACCTTGGCCAAGAACGAGAAAATTGCCTTGGTATTTGGTTGTGACGAACATCGGAACCAAATTACAAAGGGAATAATGTCAAACTCCAATTATCATCTTGATATTACCAGTAAGAAAATCAAACTTGGATTGGATACGGAGATTGGGGCTGTAACAAGTATTCTTTCTAAGCTTAAAAAAGACTGAGGGCCTCTTCAACTCTACCCAATTCTACACCTGTACTTTGCCTACCACAGACTGCCCCTTTCGATGAGGCTACAACCCCAGCGCCTACCAAGGGCATACCGAAGTTTACAGTTCCCTCCATAATAGGAACAGCTAGACTTCTTTCCATCCTTTCCCGATCTTGGGCTTCTATGTCAGGATGGCAAAGCCCTCCCTTGTTAGTCACACAGCAAATCATGCCCAAGGTATCCATCTGATTCAATGATTTAGGTGTTATTTCTACTCCAAGAATCTCTTGTGCTAATTCTCTTGTTTGGGAGCCCAGCCTCTCATTGCAGAACCCTCCACTGTCATTGACCAGAAAATTGTTTCCTATTGCATTGGAACGATCAGATATTACTCCCAGTCGTAAATTAAAATCAGAAGCTAACTTCTCTAATTTTTCAATTTCACGAGATGTCGCTATGTTTGAAACCAGTAATCCATGACCATTCATAGCCACTAGAGTTCCCACCACACGACTACCACCTATAGTGACAGGTTCAACTGTGGTCCCTAAAGCACCAGAAATAGCCTCTACATCATCCTTAGGTATGCCTGGAGGTATCAAGGTCAGAACCTCATTAGTAGTGCAAAAAACACCCACATAAGGACTATTGAAAAGATCCCTTTGAAGTAAGGCCATGGGGTTATTCGGCGAGGTGTACCACTACGCTACCATCTTCAAATTTCAAAGCTCTTACGCGAACCTTTGAAGGTGGTTTTTCGATTCCACGAGACCAGATATATTGATTTACAGGTGGATCGATAAACAGCTGCTTCTCCTCACCACTTCCCCTACGGGCCTCAGATGTGGTTGTCAATATCTCACCATCTCTTTCGGGTTTCATGTGCCTAGTTATGAAATCCTCAACCATTCTTATTGCTACAGGAGCTCTACGAGTGCGTGGAACCTTGTGAAGCTTGCGCAATGGAATTGTGTACAACCTTTCCAGCATTAATTCATCGTCAACCATTCATATCACCTGTGAAGTTTACCACGACGCCAGAAGTGGCGTTTAGGATGGTTAGTGAATCTCCTGTTGGTTCTCTGAATCACCCAGGCTGGGACTCTGCGATTACGTTTAACTAATCTATTCAAGCGTAATTTACGGGCATAAGCTTTCCTACTTGACATTAGTATTTTTTGAGTGAACTCATCTCCTTTTCCAGTTTCTTCTTGACAACAAAGGCTGTATTATCTAACACAGACTGCCCTTTGGGTGTTAAACGCCGGCCGCTCTTTTTCGATTTTGCTATGAAACCTGCAATCTCGAGTTGTTGCATTATTAATCTAAGCACCTTTCGACTTCCATTACTGCTTCGATTGGGCTTAGAACCTCTATCATGGGCTCCTGAATAGTGACGGGATAAACGTTCTGTCCCAATGGGGCCATTAACACCAATCTTTCTAAGAACTGAGGCAGTCCGGAAATACCACCAGTCTGGCTGTGTTGGTGATTGTTCCTTATGCATTGAAGTCTTGACAAAATTTGACCAATCGGGAGGTTGAATAGCATCCACGCTCTTTAGGCTGTTGGCAAGCGCGCCAACCAAGTGCTCTCCGGGTACGTCATAATGTGTTGTCACGTGAATAAACCTCGACGGGAATGAGGCGCCACACGGACTATATTATAAACTTAAGCCTAATGTCGATTGTATAATGGATGATATCCCCGAATTTATGGAGAATCACAATACCATGACTCTAGCCACCCATGGCAAGGGTGGAACTGGGGCTGCAGCCGTATTCTATGCAATCATCAAGAAATCAACTTCACTTGTATTCATTAGCAGTCCTGAATCTGATCACATCAAGAACTTAGAAATAAACAAGATGTGTGCCGCAACTATACAGGACGATGGACTGGAATGGAAAGAAATCAAAGGATTACAGCTTAAAGGTGAACTAAATCAGGCCAACGAAAAATACTGGGAAAATTACCTCAGAAAATATCCCTACATAAGAACCAATGAGGAATTATCAAAAGCATTGGAAAAAGTGAATTTGTACGAATTCAGAATAACATGGGCGAGACTCATAGACAATACTAAAGGATTTGGAAATAGAACTGAAATAACTTATTAACTAATCTGCAAAAAGACCGGTTTTATGGAAATATACGATCATTGACACAAAAACCAATATCAGAATAGTTATTACTATGAACCCAAGAGTTTTACCTATAACTGGAAATAAGAATAAAACAAACAAACCAACAAAAAATGTCCAAAGCAAAAGATAAAGCAGATAGGCATGAGGTGCCAACTCAGGGTCTGTGGCGGAACTCAAAGTGAACAATCCCAACCAATTCATGATTTGTTAATTCGAATATACTAATTATCCTTTGGGGTACGTATCGACTCTACGAAACCCCGATCAATCAGACCTCGGCCTACCAATGCAGTATAGTTGACCAGTAATAAGACTAATATCCCTGATACGATTACTATCAAGTGGGAGATGAAACCCACACTTTTGATATTATCCACGAACAGGGTTCCCTTGGAAGCGAGGAAAAAGCTACTTGCACCATAAGCTGCAGTGAAAGAAATTGCATAGAAGATAACATTATGGCGATTCAAAATATTGCTCCTAGGTTTGCTATCACTCGCTTCATTCCTTGTTTCGGACCGAAGGGCCTGAGCCGATAGAGAGTATATGACCAGCATAATCGTAATGACCATAAATATCAAATCAAACACGAAACTGGGTTGATTCTCACGAGAATATAACATGACACCTACATGATAGGCCAGAAAACCCCAATAACCAATAGCAAAGTATGCAGAAAAAACCGATATCATAGGGTCTGACCAGTGTTTTGAATTCATACGGAAAAGAAGGTAAAATGTTACTGAACCTAGAAATGCCATAATCACAAACCACGTTATCTTGAACGTGGAACTGAAATCAGTACCTTGGGACTCCAGAAATGAGAATATACCAAAACCCATTATTGACCAGAAGAGAGGAGAAATAACGTTGGCCAATTTCCCAAAACTAGATTGGTCTCTACTCACTACCTTGGACATTCGGCTAATAGCCAGTTCCTTGAATGGGACGCGCATCCACCAAGCTTGGGCAAACTGCCAGATCACAAAGATAACTACCAAGCCCAAGGACAATAGGTCCTTCAAACGATCGCCATACTCTGTAAAACCAAATACATACCAAATTGACAGAGACACTAGCGATGATAACGTGAGCGGAACTACCAATATGGTGCGATAGTTCCCTATTGAAAAATTTCTTACGAAATCAAAACGCATCAGGACGGCAGTCATGAGATATCCCACCGAAAAACCGAATCCCAATATCAGAATCAGATCTACCAAGAATTGACTGGAACTCTGGCTAAGTACACCCAAAACAATCAAGAAAATAGACAATGCTACAGCGTGGGGAGCAGTTTTTCTAGAAAATATTATCTGGAGAATTTCAAAATTTGTTATTATCTTCGGTCTTGTATTCAACTTTTCGTCGGAAGACGGTTTATCCAAATCTTTTATTTCAGGATCAATTTCGATTTCTTCTTCCATTAGATTTCGATTCCTTGCGCCTTGACTTATTATCTGCTAAATAAAAGCACGTAACTCTTGATATCTCTGAAGCAAATGCTACTTTTACGGATTTACCGCCAAGCAAATTTATCGCTTTGACTTTAGAACGTCTGCCCTGAAGTTGTAGCAACATACCTACATAGAATTCTTTCTCGGATTCAAATTCCTGTTTGAAGGAACTGGTGGATTCGCCCTCATGAATTGCAAAACGAACTTTAGCATGAGTTGCCCTCTTGGCCCATACAATAGGCCTTTCCTGTGAGAATGCCTGTGACGGGCGTTTATTGCCCAATTCAAGGCTAGTAATAAGAATGAGGCCATCCGGATGCGGTCGAGTCTGACCAACTCTGATTAGAACACCACGGTCCACATCTAAAGTATTATTGAGGGTCTCATTATCATCAGATAGGCGCAATTTCAGTGAGAGAGGGGGATCCTCTTTAATTTCTGCATGGCCTGTTGTATTGCATTCAAGGCACTGGACAACTCCCTGAAAACTGAAACCGCGCCTAGTGGAGGTCTTACTTTTGAGAATCTCATGAGAACTCTCCTCCTCACACATCTCACAATAAATCCAGAGTTGTTCCATTAATGCCTGAAATGCCTGATTCCTGTGAGAATCATGGCTATATTATATTCATCTGCTGCATCGATGACCTCTTGATCACGAACTGAACCGCCGGGTTGGACAATAGCCGTTACACCAGAATTGGCAGCCTCATCAATTCCGTCCCTGAAAGGAAAGAACGCGTCAGAGGCCATAACTGTCTTTTGGGCATCAGGAATCGATTTGGAAACTGCAATTCTAACTGAGTCGATTCTGGACATCTGACCTGCCCCAATACCAATAGTTCTTTTATGCTGTGTAAACACGATAGCATTGCTTTTGACATGTTTCACTATCTTCCAGCCAAATTGCAATCCTTCTAACTCACGAATCGTGGGTTTACGTTTAGTCACTACCTTGCATTCTGATAAATCCATCGAAACATCATCGGCTTCCTGAAAAAGCCATCCGCCATTAAGAGAACGAAGGGAGGGGCTACTCTGATAATCTGAAAGTTCCATTGTCTGTAAGACCCGGAGATTTTCTTTTTCCGATAGAACCTCAATAGCAGTACTGGTAAAGGAAGGGGCGATAACCCCTTCTTTGAATGCTGAGATCACTCTCCTTGATAAATCCTCATCAACCTCTCGATTGAAGGCCACTATACCTCCAAAAGCACTTTGGGGATCCGTTTTGACAGCTAGCTCATACGCTTCGGACAGATTACTGGCGCTGGCCGCACCACAAGGGTTGTTGTGCTTTACAATGACTGCAGTGGGTTCATCAAACTCCACTACCATTGCTAGGGCAGCGTCGAAATCCAGAAGATTGTTGTAGCTGAGCTGTTTACCTTGAATCTGGGCAGAATTTGAGACGCAAGGGCCCTTAACTAATGTATCAGAATAAAAGATAGCGGATTGATGTGGATTCTCACCATATCTGAGAGGTGGACTACCAACCCCTGCAATATGTAAAGAGGAAGGCAAATCTTCCTCACCAAATCTAGAACTCAGTTCATTCTGAATTATTGTATCGTATTCAGCCGTGTGCCTAAATGCCTTCAAAGCTAATTGACGGCGTTGTTCCAGATTAAGGCCTCCGGCCTCAATTTCCTTGGAAATCCAGGCGTAATCCGAATGATCGGTAACAACTGCGACTCTTGCATGATTTTTAGCTGCGGCCCGAAGCAGACTGGGTCCTCCAATATCAATCTCTTCGATCAGTGCATCCATGTCAACACCCTTGGATGCTACATCTCCAAATGGATACAGGTTACAAACCACCATATCAATTATTCCTATATCATATTGCTCTGTTTCAGACTTATCAGAGTCTCTTGCAAGAATGCCCCCAAATATTAGTGGATGTAGAGTCTTTACACGGCCATTCATCATTTCTGGAAATTTCGTAATATCCTCTACAGGCGTTACTGCAATTCCATTCTCAGACAGAATCTTAGAAGTTCCGCCTGTAGAAACAATCTCAATCCCATTCTTTACTAGTGACTTTGAAAAGGCATCAATTGCAGATTTGTCACTAACGCTAATCAGTACCCGAGCGACTGAATGCCTTTCCAAATTCTGCTTCTCGGACTGCATGGTAATTGCAATAACCTACGTACTGTCTGGAAGTTTCTTGAGAAATTCACCAGGAATATCCTTGGTTAGATAGACTGTCGTACCTGCTTTCATAATCTCATGACCTGCCCCTTCAACAGCCCTGACGTCAGCCAGTAAGACAATGGGTTTACCAATAATATGACGGCCAGCCTCCAAAGCATTTAATCTTGTACTCGAAAGATGAACCATATTACGATCACCAGGATATAATCCGTGTTCCAGATATTCGTCAGAGTCATCTTTAGAACAGGCAAAATATAAGTGCTCAGGATTCTGGTCTGTGGGTAGATCTAAATCCAGATCAAGTGTGTGGGCATAAGTTGCTCTCAGCCTGCCATTATTCAACTGGTAACGGCCCTTGGGATCTGTTTCTACTACTGCTTGCAAATGTTTAGTTTCCAGAAAATGAAAATGACGTCTCTGAAGCTTTACTGCCTCAACAAAGTCAGTCGCCTCAACCCAGCCTTGCTTGTCCATCTCAAGATCGAATTTGTCCGGGAAGTGACGCAGAACTCCTGCCATAATCCTTCCAAACTGATCCAAATGTCTTGGGGACATTATCAATACACCTTCCTCTCCACTGAGAGGGCATTTTTCACCTCTAAAGAAACCATGCCCATACTTTACTTCTTCCTTTAATGGAACTGTTGGTTTTCTCCGCATATCAAACCATTTGCACAGGTCGGTATAATATTAGTTCTTAATGTTCGTTAATCACTTCGAAAAGTTGTTTGCGCAGAACCATCCGCTGGTTTCTCAATAATGTTCGTGCCTGCTAATTCTTCGTGTGTTGGCAAGTCAATCTCCATTCTTCCTGCAGAGAATAAGTCATGCATTCTCTTCTCTTTGCCTTTGCTGCTCCAGAGTGCAGCTTCATCCCTGCTTTCGGACGTTACAAAAATGAATGCCTCGCCAGGTCTATTGCGTCCGGTTCGACCCCGTCGTTGAATCAATCTTATAGCTGACGAGACTGGCTCATAGAACATGACAGCATCTGTAGAGGGTATGTCCAGACCTTCCTCGCCAACTGATGTCGTTACCAGTATATTGAATTCGCCATCCTTGAAACGGGATAAAATTTCCTTCTGCTGCTTTTGAGTCATTCCTTTGTCATTCTCACGGGAACTCTGACCTACAAATCTAACTGGTCTAGCCTCCTCAATTGTTTTCAGGTTCTCTACTATCAAGGTTGCAGTATGCCGTATTTCTGCAAAGATTATGAAGCGAGATGAACCGGACTGGAGCTGTAGTTGGACCAATTCAATTAGACGTTGCAGTTTTGGATGGTCAGCCTTGTTTGACTTGGCTATTTCGACCGCGGCCTTCCAATCTGAGTTTGAATGAAGCCATTTGTTTGCCCTGTTACCTCTCTTCTTTTCTTTGGCCTCTTTCTCTATTCGTACCGCATAATCCAAGAATTGAACTATACCTTGAGTCTCGACTGTAAGTACGGCATGAGCTACTTTCATAGCCATGGCTTGAGTTGTCATTGAATTAAAAATCTGAGGTGGAGTTCTAGGTTTAGTCCGAATGTACTGTGCTTGTAACTTCCTTCCAGCTTCCAACAGCATTGTAGTGGAAACCTTACGTGGCCTATCCAACAGACCTTGTTTGTACAATTTCCCACATAGATAATCTTGCAAACCTCTCAACTGGTTTGCGATATGCTTGACCGAAACTGGCATCTCAACGCGAATCCAACTTGTTTTGATTGGCTGAATATAAGGCATCACATCTGGATCTGTCTCGTCCCTTTTCTCAACTGCAGATATACCTAAATCGCGACACAAGCGAATTATCTCAGATTTAGAACTGCCTGGTGAAGCAGTCATACCTATTGCCAGATGATTATCTGCAACGGATAAATAATGACGTCCTATCGAAACATAGGCGTAATTCCCCACCGCCCGATGCGCCTCGTCAAAAATCAATAATGAGAAGCTTTTCAGAGACACCCTCTCATTTTCAATGTCCTTTGAAACAACCTGAGGCGTTGAAACTATAATTCCTGAGGATTTCCACAGAGGCTCACGTTGAAGGGGAGGAATAGCCCCAGTAAACAAATTTACTCGTGAACTGATGTGTTCTTCCAAGAATTCAGCATGCTGTTGAGCTAAAGGCTTCGTAGGTGCCATCAACAAAACGGGACCTACATTCAATCTTTCCAATATCACTCGTAGGGCAATTATGGTCTTTCCCATTCCTGTTGGAAGGATGACCATAGTTGATTGCTTCAGACAAGCTTCCGATATATTGGACTGGTAGTCGCGATCCTCGAGAGAATCACCCTTCAGATTTTTGTGTTCAAAGGTTTTCATTTCAGAGGTCCAATAGATTCTATGTTAAATGCTCGACCTTGCCCTTCCCATCTACTGAATAAAGCGGGGTGTGAATTGCTCCCGGCCTTGTCAGTTCAGACTTGAAAAGAATAAGATTTGACACTGAACCCTTACCAAATTGCGTATCTACATGTTTTGAAATAAGATCTTCCAAATTGGTCTGCTTCCTGAATCTGGCAATCGTCACATGAGCCAAGAATGGGCGGTCCTCAGACTTAGAAACTAGCCTTACTCTGGACGCCAAATCCTGAATGCCTGAAGATTTAACTCCCATCCACAAGACTCGTGCATTAGATGGTTTCTGGAAAGCTCCCAACTTCTGGTATTCCAATTCCAATGGAAATCTACCAATACAGACATCAGCAACTCTTTGGATCTCAAACTCAGGATTAGGTCTCTCGCCTAGGAAAGCAATCGTAATATGATAATTTCGAGCTTTCTCCGAAATATAGGTTCTAGGTAAGCTTTCAGTCTCCAATCCAGGACATTCCAAAGCAAAAAAAAACCTAACCATCCTACTTTGCAGAGCGCTTGCGCAAGGTTTCTATCAACTTGCTAGCAGTTCCTTGACGCCCCCCCAAAAGATCGGAATAGGTGTCTGCTCCAACTAATTTACAGGCTGCTTCCTCTTCCAATTCAGCCTTCTTAACCAGATTCTTAATGAAATTTAGCTGTTTTGGGCTCGGCTTCCGAGGTATGGAATCGGTCTTTTCTCGTAGCTTGCTTATCAATGAACTTGCAGTTCCCGACTTGCCACCTGTCAACTCATCAAAACGTTCTAATTCAACCAACTCGCAAGCCGCTGATTCATTAAGTTCCAATGTACTGGCTAAGTTTTCAATGTATGATAGTTGCTTAGCTGATGCAGGCAAGACAACATCCGCAGTAGCTTTTTTCAGTCCGTCTATAACCTCACCAATTTTCTCGCCATCCATTGAAAATGGGTCCCGGCCATCCAGAATTTTGTTAAGATCCTCATCTGAAATCAAGGATGCCAAGCGCCCATAATATTCAATCTGTCTCCGTGTTGGTCTTTCCTTCTTCATTTCCAATGCTTTTTCATGTAAGCCCCTAAATGAAGATACAAAATCGTCCCAGACCCTGACTGAATCTTTTACTCCCGATTCTATCAGGTCTAAATCTGATTCCATTTCAGAAGTAAAAGATGAAGAAAATAAACTTATTTTTTCTTTTTCGGAATCATAAAACGGAACTACTTCATCACAAAGCAACACTCCTTCCACAGTTGGCTTAAGGCGGCCCTTTGTATCGCTACAATATTTACGATCTAATAATTTCTTAATAGTTGCGGCATATGTAGAAGGGCGACCAATACTCTCTGATTTCATCAGAGCAACCAAACCATGTTGTGTATAGCGGGCAGGAGGTTTTGTCTGATCCTCAATTAATTTTGGATTACCTTCTTTATTGTCTAACTTAATTTTGCTACCTTCTGTAATTTCAGGAGAAGGCGGTGAAGAAGGAGGTGCTCGGTCAATTACTTCAAATGCAGATTCCCAACCCGGTTTTACTCTCCACTTAGTATCTCCATCCAATAATTTATCAAATGTTTCAAGTTGTGCCTGTATTTTCATACTGGTCCACTCGGAATCACACATTTGACTAGCGATGAATCTTGACCAAATTAAACGATATAAACGTGTCTGAGATTCATCTAAACCATTTGGTAATTCAGACAATGGATTAGTTGGTCTAATTGCTTCGTGTGCATCCTGAACACCTGATTTTGGCTTTCCACTGACAGAACCTTTCCCTACAAATCCGGAACCCCATTTGGAAGTGATAAAGTTCTTTGCCTTATCACGGGAAGATGCACTAGTACGCGTTGAATCCGTTCGCATATAAGTTATGTGACCGGCCTCATAAAGTCCTTGAGCGATACGCATAGTATTACTTGGTCGCCAACTATATTTGCTTCCAGAAGCCTGAAGTAATGTATCTGTGGTAAAAGGTGGTTTAGGACGTCTTTTGTAATCATTTAAAGACACAGTCTTAGCAGTTAATTGAGATTCTAGATTCAAATATTCATAGGCTTTATTGGCCAAATTTGAATCATTTGTACGATGAACATTAATCTTCCCTTTTTCATCTTTCCAGACTAAAGAATCATCCTTATCATGAAATCGAACTCTAAAATCTATTCCCGAAGCAATAGCTTGAACTGCCCAATAAGGAGTTGGAATAAACTTTTGAATTTCTTTTTCACGCTTAACTACAAAACCTAACGTTGGAGTTTGAACGCGCCCCATGGAACTTAAGTTCCAAGACCTAGCAAAGCGTGAAGTTCGATAACCAATCAAACGATCCATAAATCTACGAACCTTAGCTGCATCAACAAGATTCATGTCTACCGTACCTGCTGCTTGCAAAGCCTCTTTTATCGCTGTTTCAGTTATTTCATTGAAAGTAATTCTTTGAATATCACCAAATTCCGAAAGTAACTCAGCAAGTCTCCAGGCTATAAATTCTCCTTCTCTATCTGGATCTGTAGCGATAAGAACTCTATCTACCTTCTTACGGCGGCTGTCTGAAATAATACGTTTTACTGTCTTCTCCGCTCTTTCAGTCCAACCCCAAGGAGGATCTGGTAGACTAGTATCAGTATGACTCCACAATGCTTTACTGCCATCTTTTCCCTTTGTAGGTAAGTCCTGAACATGACCAACAGAGGCCCTTACCAGTACATTTTTACCCAAATATTTTTGGATTGTCTTGGCTTTGGCACCAGATTCAACAATCACTAAATCCATTGAAGGACTGCCGGAAAGGTGGATTAAATATCTTTTTCTAAAGCCCAAAAATAACGGGGGACTATGTCCCCCGGATTCAGGCTACAAAAAATGCTACGGCTAATGAGCGTTTCCGCACCCCATCTCAAACATTAAAAATAGAATGATTATAAGACACTAAGATGGTTCTACAAAAGTTGAAACAGAAAAATGTCCGGATTGCACTAGTCGGTGCTTCCAATGAACCTCATAAATTCGGGAACCGGATCTATCTTGAACTACGTTCTAAGGGATATGATATAGTACCTATAAATCCTAAAGATAAGCTGATTGAAGGGGACCGGGCCTACGCTTCAATAGGAATGATGGAAGAACTACCAGACATAGTCAACTTTGTTGTTCCTCCACCGATTGCAATGAAAGTAGCACAAGAAGCTGTGGAACTAGGAATCGAACATCTATGGTTCCAACCTGGTTCCGAAAGTGATGAACTGGAAACATGGTTGGAAGGTACGAATGGAATAAAGTATCTGGTAAATTCCTGCATAATGGTTGAGACTAGATAATTAGGAAACCAAATCTCTTATCTCAGACAAGGCTGCGGAGAGTTTGTTCTCTGGACAAGCACCCTGTGCATAGGATTCCTTGCCACCTCCACTACCACCAACTGTGGACAATGCCTTCTTGAGAATCTCATCACAATCCAGATTTACGGAATCGGATTTTGCCAGAATCACCGTACCACTATCGCCTTTGGAGCACCCCATTGTAACCACTGTATCTTTTCCTGAAGTAAGCTCTCTTACTAACTTCTGAACCTCAGCAAAATCAGTCTCTCCCTGATTTTGTGCATAGAAAGTGAGATTTCCAATCTTTTCACCTTCCAAATCTGATGATTTTAGAGAGGCCAGCTCTTTTTCCAGCGAAGAAACCCGATTGCGGAGTTCTTTCCACTCTTTGACGAATTTTTGGGCAGCGGATGGAGCTTGGTCTACAGGTACACCCAATTCCCCGGCCGTCTCTTCCAGTAATGCTCTTTCCCTCTGGGCTGCCTTGATTGCGTCAGGTCCTGCCGAGAATTCTATGCGTTCCACACCATCCTGTATCCGCTCTGTCCTCAAAACCTTGACGGCCTCTAATTTAGAGGTTGAGACGACATGAGTTCCTGCGCATGCCTGCACATCAACACCCGGGATCTCAACCACACGTACCTCTCGATAATTGGGTGCGCCTCCTTGATACAGGGTATTGCCATACTCTCTATCTGCATCTTCCCTGCTATGGAATCCCGTCGTCACGGGATGATCCTCAACAATCAACTGATTAACCATAGACTCCAGATTGTCAATCACGTCCCGTGTGAGCCTTCGATGATGGGTGATGTCCAATCTAGCTCGATCCACGTATTTGGAGGCTCCTGCTTGCCAGACGTGGGGTCCCAGAATTTTACGAGCTGCGGCGCCGACCAAATGCGTGGCTGTATGATGCCGACTCAGTCCCGAACGGCGTTCATCATCGACTGTGCCCGAGATTTGGGTTCCGACCGGAGGAGTTTCCCCTTCCAGACGGTGAACAACTACATCACCTACCTTATGGACCTCGACCACCTGACTCTCTTTGCCACTCCAGGCAATTACACCCGTATCACTCAATTGGCCTCCTCCTTCTGGATAGAACAAAGTGTTCTTCAGAGATATCTGGCCGATATCAGAGAAGACAACCTCTGATGAAAAAGATCTCTTCTCCATGTCCTTGTAAAAATCCAGATTAGTTGGTTCTGCATCGATGAAAACTGGTTTTTTCTTTTCAGTCTTTGTTTCACCCTGATGTCGTTCAGCAACCATAGCAAGAAACCCATCGGGGACTTCGATTGAATGACCTAACTCACTCGCAAAATCGCTGACCACAGAAGGTGGTAACCCTTGGGAATCATACAATTCCAGGAGTTTGTCCTGATCTATACCCCCTGAACCAATAGCTCGCTGTACGGTACGACGGCCTCGCTCAAGGGTCTGAGTGAAACGTTCCTGTTCAAGCGCTACCATATCCAATATGTGGGCTTTGTTAGCTCCAATTTCAGGGTAGGTCGCAGAAAAAGTATCGATATGGTGGGATACCATTTCAGACAAAGCATCCTGTGCATCGAGATCCCTCAATAACAATGCTGCCCTTCTAAGGACCATACGAGCAAGATAACCTGCCTTGACATTACTCGGTACGATTCCATCTCCAAACATGAAGGCAAGGGCTCGTGAATGGTCTACCACTGCAAACAATTTCTCCAAGGGTTCAATGGCAGAGGTAAACTCCGGAAGTGTCATGGAATGTCCTGCGGCATTAAGTCGATCAAGTACCTTCTGTCTTAGTTCAGTCAGATCCGAACCATAGTCTATTGACAATACTCCACATATTTTGGCATTCTCGGATATGATTGAACTGGAGTTTTCCAGAGAATCCTTCAGATTTGTAAGCTTAGTGAGATGCGAAACTGCGTCTGGAAAAACCGCTTCATAGATGGTAGGAGTTCCTTGTGACGCCCAGACCAACCTTTCGAGGCCATACCCGGTGTCAACTATCGATCTTGGCATTCTTTTGAATTTTATGCCCTTGAGTTCTATATCTCCATCAGGGTCCTCCTCAAGATCCATGAATACCAAAGTGGCTAGTTCCAGTCCTCCAGCCAGGACCTCCAAAGCCTCACCACCATTACCTCCTCCGACCCACGGATTTTCCTTGTATGTTATCTCTGAACCAGGCAATCCCAATCCTGTGTAAAATTCATGGCATAATTCAACCGTACGGTCCTGCCAATAGATGTTCTGCTCCTCAGTGTTGAAGGCGTGATGAGCCATCATTTCAAAAGTAGTCAAATGGCGGCCACTACGTCCAACCGATTCCAGATCGTTCAAACGAATGCAGGGCTGGGAGATCGTCAATGGATTCGCAGGTGGCTTGGAATAACCGCTTGTGACATGAGGCTGGAAAACTGCTATGGATGCAATCGAAAGATATATGTCATTTCGCCAGCGAGCGACCACCGAAGCTCGAGGGACTCTAGTATGATTGTGCTTCTCAAAGAAACTGAGAAACGCTTCCCGAGCCTCATCAAGATTCATTGGTTTGGAGAACAAGGGTTTACCAATGAAAGAATATTCAACACAAGGTGCATCCCCACAAAGCTCGCGCTCAACGGTCGACCAGAAGAAGCCATCGCACTTTGCACACTTCTGCCGGGTAAAACCTGAGTCTTGAAAGAAGCGAAGAGAAAGACCATCACTCACAAGATGGCAGAGAGTGGGAGCTTAAAAACTGCGGAGGCCCATAAGCCTTTATGACTGTTTGAGAAATGAGGAAGCAACATGGTATCCAATGAAGAACACAAACCTTACGTTTCAGCAACAACCATTTTACCCGAAATAACAACACAAGGAATCATTCTAGCCATTGTTCTAGGAATGCTTCTGACTGCTGCGAATGTCTATCTAGGATTGTACGTTGGAATGACGGTAAGTGCTTCTATTCCTGCGGCAGTCATATCAATGGCTGTTCTGAGAAGTCTGGCAAAAGCCAATATTTCAAAAGGAACAAATATTCTTGAGAATAATTGGGTTCAAACAGCCGTTTCTTCAGGCGAATCACTGGCCGCAGGAGTAATCTTTACTCTACCTGCACTTCTAGTGATGAATCAGACCAGTAATGGTGAGATTGGCTGGTCCGAATTTCCATATTTCAAGACCCTGATAATAGCACTGGTTGGTGGCACAATCGGAGTCATGTTCTCGATAAGTCTTAGAAGGATCTTCATAGTCAAGGAAAAATTGCCATATCCGGAAGGTGTGGCCTGCGCAGAAGTGCTAGTTGCCGGAGAGAAAGGGGGTTCTCAGGTAATGCCAATCTTTGCTGGTATTGCCTTCGGTGCCGCGTACAAGATTCTGTCCTCACTAATGGTAACTGTAGATAATACAATGAAACAAGTTAGTATTGGACTCTGGGAACATGGTTGGCAAGGTTTCTACACCTTTACTGGAAAATTGAATTCCTCGGCTGCCTATGCCAAATCGAAAACGACTTTCTACTTTGGTGCTGAATTCTCCCCTGCCTTACTAGGTGTAGGATACATTGTTGGCCCTGCAATTGCCAGTTTTGTTTTCTTTGGAGGACTTTTAGGGGCGATTGTCATAATGCCCATAGCGAGTACTCTTCTAAATCCGACTGATGCATTCATAGAACAGATCACGAGTGCCGCAATGTCTGGAGATGTGATTAATTACGGCGATTATGCAAATCATATCAACGGCCGAAGAAGAATGGTAGGAGTAGGAACTATGCTAGTTGGTGGATTGTACACTTTGGTAATCATGCGTGAAGCTCTAATCAAAGGTATCACTGAAATGATTAAAGCAACCAAACAGACCGTTACCAAAGGCAGTGAACTACGAACCGATGAGGATCTTCCTGCAAGATCAATCGCTGTGACCAGTGTTGCAATGGCAGTTCCCATGTTCTTCATGGTGTGGCTTGTTTCCGGACTACTACTACCTGCAATACTATCACTGGTCATAATTTTCACGGCTGGATTTCTATTTGCTGCAGTGGCAGGATATATGGCAGGTATAGTAGGAAGCAGCAACAATCCACTTTCAGGAGTAACGATTATCGTAGTTATTCTGACTGCAACAACTTTTGCGTTGTTGAACAGTCTGGTGTATGGTGGTGAAAACACGGCTGAATTACAAGTTGCAGTCATAGGTGTAGCAGCATTCGTAGCTTGTGCAGGAGCAATCTCTGGGGATAATCTTCAGGATCTGAAAACTGGATACATAGTTGGGGCCACACCATGGCGCCAGCAGATTGGGCAAATCGTGGGCGTTGCAGCAGGAGCTCTAGTAATTCCTCTGGTTCTTAATTTACTTGCAGACCAGATCATCAATGGGGATCTTGAGGCCCCTCAGGCCTTTTTGATGGCTAGTATAACAAATGGAATCCTAGGTGGTGGAATGGACTGGTCCATGGTTTTCATGGGGACCGGAATTGCATTTTGTCTGATAGCACTTAGACATACTGGTGAATATGTTAACATTCTGATCTGTGCCTACGTCCTTTTCCTAATCGGAGGGTTTCTAGAGGGCGCAATACCTGCATTCTTATTCTCAGGGAGTCTACTTGTTGGAGCCACACAACTCTGGATAAGAGACAGAGGCGGATTGAATATATCTATAATGGCTGTAGCCGTTGGAATGTACCTCAGTCTCAAGATGACTGTCCCGATATTCATTGGGGGAATGATAAAGATGTACATTGACCGCAAATTCAATAGCCCTCTAAAGAAAGAAAGACCTGAACTTTTCAAGAAAGGGCAAGAAGAGAAATTATCGCAAGAAAGAGAGAAACTTCACAGCCCAGGAATACTGTTTGCCTCTGGATTAATCGCCGGGGAGGCCATAATGGGAATTGGTTTGGCAGCAATGGCTGTTTCAGGAATCTATTTGGGATTAACTGAGGAACCTTCGATTTATCCTGGTGTGTTAGCATTTGCAGTGGGGGCGGTAATGATGGCCACATTCAGCCTAAGGCAGATGAAGAACAAAGATTTTGGAAAGGTTGAGGAATGGAACTTTGATGATGTTCAAGACGCCGAAATGGTAGAAGAAACGCCGAAGAAGAAAACCCCAAAGAAAAAGACGAAAAAATAATCTTGGACTGAGCGGGTGTGGTCTAGTCTGGCATGACTGTGGCTTCCCAAGCCACCAACCCGGGTTCAAATCCCGGCACCCGCACCAATTTAATCCAACCAGCGTAGACCCTATCCTTGGCCGACAGAAACTTTGTGATAATTGGACACCGAGCACATACCGTTGCGGATTGGAAATTGGATGATCTTTGCGGAGGTGCTGGGAGACTTGATGTTCTGGTTAGGTGTGTCACCACTGCCCTTTGGAAATCACACGGTATAAGGCGTGATACTGACATCTGGTTGATTCTAAATGGTCCTCCAAATCCTCCAGTCACGGTCCATTTTAGTGGCGAGAAGATTCGTTATCTAAATCCTGATGAGCGTTCGACGGCAGCCCTTATCAGAAATGGATTGATAAAATTCAAAAATGGGACTGAACCAATGGAAACAAGCCCTGGAATAACCATGGAAAGAATAGGTTTGGATAAAGTCTTGAAAAAGTTGCCTAATCCGGTACTCCTCAGTGAAAATGGTGAAGTCGTGATGAATGACGCAAATACGTTTGTACTTGGAGACGACAAGAATCCAACCGAAGAAGAAATGGAAATATTGAAGAAATTACCAAAAATTAGTTTGGGAAAAGAAAGTTTGCTGAGTTCAGCCTGTATAACATTAATACATCATCGCCTAGATAACTGATAACATGGAAGCGATAATTCTGGTTGGAGGACTTGGGACCAGACTCAGGCCACTGACTCATACAGTTCCAAAGCCATTGCTTCCCTTGGCAAACGTACCGATGGTGGAACTAATGGTCAGAAATCTGCCAGAAGTTTTTGATATGGCAATTTTAGCCGTAAATTATGGCCTATACGAGATGAAAACATATTTTGAGGGAAGGGATATTGGAAAAAAAATAATTATTGTACCTGAAGAAAAACCTCTAGGCACTGGTGGGGCAATGAGAAACTGCATCAATCATGTTACAGGGACTACCGCTGTGTTCAATGGTGATGTAGTAACCTCCGTAGACCTAAGCAAAATGCTGGAACAACACATCAGGACCAAAGCAAAGGGTACACTGGCCTTGTGGGAAGTTGAAGATCCAAACCGATTCGGAGTAGTCGAACTGAAAGAGAGACAGATATTACAATTCCAAGAGAAACCTGAAAGAGGTACAGAACTATCAAATCTGATAAACGCGGGAACATATCTACTTGAACCTGAAGTGCTGGAAATGATACCTCCGAATCAGAAAATCTCTATTGAAAGAGACATCTACCCCAAAGTAGCTGGTAATGGATTGTATGGTTTCCCATTTGAAGGATACTTTATTGATTCAGGAACGCCTGAATCGTATCTGGAAGCCAACTTCAAATCCATTGGTAATAATGGAACTGCAGCTCATAGCGGGGCAAGCATACGAGGACCTTCACTTATTCATGAAAGTGCAGAATTACAGGACTGTATTATTGGTCCCAATGCCATAATAGGACCTAATGCCAAAATGGAAAAGTGTGTAATCAGGAGAACGGTCATACTATCTGATGTCAAGGGATATGGTGGTATCATAGAGGATTGTGTAATTGGACCAGCAATCTCATTTGAAAAAGATTTAAGCCGGACATTGGTATCTCCCAAAGGAAGCATTCATTTCTGAAATAGATGCATAACTCCCAAAATCTTGTAAATTCTCCAGTTCTAGTCATGTAAACATTTTATAATCAATCAAACTGGGAGGTCATGGATTACGATACTGTTGTGGTAGGCGCTGGGCCAGGGGGTAGCACAACTGCCAGATTCGCAGCTAAAAACGGGGCCAGAACACTCCTTCTGGAAAAAAGGGACGAAATCGGGGTGCCGGTTCGATGTGGAGAAGGAATAGCACCAAAATGGCTGGAAATGGTTGGTGTACCACTGGAAGGGGATTGGATCGCTAATCGAGTGAGAGGCGCAAAGATCTATTCACCCAATGGAAACTCTTTGACGATAGAGGATGACAATCTGGGTACCGAGGTTGGGATGGTCATACATCGTGATAAACTGGACCAATTTCTGGCTAAATTGGCAGAGGATGATGGAGCGGAAGTAAGAACTGGAGTAACTGTCACAGATTTGCTTTGGAATGGAGAATATGTTGGCGGGGTAAAGATTCGTGATTCGAACGGCAAAGAGTCCGAGATAACATGTGGCGTTGTTGTTGGGGCAGATGGGTTTGAGTCCCAAGTTGGGAGATGGGCGAACCTACCCACCCATCGGAAACCTGCCGATATGTGTGGGGCATTGCAGTACACTCTGATTGACTTGGATATAGATCCTGAATATTGCGAATTTTACCTGGCAAAGGGGAGCAAAGGAGCATATATCTGGTCATTCCCAAAATCGTCGAACGAATCCAATGTAGGGATTGGATGCATGGTCAGTAGAGTTAAGGATCCAGGAGAAATAAAAGTATTATTGGACCAGTTTATAGAGAATCACAAACATTTCTCGAAAGGAAAATGTATTGATATTCAGGGCGGTGGTGTGTCTCTTTCGGAACCTCTGGAGAAGACCGCTGGGGCTGGTGTTATCCTAGTTGGAGACGCTGCAAGACAAATTGATTCCATTACAGGAGGAGGGGTGGCAAACGCCTGTCTGTCTGGAGAAATTGCCGGACGTATAATTGGAAAGGCCACTAAAACAAAGGATTACTCTAAAGAAGCAATGCAGGAATATGATATGGAATGGAGAAAGGTCATGGAAGACCGGCTCTATCATTCATATCTAGCAAAAACAAAACTGACAGAGGTCGAACCGGAATCAATAGATGCTGTGGTCAAGACAATGGCTGACGTCGGAGTGGAAGAACCAACAGTAGCTGGAATTTTGGCGGTCTTAGAAGAACACCACCCTGAGATTCTGGCGGAAATTGGCGATTTGATTTGAGAGCACTAGTCGTTGGTAACAGACCATTGGATAGTAAAGTCATAGAACTAGCAAAAAATTCACTAGTAATAGCTGCAGATGCTGGGGCTGATAGGTTATTGAAGTATAATATCACCCCTGATGTGATTATAGGTGATTTGGATTCGGTATCTGACAAGACAATCACTAAGCTCGAAGAATGGACCATTTCAAATAAAAATGTCCAGAAAACGGATCTGGAAAAGGCAGTGGACCATGCATTCGAAAAGAGGGCAGAAGAAGTTATAGTTATAGGATGGTCAGGAGGAAGAATCGACCATACGCTAGCAGCTTTGGGTATAGTATTTGATTCAAGGGTCAAATTAATTGATGATAAATTTACAATACATTGTGTTGATGAATCTAAGACCATAGAAGGTCCCGAAAACACTATCTTCTCGCTAATCGCTATGCCTGAGGCACGTATCAGTGTAGAAGGTGCAAGATGGAATCTACAGCATGAGAAGCTAAGAATCGGTGGCAGAGGCATTCATAACGAGATTGGAGCCTCGGGAAAGGTGACAATTGAATGCCACAGCGGTAACCTGTTACTGATAGAAGGCGATTTCTTGCTTCCTCATGATTGACTATTCTCAAATTCAGAGACAGCAATAGTGACGAAGGCTGAACCTGCAAGAGCTGATACGAAGATCCATAGATTGGCCAGGCCATACTCATTAACGGGATTCGTCAAGTAATCGATACCTGTTTGCAAATCCGATATTATTGTTCCGTAAATAACAACAGAAATCAAACCAAAGATGGCCCCAACCAAACTACCTGTCGAAGTGATTCTATTTGAGAGGGACAGGAAAATGGGCAATACTGTGGCTGCAGCAAATAAATCAGCCACAAGAAATATTCGGAATACACTGAGGGCATCATCAGCAAAGTACCAGGTCAATATTATAGCAACAGGCACTGTAGCAAGTGTGACATAACGTGCTTCCTGTAGACCCAACCTAGAATCTGATAAATCTCGGGACACTACTGCAACAACCGCATTCTGGAGTGTATCAACGCTAGAGCATACCAAAGCGATTCCAAGAACTAGGAACATTGACAGAATTGCTTCAGGATAGTCATGAATTAATTCGAAGAACGATAGTGAAGGATCTGAGAGAGAACCTCTACCTGCTACGGTGGTTCCTAGAAAACCAAAGAGCAAGACTGCGATGAAACACAGTAGGGATGCTAGGAGAGCACCTTTCTGTAAAGAATTATCATCCTTCGAGGCCCATGTACGCTGCCAGTTACCTTGTGAAAACATCTCAGCCGCAGTTATTGCCAAAACAAGAGCCAGACCAGCTTCAAAGGTTGAATAGTCACTGATACTGCCATGTTTCCATCCATATTCCAAATCTTCTGGTGTGTATGCTTTGGCATCATCAAAAGTACTGCTAATTCCTTCATTGAAGATAAAAATAACGATGCAGCCTATCAACCAGACTATGAAAAATGCCTGAATACGATCTGTCTTAATAGATACTGGCAAGCCACCCATTACAGTATAGAAAGTCGTGACCAGTGCAACCCCTATAATCGGAACCAGTGAATCTATACCCGATAAGAATTCAACTGCTCTACCTATCGCAATGTATTCTGCAAACATGAATGTGAACATGTAAATTATAGAAATTACTCCCACATAGATTTGCATCGTGCGGCCCATTCTTTGACGAACATAATCTGCAAGAGTTACGCCCTCTGGTGTTAATTTTCTGATTAATGGCCCTAAATATGCCAATAACAGAAAAGGGGTTGCAGAAGACAAAGCATAGCCCATTACGTCGTAAAAACCACCATAATATCCAACTTCCGAAGGTCCAAACAGGATCCACACACCCATTCCCGATGCGAACAGACTTAAACCAATCATGATCCAATTCTGGCTGCCTCGCGCCGACAGGAATTGGTCATTATCCAATTCCTTGCCAACTGACTCTCGATATCCTAGCCAGGTAAAAAACACAAGCGTCGCAAGCAGAAGAATATATCCTATGCCTACTGAAATCACGCCATAACCTCCAATGAATGCCCCAGCTCCTCTACAATTCTAGCCACACTTTCTGTGGAGTCACCAAATACATACAGCGAAGGTTCAAAACCATGACCGCCCTCATCTACAAGAACTTCAGTTTTGACAACTTCCTTACTTATCACCAGATTTTCACCTTCTCTTTGTAATACCAAAGGATGGATTTGCATTCTTTTTAGCAGGTCTAAGACAACAGAATCCCATCTCAGATTTATTATCACGCAAGCATCGGAATTGAATTTACGAATATCCAAGAGTAAATTAGATAGATGAGAAGAACCACCAAATTTAGGTGAATATAAGGGGCGTGCTCGGCCATCTACTGGAGTCAGACGACCAGGAAAAGCTGCGATTCCCGATTTGTCAACAGCATCACTAGTAGCCATCGCAATATTGACCCTGACTTGAGGGGACAAAAGAGGAATCAAATTCGAAAGGCGTCTTCTCATACCTGCGATCTGGACCAATGTTGTCTCACGACTATCTTGAAATGGAAAACGAAGACTTAATTCCTGTTCGTCGACTATCAGCTTAAGTGTCCATCGCGAAACGTCACCGCTTTTCAATATCTCTGCCAATGATTGGGCTGCCTCTTCTAGGTCACTCTCTATTGGTTCAGCAAAATGCGTTGGTAATGTATGCAAATAATTGCCAGCCATCACTTGACTGACACCCAATGACTTGCCCAATCTAGACTGAGTCCAGCCCTCCACAGCAAGAAGTCGACAGGCTCTCCCTCTCAGTTCCTTGAATAAATTACCTGTTAACTCAACTGGCATCATATTAGTTACTTATCAAAAGCAATAAATCCATTATAAAGATTATGCAAACCTTTTAGCATAGGCTCTCCTGAACTTCATTTAGAGGCCTAACATTTGACAAAATCAGTACCGATACCTAAAGGGACGCTGTCCAAAATTTTCAATGAAACTGGGTACGATTCTAACAATTTGTCAATACGTGAGACCAATCGTTTGGCATCTCTTATAAGTAAAGAATGTGGAATTGAATTTGTAAGGATGGAGATGGGCATTCCTAACATTCCTACTCCTGATATCGCAAAGGAAGCTGAGAAAAAGGCTATCGATGACGGTTTACAAGGTACTTATCCACCCTTTGATGGAATCCCGCAATTGAAGAAAGCTGGAAGTGATTTTGTTAAGGCGTTTCTCGATTTGGATGTGAAACCTGAACATGTAATACCTACATGTGGATCATTGCAAGGTGGATACATTTCACAAGCCCTAGCGGGGAATATGCATCCGGGAAAGAAGACTATATTATATCTTGACCCAACCTTCCCAGTAACCAGATATCAAGCTCGTTTTCTCGGATTGGAAAGTGATGGAATCGAACTGTATGATAATCGAGGGCCAGAACTAGTGGAAGCAATGGAAAAACGGATTTCCAAGGGAGATATTGGAGGAATTCTATGGTCCTCACCAAACAACCCTAGCTGGTCTTGTTTGACTAAAGAAGAATTGAAAGAAATAGCCCGAATATGTGATGAGAATCAAATACTGGCGATTGAGGATCTCGCGTATTTGGGAATGGATTTCAGAAAAGATTATTCGGTACCATACTCAGAACCATACATACCTTCGATTGGCAAATTCGGTACCAACTGGATTACACTAATCTCAGCATCCAAGGCTTTCTCATTCCCTGGACCAAGATGTGCAATCGCAGTCATCTCTCCTGAACTCAACGAACAGGAATTCGAGGGTTTGAAATCGTTTTGTGGAAGGAGCCGATTTGGCCACGCATTTTCCCTTGGGGGCTTGTACGTAACGACCTCGGGAGCCAGCCACACTGCACAGTATGCCCTATCAAAAATGCTTGAAAGTGCGGCCAAGGGTGATTTCAATTTTATAGATACTACCCGAATTTATGGGAAAAGGGCAAGCCACGTCAGGAAAATATTCTTGAAATACGGTTTTAAACAAGTTTATGACAAGGACATGGATGAGCCTGTAGGCGACGGTTTCTATCTTACAATGTCCTATCCTAACTATGACGGGAACCACCTAATGCTGGAATTGTTGAAATATGGAATTTCAACAATTACTCTAAAATCGACCGGCTCAAATAGGCATGAAGGGTTGCGGGTTTGCATATCCTTTATAGATTCGAAAGATATCCCAGTTTTAGAAGATAGATTGCAAAAATTCATGGAGAACAACAATTGAAATCAAACGACATCGACCTTGATAACCTGACTTTCAATTTCACTAAAACCAGGTCGATGTACGTGGCCAAGTGTGAATTGGGAGGTGAATGGCAATCTGGAAGCATAGTTCCTTTTGATGATCTGCGGATATCTCCTGCAGCCGGAGTACTGAACTACGGTCAAGGCCTATTTGAGGGTATGAAAGCCTACAAATGGAATAATGGAAAAACTGTAATCTTCAGACCGGAAAAGAATGCTGAGAGGGCAGCTAGAGGCTGTTCCAGACTTTCTATGCCCGAAATACCTGCGAATCTGTTTCTGGATGCGGCCAAGAAAGTGGTAAGGGATAACGCAGACTACATCCCCAGCACCGAACAGGGAGCGCTGTATGTCAGGCCAATTATATTTGGATCCGGGGCTGGGTTAGGTGTCGCACCGTCGACGGAATATACCTTTGTAGTGTATGTCTGCCCAGTAGGTCCTTACTTCAAAGGAGAGCTGGCGCCAATAAGACTCATAGTTACCAATGACTATCACAGGGCGCCACTGAAAGGGACGGGGGGCGTGAAGGCAATAGGAAATTATGTACCTGGGATGCTGCCCAGTGGATTAGCAAAGAAGCAGGGGTATGCTGAGGTGATTTATCTTGACGCTGCCGAGGAAAAATACATTGAGGAAGTCGGTGCGGCCAACTTCTTTGCAATAATTGACGGCAGGATAATTACCCCGGAACTGACGGGTTCCATACTCCCGGGAGTGACTAGGGAATCAGTGTTGTATCTGGCACATGAAAAAATGGGCCTAAAGATCGAAGAAAGGCGAATCAGTGTTAATGAGGCCCTGTCAGCAGATGAGGTTTTCTGTGCAGGTACTGCAGCGATTATTGCACCAATAGGATCCATAAACTATCAAGGTAAAGAACACATCTTTTCAGGAGGCATGGTGGGCAAGATGACCAAAAAACTTTATGACGGACTAACAGCCATTCAGTTTGGAACTGGAAAAGACGAATTCGGATGGATGACTGAAATATAACGTAATTTATACCCCTGTCTTGTAGATTGACTATAATGAGTGGCCTGATTGATGAACTTGAGAAGAAAATCAAGGACAAAAAAGCCAAGATTGGGATTATTGGAATGGGCTATGTTGGAATCCCTCTAGGATTAGAATTTGCTGGAACTGGATTCTCTGTAACTGGTTTTGATAACGATTCAGCACGAGTAAAAGATATCAATTCTGGAAAACAGGTGATTAAACATATTCCTGCCAAATCGATGAAAGAATTTGTGAAGAAAAATAATGGATCTTCTACAAATAAATTTTCAGAAACCGGGAATATGGATTGCCTGATAATTTGCGTACCTACTCCTCTTGATGTGCATGAACAGCCTGACATGAGTTATATCGAAAGCGCATCTAAAGAAATCGGTAAAAACTTGAAAAAAGGACAATTGATTGTACTTGAATCAACCACATATCCTGGCACAACTAGGGAGATTGTCAAACCCATCCTAGAAAAATCCAAACTGAAGGCTGGAAAAGATTTCTTTCTAGCTTATTCACCAGAGAGGGAAGATCCTGGAAACAAGGAATTTTCCGTTTCGGCGATACCAAAAGTAATGGGAGGTTTGACTGATGACTGTCTCCAGTTAACCAGCGACTTGTACAAGAACATCGTCTCAGAAACCGTTGAAGTTAGCTCACTAGAAACTGCTGAGGCAACAAAATTGATGGAGAATATTTTCAGAGCTGTAAACATAGCAATGGTAAATGAGTTGAAACTGGTCTTTAGTCGAATGGGAGTTAATATTTGGGAAGTAATTGATGCTGCCAAGACCAAACCGTTTGGCTTTATGCCATTTTATCCGGGACCTGGAATGGGAGGGCATTGCATCCCTATTGACCCTTTCTATCTTTCATGGAAGGCAAAGGAATACAATATTGAGACAAAGTTTATCGAATTAGCTGGTGAGATTAATCGGAAAATGACTGAACATATAGCTCACCGTATTGGAAGGGCATTAAACGATGATAAGAAGAGCATTAGGGGTAGTAAAATTCTAATCGTAGGGGTGGCCTACAAAAAAGACATCGACGATGTTAGAGAATCACCTGCTTTAAGAATAATGGATCTGCTTAAACATAAAGGAGGCAAAATCAACTACCATGATCCTTATGTGGAAAATGTGAGTTCGCTAAAGAATCTAGATTTAACGAAGAATACCATAGAAGAACAAGATGCAATTGTAATAACCACCGATCACACCAGTATTGACTACCCTGCACTGGGAAAATATGCCAAATTGATAGTAGATACCAGAAACATAATGGCAACCGTGAAAAATCCAAAAGCCCGCGTGATAAGGGCTTAGGTATGGAACCGTTTCAGACGATACGTCAAGGAATCATTGAACGCTACAGTGTTTTAGTAGATAATCCATTGGAATTCGCAGAAGCTATCCACAAACCACTCAAACAATCATTCCGAATTAACACTCTCAAGGGAGATAAAGAGAATATACTGGAACAACTCAAGAATTATGATTCTGAAATAACAGAAGTTCCATGGAATGATAACGCATATGTATCCCAACTGAATAATCTGGGTAGCAGTCTAGAACACTTTGTCGGCCAGATCTATATTCAGGAATTGACCTCTATGATTCCTCCCTTGATTGTAAAAGATGTGATTGACAACAACACTATTCTGGACTGTTGTGCTGCCCCTGGCTCAAAAACAACCCAGATAGCTGATATGATGCAGAATCAGGGCCACATAATAGCAAATGATTCAAGACATACTCGATTGAAATCATTGAGAGGAAATCTGGATAGACTAGGTGTAACAAATGCTACCGTTACACTTAGAGATTTCAAATCCTTTCCAAATACGGAAGCCGACCTGTACCTAGTCGATGCGTCATGTAGCTCAGAAGGCACGATACGCAAGAAGAATGCTGTTGCCAGAATGTGGACAGAAAAAGATTATAAGCGTTTTACCAAACTTCAGAAAGGCCTATTGAACAAGGCCTGCGAAATGGCACCTTCCGGAAGTACGATTGTGTATTCAACCTGCACCTTTTCTCCTGAAGAAAACGAGAGGGTAATCAGTGAGATTATTGATAATCAGCCAGTCAAAGTAGAAAATATTGGGATAAACGGTCTAAAAACTAGTCCCGGCATAACTGAGTGGAATGGGAAACGATATAACAAAGAAGTAGAAAAGTGTATGAGAATCTGGCCTCACCATAATGACACCGATGCCTTCTTTGTTACGAGGTTGGAAAAATGTTGAGAATACTTGATTCTGAACGAATCAGTTTAATTCAAGAATATTGTCTGGAGCGTTTTGGAATCAATCAAGAGAAATTAGAAAACTACCGATGGTACGTAGGCTCAAAGAATAGAATCTACATCGGTCCTGAAGAATTAAAAAGAATTAAACCCGAAAGTATTGGACTATGCGTTTTTCGTCTGGACAAAACGCCCAAACCGACAACCAACTTTCTACAACTATTTGGAAAGTACGTTACAAAAAATATTATTGAACTTGATGGTAATGAGACCATCAGCTATTGCAGCGGGAAAGACCTGGCCCCTGAACGCGGATTAGACGTGGTCCCGGGTTTCGTAATGGTGAGGCACAAAGACCGAGTTCTAGGATGTGGGCACTGGAATGGAAGTCTGATCAAGAACCAGATTCCAAAATCGAGATTCTGTAAGATTAACTTCCTCTAACTTGGGGAGTCTGCTTAATTATTGGCACTTATAACCATTGAATGGGTCAAACGACCTTTGAATTTGGAACTGAAACAATTGAACCTGAAGAGCCTCAGGTAGAGCACCCTAAATCGGAAAAGAAAGAAGCCAAAAAGAAGGTAACTGCCAAAAAAACGAAAGCTCACCAGTTGGCTAAGGAACAGCGTGATATTCCAGTCTCTGAGTTCTTTGAACAGAACCGCCACATATTGGGTTTTGATAATCCTACCCATTCCCTGATAACTGCAGTCAAGGAAGGGGTCGACAATAGCCTAGATGCTTGTGAACAGGCTGGCATTCTTCCCGAACTGAAAATTGAACTTGAAAGCCTGGCAAGGGATGAATTAAGCATTGCAATAGAGGATAATGGCCCTGGAATTATAGAGCAGAATGTCCCGAATGTTTTTGGAAGATTGTTGTATGGTTCACGCTTTGGAAGTGGTAAGCAATCTAGGGGACAGCAAGGCATTGGAATCTCGGCTGCAATAATGTACGGTCAACTGACGACTGGGAGATCTGCTACTATCAGCACCCGAATATCAGAGGAGCATTTAGCTATACGTATAACTATGAAACTGGACACTCGGAATAACCGAGGCAATGTTGAGAGGACTGAGGACTTTGTATGGAAAGATGAGGTTGCTGAACCGGATGAGGATGGAATTTATCCTGAGAAGCATCATGGTACAAGGGTTGAATTTGCAATCAAGGGAAGATATCGGGAAGCAAGGCCTTCTGTCTTGGAATACCTGAAATCAACTGCTATTGTCAATCCCCATGCCAAGATAATTTTTACCAATCCAGAAAAAAATACAACCATTTTTGAGAGGGTTAGTCAGGAAAATCCAAAACTACCCAGTGAAGGTGTAAAGCCGCATCCACATGGTGTAGAGTTGGGCCAGCTGATACGTATGGCTCATCACAGTTCAGAACACCAGATGGCTCGATTTCTGCGCAATGATTTGTCATCCATGGGTTCAAAGAGCATTAGTGGCGTACTGGAAAAAGCAAGACTATCCTCTATTGTTAGGCCACAGGATATCACTAGAATTGAGGCGAAGGGAATGATAGATGCTTTCAAAACAACCTCGATCCGGACTCCGACGAGTGGAGTTCTAGTCCCAATTGGACCGAAACTGATCAAACTAGGACTGAAGCAGGTACTGGATGAATATCGACCTGATTTTTACACGCTACCGATTAGCCGTACTCCATCCGTATTTTCGGGAACTCCCTTCCTAGTGGAGGTCGGAATGGTTTACGGAGGTAATCTTCCTAAGGATCAGCCAGTTCAGATCCTCCGATTTGCCAACCGAGTTCCATTGCTTTATCAGGCCGGTGGTTGTGCCATCACCAAGGCTATACAGGGCATAAATTGGAGACAGTATGGTTTGGAACAAAGAGCTGGCAAAGGCACTCCGAATGGACCTGCCATAATCCTGGTACACGTAGCATCAACGAACATCCCATTCACTTCCGAGGCCAAAGAGGCAGTTGCAGATATAAGTGAAATCAAAAAAGAAATTAAATTAGCTCTACGTAACAATGCAAAGACACTGTCAAGACACCTGAAAAAACAGAAAAAGAGGGAAAAAGTAACTGAAAAATTTGACTTGGTACAAAAAATATTGCCGGCAATCGCGGAAAAGGCATCAAGTATCGTTGGGCAGCCTGTTCCAAATCTGGACAAGGTTGTTGCAGCTATCATGGACGTGGTCTGGATCGAGGAAGAAATTGAATTCAACAATGGCCAAATCGAGGTTGAAATAAAGATAATAAATTATCGCTTGAGATCAGCTAATTTCAAGCTCAGGGCTGAAGTTCTAGGACATGAGATCAAGGATGCTGAACCCAGACCTGGTAAGAGAGAAGGAAATCAGGTTGTCTGGTCCATCGGACTGCCAACCACCGAATCGACCAAATACAAATTCACAGTTCCTGAAGGTACACGAAGCAGCTTTGAGGGTATTGAACTCTGGGTAGAAGGAATAGATTCCTCAAATATAATAGGTGCTGAACCATGGACTGGAATTGTCGATCCTGGAATAAAAGATGCAATCGAAGCTGAAAAACAGGGACTTGCCTAATTCATGGTATTACCTGATTACTTAAGAAAAAAAAAAGGCTTTTTAGAACTCAAGAAGAATAAGAAATGGATTAGCTGGAATCCTTATCACTCCAAACTTTCGGCATATGTTCTAGCTGGTGGACCAGAATGGCCTTTTGAAGAAAAGAGCAATATTCTCTATCTGGGGGCTGCAGAGGGTAATACTGTTAGTTTCTTGAGCCATATATGTCATGGGGGCCGAATAATCGGAGTTGATATCTCATCAGTAGCAATGGCTGAGCTACTTGTCCTTGTTGAGAAAAGAAGGAACATAATTCCATTCCTAGGTGATGCCCAGCTTCCAAAAAAATATAGCCCTCATACCGGCATTCCGGATATCTTGTATCAGGACGTTGCTCAAAGAGACCAAGTCGAAATATTCATCCGGAACTATGATTTTTTTGGGCCGAAATGTGGATTTCTTATGCTAAAATCTAGGTCTTCACCAGGAAAAGATAATGAAGTCTTCCGGGACTCTGAAAGAAAAATGGAATCCAGATTCAAAAAAGTGGATGCTGTGGATATTACAAAATGGGCTAAAGGGCATATGGCCTACTATGTAGAATAATGGAGCCACCGGTGGGAATCGAACCCACGACCTGCGCCTTACCAAGGCACCGCTATACCCCTTAGCCACGGTGGCTCTTTTTTGCGACCGAAGGGGCCTAAAAAGAGTTTATCACATTTTATTGGGTTTGAGGTGAGACCCATAATCTATTACACCCTTCGCTATTCTGCGGCAGATAACGTTTCGAAAAACATGGTAAATTACATTACTGATAAAAGTAGTAAAGAAGAAGTACTGGGTGGATTCGAACCACTTGTTCGGAAATGGTTCAATGATAAATTTGAAGACCTGACACCACCGCAGGCAATGGCTGTCCCATTAATCTCTAAAAAAGAAAACGTGCTGGTCTCAAGTCCCACCGGCTCAGGAAAGACCCTTACCGCTTTTCTCAGCATATTAAATGACTTTTTTAGAATACACAAGGATGGTGACCTAGAAACAGGAGTGCACGCCATCTACATCTCTCCTCTGAAAGCATTGGCGAATGATATTGATAGAAATCTCAAACAACCTTTGGATGAGATGATTGAACTGGCAGCTAAGGGAAAAGTGGATATTCCCGAAATTAAGGTAGCTGTTAGATCTGGTGATACCTCGCTCAAGGAGAGGGCAAGAATGGTAAGAAAACCACCTCACATCCTCATCACCACCCCTGAAAGCCTAGGCCTCCTTTTATCATCAAAAAAATTCAGGGCCCACTTCAGAAAAACAAGATACATCATACTGGATGAGATACATGATCTAGCCAATAACAAGAGAGGAACTCACCTTTCCCTTTCGGTAGAGAGGCTGGCACAGATTATTGATGGAGATCCTGTAAGAATCGGCTTATCTGCGACACAGGCCCCAATCGAGGATATAGCTGGTTTTCTGGGCGGGTACAAAAACGGAAAACCTAGGCTTGTGAACATCGTGGATGTTAAAGAAAGAAAACATCTGGATCTAAGGGTTATCTGTCCTGTCGACAATCTAACCCTTCACTCTACAGAAGTGATTAATTCAAAAATGTACGACCTGCTGGTTGATCTGGTCAATGACCATAGGACTACCCTGATCTTCACCAACACCAGAGCTGGAACTGAATCAATTTCCATGCAATTGAAAGAGAGAGGTATAGAGAAATTGGCAGCACACCATGGTTCTTTGTCCAAAGAAATGAGACTGGATGTGGAAGAGAAACTCAAAGCCGGTGAAATGGATGTCGTGATTTCATCGACAAGCCTGGAGTTAGGAATTGACATCGGGTACGTTGATCTTGTTGTCCAAATAGGATCACCTAAATCAATCGCTAAAGGACTCCAACGAATTGGGAGGGCCGGACATGCCCTAAGTGAAATTTCCAAAGGAAGATTGGTTGTATTTGATTCTGATGACCTAATCGAATGTGCAGTCCTAGTCAGATCTGCATACGAAGGGCAAATAGATCGAGTTTCTATTCCTGAAAATGCCACCGACGTGCTGGCCCAATCTATCATTGGAATGTCCCTAGACCGCAAATGGGATAGTGACGAAATGTATGAGCTTGTGAGATCGGCATATCCATACCGCAACCTATCCAAGCATGAGTTCCTTGAGGTTCTTGATTTTCTGGGAGGGGATGCACTAGAGAATCACGGAGTCTATCCTAAAATATGGTATGATAAGAAATCAAAAGAGATTGGTATCAAAAGAGGGGTGCGACAAATCTACAACATGAATATTGGTACAATCCCCCAAGAAATCAATTATGCTGTCGTACTTGAGGGGAGAGGCATACAATTAGGTAATTTATCGGAAAAGTTCGTTGAGAATCTTTCGAGGAATGACATATTTGTATTAGGTGGAAGAACATATCAATTCATAGAGACAAAGAGATCTACCGTTATAGTAAAGGATGGTCTAGGTAGGAAACCTACTGTTCCATCATGGTCTGGAGAAATGTTACCTCGCTCTTTTGACCTGTCTGAGGCTGTAGGAAGATTCAGGGCAGAAATGGAGGAGAAGCTTGAGAAGCCTGAACAAGAAATAATCAAGTGGTTGGAAGAGGATTTTAGACTGGATCAGGGAGCTGCTAAAACAATAATCTCCCACCTTGATGAACAAAAGAAGATTTGTGGATTTGTACCCTCTGATAAGAGATTGATGGTCGAGGGATATATTGACAATAGGGGACGCAACGGAGCGATTTTTCATTTCCCGTTCGGAAGGAGGGTCAATGATGCCCTTTCCAGAGCCTTTGCCTATCAACTTGGAAAAGAAATAGGAAGTAGCATAAGAATCTCGTTGAGCGATGATGCATTCCTGCTGACCTTTCCTAGCAGATTAGCAATCGAAGGTTTGGCGGACAGGCTGATGCCCAAGGACCTTGAACCTCTGCTCAGAAAGGCAATCAAAAACACCGAAGTATTTGCTCAGCGCTTTCGCCACTGTGCCAACCGCTCATTCATGGTGCTACGCAACTACAAAGGGCGTGAAATATCGATGCCCAGACAGCAACTAAGGACCTCTCAGGTACTAGAAGCAATCAATCAAGTTGATTCATTCCCAATGCTCGAGGAAGCTTATCGTGAGATTCTATATGATGCTTTTGACATTAGCAATGCTCAGCTCATACTGGATGAGATTGAAAGTGGAAAAAGAAGTATTGAATATCGGAATTATGCACCCGTGCCTTCTCCCTTTTCCCATTCCTTGATACTTTCTGGTCTTAGCGACATAGTCCTGATGGAAGACCGTTCTGCACTCCTGAGAGAGTTGCATGCCCAGGTCCTAGGGAGGGTGTTAGAACAGGGAGACGGAGACAAACCAAGATTTGAAAAAGAATTGATAGACAGTCACTTCAATGAAAAGAAACCGATTGTCGGTACGAAAGAAGGTGCGATTCAGGCTATTCGCCAGATCGGTGGAATCTATCTATTGAATGACAAAGGGAAATCAATCTACCGAATGTCTGACATAATCGCGACCGAAATGCAAGAATTATGCCACGAGATGATTGATGAAAAAATTGTTGAATCTGTCTGGACTGGAGAAAAAGAACCTCTCTATGTAACTCCCGAATTGATTCCCTACTACAGGACCGCCTATGGTTCTGACGAAAAATTATCGAAAGAAGCGGAAAAGGTCTACAATAAATTGAAGGGGCTGAAAGCTATCAAATCAAAAAAAATTAGTGATGAATTAGAAAGAAATTATCTTGTTTGCAGAATGGTAGATGGATTCATCAAACGGAAAATTGAGAAGAATGCATCATATGAAAAAGCACTGGATTACCTTATTACAAAACATATCGGTTTTGTTGGACCGAGAGCTGTAGAAGAGATCGCTCTTGAACTCAGATTACCAGAGGAAGTCATCAGCCAATCGCTTTATGATTTAGAAGAACAGGGTACTATTCAAGGTGGGAATTTTGTCCTGGGCCAAAGTACACCCCAATATTTGATGGCTGAAGATGTAATCTATCTAGAAGCACAATCGCATGGAGACATAGATGTCGTTCCTGACAGGATTCTAAGAGAGTTTATTGACTATAAACTATTCAAGAAGTTTTCAAGCTTACAAACGCTTTTTGATCAGCATAGTGACGTCGCCTCTCCAAGAACCGCATTTCATAGATTAGACAATCCTGATCTTGAGGAGTGGTGGGAGTGGAGAGATTCAGATGCGATATTACAGGGGAGGTTTTCAGGAGGAAAATTAAGGTACGTGCCTGCCAATAAAGTTGGGATGTACCAGGCCTTGTTCAGAAAGGAACCTGAGGGAAAAATACAAAGCCTGATTGTGGATATGCTCAAAAGAAGCCCACCAGTTACCAAAAGCGAAATAACTAAGGAACTGGAACTGAAACCCGAAATGGTACATGGGGCATTAAGGATCTTAGAAGAAAAACTGATGATTCACCGTTACAACCGAAATCGTAATCCCTGGACAACACACAATCGATACCGATTACTAACAGAATACGAATCTCCTGAAGAACCTGAAAAGAAACTGGTCATCGACCAATTACGGGGAATTGGCCCTCTTACTTTTGCCGAGTTAAGAAGGGAATGCGGAATGCCACTCAATGTCACAAGGAGTATTTTGAATCAGCTACAAGAAGAGAATATAGTTTCTAGACTAGTTGTCGTAGGAGCTACGCGTTTATTCACCTATTGCCTAACTGAGGAAGTTGAAAATATAAAAAAGACTGAGGAAAAAAAGGTGACGAGGGTTATTTCCTGGAGAGATCCACTCCTCACTCATGTCCGAAGAGAAATGTACGCCCAATATGGTGAAGCCTGGACACATCCGGTCGTATCTGGGGGAATGGTCGCAGGATATATGGAAGCCTGGGCCATGTCAGGGTTACTAGATATCAGAGAGGTAGTGTTGAATGAGGTTTTGGAAATTGAGGAGTTTCTAGACGCTTTGGATGAATTTGCAACATATCAAGAGAACTTTCACAGCAATATTATTAGAGTCAAAGCCTTTGCCGGTACACGAATAGAAGAACTCGACGCGACCATAATAAAGAAATTTGAAAGCAAGGGATATCAGAGAATAAGGGAATGGTTGGTCAAAGGCCCAGTTATTAATCAGTCCTACCAGAAACGAGAGATATACGGATACTTGCTTTGGAAACAGAGGATACACCCTGAAAGGAGATTCAGAAATGCAATGGAAGCATTCAATAAGATGGGGGGTATACGTTCAGAATATGAACTTTCCTTGAGAATTCAAGGACGTTTCTTCCATCCTCGGGATTACGGTAACGAAATGGAAATAGTACAAGGTGTGATGATTCCTGGTTACTCTACCTACTGTACCGTAAGAGATGCTATAATCTACCGTGATGCCAGAAACATAGTTTCAGAACCCGAGGATAGAAGGCTTTTAGCTCTGGCAATAGATTCCAAAGGCTTGCCACGTGAGGAACTCTATAGAAGAAGTGGTATGGATCCGGACTCGTTCAAACGATCTCTGAGCCGATTGTACCAGTCCCTTAATCTGGTACGAACTACAAGAGGAAATTATCGCACTTTACCAGTCAATCGAATTTACGAGGCTGATGAGGCCAAACTCAAGGTTGTCAAGAGACTGATATTATCCTTTGGAATTATCTCTGCGGAGGACCTTGGAATGCTGCTGAAGGGCGAGATTCCAATGGCTGAACTAAGAAAAATACTTTCAGGACTGGAAGAAGAAGGAATTCTGGTGAAAGGATTTTTGAAGGAAGGAAGTGAGACCTTGTACTGGATCATAAGTGAGGATCTGGAAAGAGTCAAAGGGCACCTTTTCCAAGGCAGTTTTGTTCTTACACAAGCTGACCGGCTATCGCATTATCTGAGTCAGGAGGCAAAACAAAAATTTGGATTGGGAGCCTGTAACGTGATTTTCAGTTCAACTCGAATGACTGGTGCCTTCAAGATGTCAAAGAGAGGAAAAGATGTTGTGATTACTGAATTTAAGGGTGGGAACCAGGAAAGGCACGTCATAGAGGCATGGTGCAGGCAATGGAGAATGAATCTTGAATGGGAACTTAAGTCCGACGAAAAAGTGGAAATCTAAAGAAATTCACGGTAGACTGAATCTGGTAGTCGGGTATGTATGTTGTAAACCTGATCCTTGGATAGAATGTTATTCTCGAGAGCCTTGTGTGTTTTACGAGGTACGGTCTTGGGCCCCATTACAGCACCTGGTCTCTGTGGATCATCCAGATAATCAGTTTCCAGCATAAATTCGGATTTGGCCGCAATTTCAATATTGGTTGAAGAGGAGATAAGAGAAACCACGATTCCATGTGGGTCTTCAAGCGCACTCGGCCCACCATAGTGTTTGACTAGACGGGACTTAGGAAATTTAGCATTGGAAGCAATCCGAGATAAGTCGGCCATAACTTCAGGGGTAGCGGATTCGGTGTGAAGAACTACCGCAGCATCGACCTCCTTGGCCCTTGATAGAGACTCAGTCAGAACCTCATTTGCCAAATCCCAAACTGTAGGTTCGACTTCGAAGTGGGGGCGACCTAACTCACCTAATCCAACCGTTTTTTTCTCATCAACAAGAGATGTACAATAATCCACGGCCTCGAAATAAATCTCCGAGGCTTGTGAAGATGAATTGAATTCAAGAAGTTTGAGCAATTCGATCGGGTGAGGTGCTGCAACCACTGCTACCTTGGCACCTGTTTCTCTGGCCTTCTCTGCCAATTTTAGAGTCGTTTTAACTTGGCTTTGAAAACTATCTATCTTTTTCCAGGAACCATATGGTTTATGGACCAACACTAAACGAGTTCCTCCAGCCTTAATGAAATCCTTAACTGCCAATTCCTTTCTACCAGATGGATCCAAATGAAAATGGTTGTCGGTTATCTCCACGTTTTTGTAAGATAGATAGGCACGTATAGGCTTTACTCATTTACCAGCACAAAATTTATATCGTGCGTTGGCTAGAACTAAACCTGATATGACTGGGGTAAGAACTCTAACTTTAGTGACTTTGCTGATTAGTATCAGCTTTTTTCTGGGTGAAGCTGCGGCTGATGAACCTGAATTTGAATTCCGGTTTGATGACCCTAGTGATGGCTCTGGAAATATAGATGCCAATAGCACTATAGACCTCAAAGTAGAGATAGAGAATCTCTTTACTGATCCTAAAGAATTCCAGCTAGATATCACCAATGACGGCGATTTACAGAGCAGCGGATTGAGGACTTGGTGGAGCCATGATGGGCAAACCTCAATAGGATCTGAATCCACGAATTTAGCATCCGTCAATGTAGGTGATAATGGAACTGTAGAAGGAATAACTGTAACTATTCGAGCCACGGAAAATGCATTGTATGGGGAGTACAATGTAGACCTCAGGTGCAGAGACAACGATGAGAATGATCCGGAAACAACAGAACAGACCATCCAGCTTACTGTAAATGTGAACGAGAAAGCTGAAGTTTCTCTAGTGATTGCCGAAAGTGGATCAAGTGAGGGGTCTGTAGATGTAGGTGGGGAAAAAACTTATCAGGTCCAAGTCAATAATGATGGTAATCGGCAAGATACAATCAGCCTTGCGATTTCTTCGAATGACTGGGATTCCAGTTTTAGTGAAAACTCGGTTACAATAGATCCATTCTCAAATCAGATAGTTACTTTGACTGTTAGCTCGGTGAGCAGTGTAAATTATGGCGAAAGTGATGAATTGACCATTACTGCAACTTCAGAAAATTCAAATGATGCCACCGACACATTGGATCTGAACACTTACGTCAGAGTCTACTACGGGCTCGGGTTGGACGCAGTCTCACAAAGTGGATCTGGAGAGCCTGGATTGACTATTACATTCAACTTTAGAATACTGAACAAATGGTCTGAGAGCGTCAATTACGAAATTGTCAAGAAAGATTGGTATCGTGGAACCCCTGGTAATCCACCTGATCAAGGCTGGTCATTCACAGATGGAACTGGAACTCTGGACGCTTTTGAAGAACTTACAACTTCCAGCTCATCCAGTGCTAAGGTAACAATCTCTTCCAGTGCTGATGCAGGAGAGGTAGTGACCATCATTGTACAGGCCAAGGTTACTGATGACAGTGACAATGTAGGTATTATAGAACTGGAGATCGAAGTTCGAGTTGAAGGCGAATACAACGTACAGCTAATCGTTCCTGGAAGTGACCAGATAGACTTGCCTGCAGGGCAGGCCTTTAGTCTTTCCTCTTATACAGATGAACGCGATGAAGATAATAAACTGAAAAGGATTATCACGCTGAAAAACCTTGCCAAGGTAAATGATCTAGTTACATTAACTGCTATATTCTTACCTGGGCAAGGAGCAGACTGGACACTGATTGTCCCGGATCCGATTACCATTGTAGCCTCTGGAGAAGAACCTCTTTACATAAGTGTGACCGCCCCGGACAGTGCTGCCGGTGATCAGGCTACTCTGACAATAAGAGCTGAATCAGGAGGTGATCCTTCGGTCTTTGACGAAACGACACTAACCTTCAGGGTTGAGACTATCGCAACTGCCTCAGGACCTGAAACCGACCAACTATCTGAGGAAAGTGATTTTCCTGTTGATCCCATCTGGTTAGTTTCCATAGTCCTGATAATCGGATTGGGAAGTGCAGCAGTATTCGGTTTACAACAAAAATCAAAAGGTGCATTTGGCGGTTCTGAGGAGAACGTGGATGATTTCAGTGATGAATGGGCCGGTATGGAAAATCAGACTCCACCTAGTACTGCTGCAGTTCCCCAAACTGCTCCGCCACCCGTTGCTGCGCCACCCCCTCAACCCCAAGCACCTCCTCCACCGGCTGCGGCTCCACCGCAACCTCAGGCTCCTCCAAGTACTGCTGCAATTCCAGATACTGCTCCTCCACCACAACCTCAGGCTCCTCCACCTACTGCCGCACCAGCAGCTCCAATGATTCTAACTGTGACCGTCCCGGATGGCGTGATGGCTGGGCAACAGATACAGATTAAGGCGCCTACAGGACAATTAGTGAACGTCAAGGTCCCAGAGGGCTGTGGACCCGGATCACAGTTCAAAATACAGATTTAAGCAGGCGTGGTCTAGCCTGGTATGACTAGGGGTTTCCAACCCCTCAACCTGGGTTCAAATCCCGGCGCCTGCACCAAATTTCTGTTCAGGCAATACTTTTTGTATTGCCTAAATTTACCAATACATGAACAAAGTCGCCACATTGGGGCTAGCTTTCCTACTAATTTTCAGCGGATGTTTGGGTTTTGGTGAAGATGATACGCCAGAACAAGAAGAGAAAGATACTATTGAACCTGTAGGAGAAAACGACCTAGAAGGTTTAGAAAATGACGTAAATCTACTTACTTCAAGATTAGATGCAGAAGAAGCCAAACTGGCTTTACTGGAGACTAAAGTCAGTGGAATGACTGATTCTCCAGATGCACTCGAGGCCTTAGGATGCAGAGAAGATGAAATTGCTAGATACACTGGTGATGAATGGGTCTGTTCTGAAGATACAGACACTACTCTGAATGGGGATGAAGTCTGGAATATCGTGTCTGGTGATTTTGATAACGTCAATAGCGAACTAGATGACGCATGGAACGACATAGATTCGTTGTGGAGTGATTTGGAATACATACAAAATAACATGTGGAACACAACGGACGAACTGTATGATGAAATGCACAGCACTAACGATGAAATCTATGACGACATAAATGAGATTTATTATTCTATAAATGAATTGAATAATACTATTTGGTACATAGGTTATGAAATTGATGATTTGAATTCACAGGTAGATGACATTTGGGATGCTATTTATGATATGCAATGGGAAATGAGCAACATGTCCTACGACATGGAAGAAATGTCCTATGATATGGAAGAAATGCAGGATCGAATTAATGAATTGGAAAACCTGACTTCCTGTCAATTAGTTCCTTACGGTAATTGTGCAGGTGCAGACCTGAGTAGCCAGAACTTGTCCGGATTATACTTAACGGGCATCAATTTACTAGATACAGACCTCAGTTATGCTGACCTGACCAATGCAGACCTCAGTTATGCTGACTTGACTGGTGCAGGCCTCTTTCAGGCTGACCTGACCAATGCAATCCTCAGTTATGCTGATTTGGCTGGTGCATTCCTCTTTCAGGCTAACCTGACTGACGCTAACGTCTATGGGGCTGACCTGACTGGTGCATACCTCATTAATGCTGACCTGACCAATGCCTACCTCCATGCAACTGACCTGACCGATGCAGACCTCTCTAATGCTGACCTGACTAACGCATCCTTCCATAATGCTGTTCTATCTGGTGCAGACGCCAGTTATGCTGATTTAACGGGTGCAATCTTTCACAGGGCTGACATGAGAGGTATAATCCTCTATCAGGTTGACATGACCACGGTTCCAGATACCGGAGTAAGTGCCCTTTTCTATCTTTGTGACATGACTAACGCAAATTTCCACAGTGCTAACCTGACTGACGCAATGCTCACTGCTTCTGTCCTGACTCACGCATCCTTCTATGATGCTGACCTGACCAATGCCTACCTAGGATTTGCCAACCTGTACAATGCCGACATGAGATATGCCAACCTGACCAATGCAGACCTGAGATGGGCTGACCTGACTAATGCAGATCTGACCAATGCAGACCTCTATGGAGCTGACCTGACTGATGCAGATCTGACCAATGCAGACCTCTATGGGGCTGACTTGACTGGTGCAGACCTCTCTGAGGCTGACCTGACTGGTGCAGACCTCACTTATGCTGACCTGACCAATGCAGACCTCAGTTATGCTGACATGACTGGTGCAATCCTCTATTATGCTGACCTGACTGGTGCATACCTCACTTATGCTGACCTGACTGACGCAGCCCTCTATTGGTCTAACCTGACTGACGCAGACCTCCGTTATACTGACCTTAAGTTCGCACACTTTTCAGGTGCTACAGTAACTGATGCCGATTTCACCGGTTCATACTGGCATCAAACAATGTGGACTGATGGTGTAAGATACGATTCTGATCAATCTGGTGATGATGAAGGCTAAACTAAACAATATATACAGGCTCTAAATCGAGAGCTGTCTGACGGCCATAGCGGTGGTGATCACCCGTTCCCATTCCGAACACGGAAGTTAAGCCCACCCGCGTATTCGATGGTACTGTGGTACGAGAGTCCACGGAAACTCGAGTACGCCGTCAACTTTTTTCAAGATAACTTCCATATAGACGTACCAAATGAATATTGAAACATGGATGCAAAAGAAATAACTGATGCATTAGCCACGGTAACTGATTCTTATTTCAAAAAAGATATTATTTCACTAGGATATGTCAAGGGAATGACTATTGGAAAAGATACCTTAAGATTCTCTCTAAGATTACCTGCACCTCTAATGCCAGGCCATGAAATTATTGCTCAAAAGTGTAGAGAAGCTCTAAAAGATGTCAAGGATATTGGGGAGATTGAGATAAAGAAGGACTGGGAAGTCCAGAGATTACCCTCGTTGAATGCACCAAGTACACCTAATTCTCTAAAAAACGTAAAAAATATTATTGCAATTGCATCTGGAAAAGGTGGAGTTGGAAAATCTACAGTTACTGTATGTATAGCTGAAGCATTTGCTAAAGCTGGTGCAAAAGTTGGTATTTTAGATATTGATGTTTATGGACCAAGTATTCCTAACATGGTTGGTCTTGGCGATCACCAAATGGGAGGTTCACAGCAAGGAGTTCTAGAACCTGTCGAAGCACATGGAATGAAAATAATGTCTATGGGTTTCCTAGCAAACAAAGATACTCCCGTTGTGTGGAGAGGACCTATTGCATCACAATTAGTTCAACAATTTTTAGGAGCTGTAGATTGGGGAGACTTAGATTACTTGTTTGTTGATATGCCTCCAGGTACTGGAGATATTCAGCTCACTCTTTCACAATCAGTTCCATTAACTGGAGCTGTTATTGTAACAACTCCACAAGAAATTGCACATACTATTGCTGAAAAAGGATTGCGTATGTTCCAACAAGTCAAAATACCAATATTAGGAATTGTTGAAAACATGACTGGTTTCACACCTCCGGGATCAGATGAAGTCTACCATATCTTTGGAGAAGGAGGAGGAACATCGGCCGCAGAAGAGTTTGATTTGCCTTTATTAGGTCAAATTTCACTAAGGCAAGAACTTCGAGAAGCTATGGATACTGGAAAATTTGTCGAAGATGAAAATATCAAATCTATTGCCTCTTTGATCGCAGTTGAAGCAATGATGATTGTTACAAATGAAGAATTATCTCCATTTTCACCACAAGAAATAAATTTAGCAAACGATGGTAAAACTTTAGTTATCAAATGGCAAGATAATGTTGAACATATCATTTCAGCTTTTAATGTACGATTCAAGTGCCCTTGTGCCCATTGTGTCGATGAAATTACCGGCGTGCAATTAATTAAAGAAGAAGAGATTCCGCCAAATGTGAAAATTTTAGAATCGGTACCGGTTGGAAGATATGGTGTGAAATTTGCCTTCGATGATCCAAGCCCTGGAGCTAATTCAGGAATATACACATTTACATTCCTTAGACAACTTGGAGAGGAAGCTGTAGAAAACGCCTCCTTTAATGTTTAAATATAACAAATCTTTATTAATCAGCATAGAGGTAAACAATCATGTTAGCACAGAAGATTCGAATACGTGGTGAGCCAACGGCCGATCCACAGAAATGTAGGTTTGTTCTAGATGGTGAAGTACTTTCAAGAGCTTCAGTATCTTTCAATCGCGAATCAAACACGGATAATTCACCTTTAGCTAAGAAACTTTTGGACTTGCCATATATTGCTCAAGTCAATATTGCTGGACAGGTTGTCACATTAACTGGAGACAATGTAGAAAGCTGGCCCGCTATCGGTAAAGAAATTGGTATTGTAATTAGAGATCAAATGGAAAGTGGAGAAGCTCCAGTAACTGAAGTTGCAATGGATACTGGTAATAGTGAATTATTTGACAAAGTAAACGAATTAATTAAGAATGATGTAAATCCAAGCATTGCATCACATGGTGGTGTAATTACTCTTAACAATGTTTCTGATGGAAAGGCATACGTAACTATGGGTGGTGGATGTCAAGGATGTAGTGCCTCAAGTGTTACTTTGAAACAAGGTGTTGAATCGTATATTATAGCAAAAGTTGATGAAATAAATGAAATTGTTGATATGACTAATCATGACGAAGGTGTAAATCCATATTATACGGAACCCCTCCCTCAACAATCCACTGGCGGTAGTTGTGGATGTAGTAGTGGCGGTAGCTGTGGTTGTAGTAGCGGTAGTAGTTCAAAGGATAGCCAAAATCAGGGCAGTAGTTGCGGTTGTAGCCATTAAATTTAACTAACAATCAGTTTTAATACTTGTATTATATTACCATAAAATCTTTACAAGGTAGCATGGCTGAGGAGACTGATTCTGAAAGTGATTCCAAAGAGGAAAGCATTGATGAAAATGTGGAATCTAAGGATGAGGATTCAGAAAAAATAGATACTGAGACCAAAGAATCCGATGAAGAAGAATTGGCACCAATAGATTATACCACAAAATTAGGCGTAGAAGAAGAGAAAGAACCTGTGGATCCTCTCATTAAGAGAAAGATAAAGGACACTATCCGCTATCTGGATGGGAAGAGTCGTTCTGTAGTTATCAGTGCTCTCATTATTTTTATTATTAGTATCTTCAATTTCATTGCCTGGAACTTCACTGAATTGGAGGTTCTGAAGTATGTGGGAACCGCACTGGCTATTTTTCTGCTGACGGCCTGTGGTCTGGGCATTCTAATCTCATTTAATGTCCATAATATCGAAATCAAGAAAAATGCCGATGTCAGGACGTCAGGACTTATACTATCGATAGGGAGTGTTCTAATCACTCTGTTCTTCATAGTTTACGAGATTCGTGAAAATTCGTGCCTGACGGAATACACCGAGATAAGTTGTGATGGTGATATCTCACTCAGGGCTGTAACCACAATTGCAGTTTACGCCGGGAGTCTGGGAATAGTTATGTTGATCTATGGCCTCGGACTTCTGGAAAGAGGGCTGGTACCCTATGCTCTAGCCATTGCCTTTGGTGGGTCACTAATACTAACCATTGTCCTTTTGATGTCAGTCTTTAATTGGATTGAAGAATCGGTTTGGCTACTTCTAATACCTTTGTTGTTTCTTGGAATGGGGCTTGCAGGTCTACACCATAGAAGATACCAATTGGCAGGTTTTGTGATCGGATGTTATATTGCAGGTCTGGCAGGAATTGGATGGTTGATTGAACCCAGTCTAGCTTCAGGTGGATTCATTGGGGGTGGACTGCCAATGACAGGCTCTGGCCTTCTTTTCATTCTGAGGAGAACCGATCGAGAAGCAAGGGAAAGAATGCTAGAGGAAGCTCAGGAATTTCTTGATACTGGATATCCCAGCCGTTCACTGGAAGTGGCTGGAAGATTAATCAGAAGAGCTCAGCGGGACGGTGTTTTGATGCAAGATTCAAGGATGTGGCTTAGTAAGGCCAGAGCACTGACTGGGCACAGAGAGTACACCAGATCTATAACATACTATTCTATGGCACTGGAAATTGACCCACACAACGAGAATCATTGGTTTGAAAAAGGGAATTTGCATCGTAAACTTCGGCAATGGGACGATGCCGAGGAGTGTTTCCAGAATTCGACCGAGATAAGTTACACTTTCGGAGACGCATGGTTGAGACTAGGGCAGATAAAAGAACGACTTGAGAAGATGGAGGACGCGGAGGAAGCCTATCTTATTGCCCTAGAACTAGAAAGTAATCACGGACTTGCATATCTTGGATTGGGAAGGGTCCAGTCCAAACTTGGAAGAGTCAAAGAAGCCTTGAAATCGGTTGAAAAATCGATTGCCCTGATGGAAGAGGACTTTCGTCCCTATATGGTCAGAGGTGACATTTACTTTAGTTTAGGAGACTACGAAAGAGCAGATTCCAAAGGTTATTCAAAGGCCGTCAATATCAGACCCGATTTTAAGAGAGGATGGAGAAAACTGACCAATGTTTACCGTGCTCAAGACAAGCGTGAATTGTTGATTATGGCACTATCTCGGATTCTGGACATTGATTCAGAGGATGAAGGTGCTTTGTGGGAAAGGGCTGAGGCTCATCATGATTCTAAGAAACTTGGTGACGCAATGGGAGATCTCCATAAACTTCTGGCATTGAATCCTGGAAACCAGAAAGCCCGGAAATTCAAGGCCCGAATCCTGGAAAAGCTGGATACCAAGGAGTGGAACTGATGTTCAAATTGAGAATTCGGAATCTGAATGAGACCTATGGTGGAGGTAAGGAAAACTTAGCCGCAGATTTTCTGCAAGCCATAGGGTTTTTAGGAACTGATGGGCCTAGGTCAAGGGAAACCAAAAGAGCAAAGACAGGGATTCGACTCTTCACCAAATGTTTGATTCCGGAACCCACGCATTCATGGACGACCTCGGACATTGCAACTGAACTAGGTGTTCCCTTACAGGGCATCTACAGACATTTACAGTGGCTACGTGAAGCAGGATTTCTGACGGAGGATTTTCCAGGGAAGGCGGAGGACCCAAAGAAAGTCAGACTATGGCACTATGACCTGCAAAAGGCATGGGCAGGTGTGGAGAACAGGGCCAGAATCTGTCTTGACACTTATCGGAAGATAGTAAGCAACCTGAATCAGACCTTAAAGGAGGCCAAGGAGACTGTACCTGAAGGTATGATGATTCTGGAGAAGGACGAATCCTTTGGGATAGATATCAGGGAAATTAGAATGGAAACCGATCAGAACTACGAATTAGAATTGGGTGCTCTGGGAAGAGGGATTGGACTGTTCTCAAATCACCACTATCCATACCGTGAATCAATGCCTTACAAGATAATTGATGAATGTTTTTTCCAGAGGCCTGATAGGGCCTGGACGGCGGAAGAGATTGCAGCCTGGATAGAGACAACCAGACCCACCGCGTATCGTCACTTAAATCGGCTTATTTCTCTGGGATTTATAGAACGCTGCAGAGCCGAAGATGGTGGACCGCCCACAAGTGCATTCCACTTGCGCTACAGTTCACTGAAAAAAGGATGGGCCAAAATAGAGACGCAAATCGAACTGGTACTGGACAAATACCGAAAAACAATCAAACTACTCGCGGAGAATTAATGAACCCTAATCATCCAGCCAACAATGTTGAACGTAAGGGTAATTATCTAGAAGGCAAGAACGTCTGGGTAGGAGTGACGGGGTCAGTATCCTGTGTGGAAACCGTTGGAATCATACGTGAACTGCTGAGATATGGGGCTAGGGTAACTGTAGTTGCCAATCGGGCGGCTCTGGAACTGGTCGGTGAGAAATCACTCGAATTCGCCTGTGGAAAACCCATAATCAAAGAGATTACGGGACAAGTTGAACATGTTATCGCAGGACACGAAGCTAATTTGTTAATGATCACTCCCTGTTGTGCAACCAGTCTTGGAAAGATGGTGAATGGAATCGGTGACAACCCGCCCATGCTGGTAGCGTTGACCTGTATTGGGGCCAAGACACCTATGATTGTAGCACCAGCAATGGACAAGAATATGTCAAATTCGGATATTATCCAGAAAAACATAAAGGTTGTCAAGAAATTCGCGAATGTGATTGAACCGGTGATGATTGAAGGAAAGGCCAAGTTGCCTTCCAAGGAAAGACTGGTAGCTGAGGCATGTAATATGGCCGGCCCCAAGACGCTGAATCGAAAGAAGGTTCTGATCATAGGTGGGGGCAGTAGTGAGCCTATTGATGAGGTGAGAGTAGTCAGCAACAGATCAAGCGGAAGGATGGCCATTGCTTTGGCCGAATCAGCTTTTGCAATGGGGGCTGATGTCGACTTGTGGTTGGGTAATGCCAACTATGAATGCGGAAACTGGATCAAGACCACACGCTTCGAAGCTCTTTCAAAATTAAAGGGCCTAGTGAAGAGTATGAAGCGTTACGACGCAGTTATCGTGCCTGCTGCACTATCTGATTTCATACCTGAACAAGCCAAGGGAAAATTGGATTCGGCAAAACCAATAACTCTAAAAATGAAGAATGTACCAAAGATAATCAATAGCATCCGAAAGAAACATAAGGGGCTATTGTATGTTTTCAAACTGGGAGCCCGGATTAGCGAAAAAGAATTACTGGCAAAGGCTAGGGTCTTGTTGAAAAATGCGAACTGTGTTATAGCCAATCATTCAAAGTCAATGGGATCGGATAAATGCAAGGTTGCGATTGTTGACAAGAAAAATACCGAGTGGAACTCCGGTAGCAAGGTAGAAATTTCGAATAAGATACTGGATAAGATTGCGTCAGAACTAAATTAAGTCTTGTAATCCTGTAATTTCTTGATGTTTATCTTCAACAAGGGCCGTTTTTTCTTGGTGAATGGTTGCCCATTTGCATCTACCTCGGGTAACGGTTGGATAAGTTCATGGTCCTGTAATAATTCTATTATGGCTGCACCATGGTAAGTAGCCTGTCTAGGTTTCAGTCCAAATTCACGAATGAGGTGCCTTTCAATGACACGTCTAGCAGTGGTGGCATGACCTGGATAGTAAGTTTCCTTCAACAGTTCAACAATGGACTTGAATCGCTCTTTTAGGGCCCTATCCTTTTCTTTCTGAATCTTTATTCTTTCTTCTTCCTGAATCTTTATTCTTTCTTCTTCCTGTAATCTTTCCTTTTCTTTCAAAATTACCTCTATAACTGTCTATTCAGCTGAAAGGTCTCGTAATAAGTATATGCCCTGATTAATGCTAAAACCCCCTCTCAAAGTGACAATGGCAAGCCGAGGTCGCTTAGCCCGGTATAGCGCGGGCCTGGAAAGCCCGTGGGAGCAATCCCTCGCGAGTTCAAATCTCGCCCTCGGCGCCAAAATACCATCAGACGACATGCTGTTTGACTTTGCACGTCGTTTTGGGCTCATATGTCCCTATTTTGGAGGGGGTCAAAAAGGGGTGGGTGAAATTACATTAAGTCCACATAGTGTGAAACAAATATGTGTAGTAAAGCAACCTGTCGGAGATGTCAAAAAGCAACTTGGACAGGATGTGGCCAGCATATCGAAATGGTACTTAGAGGAATACCAAAGAATCAACGATGTCATTGTGAAAAACCAGATATTGGTGGCTTCTTTTATTGGCTATTTGGGAGATAATATATCAATTTCCGAAAATTTGTAGACAGGAAAAAATATCATCTACGTATTTCATAACCTTTACTTTCTAGCCACTCGTTATATTTCTTTAGAGATACTTCGCTTTGTAAAAGATATTTCATAAACAGTTCTAATTTCACAATTCTTTTTTCAAGCCCATACCTCTCTTTTGCAGCCATTACGAAACCGTCAACATCTTTACCACTCATTATTTTACACAACCTTTAGATTATATATCAATTTCCGAAAATTTGTAGACAGCCTACCAACAATACCAAGGGGGTGCCCCCTCTACATGGAAGGGGGGGTTAGATTTCTATCTCGCCCTCGGTGCCATCCTCAACTGAACCATAGACCGTAACTCCTACAATTGAGCCCAATATCAAACACATACCCAAGAATTGCTGAATAGAAGGTAATTCTGATAGCAGTATAACTCCCCACACTATTGTTAAAACGGGTTGGAGAAGAAGGACAAATGAAGTATGTGCTGCTGGCAATCTAGGTAATGAATAAGATATTGCTAACCATCCAAAGACTTGGCCCACAATAGCTAGTGAAAGGATCCAACCATGGCCTGGCCATGTAGGTTGGAAATCAATTGGCTCGATATGTAAAGCTTGCAGGGGCAAGATACTAAGAACTAAAAGTCCAAAAACACAACCTGCTGTAGAATCGAATTGTAGATTCGTTGCAGGCGCAAGTTCTCTATTGGCAAATCGGTATATAATTAAAAAACCCGAGTAAAAAACGGCGGCAGTAATGCCAGCAATAACACCTCTAACTGGATTTGATCCATAAGGTTCGTCGTCCCATATACCCGATATTAATAACAAACCGAGCATTACAATAGGTAAGGCAATTAGAATGGAGAGATTTGGCTTCTCACCGAATAGCCACCAACTCATCAATGTCACTATAAGAACCTGAGAATTGCCAATTAGTGTTGAAATGCCCGCACCTATCCAGTCAACTGAACTATGGTATGCTACAAAATCAAGAGCAAAGACGATTCCTGCTCCAATCGCAATCAGTCTCGTGTTGAAGGTCCGGTTATCATCTATACCTCGGAACCAGATAATCAAAGCAAGGAAGGGGAGAGCATAGATCATTCTGAAAAAAGCCCCACTTAGTGGATTTAGACCAGAAACGCTATACAATATTGGAGCAAAAGAAATTGCAAGGGCGCCCACAAGAGCGATTAACATCGTTCTCTTCAACTCACTGGTAGACATCATCTTGTTCAACCTGACGGTTAATTAAATGGTGCTCCCGCCGGGATTTGAACCCGGGTATTCGGCTCGAAAGGCCGAGATGATGGGCCGGACTACACCACGGGAGCTTGTGTGTCCAGCTTAGAGGGCTGGAATTTAACGTTATTGTGAAATTGGTCAGGCTTCGAATGAATTCAGCTTGGCCTTAAGCCCAGCAATCTGTCGCTGGAAATTCGTCTGTTGAATCTCCAATTCGGCCTGATAACGTGTCTGAGAGGCTTCTAGAGCCTCATAGTTCTCGGATTTGACCTTGCTCAATTGGATTTCGTGTATCTCTTTTTGTTCCTCCAGTTGTGATTCTAGATCCTTTATTTTCTGTTTCAGGGTCTCTACCTCGTCCATCATAGCCTAGGATTATGCCACTGTTTAAACTGTTAGTCACATAACTATCTTAATCCACCTCGTATGGATTTGAATGATGTGGAGAGATCCATCACTCAAGAATCAAACTTTTCAAGTAAGACACGTAATGTCTGATGGATGGGGAGAACCTGTTCAGATAAATCGAAGGCCTCATAGCAAAATGGCCTTCTCGGATTATGAAAAGGAACAACTCAGAGAATCAATTGGCTTCCTGACACTAGCCTTTGCTCTGGCTCTGAGCAATGGGCTATTCGTCGTAATAGATGAGCCAAGTATTCTGATTACAACCTTGCCACTTGCCTTTGCAGCGGTGATGACTGGATTTCTACTACACGAATTAGCACACAAATGGATGGCGCAACAGTATGGTTGCTGGGCAGAATACAGAGGCAACAAGAATGGATTGTACTTTGCTCTGGCCATGTCTGCATTCGGTTTTCTTTTAGCGGCACCTGGTGCAGTAATGGTGTCTGGAAGGATAACGGACCGACAGAATGGTATTATCGCCGCTGTGGGGCCCTTAACAAATATCGCTATTGCCATTGTAGCCTTACCAATCTATATTTTCACTGCTGGTCTCGATTGGCCGATATCCTTGCTTGGGGAATTAGCAAGATTCATAATTGTAATAAATCTTATACTAGGAGGATTCAACATGATACCCGTACAACCTCTGGATGGATCCAAGGTCATAATGTGGAGCAAACCAGCATATCTGGGCATAATTGCAGCAATCTTTGCACTGGCGATGGTCTATTGGAATAGTCCGGTCCTAGGATGAACTCCACTTGGTTACTCTATGACGCGTCATGCCTCTTCTGTACTTCAGGGGCTCACACTTTCAAACCATCTCTGGAAAAGAGGGATTGCAGAATCAGGCCCTTGCAGAATCACACCGTGATGAAATTACTGAATATCAAAAAAGGCGATTACCTACCCGAGATGAAGGTCATAGGGAACAATCGAAAAGTATACGGGGGTGCCAAGGCGGTGGTCTATCTGAGCCGGAAAATATGGTGGGCCAAACCCATCTGGGCTCTTTCACACCTGCCTCTAATTATGAACATTCTGGACTATATCTATGAGCAAATGGCAAAAAAAAGATACTGTCATGGGGTCTGTGAGATATAGATGAGATTTGGACCGTTGATAGCTGTTCTATTTGCCTTTTTCCTGATTGCAATCTACCCCTACTATGCAGAAGATGATGAGCCTCCAATGTTCATTATCTCCGATGACGATGGAGATGGGGTAACTAACGACAGGGACAAGTGCCCAGAAGAAGACGCGAGCGAGAGGGACATTGATGAGGACGGATGTCTAGATTCGGAGATTACGAAAGAAGAAGTTGATTACATTGAAAGAATAGCCAAATTCAATCTTGGACAATACATCCTGTTTGCCGCATTGTCATTACTTGGGACTGCAATCTATTGGGAAAGGGAAAAGCTGAGAGCCGTACTCTATGAAGATGAAGATCTTGATTTCAGCAAACTTACTGAACAAGAAAGATCCGGAGATATAGAAGAGGATACTGATTATGCTGAATTAGGTAAGGACAAGGAATACAATATCCAAACTGAATCATCCCCTGGTAGCTTTAGTTTTTCATTCAGCAAACTTACCGAGGAAGCTAACCTTGGGACCCAGATAATTTGTGTTGCTTACATAGTCCTGCTTTTTGCTGCATTGGGTTATGTGGGTGAATTTTCCTGGTTTGATGTAGAAGGGGTTCAAAATGATGTTCCAGGGGGGGGTTATCGGGACGATGCATACGAATCGTACTTTGAGGTCAGACACTACTCTGAGCATCTGGACTTTGAGATTTCCAGTCCCTCATTATTGTATAAATATGATATTGAGAGTCAACAAAGTATAAGCTACGAAAGTTCGCGTTGTACTGACGAAATTGATGAATTCTATAATTGTGACTATAGGCAGTCCTTGTTTGGTACTGTAAATACTCTACTCTCAGTCTCGCTCTTTCTATC
>Ga0310124_10000065_pt1 | contig 64425 bp, 38 predicted proteins | sample CB11b_AW_Bot5_MG_FD_203507 | JGI IMG/M metagenome (GOLD analysis project Ga0310124, IMG submission 203507) | Marine microbial communities from Western Arctic Ocean, Canada - CB11b_AW_Bot5 | ecosystem: Environmental > Aquatic > Marine > Oceanic | place: Canada: Western Arctic Ocean | collected... | reverse complement strand
TGGGCCACGAGCGTCGGGGGCGGGGAGTGCCTGGTTTGTGAGATGGCATGAGTCTGGTGGGTTCAGCACTTGGCCGTCTTGCGTTTCTTGCCCAGTCGCCTGGCCGACTCGCACTTCTCGATGTACTCGGTCGCCATCGTGGCCATCTCCGAGTGAAGCTCTGCGGTGAAGGACACCTGCCTGAGAGTCAGGGTTGGGGTTGGGGTTGGGGTTGGGGCAGGGACGTCTTCAGCCACGCGCGGAGTGTCTTGCGGGCGGCCGAGGGGCGCAGGGCCCAGGCATCGTTGTGGTTGCGAAAACCGGTTGGCTGGAATGTGAAGCGGCCCTTCGTGCCGGTGTCCTTCAGGTACTGTCGTGTCGCCGAGAGGCTCGTGGCGGGGTTGCCCTGACCTTCGTGGCAGATGAACTGGGGCCGATTGCCCAGGCGTTTCAGGCGAGCCAGGGCCGAGGCTCGGTCGGCACCGGGGTAACCCCACCGCCGGAAGACGCCGTCGTAGTGGCTGTAGGGGATGAGGGCGGCCCACAGCCGGGCGACCTCGTCGTCGTACAGCCCGATGTAGTTGCAGGCGATGGCACCTCGCGAGAAGCCGGCCAGCACCACCCGGGCGGGATCGCCGTGGTGCTTCTGGCACAGACTGGGCACCGCCTGCTTGATGTACTTCAGCGTCGGTTGAGGGTCGTAGTCGGGCCTGGTGCCCCACCACCGGGTGGTGATCCGGGTACCGGCCCCATTGACAAACGGCAGGCAGATCCAGATGTAGCCACGGCCACCGGAAATCCCATACCCCAGCTTGCTCCCCTCGGGTCGCCCGGTACTGATGTCGCCGAAGGGACTCTTGTAGGGACCGTTTCCGGCGAGCTCGATGATCACCGGGTACTTTTGGCCGGGCTTCCAATCGGTTGGCAGCCAGGTCACGTGATACAGCTCGGTCTTCTCGTAACCGGCCAGGACCTCCTTGACCCGCCTGCCGGGTCCCGCCGGTCCCCGGGTGAGTTCGGGAAGTGACAGGTCCGGCTTGACCGACGAGATGTCGGGTCGTGGTTCGGCCAGGACAGGCTGCGAGAGAAGTGACATGGCGAGCAGGGGGGCCAGCAGGCTGGCCCGGAATCGGCTGACACGTGGTTGGGGGCGTCTTGAGCCCATCGTCCAGTCGAGTCGTCAGGTGTGGGGAGTGAGCGGGCCCGGGTGAGCAATTGGGCGACGTCTGTTCTATCATCCGTCTGGATGGGAGCCTGTCCAGTGGAGGCGAGGACGCGAGGCCGCGTCGGAAGTGGACCGATGTACAGACCGATCAGCGATGCAACCTGTCTACGGGTCCTGGTGGCACTGCTTTGGGCGGTGTTGGGTACCGGTGGAGTGGGGCTTGCGGCCGCCGCCGCGCCGCTGCGGGTGTCGACTTTTGTTGTCGACGTCTCGCCTCGGCTTGGCCAACCCGTCGGCCTGGGTTTCATCGCCGCGGCCCGGACCAGCGAACACCCTCTGCTGGCCAAGGGCATCGTGCTGGGTGGCTCGGGGAAGCCGGTGGTCCTGTGTGCGATCGACTGGATGGAATTCCACAACGATGCGTTTGCCATGCTCCAGGCTCGCATCGCTGCTGCCGCGGCGACCGACCCGTCGCGGGTCAGCCTGCATGCCCTGCACCAGCACACCGCACCGGCCCTGGACCCCGACGCACAGATGCTGATGCTCGGCGTGGACAGCCCCCGCCGGATCGCCTCGGCGGCCTACCTGAAATCGGCCGCCGATCGGATCGCCGCTGCCGTGCGAGCGGCTCTCAGGAAGTCACGCCCGGTCACTCATGTCGGCACCAGCCAGGCAAAGATCCAGAAGATGGCCTCGAGTCGGCGGCTGCTGCGAGAGGACGGGTCGATCACGGCGCGGATGAGCAGCACTCGGGACGCGGCGTTGAGAGCCTTGCCCGAGGGACGGATCGACCCGTGGCTGAAAACCGTCACGCTGCTCTTTGAGCGTCAGCCGATCGTGCAACTGCACTACTATGCGACTCATCCCCAGAGCTTCTATGGTGACCGGCGGCTGAGCTACGACGTGCCGGGGATCGTCCGCGAGCGTCTTCAGCAGCAGACCGGAGTCTTCCAGGTCTATTTCACCGGATGCGGCGGAGACGTGGCCTTCGGCAAGTACAACGACGGAACACCGGCGGCTCGGGATCGACTGGTCGAGCGTCTCGATCGGGGCATGCGGCAGTCGCTGGCCTCGGTCACCCCGCACCCGGTTGACAGCTTCGATTGGCGGACGGTGCCGGTGCGGTTTGGCAGCCGACGCGAGCCGTCGTTCTCGAGTGACCAGTGCCGGAAGGTGCTGGCCGACCCCGGGTCGAGCCATTCTCAGAGGCTCAAGGCGGCCATCACGCTGGCCTGGAACCAGCGAGTTGCCGACGGGGATCGCGTGCTGCTGTACCGGCTGGCAATCGGCCCGGTGCAGATCGTACATTTGCCGGGCGAGCCGTTTGTCGAGTACCAACTGGCGGCCCAGAAAATGGCACCCGGGTCATTCGTCGCCGTGGCGGGATTCGGAGACTGTGGGATGAGCTACATCGGCGGCGACCGGATCTTCACCGACCGGGGCGGCTATGAGCAGACCTGGGCATTGGCCGGGCCCAGCGAGGACCGGTTGCTGCGAGCGATCTCTGCGTTGCTGCAACCGGTGCCCAGACCACCACGGCGGTGATCGGTTTCTGGACCCGACGTCACATGGCTGCTTGCCAGAATTGAGCGGCGCGATACGATCCGGAGTGTCTGTCGGCAGAGGCGGACAGGATCGTGGAAGCGACGTAAGGAGTTGGGATGAGTGGATCCGACGGCAGCCAGATCGAGTTTCGGACTGACCGCGTCAGTTCGAGGCAGCTGCTGGGGCAGGCGTGGAGCATTCTCTGGCCCGAGTACTACTGGATCACGCTGGCGATTTGCCTGGTGGGCCTGATCGTCGGAAGTGCCGCACCGATGGCGGTGCTGATGGGGCCGATGATGTGCGGGATGATGATCTGCTTCTTCGCGATGATGCGAAACCAGCGGCCGACGTTCGAGATGCTCTTCAAGGGCTTCGACATGTTCATCGATAGCCTGGTGGCCGCGCTGATCATGATGGGCGTGTCGTTTCTGGTCATGATTCCGCTGGCCCTGTTGATGTTCGGCGCGTGGATTGCTGTCGACCTGGCGGGCGAGCAGGCCGGCGGTGCGGCGTCCGGGGGGATCATGATCTTCATCGTGATCGGCTACGTGGTCGCGATCCTGGCCATGTTGGTCGTCCAACTGCTGTTTGTTTTTTCCTACCCGCTGATCGTCGACTACAACCTCTCGGGAGTGGACGCCGTCAAGCTGAGTGCCCGAGCCGCCTGGGCCAACCTGGGCAACGTCCTGAGACTGTCGATCCTGAATGGGCTCATTTCGATGGCCGCCCTGATCCTGTGCTACCTCCCGATCGTGCTGGTGATCCCCGTCACGCTGTTCGCACAGGCACTACTGTACCGACGCGTGTTCCCCGGTGACCTTGCCGATGCCCAGCACTACGACCCGTACGCCGACCCGTACGCCGACCCGTATGCCGACTCGTATGTCAATCCGCATGCCAACCCCCAGGCCGACATGGGTGGCTACCAGCTCGATGATGGCACCTCCGAGACCGGGCCTGATACCGGCTCCGACACCGGGACGACTCGGACATCAGCGTGATGGAGGTTGAGGGGCAAAAGCAGTACCGTGCCGGTTGAGACTGAACTGCGGTTGATGTTCCTGATGGAGAAAACAGTGAGACGTCTGACCTGGTTGATGCTGGTGGTGATCCCCTCGATGGTGTGGGCACAGGACACTCCCCAGCCCACTGCCGATAAAGATGCCGATCCGCCGGCCGCCGCAGTGAGTGATGCCGATCTGCCCGTGAAAGATCTCGAGCAGCCTGATCCGGCTGATGCAGCTGATGAGGCTGATGAGGCTGATGAGGCTGATGAGGCTGATGAGGCTGATGAGGAGGGCTGGCTCGGCCTGATCATATGTTGCGGATTCTGGACTTTGTTTCCGGTCTTGATCCTGATCATCTACCTGGTTCGCCGTGCGAACGCGAGGAAGCGAACCGAGGCGCTTTCGTCTGTTGCAGCGGAGCTCAAACTCGACTTCCATCCGGATGGTGATGAGGCTCTGCATCTGGCGCTGTCGGAGTTTCCTCTGATGAACAAGGGTCGCAAGGGCAAGCTGACCAACGTCTGTGCCGGTGGCACCGACGAGGTGCGATTGTGGATCTTCGATTACAGTTTCATCACCGGCCACGGCAAGCAGCGCCGCGTCCATCGGCAGACGGCCGTGGCGATGGAATCGGTCGTGCTCGACGTGCCTGAATTCCGCATGCGGCCCGAGCGGATGTTCGATCGGGTCGGCCAGATGCTGGGCCTGCAGGACATCGACTTCGAAGGGCACTTGCAGTTCTCGCAGCAATTCGTGCTGCAGTCGGAAATGGCCGAGGCGACTCGAGACTTCTTCGACACGGGGTTACTCGATTTCTTCGCCGGCCGTCCCGGCTGGTCGTTCGAGACTCGTGTCGGTTCGTTTGTTGCCTACCGTCCACGGCAACTCGTCGAGCCGACGGAGTTCCAGGCTGCCTTCGAGGACGGGTTCGCCTGCTTCACGGCCTTGCGCGATCGTCTCGAGCGGAGCTAGTCGCCGCAGCGGGCCGAGGGAAGAAAAGGTCATCACCCCTGGACTTCTTCAGGGGTCAGAGACCCGTCGCCGTTGGTGTCGAGCGAGTCGAAGTCGGCTTCGAGGAACCGGGGCACTTCGGACCGCTCGAGCTTGCCGTCGCGGTTCTCGTCGTGGCTGGCGAACGAGAAGTCTCGAGGCAGGAACCGGACCCGGGCCTGCTGCAGGCTGAGGACCGCCTGCTTCAGTTTCGAATCGGCCAGGTCGATCGGATCACCGATGTGTTCCACGACCACGCCCACGCCGATCCCCTTGAGCAGTTCCCCGCCGCCTCCCTGCTGGTCCTTGAGCAGCCGTCCGACGGCCACGTCGATCGGGGCCTCTCCGAACGGGGGAGCGAGCGGCATCGAGGCCAACTCGGCGATGTGCAGCAGGCTGCGGCTGAGGTCTGTGAAGCGGAAGATCACGATGCGGGCCCGAAATCGGTTGGCCCAGTCCTTGACCGATTCGGGGTCGGCGACCGCAGCGATCCGCACGCTAAAGGTGTAGCGTCCCGGTCTCTGGTTGTAGATCTCCTGGGCTAGCATCGCCCGGGCTCCGGTCTCGAGACGACCGCCCGGTGCCGCACCTGCGATTCCGAATCCGATCTGGGCTTCGTATCGCTTGGACGCCCCGCGACCCACTTCGACACGGGTGGCCACGCTGAAGTGGCCGGGCCGTGTTGCGTCAAAGGGTGCAATCGCGAGCCAGTGATCGGCCTCTCCGACCGCATCGCTGAGGGGACGTCCGTCGCTGAAGTCGCCGTTGCTGAGTGGGCCTCGGTTGAAGTCCGGCAGCCGCGGCACTGTTCCGCCCGCGGGCACGCGTGACCCGGTGATCGGTCCACTGCCGAGTACCTCGGAGACGACCTGGCCGCTGGTGATCTGGAATGGCCGACCGGCGACTTCGATGTGGGTCTCGGGGTCGATCCCCATCAGGTGGAAGATGGTGGCCGAGAGGTCTTCGGGCGGGATGCGGTGATCGATGGGCAGCGATCCGTTGCGGTCACTGGCTCCGACGACCTGCCCGCCGGCGATCCCGGCCCCGGCCAGCACGCCGCTCATCACCGGTCCCCAATGATCTCGGCCTCCGTTCTTGTTGATCTTGGGCGTGCGTCCAAAATCGCCCAGCACCACGACAAGGGTTTCTTCGAGCAGGCCTCGCTCGTGGAGGTCAGTGATGAATGTCGAGAAGCCCAGGTCAAAGGGTGGGCACAGCGTGTCGCGGCAGCGGCCGGTGTTGTCGAAGTGGGTGTCCCAGACCGGGTTGCCCACCGAGAGGTCTCCGGGTTCACGAGGCCAGTTGACCTGCACGAATCTCACGCCACTCTCAACCAGCCGCCGGGCCAGCAGCAGGCTCTGGCCGAACTTGTTGCGGCCATAGAGATCGCGGAGTGCGTCGGATTCCTGGCCCAGTTCGAAGGCCAGGCGGGCGGGTCCCGAGAGCAGCACATCGAAGGCGTGCCGCATGTGCCGGGCAAAGGTCGCCGCCGCCGGGCCTCTCTGGTTCGTCGCAAACCGGTCACCCAGCCGCTCGAGCAGATGCCGCCGACTCTCGAGCCTGATGCCGGTCACCTCGTTGACCATCCCCAGGATGTCGGTCTCGTAATCGGGCCGCGACGGATCGCAGGGAAACACCTGGGGGTCCCAGCCACTGCCCATGAACCCGCCGTCCTGGCCGGCGAAGAGGTAACCGGGGTTGTTGAGAATCAATTCGGGGAGGATCACCGAGGAGAAGGGTGAGGCGGAGGTGGGTCGGAGCTTGCCGATGACCGAGGCGAGCGAGGGCCAATCGGTGAGCCGATTGGCTGCCCGGTCGGTCTTGCCCAGTGGCAGGCCGCCTTTGACCTTGTTGGTGCCGGTGTAATAGTAGTACGCGCTGCTGCCGTGGGTGCTGTCGTCTGTGGCCAGCGAGCGGATCGTGCAGAGCCGGTCGGAGATCCGGGCAATCCTCGGCAGCAGCTCGCAGTACTGGATGCCGGGGATGTTGGTGCTGATCGGAGCGAAGGGGCCTCGCAGTTCTTTCGGAGCCCGGGGCTTGGGATCGAAGGTCTCGTGCTGGGGGTGTCCTCCCGAGAGGAAGACCAGGACACACGAACGGGCCTGGCCGAATTGTGGGCCAAGACTGCTCGATTCGCGGGCCGATGCGGTGGACGCCAGCGAGAGTGCCGCGGCGGAACCGCCCGCCTGCAGCAGTCGTCGGCGAGTTGTCTTGTGGCGGTGCATGCGAAGAGGTTCGGGGTCGAGCAGGATCCGGGGGGTGTGATCATTCCCCGAGTGCGACCGGCCAGGGCGGGCCGTCAGCGGGGCAACGGGTCAGCTCGCAGGACTCAGGTTTCACTTCAGACAAACCCAATGGGAGGCTGCACACGGCGATGGTATCATGAATTCTAAAGCGCGGTATCTTCAAGCAGTTCGCACGGGTCTGTTGGCAGACTCGACCGGCAGGCAGGAACGGTTCATGTTCAGTGTGATTGAGGGTCGGTGCCGGCAAGGATGGGCCGGCTGGGTGCCTCTGGTCGCGCTGGCGTTACTGAGTGGTTGTGGGGATTCCGGTCCGGTGGTGGTCCAGCCGCTCTCGAAAACCGCAATGCCCTCAAGCGGGGACGCCATCGTGGTCCTGTTCGTCCCCGGCATCAGTTGACCTCGTGATTGACGCCCGAGGCTCGAGCGAGCCTTCGCCGCCTTACCGTGCGTGAGGCCCACACCGCCGGTCGTCGTCAGCGTCAAGGACCGCTCGGCGACGCTCTGCGTCGATGCCGCCAGCTGCCGGCTCGAAGACCTGGTCTCAGTGGCCGAGGACCTCGGCTATGCCACGACGGTCAAGTCGATCACGCCTCATGCGGCCGATGAGGTTTCGTCAGCCGAGCCACCCAACTGATCACCGGCTCGACTGGCCCGGCTCGGGCAACCCGATCCCCGTTCCGGACACGACTCGACAACCGGGCAAAGCCATGATCAGTTTCTCGGTCGCCTCGGCCGATGCCTCGGTCGTTTCCACGTAGACGATCTTCAGGCTCTTGTGGCCATGCAGGGCGGCCAGCCCGGCGTCGGAGACCCGGGTGCGGTTGAGATTGAGCAGTTCGAGGTGTTCGAGACCGGCCAGGGCCTCGACCGACGCGTCCGAGATCGTGCACCCGTTGAGCCGCAACTCGACCAGGTTCTCGATCCGGGCCAAGGCACGACACCCCGCCTCACCGATCTTGAGGTCCTGGAGGTCGAGCCTGGTGAGAGACGTGAAGCCGGCGAGAGTCTCGAGACCCGTGTCGGTGATCGCGGTGCTGCTGAGGCTGAGTTGTTCGAGATGGGGCAGGCTGGCCAGGTGGGCGATGCCGCTGTCGGTGATCTGCGTGCTGGCCAGGTCGAGATGCTCGAGATGTGAGAGCGTGCCCAGCTGTTCCAGCGTCGCATCGTGAATGGGGACGGCGTTGAGACTGATGCGTCGCAGTGAAGTGAACCGGGCCAGCGAACCGGCCGACTCGTCACTGATCCGGGCCTGGTCGATGATCAGGGTGTGGAGATCTTGCAGGTCAGCCAGTGCCGAGAGTCCCGTGTCGGTCAGCCCGGTGGCAGTCAGGTCGAGAAATTCGAGGTGTTCGAGCCGGGCCAGGTGTCCGGGACTGGAACCCAGCAGGGGGGTTGCGGTGAGGTTGAGTCGCTTGAGTTGCTTCAACGAGCCCAGGGCCTGCCAGGCCTGCTCATCGAGGTCGCCGGCGACGATCCAGAGTGTGCCCAGAGACGGGCAGGCGGCCAATGACCTGAATCCGGATTCGGTGGTAGACGGTGAGGAGAGGTAGAGCCGCTGGAGTTGCACCAGGCCGGAGATGCGGTGAAGGCCGCGATCGCTCAGCTGAAAATTGGTGAGGTCGACGGCCACGATCCTGCCCGTTGCGTCGGTTTCGAGCGGGCATAACGATTCGAGTGCCGTTGCGATCTGGTCATCGTGGCTGGCCAGTGACGTGACCACATCGTCGGCTGGTCCCTCGGAATGGCCGCAGCCGGCGAGTCCGGTGAGAGCCAGGCAGAGCAGGAGACGTGGGGTGGTGTGTCGCATCGGATTGCATTGTAGCCGGATGCGTCGGGGTTCGGGCCTGCAGGGAACGAAGAATGAGGCGTGGTGAATTGGGGTGGGGGTGTGGGTGCGGGGGGAGGGGGGTAGGATGGAGGGGGCGTGGTTAATGGGAGTCAGGCACAGCCTGACCTACGTATTTATGAGCAAATTTTGTCAGTTTCTGGCTGTTGTCGGCGTACTGGTCGTGATGGCCGAAGCCGTGTTCGCGTCGGGCAAGCCGAACATCATCCTGGTGATGGCTGACGACCAGGGCTGGGGCGACATGGCCTACAACGGTCACCCGTTGCTGAAGACTCCCAACTTCGACAAGGCCGCCGCCACCGGGTTGCGGTTCGACCGCTTCTACGCCGCCGCCCCGGTCTGCTCGCCGACCCGTGCCAGCGTGCTGACCGGTCGGCATCCGAATCGGTCGGGGGTCTTCAAGTGGGGCTACCCGCTGCGGCCTCAGGAGTCGACGTTGGCCGAGGTGTTGAAGAGTGCCGGGTACGCGACGGCTCATTTTGGCAAGTGGCACCTGGGCAGCGTCCGCCGGGGCAGCCCGGCTCATCCGGGACACAACGGCTTTGATCACTGGCTGAGTGCTCCGAACTTCTACGACAACAACGCCATCCTGTCGCTGGGGGGCAAGGCGGTGAAGACGACCGGTGAGAGTTCGATGGTGGCCGTTGATGCGGCGCTGCGCTGGATCGGCCGCGAGTCCCAGGGTGAGCAGCCCTTCCTGGCCGTCGTCTGGTTCGGCTCGCCACACTCCCCCCATCGAGCCGTCGCACGGGACCGCAAGCCCTATGCCGATCAGCCGATCCGCAGCCAGCACTTCCTGGGCGAGGTGACCGGAATGGACCGGGCGTTTGGAAAGCTGCGAGACGCCCTGGGCCCGCTGGGGATCCGCGAAAACACGATCTTGTGGTACTGCAGCGACAATGGGGCGTTGCCGCGAGTCGGCTCGGCCGGGCCATTCCGTGGCAGGAAGGGGCAGATCTACGAGGGCGGGCTGCTGGTGCCGTCGATTCTCGAATGGCCCGCCCGGATCACCTCACCCGCCCGAACGTCGGTTCGCTGCAACACCTGCGATATCTATCCCACGCTGCTGGAGCTGGTCGGGGCCAGGGCCAAGCACCAGCCGAAGCTCGACGGCGTCAGCCTGGTGGGGGTGATCGACGGCAAGACATCGAAGCGGCCGCGGCCGATGGGCTTCTGGGATTACCGCACCCGCGGCATCAGTACCCCGTCGGCCAAGTGGATGCGTGACCTGCTGACCGCCCAGCAGAACGGCAAGGACCTGCCGCCTCACGTGTCGAGTCAGAAGGCGGCCCAGCTACCCAGTCCCGCTCATTCCAAGAACCGGTTTCCCGGCCACGCCGCCTGGGTCGACGGAGACTGGAAACTGCACCGGATCGATGGCAGGGACGGGAGCGTGCGGTTCGAGCTGTACGACCTCTCGGCCGACCCGTCCGAGAAGTCCGACCTGGCCGCCGGGAAGCCCGAGGTGGTCTCGAAGCTGAAGCCGAGCCTGAGGAGTTGGCTGGAGTCGGTCGTGGGCAGTTACAACGGTGAGGACTACCCCGAGGACGCCGCTGGTAAGCGGACCCGATGAACAAGGCCTTCGTCAAGGAACCGGAATTCGACGGACGAGCCTACTGCCCACGGTGCGGGCAACTGGGCACGTCGGTGCAGTCGGTCACTCTGGATGCATTTGTTCAGCCCGAGGCTCGCGGAGACCTCGGCGAAGACGCGTGGTTCTGTGGTTTCCACCGCTGCGACGTCGCCTACTTCGACCTCTTCGAGTCCACCATCGCGATCGACCGGCTGCTGCGGAGTGTCTATCCCATGGACCTGAAGGCTCCGATCTGCGGATGCTTTGGATTGCAGATGTCCGACATCGAAGAAGACGTCTCGGAGGGCCATCCGACTCGGCTGCGTGAACTGGCCGAGCGGTCCGGCAGCGACGAGGCACGTTGCCAGACCGCGGCGGCTGACGGTCGGTGCTGTATGCAGGAGGCTCAGCGGATCTACTTCAGGCTCCGTGGCGGAGTCGTCTGAAGGGCAGCCTGACAGCGAATCGCCAGGCGGCTTGGCTCGATGGCCTCGGGCGGGTGTCTCGGCGACCCCGCTGGGGTAGGATGGCAGCCGACGTGATCGGTGGTCGGAGTGTCGGGTCGCGCCGTGGGTGAGGCAGGAGCAACTGGCATGAATCTGTTCAGCAGGCGGGCCCGGCTGGTGGTCGCCGTCATGATCGCCTTCTGCCTGGCCGGCGTTGGACGATGCCTGGCCGAGGACGCGAAGCCGTTTGCCAAGCTCGATGCCGACTACACCAAGTCGGTCCGGCCGTTGCTGACCAGGTTCTGCCTGGGATGCCACTCGACGAAGAAGAAGGTTGGCGAGCTGGATCTGGAACAGTTCACCACGTTGGCACGGGTCCGCAAGGGAACCCGGTCGTGGTTGAAGGTCGTCGAGATGCTCGACAACGGCGAAATGCCGCCCAAGAAGTCGGCTCAACCGGACGCCGCGGCTCGCAAGACGATCAGGGACTGGGTCGAACGCTACCTGAGCGCCGAGGCGTTGGCCCGGGCGGGAGATCCCGGACCGGTGGTGCTCAGGCGATTGAACAACGCTGAATATACGTACACGATCCGCGACCTGATCGGCGTTCCCTTGAGCCCGGCCAAGGAATTCCCGACCGAGGGTGCTGCGGGCGAGGGGTTCACCAACACGGGGAACGCGCTGGTGATGTCGCCGGCGCTGTTGCGCAAGTACCTCGATGCCGGCCAGAAAGTCGCCCGGCATGCAATGCTGGTCCCCGACGGGATCCGGTTCTCTGCGGGAGACAGCCGCCGCGACTGGACCGACCAACTGCTCTCGGAAATCCGCAGCCTCTACGGCCGCTTCACCGTCACCGTCAAGCTGCACTCGCACTACAACCTGCCCAGGATGTCACACCTGGGCAACGCCGGCCAGGTGCCGCTGGAACCCTACTTCGCCGCGACACTGGTCGATCGCAAAGCGCTGACCACCGGCCAGGTGTCGGTTGCCGAGGTCGCCAGGCGGCGAGGACTCAATGCCCGCTACCTGCAACGGCTGTGGTCGGAACTGAATCAGAAGGACCAGTCGTCGCTGTTGGCCGAGCTCGCTCGTCGCTGGCAGCAGGCCAAGCCGGGCCAGGAGAAGGAACTGGCCGAATGGGTCAAGGGCTGGCAACGCGGGCTGTGGGTCTTCAACCCCGTCGGCCTGATCGGCAAGAAGGGCAGCCGGCCTCGCTGGATGGAGGCGGCGCTGCCGCTGCTGGTCGAACAGGAACTGAAGTTGCCGATCCCCGCACCCAAGCCGAAAAAAGAGGCCAAGAAAAAGACCGCAGACAAGGACGAGAAGGCCGATGGCAAGACGCCGGCCACGATCACCGTCTCGCTGGTCGTCACCGATGCCGGTGATGGCAACACCAACGACTTCGTCCTGCTGCAAAAGCCTCGGCTGGTGCTCAAGGACAAGCCCGACATCCTGCTCAAGGACCTGTTGAAGCCCGCCAGGGAGCCTCAGCCGAAACTGCCTCAGGGTCACCGGGTGCTCGATGCGTCTCATTTCGGCAAGCACCCCGATGGCAAGGCCATCGACGCCGCGTCGATCTGCGTCCAGGCACCCTCGGTGATTCGCATCGAGCTGCCCGTGGAGGCGGCAGGGGGACGGGAACTGGTGACGACCATCCGGCTGGATGCTCGCACAGGGGCCGACGGAAGCGCCCAGGTCGACCTGGTCAGCGGAATCGGCCAGATCACCGCCGGACTGAAGGCCAGCGAGGTCAACGTGACCTACGGCAAGATCAACATCGGAGCCGATGTCCGCGACGTCTCGTTCCGCAACGCGGTGCTGGTCTCGGAGTCGAGTCCGGCCCGGTCCCGATTCGCCACGGCGATGACCGACCACCGCAGTCTGTTTCCTGCCGCGCTGTGCTACACGCAGATTGTGCCCGTCGACGAGTTACTGACCCTGACCCTGATGTACCGCGAGGACGATCACCTGGTCCGGCTGATGCTCGACACGCAGCAGGCCGCCCGACTCGAGACGCTCTGGGACCAGCTGATCTATGTCTCACGCGAGCCCTTGCGGCACTCCGACGTCCTGGACTCTCTGCTGGAAACCACGATCGATCATCCCCAGCAGGGGATCTTCGACCAGATGGTCAAGGACGTCCGCAAGCGGACACAGCGGTTCCGGCAGCGGTTGAAGGAGACCGAGCCCCAACACCTCGATGCGGTGATCCACCTGGCCGAGCGGGCCTGGCGGCGTCCTCTGGATTTCGCTGATCGAGCGGCGTTGCGTGGGCTGTACCGGAAGTTGCGGACCCTGGACCTCTCGCACGATGCCGCCATCCGGATGACCCTGGCTCGGGTCTTCGTCTCCTCGTCGTTTCTCTATCGGCTCGAAGAGTCACCCGTGGGCGAGACGCCCGCTGAGGTCAGCGGCTGGGAACTGGCCAGCCGGCTGAGTTACTTCCTGTGGTCGACCACTCCGGATGACCAGTTGCGGCAGGCGGCTGGATCGGGTCGGTTGTCCCGCCGCGGGCCGCTGTTGGACCAGTCGCGTCGTTTGCTGAGCGATCCGCGGGTGCGGCGGTTGGCCACCGAGTTCGCCTGCCAGTGGATCCACGTGCACGACTTCGATCTCAATATCAAGAAGAGCAAGAAGCAGTTTCCCGAGTTCACGAAGCTGCGGGGCGACATGTACGAGGAGACGATCCGCTTCTTCGCCGACCTGTTCCAGCACGACCGCTCGCTGCTGGGCCTGCTCGACTCGGATCACACGTTTGTCAACAAGCGGCTGGGCGACTTCTACGGCATACCGGGGTTGAAGGGGGACGGTTGGCGGAGGGTGGAAGGAGTCCGCAAGTACGGACGTGGCGGGGTGCTGGGATTGGCCACGACGCTGGCGACCCAGTCGGGGGCCACGCGGACCAGCCCGATCCTGCGGGGCAATTGGATCAGCGAGGTGTTATTGGGCGAGCGATTGCCGCGGCCGCCGAAGAACGTGCCGCAGTTGGCCGATGAAGTGCCGGTGGGACTCAGTGAACGGCAGCTGATCGAGCGTCACAGCTCCGACGCGGCCTGTGCAAAATGCCACTCGCGGATCGATCCGTTCGGCTTTGCGCTTGAGCACTACGATGCGATCGGCAGGCGTCGCGAGAAGACCGCCGGGGGCGTCGCGATCGATTCGAAGACGACTCTGCCCGATGGCACGAAGATCGACGGCGTCGACGGATTGCGTGGGTACCTGCTGAAGCAGCGGCGCGAGGCCTTCCTGCGTCAATTCTGCCGTAAGCTGCTCGGTTACGCCCTGGGGCGGGAATTGCAGTTGTCGGATCGGCCGCTTGTCGATGAAATGCTGAAGCGGCTGGCGGGAAACAAATATCGTTTTTCGGTTGCTGTTGAGACCATTGTCACCAGCGGGCAGTTCCGGATGATTCGCGGGACACCCGCAGACCGAGGCAAACCATGACTCACAGATTCTCGCGTCGAACCTGGCTCCGCGGTGCCGGCGTCACGATGGCCTTGCCGTGGATGGAGTCGCTCCCGGTCTGGGGTGACGAGCCGTCAAAGAGTTCCCAGCCGGGCAGCGAGGCCCCGGTGCGGGTGGGCGTGCTGTTTGCCGGAAACGGGTTTCATGCCGGTCACTGGTGGGCCAAGGGATCCGGTTCGAAGATGGAACTGGGCAAGGTGCTCGAGCCGGTGGCCGAGTTCCGCGAGAAGATGCTGTTTGTCGGCGGCCTGTACAACGAGCAGGCGCTCAAGGGCAACATCCACAGCTCCCAGACCGGCAACGTGCTCTCGGGTGCCTCGCTGGCCTCCGGTGGCGACATTGTCAGCGGAACCAGTTTCGACCAGGTCATCGCCCGCCACTACGGGCGGTCGACTCGAGTCCCCAGCCTGGTGCTGGGCTGCGAACGATCCAACCCGGGCATCCACAAGAACTACTCGATGCTCTACAGCTCACACATCTCGTGGAGTTCACCCACCACCCCCACACCGTTGGAACTCTACCCGGCCCTGGCCTTCGACCGGCTGTTCAAGAACCGGGTGCAGAAGGGCGAACAGAGCGTGCTGGATGCCGTGCTGGGCGAGGCGTCTCGATTTCGCAGGCGGGTCAGCCGCCGCGACCAGCAGAAGCTCGACGAATACCTGAATTCGGTCCGCGAGGTCGAGCAGCGGATCGAGGGCGCCGGCCGCAGCGGTGAACTGCAGGGTTGGCGGCCGACACTCGAGAAGCCGAACATCCCCAGGCCTCCCAACGGCATCCCGCAGAACATCAAGGACCACATGAAGCTGATGTGTGACCTCGTGGTGCTGGCCTTCCAGACCGATATGACGCGGGTCTGCACCCTGAAGCTCAACAACGATCACAGCTACCTGCAGTTCCCGCACCTGGGGGTCGAGGTCGGCCACCACGAACTGTCTCACTCGGATCGCGGCAAGCAGTCGCCCGATTGGATGAAGGTGAACCACTTCTTCATGCAGCAGTACGCCTACATCGCCCGCAAGCTGGACGCGATCCAGGAGGGTGAACGGACCGCGCTGGACAACTCGATGCTGATGATGTGCTCGAGCATGATGTCGGGGATCCACGATGCGACCAAGTTGCCGGTCGTGATCCTGGGCCGTGGCGGTGGAAAGCTGGAGACCGGGCGAGTGCTCGGATATCACGGCAAGCCCAACCGCAAGATGTGCAGCCTGTTCCTGTCGCTGATGGAAAAGTGCGGCGTGCGGATGAAGGCCTTCGGCGACTCGACGGAAAAGCTGGCCGAGGTCTGAGTCGAACCGGATTGCCGGTTAGCGCCGCAGCCGCGACGTCCGCACACGGGCCGGCTTGCCCGCGTCGGTCCAGGCGAAGAACAGGTCGTTGCCAAGGCGTTCCATGCGAGGGAACCCCGACGAGCGGCTGGGGCGTGTTGCGGTCAGTCGCTGCGAGGCCGCTTTGGTGCCGTCCCGTTGAACCACCCGCCAACGGACCTCGGCCGACTCGCCGTCGACCTTCAGCCACGAAATCGCCGCGGTGTCGGGGTCGAGCAAAACCAGGTCAACACGACCGGCGGGTTTGCCATCGTCGACCCGGATCGTCTTGCCGAACGTCTGAGCCGAGTCGTTCGAGAATCGCACTCGCACCTCGGGATGCTGCTCCACGTCGGTGAACCAAGCCACCGCGACCGACTTGCCGTGAGCATCGACCGAGGGTCCATTGACCGGACAGCCCTCGATCACCCAGTTGTCTGCATGCACCCGCTGTGCGCGTCGCACTCGACCGGCTTTCAGTGTCGAGGATCCGATGTCGCGAACCTCGCCGGCCATCCGGTCGCGAAACACCACGTACGGGTCGCCGCCGGAAAGGACCACCGCTCCGGTCTGGCAGCACTCGCAGACTCGAGGGTCGACGACCGTCTCGCTGCCCAGCCGACCGTCGCGGCCCAGCGTGCAGTACCTCAATGCCATCTCGCCACCCTTCTTGACCATCTTGCGGCCATCGAGCCAGAAGACTCCGAAGGTCTTCCTGTCGACGGGGACGATCGAGACGAATCCGTGTTCGGTCGGTGTGCCGTCCCGGTGCGGTGAAACCGGTTGCGACCAGGTTTGGCCCCGGTTGTGCGAGAGGCTCAGCTTGACGTCGTAGGAATAGGTCCCCGCGGAGCTCTTCTGCAGCCAGTGTGCGACCAGCGTGCCGTCCGAGAGAGCCGACAGCGAGGGGAAGTCGGCCCAGTTGACGAACCAGTTGTCACCCCGGGCGATCCGGCGGGGCTGGGACCAGCCCCGGGTTTTCCAGTACGAGAATTTCAGAGTGGCCAACCGGCCGGGTCCTCGTTCGATCCAGCTCAGGTACAACCGACCGTCGGCTCCTCGAAGCAGGTTCGGCTCACTGCTGTGGGCCGCTGCGGGAGAGGACACTTCGGCCGGAGCGGGTGTGTCGGCTGCGGCCACGGCGTGTGCGGTGAGGCACAGCAGGCCCAGGGTCAGCAGGAATCTCACGGGGCATCCCTCTGAAAAGTGTGCCGTCGCGGTCGTGCGGGGCGAGTCTACCCGAGCAGTTCGTAGATCGGGTCGCCGTGGTAGATGTGGTGCGGACGATCGAGTTCGTCTTTCCAGGCGGCGGTGTGGGGGATGCCCAGGGCGTGGTAGATCGTGGCGGCCATGTTCTCGGGTTTCTGCGGCGAAGAGGCCGGGTAGCCGGCGATGGCGTCGGAGCTGCCCACGACCGTGCCGCCCCGGACTCCGCCTCCGGCAAAGAACACCGTCTGCACCGCACCCCAGTGATCGCGGCCGGGCTTGTAGAAGACCTTGTCGAGTGTCGAGAGCTTGGGCGTGCGGCCGAATTCCCCGGCCATCACGATCATCGTCGACTCGAGCAATCCGCTGCTTTCCAGGTCATCGAGCAGGGCACACAGGGCACGATCGGTAGGAGGAAACAGTCGGTTCTTGAGCCGCGAGAACGCCTCACCGTGCGTGTCCCAGGTCTCGTTGTTGCCGAGATTGACCTGGATCAGCGGGACTCCGGCCTCGGTCAACCGGTAGGCCATCAACAGCGACCAGCCAAAGCTGTTGGCTCCGTAGCGTTCCTGTGTCTTGGCGTCGGCGCTGGTGACGTCAAACGCGTTGCGGATCCGGGGGTTGGTCAGCAGCGAAATGGCCGTCTCCCGTTCGCGGTCATACGACTGGGCCTCGGCCGAATCGGCCAGTCGGCGTCGCTGGTCATCGAGACTTTCCAGCAGGGATCGGCGGCCCTCGAGCCGTCCGCGGGTCAGGCCGACGGGCAGCTTGAGGCTGGGCGCTTCGAAGGTCCGCGCGTCGGGTTCCCTGGGGGGATTGCGAGTCGAATCGGAGATCGAGAATTCGGGATAGGCACCTCGCCACAACGGGTTGCCGTATGGGGAGGCCTCGATGAAATACGGGTCGCGGGAAGCACCCATCAGGCCGCCATAGAGACCGGGGATCGTGCCGCCCTGCCAGTGAATCAGCCGCTCGGGCAACACGATGGCCGGTGGCAGGTTGTTCTGCTGCGGCGGAAGCGAGAAACCGGCGACCGACATGATCGAGGGGAAGTCGGTCGGACGCGGCACCCGGTCGCCCTTGAAGCCCGGGGTCGCTCCCGAACGGCCCGTCAACATGAAGTAGTGACCCAGGGTGTGACCGTTGGTGCGGTGGGTCATCGAGCGGACCAGGCCCCAGTGACGGCTGCGTTGGGCCAAACCCGGCAGGTGCTCGGAGATCTGCACGCCCGGCGAGGCGGTCTGGATCGGGTTGAACTCGCCGCGAATCCCATCAGGGGCATCGGGCTTCAGGTCGAAGCTGTCCTGCTGGGCCAAGCCACCCGAGAGAAAGATGTAGAGCACGGTCTTGGCCTGGCCACCGCCGGGAGCCAGCTGACTCGAATCGGCCGCCCGCAATGCCTGCAGGTGGTTGGTCCCCAATCCCATCAGGCCCAGGGCTCCGGCCTGGACCGCCGTTCGGCGAGACACCGGTGCATGCTGCCAGTTGGGTGCAGGGTGGTCAGACATCGTGGTCGCGCGTCGAGGAGGGGGCCGGTACTGGGGCAGTGTACCAAGAGTGGCGGGTCAGGGGATCGTCAATTCACCTCCAGGACGATGCCGGCTGCCCGCGAAACGCCAGGTCACTTGCCAGCTCGCCAGTGCAGTCGACACTCAAGCGGCCAGTCGGTACAGATGCCGTCCATGCCGCTGGCTCGTGCCTGGTCCCAGATCTCGGGACGACGTTCGCTGATCTTCAGGCTCAGCCAGACCTGCTTCTTCAGCCGATGGGCTCGATCCATCTCCTCGCGGCTGGGGACGTAGCCGACCCAGAGGCAGTCGCCCAGGGGGTCTTTCAACGCGGCGGCGAACTGCTGGGAATCGTAGATCTTTACGATCGTGGTCTTCAGCTTGCGGCTGGCCTTCTTGAAACGGAGACTCGAATCGGCAGGCTGACCGAAGGCGAATACCTGCTCAAACAGGTTGTGCTTCCTGACCACCCGCACGATCTTCTTCTCGATGTCCGGTGAGATCACCTTCATGTTCAGTGCGATCGTGACCGGCTTGCGCTGCCGTTTCTTGATGGCCGAAAACGCCTCGTCGAGAGTCGGCACCTTTAGGCCGCGGAACCGGGAATGGAACCAGCCGCCGGCGTCGAGCTTGCGGATCTGGGACAGGGTCAATTCGCCGACCGTGCCGCTGCCGTTGGTCGTGCGATCGACCGTGTTGTCGTGGATCACGACCAGCTCGCCGTCACGGGTCTGGTAGACGTCCAACTCGATCGAAAGTCCCAACGCCACGGCAGCTTCGAAGGCCGGGATCGTGTTCTCAGGAGCATGCCGGACGAGGCCGCGATGTGAGAGCATGATCGGATCGGACCGATCGGTCGGCTCGCGAGTTTCAGAGGCCTGTTGGGCCATCGACTGCGAGCAGGACGCGGTGACAACCATCAACGCGATCGCCAGCGCGAACAGGGGACGGCGGGCTTCGTCGGAAGGTCTGACAATCCTGGGCATGAACAACCTGCGTGTTGGGACACGGTGTCGAACCGGAGAAGGTCTCAGAAGACTAACCTCTTGGCGGGACTCATGCGAACCGGGCCGATTGGCTCAGAAATCCGGCGTGCGTGTGGTGTAGAGTGTCCCGGTGAGCTGATTCGGTGATTCAGCGATTCAGTGATACATGAGATGGAAGCAGCGGGCATTTTCTTTCATAGTGAGACTGCCGGTGGAGACCCAGGTGAACGGCCCGATGAGTGTTCAGACCCAACGACTGACACGGCTGTTGTGGTGCGTAGTGGTCCTGTGCTGTTCGGGGCCACTGGATGCGTCCCAGCGTTTTTCGCTGGTCGAGGGCGACGTGGTTGTGCTGGCCGGCGGGACCAACATGGTCCGGCTGCAGCAGGCCGGTCATTTCGAAGCGACACTCAGCCGTGCTTTCGCGTCGGCTCGGCCCAGGTTCCGGGACCTGGCCTGGGAATCCGACACGGTGTTCGGCCAGGGGACCGTGATCGAACGCTGGCGGCCTGATGGGTTCGGGAAACGAGACGAGCAGTTCCGTCGGGTCGGCACGACGGTGGTTATCGCCCAGTTCGGACAAATGGAATCTCTGGCCGGGCGGGCGGGTCTCGAGCGGTTCACCGCTGCCTACGGTGAACTGATCACCGCCTGGCAGAAGCAGGCGAGGGTGATCGTGCTGGTCACTCCGTCGCCCTTCGAAGAGCCACCCCAGCGGTCGATCCCCGACCTGTCGACCCGGAACGACGACCTCGAGTTGTATGTGCAGGCCGTCACAAGACTCGCCACCAAACGCGGGCTGGTGCTGGTGGACCTGTTCCATCGGTCTCGCACCGGGTTGACCGACAACGGCATGCACATCAAGCCGTCGGCCCAGGCTCACGTCGCCCACGCGATCGCCCGGCAACTGGGTGTCGAGTTTCCCAGGCCGAAGTCGCAGGCGACGTTGCGAAGGGCTGTCATCGAAAAGCACCGCCTGTGGTACGACTACTGGCGGCCGGCCAACTGGAAACTGCTCTACGGTGACGACTCGCGGCGACAGTTCACTCGCGGAGGTGCCAGCTCAATTCCGTTTCGCGAGGAGTGGCAGAAGCTGTTGCCGTTGATCGAGCGAGCCGAGCAACGCGTGTGGGCGATTGCCTCTGGCAAGCCCGACCCCGGCGGCAAGAGGCCTGGTCCCGAGGTGCTGCACGCGGCGCCGCAGGCGGACATCAAGGCCGAGTTGGCCTCGTTCGAGGTTCCCGAGGGCTTCACCGTAAACCTGTTCGCCTCGGACTCGCACGGGCTGACCAACCCGCTGGCTCTGCGGTGGGACCCCGCGGGTCGCATGTACGTTGCGGTGACCACGACCTATCCGCACGTGTTCCCCGGCGACCTGCCCAACGACAAGATCATCCGGCTCGAAGACACCGACGGAGACGGCACGGCAGACCGCTGGGTCGTGTTCGCCGAAGGACTGAACATTCCGACGGGCATGGAGTGGGGCGACGGTGGGATCTATGTCGGCCAGAACACCGAGATCCTGTTTCTGAAAGATACCGACGGTGATGGTCGAGCCGATCGTCGTCGCGTGCTGCTGAGCGGGTTTGGCAACGGAGACTCGCACCAGACCATCAATTCGTTCATCTGGAGCCCCGGCGGCGAGCTGTATTTCGGTCAGGGCGACGGTTGCGAGTCGCGGGTTGAGACGCCCTGGGGGTCGAGCGACCTGTTCCAGGCGGGCTTCTATCGGCTCAGGCCACGCCGGCTGCAAATGGACCCTCTGCTGGATTCCTGCATGGGACCGGGTAACCCGTGGGGAGTGGCGTTTGACGGCTGGGGCCAGATCTTCAGCATCGACGGGGCCGGTGGGGTCACCTACCTCTCGCCCGGCCAGGTCCCGACCACTCACGGACTCAAGCTCCCTCGCATCGGCAATCCGGGTGGGTATTGCGGGATCGGATACCTCGACGGCCGGGGTGTGCCCGAGTCGATGCAAGGCAGCTTTGTGATCGGCGACTTCAAGCCGAACCGGGTCAAGCGGTTTTCGGTACGGCCCGAAGGGGCCGGCTTCGCCCTGGACTGGAAGGAGCCGATCCTGCAGTCGCGGCACCGCAATTTCCGGCCGGTCGATGTGAAGCAGGGACCCGATGGGGCGATCTACATCGTCGACTGGTACAACCCGGTCACCTGCCACCAGGACGATGCCTACCGAGATCCCAAACGCGACAAGGCACACGGACGGATCTGGCGTCTGGTGCACACCGAGTCCGCTCGATCGGTCCCCAGGCCGAAGAACCTGGAGCAGGCGCCGATTGGCGAAGTGCTCGAGGCCTTGAAGTCGCCGGAGCACTTCAGCCGCTACCAGGCCAAGCGTGAACTGACGAACCGGGATCCTCGCACCTGTGCAGACCAGCTGGACCTCTGGGTGACGAAACTGGATCCCAGGGATCCGCTCTACGAGCACCACCTCTACGAGGCGCTGGGTGCACTGGAGACCTTGGAGGTGATTCGCCCGGCTGTGCTCGTCAGGATGCTGCAGGCCCAAGACCATCGTGCCCGTGCCTACGCCGCTCGCGTGGTGGGACGCTGGCACGATCGGCTGCAGGATCCCCTGGGGCTGTTGGCCGAACGGGTGGTGGACGAGCACCCGCAGGTGCGGATGGAAGCGGTGATGGCCTGTGCGGCGATCCCGCGATCGCGGTCGATCGAGGTGGTTGCCCGCGTGGTCGATCGGCCGCGGGATGGCTGGATTGACTACGCCTTCAAACAGGCCGTGCACCACCTCGAGCCTCATTGGCTGCCGGCATTTCAGAAGGGTGAGCTGTCCTTCGAGCGGCCCGCCCAACTGGCGGCGGTGCTCAACGAGGTCGGAGGCCTCCAGGCCCTGGCGAGTCTCAAGCAACTGCTCGACGGCAAGGGCCTGGACCGGGCCACGAGGTCCGCGGCGATCGCGGCGATCCTGGCGGTGGGCAGTCCTGATGACCTGAGGCTGTTTGGGCTCGACGGGAAGAGGTTCCGGGAGCGAGGCCGCTACAACGCGGCAGAGCATGCTCGGGCACTGGGCCACCTGGTCGAGGCGGCTCGAGTACGAAACGTCCGTCCCTCGGGTGACCTGGTCGCTTCCCTGGGAAGCCTGATCGAGCAGGATCACGCCGGGGTTCAGATCCAGGCTCTGCAGCTTGCTGCCATCTGGAAGGTGGCAGGGACACGGGACTCGGTGGGAAGCGTGGCCAAGAACCCGGCGTTTTCGGTGCCGGTTCGCGAGGCCGCATTTGGTGCGCTGGTGGCACTAAAGATTCCCGGTGGACGGGAGGTGCTCGAGTCGGCCGCCCGGGCACCGCACCCACTTCCCTTGAGGGCCGCGGCCGTCCGGGCACTTGCGTTGGTCGACTCGAAACTGGCGGCACGGTGTGCGACCGAGTTGTTTGGCGCGGGTGACCTGGCAGCGGCGGACATCGAAACGACACTGGCGGCGTTTGTGAAGCAGACCGGAGGCGCCGCCGCGTTGGCCGATGCCTTGGAATCGAGCACGCTGAAACCCGAGGTGGCTAGGTTGCTGCTGAAGTCGCTGTTCGCGACAGGTCACTCGGACCGCGAACTGCTCGCGATCCTCAACAACTCGCTGGGTGCCTCGGGCAAGCCGCCGGAGTACAGCGAGGTGGTTGTCGGGCAGTTGGTCGGTGAGGCGACAAAGCAGGGCGACCGCGGCCGCGGTGCGGTGCTGTTCAAGAGCCTGGCCTGTGCGTCGTGCCATCGAGTGGGAGGTCGCGGTGGGGAAATCGGGCCGGACCTCACCGCGATCGGAACCACGCTGTCACCACAGCGGATTGCCGAGGAATTGCTGTGGCCCAACCGCCAGGTCAAGGAGGGCTTCTCGGTTGTCCAGGTGGTCACCGTGGATGGGAAGATCCACCAGGGCTACCGGCGGAAGACGAAGGGCGGTGGGGATTCGGGTGACCTGGTGCTCGAGGACCTGGCGACCCGAAAGCTGGTGACCTTCAAGAAGGAGAACATCGAGCTGACCAAGGTCACCGGCAGCGTGATGCCGCGTGGCCTGACCGCGGTGCTCTCACGCCAGCAGCTGCTCGACCTGGTCCGCTACCTCTCGGATCTCGGCAAGATCCGCTGACGACTCCGGCAGCAGGCACCGTGTCAGGGCTTCGTCGCCGCCTTCGGTTGCCTCAGCACGAATTCGCCCGCCAGTCGGTAGGCGTCCTTGATGGCACTGTGGCCCAGGCTCGGGCCCACGACCAGTTCGATGGGAATCGGCTTCCCCCGAGACGCCCTGGCGGCCTCGCGGGCGAACGAACGGGCCGTGGCGATGCAGTCGTCGGTGCTGACACGCGGGTCGGCGTTGCCGATGCTGATCCAGATCCGGCGTCCGACGAGCTTGCCCGCGAGCGACACGGCGTCAAACGGACGGGTCTCTTTGGCGGTGACGCCGTCGAATTCTCGAAGAGCCCGCAGCCTGGTCACCGGTGAGACACATACGACCGTGCGGACTCGAGCATCGGAAGCCGCAAAGTGCAGGGCACAGAATCCGCCTCGTGAGGTGCCTCCCGCAGCAACCTGACCGGGATCGGTGTACCCCTTGGCGACGAGCCAGTCGAGCACGTCACCGCAGCGGTCGGTAAACGGCTTGATCGGATCCTGGCCCAGCTTCACCCGGTGAGCCCACCCGGACAGGGCCGGCGGCTCATCGGGCTTGTGGTCGCGTCCGTGGCAGGGAGGATCGAGTGTGACGAACAGCCAGCCGTGCCGGGCCAGCTGACGACCGGTCTCGGTGTAGATCGGGAGCTTCGCCATGTCGTCGACCGCGGTGGCGAAGACAAAGAAGGTGGAGGCCGGCGATTTGGGCTTGTTCCCAAACAGACCAAACCGGGTCCCCGAGGTCGTCTCGATCACCCGCATCCTGACAGCATCATCGGCCCACACCGGATGAGCACCAACGACCACCCAGGCCAGCAAAGAAAGCATGAGGTACTTCATGGTGCATTCCGTTTGGGACCAGGGCTTGAACCAATAGCGGCAAAGACCGTAGCGATGTCTTGCCGAGTCATCGGTCACTATTCACTATTCAAGCGCTGACCCCAAGCGTGGGATGAACGATGAGACTGATATTTGACGGGCATGCCGACCTGGCGCTCTACGCCGTGTCGTACAACCGTGACCAGACCGTGCCGGTGGCGGTGACGAATGAGCGTGAAGCGGGGATGACCGACACGTTCGGACGTGGCTGTTCGGCTAACAGTTTGCCGGAGATGCGCAGGGCGGGAGTGGGCATCTGCCAGTCGAGCCTCGCGGTCCGAGTTGTGGCAGATGCGAGGCCGACATTGCGGACCGACCTGAATTTCGGCACGCACCGCATGGCCTACGCGCATGCCCATGCCCAACTGGCCTACTACCGAATACTCGAACAGCAGGGCGAGGCGAGGCTGATCCGTACGGCCCAGGAGATGACCAGCCAGTGGCAGAGTTGGGAAGCGGCCACCGAGGAGGAACGACTGAAATTGCCGATCGGAATCATCGTGGCGATGGAGTGTGCCGATCCGATTGTCGAGCCATCCCAGGCCGAGTTGTGGTGGGAGGACGGGTTGCGGAGCGTGATGCTGGCTCATTTCGGTCACAGCCAGTACGGGGCGGGCACCGGGGTCACCGGTCCGCTGACCGCCAAGGGAGTCGAACTGCTTGCCGAATTCGAGCGGTTGGGCATGATCCTGGACCTCTCGCATACGTCACAAGAGTCGTTCTACGAATCACTCGAACGGTTCACCGGCCCGGTGATTGCCAGCCACAACAACTGCCAGGCCCTGGTGCCGGGTGATCGCCAGCTGTCCGACGATCAGATCGGCCGCTTGATCGAGCGGGGCGGGGTGATCGGCTCGGTACTGGATGCCTGGATGCTGGTCCCCGGCTGGGTCCACGGGACTTCCAAGTCCGAGGAGGTCGACCTGGGAGCCGTTGCTGACCACATCGACCATGTCTGCCAGCTGGCAGGAAACTCGAGCCACGCGGCGATCGGCAGCGACATCGGCGGGACCAATCACATGCCTCACGATCTCGAGACCACGGCCGACCTGCAGAAGCTGGATGGGCTGCTGACCGATCGCGGCTACAACGACCGCGACATCGACAACATCTTCCACCGCAACTGGCTGGGGTTCTTCGAGAGGTTTCTGCCCTAGAGTCCCGAGCGAGCGGGTTACCCGATCAGTTCGTCGATCGGGGCACCGTGGTTGAGCACGGGGATCGGGCGGTCCTGGTCGTCCTGGAAGACGGTGTGCGTGTCGATGCCCAGGGCGTGGTACATCGTGGCGAAGAGGCCCTCGGCATGGATCGGACGCTCGATGGGGTATCCGCCGATCGCATCGCTGCTGCCGACCACCTGTCCCGATCGCAGGCCGCCGCCGGCAATGAGAGCCGAGAAGCAATCGCCCCAGTGATCGCGGCCGGCGTTGTTGTTGATCTTGGGCGTCCGGCCAAACTCGCCGATGACCATCACCACGGTCTTCTCGAGCATGCCGCGGTCGGCCAGGTCGGCCAGCAGCGTGGCGACGGCTCGATCGATCGGAGGCAGGAACTTGTCGAGTTTCGTGAAGTTGGTGGCGTGGGTGTCCCAGTCCTGCCGCAGCCCGCACTGGACCAGCGTAAACGCGACACCGGCTTCGACCATGCGGCGAGCCAGCAGGGCTGACTGGCCCCATTCGTGTGATCCGTACCGCTGGCGGGTGGCCGCGGTTTCTCGAGAGAGGTCAAACGCATTGCGGACCTGCTGTTGCAGCAGCAGGTCCATGCCCCGCCGGGTGAATTCGCGGATCTGACCGATCGCGCGGGCCGCGGGTTCCTGGTGACGGAACTGGTCGAGGACCGAGAGCAGTTGCTGACGCTGCTCGAGTCGGGGTGGCGAGATTCCGTCCTGAAGTTTCAGGATCGGCACCTGGAACTCTTCGGTCGTCGAGGCCGGCAGCTGACCGCTCTCGAAAGGTTCGTGCTGCGAGCCCAGGTAGGCAGCGGCTCCGAAGGGTGACCCGACGTACTCGTGATGAAAACTCCACGGGATCCCCACGTACGCCGGCATCCCCGCTCGGCGGGTGCCGCGGAGCCGTGAGACGATGGACCCGATCGACGGTGTCTCGATCACTGCTCGAGCCGTGCCGTCGCGAGTTCCCATCCGGCCGGTCAGCATCTGGTGTTCTGAGGGCGCGTGACTGTTGTTGCCGTGGTGCAGCGAGCGGACGACACTGAATCGAGCCGCCTCGGCGGCCAGCAACGGCAGACGGTCGCAGATTCTCAGGCCTTCGACTGCCGTGTCGATGGTCCCGAACTGGCCGCGAACCGACTGAGGTGCCTCGGGCTTGGGGTCGAACGTCTCGTGGTGAGACGGACCGCCGTCGAGGAAGAACATGATGCAGGAGGTGTCGGAGCGGGGCTCCGTGGGAGGAGCAGCCAGTAACGAGCCGCCGGCGGTGCCCAGGCCCAAGCCGCCCAGTTGCAGCATCGTCCGTCGTGACAGCAGCGAGAGATCCGGGCCAGGGAAGTGCATCTGCGTAGCCTAACGCCCCGGGCACCTTCGAGACAATCCGATTCCCGATTCCCGATTCCTGCCCGGGCTTCGGGCTCAGGGACGAGTTCGGATTCAAGTCGATCGAGCACCCGGCTAGAATGGGATGAACGCATTGACGTGCTTTGATTCGACGGGGACTTCATGTTCGGGCTTTCGCGATCGGGTGTGTGGCTGGTGGTCGGGGTGATGTCGGCGGTGTGCCTGCCGAGTGCCACGGTGGCTGCAGAGGGCAAGCCGCTGACCTTCGAAAGTGACATCCGCCCGATCTTCAGGTCGCATTGCTACGACTGTCATGGGGCCGAGAAGCAAAAGAAGGGGAAACTGGACCTGCGGCTGGCCCGGCTGATGCTCGCCGGAGGCGAGTCAGGACCGGCGATCGTGGCCGGGGATCCCGGCAAGAGCTTCCTGGTCAAGCGGCTCAGAGAAGGCTCGATGCCGCCCGGTGACATGCGGGTCAGCGACGAGGAGATCGAGAAGATCTCGAGATGGATCGCCCAGGGAGCCAAGACGGCTCGTCCCGAGCCCAAGGAGATTGGTGAGGGCCTGGGAATCACCCCCGAGGAGCGGTCCTGGTGGGCGTTTCAGCCGATCTCACGCCCCGCATTGCCGATCCCGGTGGGCCAGGAACGGGTGCGGACTGCGGTCGATTCGTTCGTACTGGCTCGACTGAAGGAAAAGAAACTGGGTTTTGCCAAGGACGCCGATCGGCTGACTCTGGTTCGTCGCGTCTACCTGGACCTCGTGGGCTTGCCGCCGACGTATGAGCAGGCCCAGGCCTTCATCACCGACAAGCGGGCCGATGCCTACGAACGGTTGATCGAGAGTTGTCTGGGGTCAGATCACTACGGCGAACGCTGGGGCCGCCACTGGCTCGACGTGGCCGGCTACGCCGACTCGGAAGGCTACACCAACGACGACCGCGTGCGTCCCTACGCCTACAAGTACCGCGACTACGTGATCCGGGCCTTCAATCTCGACATGCCCTTTGACCGGTTCATCCAGGAACAGCTGGCCGGAGACGAGATGATCGTGGGCCCGTTGAAGAACCTGGGTCCTCACCAGGTCCAGAAGCTGGTGGCGACCGGCTTCCTGCGGATGGCGGCCGACGGGACCGACGGCGGCACTCCCGACGCGGCGGTGGCCAAGAACCAGGTCGTCTCGGACACGATCAAGATCGTCAGCTCGGCCCTGCTGGGTCTCTCGGTCGGTTGCGCCCAGTGCCACGACCATCGTTACGACCCGATTTCCCAGGTCGATTACTACCGCATCCGTGCCGTGTTCGAGCCCGGTCTCGATTGGAAGGCCTGGCGGAACCCCACCCAGCGTCGCGTGTCGCTGTACACCGATGCCCAGCGAGCCGTGCGGGCGGAGGTGCAAAAAGAGATCGACGTGGTCAACAAGGAAAAGAACGCCAAGCAGCAGAAGTACATCAAGCTGGCGTTGGACAAGGAATATGCCCGGTACAAGGAGCCTCTGAAGAGCCAGTTGAAGCAGGCGAAGCAGGCCGCCGGTGACAAGCGGACTCCCGAGCAGAAGGCGTTGCTCAAGAAGTACCCCAACCTCAACGTCAGCGGCGGCAACCTCTACCAGTACAACTCGAAGCACGCCGACGAGATCAAGGCCTACGCGCCCCGGATTGCCAAGATCCAGAAGAAGGTCCCGACCGAGGACTTCGTGCGGGCGTTGACCGATGGCCGAGGCAGCGGCGGCGTGTTGGCCAAGACCTTCCTGTTCCACCGAGGCGACCATCGCCAGGTCCGCGACGAGGTGGCTCCGGGAGGCCTGACTGTGACGGCTCCTCCGGGAGCCAGGTTTGCGATCACCGGGGACGATCCCCAGGTCCCCACCAGTGGTCGTCGCCTGGCGTTTGCCCGCTGGCTGACCAACGGCCGCCACCCTCTGGTGGCACGGGTGCTGGTCAACCGGGCCTGGTTGCATCACTTTGGCCGCGGCATCGTCACCACGCCCGATGAATTCGGAAAGCTGGGCACGAAGCCGACTCACCCGAAACTGCTCGACTGGATGGCCTCGCACTTTGTCGAGAGCGGCTGGAGCATGAAGGACCTGCACCGGCTGATGATGACCTCGACCGCCTATCGCCAGGCCTCGCTGCGACACGTGGCGGGAGACCGCCAGGACGGGTCCAACTCGCTGTACTGGCACAAGACGGTGCAGCGGCTGGATGCCGAGATCGTACGAGACCGGATCCTGTCGGCCAGCGGGACGCTGAAGACCGAGATGTTTGGGGCGGCCGTGGGGCTGAAGGCCGACGACGCGGGGCAGATTTCGGTGAGTGGCCCCGATCGACGCAGCGTCTATGTCCAAAACCGTCGCACTCAGCCGGTGGCCCTGCTGCAGGTGTTCGACCAGCCGGTGATGACGGTCAATTGCAGCCAGCGCGTGAAGTCGACCGTGGCGTTGCAGGCGCTGTTGATGATGAACAGCCAGACCGTGTTGAAGTACGCCGGTGCGATGGCCGACCGTGTCAACAAGGAAGCCAAAGCCGGTGCCGATGCCGAGTTGGTCAAGGGGCTCGAGATTCCCTTTGACCTGAAACGCTACGCGAACGAGATGGGCGTCTGGCGAGTCGGGTACGGGCACATCGAGGCCGCCGCGGCTCAGCAGCAGGGCAAGGTGCCGCAGGTCAAGTTCACCCGGTTCACGGTCTTCGAGGGCAATCGCTGGCAGAGTGGCAAGGGGCAGGGGAAGGGGCCGGCCGGGTTGTCGTTCCTGACCGCCGCCGGTGGCCATCCCCAGAACAAGACCACTCGACCGATCCGCCGCTTTGTCGCGCCCGCCGAGGGACACCTGCTGGTGCAGGGATCGCTGGGTTGCCCGTCGAAGAACGGCGACGGCGTGGGAGTGACGGTCTACAGCAGCCGACTGGGGCACCAGGGCCACTGGAAGGTGAAGGCCGGTGGAGTCGAATACGAGGTCGACTTTGCAGTCAAGAAGGGCGATGTCATCGATACCATCGTCGACGAACAGGGGGCCAACACGTCGGATTCGTTCAGCAACGAGTTCACCCTGTCGCTGACCGACCGGGACGCCGGCACCGCGATGACCTACAAGTCCCAGGACGCCGTCAAACCACCACCCAAGCCCTCGACCTACACCCTCGGGGCACCCCTGGCCGACCAGGCCGTGCATGCCTGGCGATTGGCCTATGTGCGCCAACCGACCCGGGAAGAGACCGAGTTGGCCGTGACGTATCTCAAGGGGCAGTTGAGCCTGCTGGCCGAGCAAGAGAACACGAACCCGCTCCGGCAGGCCATGGCCAACTTCTGCCAGGCACTGATCAGTTCCAACGAGTTCCTGTATTCCGATTGAGGAATCAGATTTCATGACCGACCCGACCCGTGGACACGACATGACCGACCCACAGCCCACAGAAACTCCCCAGTCGTCTCGACGCGAGTTCCTCTCGCAGCACGTGCTGGGGATCGGCTCGGTGGCGTTGGCCACGATGCTGAAGCAGGAGAACCTGCTGGCGACCCCGGCCAACGTGCCTCGCGGGCAGACCACCTACGACCTGCTGCCCAAGCAGACGCACTTTGAACCCCGCGCCAAGGCCATGATCTCGCTGTTCATGCACGGCGGCCCGGCTCACATGGAGCTCACCGACCCGAAACCCGAGCTGACCCGGCTGGACGGCAAGACCTTCCAGGGCGACATCGCCTACAGCTTCATCAAGCGAGCCAGCAAGCGATTGTTGGGTGCCCGCTGGAAGTTCCGGCCTCGAGGTGAGTGCGGCACCGAGATCTCAGAACTGCTGCCCAACATCTCGGGGATCGTCGATGACATCTGCCTGATCCGCTCGATGCACACCGGGTACAACGGCCACGAGGTCTCGATCCGCTACATGCACTCGGGCATCCCCTCGGTCACCGGCCGCCCGACGCTGGGGTCGTGGCTGCTGTACGGGCTGGGCTCGGAAACCGAAAACCTGCCGGCCTACATGGTGATGACCGACCCGGGCGGTCACCCCGTCGACGGGATCCACAACTGGTCCAATGGCTGGATGCCCACGCTGTTCCAGGGCACCGTGCTCCGCCCCAAGAGCCCTCGCATCCTCAACCTCGATGCCCCCCCGGCCGTCCGCGGCAAGGTGCAGGAACACAACCTCTCGTTCCTGGCCCAACTCAACAAGCGGCACGCCAAGAAGCACCCCGGCGAAAACGATCTCGAGGCGAGAATCGCGACCTACGAACTGGCGGCACGGATGCAGACCTCGGCCAAGGAGGCCCTGGACATCAGCCAGGAGACCCAGGCCACTCAGAACATGTACGGCCTCGACGACCCGGCCACTCGCGAATACGGCACGCGTTGCCTGATCGCTCGGCGACTGGTCGAGCGGGGCGTGAGATTCGTGCAGTTGTTCCTCAACGGGCAGCCCTGGGACAACCACAACAACATCAAGTCGGCCCTGCCGGCCGCCTGCCGACGTACCGACAAGCCCGCCGCCGCACTCGTCAAGGACCTCAAACGCAGCGGGCTGCTCGATACAACCATCGTCCACTGGGGCGGTGAGATCGGACGGCTGCCGGTGACCGAAGGGGACCCGATCAGTGGAGGACGTGATCACAACGGACAGGGATTCACCAACTGGCTCGCCGGTGGCGGGATCAAGGGGGGGATGACCTATGGCGAGACCGACGACGTGGGGCACAGGGCGGTGGTCGACAAGGTCACACCCAACGACTTCCAGGCCACACTGCTGCACCAGTTCGGCATCGACTATCAAAAGCTGTTCTTCTTCCACAACGGGCAGCAACAGCAATTGACCAACGGGCGACCGGCTCGAGTGGTCAAGGACATCCTGGCTTGAGACGACCGGAGACTGTCACCTTGAGACTCGTGGATCGACTGAACCTGGCCCTGCTGTGCGCCACCGCAGCCACCACCGCAGCCGCCACCACCGCAGCCAACGCCGCACCACCTGCCTCGGCCGATGCCGGTTACACATCGCGTCTGAAGTCGGTTTTCAAGCAGCGGTGCTACGCCTGCCATGGTGCGTTGAAGCAGCAGGCGGGCTTGCGGCTGGATACGGGGGCGTTGATCCGCAAGGGGAGCGAGAACGGTGCGATTGTCGAGCGGGGGGCGGTCGAGAGGTCGGCGTTGCTGCAGAAGGTGACAGCCACGGATCTCTCGGAGCGGATGCCACCGATCGGCAAGCCGCTGGAGCCTGCTGAGATTGCTGCCATCCGGAAGTGGATTGCCGCGGGCAGTCCGTCGCCGGCTGCCGAGGAGGCGGAAGTCGATCCTCGAAACCACTGGTCTTTCCGGCGTCCGTTGCGAAAGACCGAGCCGGTGATCAGTCAACCGCTCTGGGCTTACAACTCGATCGACCGCTTCATCCATGCCCAATACGACAGGCAGGGCCTGCGGCCGGTCGCCGACGCGCTGCCCGAGGTGCTCTTGCGGCGTGCCCACCTGGACCTGGTCGGACTGCCACCCACAGCCGGCCAGTTGCAGGCCTACCTGGCCGATCCGTCCCAGGCGCACTACCGCCGGATAGTCGATCGTCTGCTGGCCTCTCCACGGTACGGCGAACGCTGGGGCCGGCACTGGATGGATGTCTGGCGGTACTCCGACTGGTACGGCCGTCGCAAGGTCAACGACGTCCGCAACAGTGCGCCTCAGATCTGGCGCTGGCGAGACTGGATCATCAATTCACTCAACAGTGACAAGAGTTACGCAAGGATGGTGCAGGAGATGCTGGCAGCCGATGAGTTGGCCGCCCGTGACGACTCGGCCTGGCCGGCCACCGGGTACCTGATCCGCAACTACTTCTCGTTGAACCCCAACGACTGGATGCGGCATTCGGTCGAGTACACCGGCAAGGCGTTTTTGGGTCTGACCTTCAACTGCGCGCATTGTCACGACCACAAGTACGACCCGATCACTCACGAGGACTACTTCCGGATGCGGGCGTTTTTCGAGCCGATGGGTGTGCGGCAGGACCGTGTACCCGGCCAGCCCGACCCGCCGCCCTATCCGCCCTACGTCTATTCCGGTTCCCGAACCGCGGTGCGGATTGGCATGGTCAGGATCTTTGACGAGCGGCCCGACGCCAAGACGTGGCTGTACACCGGTGGTGACGAGCGGAACAAGGACAAGGAGCGGGGCAGTATCACCGCGGGTGTGCCCTCGTTCCTGGCAGACCTGTTCCCCGAGATTAAGCCGATCGAATTGCCGCTGGAGGGTTGGTATCCGGGTTCGCGCCCCAATATCCAGCAGACGGTGCTCGAGGAACAGCGGCAGGCGGTGGCCGCCGCACAACTGCGGCTGAACGAGGTCTCTGATCAGCCGGTCGACACCCGGGCGTTGCAACAGAAGTTGGCCCAGGCTCGCGCTGCACTGGACGAGGCGGTCAAGCAGGCGATGGCTGCGGGTCAGGGCGGAGCATTGGCCGGTCGGCAATCGCTGTTCATCGATGCCGAGACCGGACGCAGGATCGTGCAGAACACGATGCCGGGTCTGAAGTCCCTACCCCGGGGCACTCGCATCTCCTTCCAGCTGAAGATTCTCGAAGACAACCACGTCAACTTCCAGTTGGCCAAGAACACCAGGACGGGACTCACGGCCCTTTACCTGGCTTTCGTCAATGGCAAGATCAGTGGCTACCGACCCGGTGGATACAGCGAGTTCACCCTGGGCCGCTACGATGCCGCGGCCGGCCAGGTTCATTTCCACGTGAGCCTGGTGATCGAGCCCGACGGCGACCGTGCGCTGGTGAGTGTCAGGCTGGAGGGAAGCCGGAAGGATCTGTGTCACGACGTGCCCATCGCCCTGAATGGCTGGAATCCGACAAAACACCCTCACCAGCCCTTCACCTTCGATTGCCGGACCGGTACCAAGGTGCTGGTGGACGAAGTTGAGCTGGTTGCCGGAGCGCAGCGGTTCAGATGGGGATTCGAGTCGCCGTTGTTTCCCGACGGTGAGGACGTGGCGGGGATCGAGGGCTGGCAGATTCACCCACAATCCGAGCCGGCGGCCACATCGGTGGTCTCGATGATCGCCGGCAGCGAGTTGGCTCGAGAGAGCTATACCCGGTTCAAGCAGGTCGAGGCGTCACTGGCCGCGGCCAGCCTGGGCACCCGGGTGGCTCGTGACGGCCTGGCCGCCAAGCGACTGAAGCTGGCAAGCATCGAGGCGACGGTGGCCGCCGACACGGCCAAGCGGCAGCGGGTCAAACCGGCAAAGATCCAGGCCCTGTCGCGAGATGCTTACGGCAAGCAGTTGGCGGCGGACACCGCGGTGGCGGATTGGCAGATCCTGGAGGCACGCTTTGAACTGGGACGTGCCCGGGGCCTGCCCAAGGATGACAAGCAGAAGGCGGCCCGCATCAAGACTCTGCAGCAACAACTCGACGCTGCCCGCAAGGCGAAGCAGGCTGTCGCCACCAGGCGGGCCAAGGCGGCGGTGTCGACGGAGTACACGCTGATGAGCCGGGTGACGAGCAACAGGTCGACCGGACGGCGGGCGTCGCTGGCCCGGTTCATCGGCGATGATCGAAACCCGCTGACGCCTCGGGTGGCGGTCAACCACATCTGGCTGAGGCACTTTCACGTACCTCTGGTCGAGAGCGTCTATGACTTCGGCCGCAACGGCAAGCGACCCACTCATCCCGATCTGCTCGATTGGCTCGCCGTCGAGCTGGTCGAGCACGACTGGAGCATGAAGCGACTGCACCGCCTGATGGTGACCAGCCATGTCTACCAGTTGAGCGATCAGAAGCTGGGTTCCGAGGAGTCGATCGGGCACAACGTCGCCCGCGACAAGGACAATCTCTGGTATTGGCGTCGCAGGCGGGGTCGGATGGAGGCGGAGGTGATTCGCGACAGCGTGTTGGCGCTGGCCGGTCGCCTGGACTCATCGATCGGCGGCCGGGTGCTGCTGAATACCCGGGCCCTCTCGACGGGCCGCCGCAGCCTGTACTACGAGGTGTACCCCGAGGCGGGGGGGAACACGCTGTTTGCCGAGGTCTTTGATCCGGCGGATCCGGGCGATTGTTTCCGACGAACCACCACGGTGGTGCCTCAGCAGGCATTGGCCCTCAGTAACAGCGACCTGATCCAGATGGCGACAGCCGGTACGGCCGGACAAATCGAGGGCACGAAGCCCGAGACCTTTATCCGCAATGCGTTCGTACACGTATTGTCGCGGCCTGCGAGTGATGAAGAGGTCGCCGCCTGCGAGGCCTTCTGGGCCGAGCAGCTGCGTGAATTGAAAGACGAAGTCCGGGTGCGTAAGAGCCTGGTGAGGGTGTTGTTCAACCACAATGATTTTGTCACGATCCGGTGACGGTGCTCCTCAAGAGCCCGTCGGGGACGTGTAAGGAATCCTTCGGATGAGACCGATGCAAAGACGAGACTTTCTGGCCGATTTCGGGCTGGGCTTCACCGGCCTGGCCATGGGTTCGATGCTGGCCGATGACGGCATTCTCCGCGGGGCCACACCCCCCAGCGGCGACAGCCACTTCGCGGCTCGGGCCAAGTCCATCGTCTGGGTCTTTCTCTCCGGTGGCTACAGCCAGATGGAGACGTTTGATCCCAAGCCGATGCTGACCAAGTACGCCGGCAAGACCTACTCTCAGACACCCTTCCCCAACCCCGTCGAGTCTCCTCTGCACCGGCAACGCTTCCGGAGTGCACCGGCCGAGGAGATCAACATCCGCGACGTGTACACGAAGATCTTCCCGATGCAGGTGGGGTTCAAGCGTCACGGAGAGAGCGGCATCGCGGTGACCGACTGGTGGCCTCACTTGGCCAAGCAGGTCGATGACATCTGTTTCGTGCGGAACATGTGGACGACCGACAACGATCACGCGGCCGAGAACCAGATTCACACCGGCCGGCACAAGCTGGATGAGACGCAGCCGAGCATCGGGGCCTGGGCGCATTACGGGCTGGGGTCTCTGAATGAGAACCTGCCGCGGTTCGTGGTGCTGGGCGGGCCGACTCGAACCGACACCCGGGAGTCGATCGACTCGTACTACCTCGGCCCGGCCCATGCCGGTGTCCCGCTGAAACTCAACGACAAGAACCCGCTGGTCTTTGGCACTCGTCCAGCCGGCCAGTCGGCCCAGGGGCAGGCCAACGAGTTCGACCTGGTGGCGAAGCTGAATCGGTTGACGGCCAGGGAGCGTCCCGAGGACGACCGGCTGGCGGCTCGGATCAAGTCCTACGAATTGGCGTTTCGGATGCAGGCGGCGGTGCCCGAAGCGGTGGCACTCGCTGAGGAAACAACCGGGACTCAGCAGATGTACGGCATCGACCAGGGACCGACGAAGGTGGCCGGGCAGAGACTGCTGGCGGCACGCCGGATGGTCGAACGAGGCGTACGGTTCGTGCAGGTCTTTCCGTCATCGTATGGAACGTGGGATTCGCACCAGAAGCTGAAGGCGAACCATTCCCGGATGTGCAAGTCCGTCGACAAGCCGATTGCCGGGTTCCTGGCCGACCTGAAACAGCGTGGCTTGATGGACGATGTGGCGGTGGTGTTCTGCACAGAGTTCGGCAGGACTCCGGGTCGCGAGGAGCGAGGCAATGCCACGACCGGTCGAGATCATCATCCTCACGGTTTCACCGTCTGGCTGGCCGGCGCGGGGCTCAAGCGCGGCCACGTCCATGGTGCGACCGATGAACTGGGCTACCACGCCCTAGGCCAGGGCCACTACGTGACCGATCTGCATGCCACCGTGTTGCACCTCATGGGCCTGGACAACCGGCGGTTGGAGGTCCCGGGCCGGAAGCGGCTGGATATTGACCGTGGCGAGGTGATCCACGACATCCTGGCGTAGTTCTCCACTGTGGATCTTCGGCAACCGGAGCAGGCCCAGGTCGAACCGCTTCTGCGTCTTGATGCTGAACAGGCGATCTGCCTCGGGCATCCCTGCGGCGGGTTCGCCTATTCGTGCCTCAGGGCTTCGATCGGATCCATGTCGGCGGCGCGTTGGGCGGGATAGACACCGAAGATGATCCCGACGCCGAGTGAAATGCCGACCGAGAGTGCGACCGACCACGGCGCAATCCTCGGCTCCAAAGCGTACACCTCCGCGGGCAGCATGTCGGGGTTGATCAGTGTCGCCAGGCTCCGCAAGCCACGGAACAGGGGTCCGCAGAACAGGCCGAAGCAGACCCCGAGCAGGCCTCCGGTGGTTGTCAGCACGACCGTCTCGACCAGGAACTGCTGGGTGATGTGGCGGCGGGTCGCCCCTAGGGCCCGGCGGATACCGATCTCCCTGGTCCGTTCGGTGACGGTGGCCAGCATGATGTTCATGATGCCGATGCCGCCGACCAGCAGCGAGATTCCGGCGATGACCACCAGCAGGATATTGAACATCGCGCGGGTCCGTTCGGCCTGTTCCAGCAGTTCCTTGGGGACGACGACGGCGAAGTCTTCCTGGTCGTGATATCGCTCGAGCAGCGTCTCGATGATCGAGGCCGTTTCGTTGACGTACTCGATGTCACTGACCCTGATGGTGATCTGGCTGAGTTGGACCTCCTCGCCGTACCAGTTACTGCCTCCGACACCGACCCGTTTCATCACCATGTCGCCGATGCGTTGCCGCATGGTCTTGAGCGGGATGTAGGCATCGAGGTTGTATTCACGAGCATCGAGGCTGCCGCCGATCGCGGCTGACGCCGTGCGGGGCTTGGTCTGGCCGATGATCACGTAGTACTCGGTGCCGACCCAGATGGTTCGTCCGATCGGGTTCTCGTACGGGAAGAGCTTGGTGGTGGTCTCGTGACCGAGCACGACCACTTTCTGTCCCCGGTCCCTCTGGGTGAGCCATCGGCCCCGGGCGATCTCCAACTGGTTCAGTGCCAGGTACTCCTCCATACAGCCGACGAGCTTCGAGTCGGTGGTCAGGTTGTTGTTCCTCAACTGGAACTGCAGTTCCCGCATCGGCACCGAACTCTCGATGCTGGGAATGTTCGACGTGATGCGGCGGAAATCTGCACGGGTGAGTCCGTACCGTCTGACCTGCGAGCTGGCGGCGGCGCCGTCGCTGGATCCGGTGGGCTTCCTGGTGCGGACGATGATGTTCTTGGCGCCCAGTTCCAGGATCTGCTGCTGCGCGCGGTAGCTGACACCTTCTCCCATGGCCACCAGCCAGATGACCGTCGACGTGCCGATGAAGATGCCCAGCGCGGCGAGGCTCGCACGCATCTTCTGGACGGCCAGCCCCTTGAGTCCGAGCTGGATGGTGCGGAGAAATGAACCGCTCACGATGTCATACCCTGTCTGCAACGGACGTTCAGAATGCGGTCCGGAGTCGGCCCTGCGCGTCGCGGCAGTCCGGCCCATGCGGGGGTTCGGGTCACCGCGACCAGGAGGCCACTTCCTGACCCTTGGGAGCGGGTTTTGCGGGCTTGGTTTTGGTCTTGGTCTTGGAGTTGCCCGGCTTCGACCCCGGCTTGCCGGTCTTGGTGGACTCGTCGTCGGCTGTCCTGGCGGAGCCGGTGATCCGCAGAGCTTCCTGCTGGGCTTCGGTGATGAAGGCGAGCGGATTCAGCACGACCTCCTGTCCTGCCTCGAGTCCGGAAATGACCTCGACAAACTTGTCGTTGTTTTCGCCGGTCTGCAGAGCTTGCTTCTTGATGCCCAGCGGCGTGGTGATCCAGCAGAGTGTCTCGTTGCTTTCGGTTTGCACAATCGCGGCCACGGGGACGGTCAGCACGTTCTTCCGAGATGCGATCAGGATCTCCACCTCGGCGCTCATCCCCGGTTTCAGATCCCGGGACCGTGGCAACTCGATCACGGTGTCGTACTTCACGACGTTCCCGGACCACCAGCCTGCCGGACGCGCCACCTTGGCCACCGAGATGACTTTCCCCTGGATGGTCCGGTCGGGCAGGGTCACGGTGGCCTTGAGTCCCGGCGTGATCCGTTTGAGGATGGATTCGTGGACGCCGATCTTGATCTGCATCTTGTCCAGGTTGGGCATCAGCAACAGGACCTGGTTCTTGTAGACCGTCGCTCCTTCCTGGACCTCCGGAGCATTCTTCCATCGAGCGGCTTTCGGATGGATCACCATCCCGTCTCGAGGCGCTATGACCACGCAGTGCTGGAACTCCTCGATCGCGGAATCCCGCCTGTGCTCGTCGGCGAAGGTCCGCTCGGCGGCGGCCTTGTATTCGGCCGTGGCCGATTTCAGCTCCCCCTGGAGCCTCTCCATGCGTTCGGCCTTCGTGAATCTCTTCAGGACATCGATATTGGTTACCTGGATGACCAGGTTCATCTTCGCCTGCGAGAGCTGGAACTCGCGTTGCTCGACCTTCAGGCTACTGACGTAGCCGCGTGCGGCCATCATCCGGTCATGGTCCAACATGTTCCGAGCGGTCAGAACGCTGGACTTGGCGACCGCGAGGAATTTCTCGAGCTCGGTCAGCCGCTCGACGAATTCCCCTTCGAGGTACGCCTTGACCGCCAGGCCCGAGCGGTTCATGTGGGCCTTCAGTTGAACCTCGCCCGCCTTGCACCAGTGCGCGTACTTGGATCGCTCGTGGATCTGTTCCTCGATCAACAGCGTGTCGAGTCTCAGGAGTTCCTCACCCTTCTTGACGATGCTGCCGCTTTCGACGACCGACGTGATCGTGTTCTGCCCCCGGACCTTGCAGCGAATCTCGGTGTTCTCAGAACTCTCGAGCGTCCCCGGTTCGGTGACTGTGACGTCGAGGTCGCCCAACACAACCTGGTAGGTCAACTGCGGGCCGTCCGGCGTGGAGGGCAGCAGGGCAGTGACCGCGACACCCACGACGACCAGCAGCAGGACTCCGGACCCGACGGCAATCATCCACCGTCCTGTTCCACTTCTGGAGGCAGCGAAGGTGGCAGCAGTCCCGGTCGTGGGGAGGTCGGTGCTGCCGACTCCGGTGTCAGAGCTGGCTCGGGCGTCCGGGAATACCTCAGTCACCATGGTCGGGCTTCCGTGTGCGGGACTTGCTCTTGGTCTTGGTCTTGCTTTTGGTCTTGCCGGCGGTTGAAGGGTTCGCTGGTGTCTTGGTCGTTTTCGGAGAGTCGGGCTGGTTCTGTTCAACGTGTCCCTTGGGATTGAGCAGGACCTTGTCGCCCTCGTTCAATCCGCCGAGAACGACGATGAATTCATCGTTGCTGTCGCCCAGTTCCAGCGGTCGCGGTTCGATACCTCGCGAGGTCTTGACCCAGCACAGGTGTCCGTTTTCGGCTTCGACGACGGCGGCCACCGGGACCGAGAGGACATCCCTGTGTTCGGCCAGCACGACCTTCACGACAGCCGTCATTCCGGGCCGCAGTCCGGCGGCGGAGGGCAGGTCGATGATCGTGTCGTATTTCACCATGTTGCCGGTCCACCATGCGGCCGGCCGGGTGACGCTGGCGACATTGGAGATCTTGGCTTCGAGGGTCAGGTCGGGGAGTACGACGGTGACCGGGAGACCGACCCTGATCCGTTCGATCATCTCTTCGTGGATGCCCACCTTGATCTGCATCCGGGACAGATCGGGCATCAGCAATAGGACCTGGTCGTAACGAACGTTGACTCCCTCGGTGATTTCCGGCTCGTTCTTCCAGGGGGCGGGCAGCGGATAGATGACCAGGCCACCACGGCTGGCCCTGATCACACAATTGGTCAGCTCCTCCTTGGCACGTGTCCGCCGGGACAGGTTCATCGCCAGTTCGGCTTCGTCACGCTTGACGTACGAATGGCCCGCTGTCAGTTCACCTCGTCGGGTCTCCAGTTCCATCGCCTTGGTGAACCGTTTCAAGACATCCAGCCTGGTGCGGCTGACCATCAACTCGAGCTGCGCCTGTTCGACGGTGAGCGATTGGCTCTGGACTTCGAGCTCCGTGACGAATCCCTGCTTGAAGAGGCTGTCGGAGCGGAGCAGCATCTTCCGAGACGCCTTGAGATTCGCCTCGGAGATCGCGACCGACTTCTCACGTTCCTTCAACTGGGTGACGTACTGTCCCTGTTCATAAGCCCGGATGGAGATCTTGGCCGTGGCCAGGCCTGCCGTGGTCTTGGCGAGGCTGGCTCGTGACTTGTGGACATTCGTCTTGGAGAGACTGAGGTTCTCTTCGAGTTCCTTGGTGTCCAGCCGAACGAGTTCGTCGCCCGGTTTGACTTCCGTCCCGCTGGGGATCACCCAGGTGACCGTGTTGGAACCGCGGACCTTGGACTTGATCTCGGTGTTGTTGCTGCTCTCCAGGGAACCCTGTTCGGTGATGGTGACCAGCAGGTCGCCTCGGGTGACCTCAAACGTGATCGCCGTGTTGCCTGCACCCTGCGTCGCGAACAGGGTGGGTTGCAGGGCCACGACAGATACGACGAGGACAATCAGGCCGAGGCCCAGCACGAGCAAAGTTCCCGATCGCTTGCGGGGCCGCTGCCGCTGACCACTCATCCTCAACGACCGCGCATCCGTTGCGGTGGTTTCAGGGGGGGCGGCCTCTGGGATCACTTCTGTCGTCAAGTTCCGTCTCCGGTCCCGGCACAAGTCACTCAGCGGCGACTGCCAGGACGTGGGTTGGCAGGTGGAACGAGTGCCTGGCCGGTCTTGTCGCTACCGAGCAGGTCTGTACCCACAGTAGTTTGGCGTTCCTGGGAGAGTGAATCAATGGGCGTCTGCGGGATCCCTGTTCTCCAATTCGAGTTTCCCGCCGGTCTGCGGCTCACCGAAACAGCCCGTCGCCATCCCTCCTGGGACGCTGCCGATGGATCGGCGTCGTCGCCGTCTCCGTCGGTTGATTGTTCGATCCACCGGCCCTGGGAATCCAGCTTCATGATTCCCAGTTCACGGGCCAGCCGCATCCGGGTTGCATAGTAGCTGAACCAGGTATTCATGAACTGGTTCTGCGCGGACAGCAGGCTGCGGAGCCCATCGATAAGATTCCTGGTCGTGTTGCCGCCGAAACTGGGAGGTGCTTGGCCCGGCTGAGTTGGTGGCACCGGTGCGTAGAGTCGTTCGCGGTTCATGTCGAGCTGCCGGATCCCGATGGCAACCGCCTGGCGCTGGATCTCGAGGAGCAGCTGCAGACGATCGATATCGCGTACGAGTTGTCGGAGCCCCTGGTGCAGGGCATCGCGTGACTGGATCAGTCCACGTCGGCTTCTCTGGAAGTTGACAAGCGATTCCCGGTAGGCATTCCGCTCGAGCACACGAGTCAACGGTGCGTCGAATTCAAGGCCGAGGCGGAGGGTGCTGGTCGCGGCACGGAAATCCGCGGGGTTGTTTCCGCCGGTGCGGACGTCGCCACTTGAGGTCACGTTCAGGACAGCCTGCAGCGCGTCAGCACGCACCTGGACCGTTCGCCAGGAATCCACCAGGGCCGCACGGCCGTTCATGAAATCGAGTCGGTTGGTGAGTGCCACATCGAACAACTCGGCGGAATCCAGTTCGATCTTGGGAATGGTGACGGTTTCGAGTCGAGCCCGGGTCTGAACCAGCATGGATCTTTGAACCAGCCGCATCAGGTTGGCCGTCCAGACGACCATGCGACGGATCGTGTCCTTGGCAGTCTTGTCATTGAGACCGTCCCGAATTGTGGAGATGTCGGTCATGACTTTGGTGAACGTCTGTTCGACTTCCTTGAGCGCTTTGGCGAGTTCGGCACGATCGTCCTTGAGTGCAGTTTTCTGGTCGGCCGACATGCTGAGTTCCCGTAGCGGAACGGCCTGGGCCAGGTGAGCCATGTCAGCCTTGACCGCCTCGAGTTGTTGGCGGACCTGTTCGACGAGCTTGACGAGCCCGTCCAGGACCTTCCGAACCGCTTCGACACCGGAGTCCTGGTCGAGCGATCCGACGAGCGCCTGCCGTGCTCGGATCTCTTTCCGCAACGTGGTGGCCTGGGGGCTGACCAGTTCGAACTGGCGGATCAGGCTGTCGTCCATCTTGACCGGGAGATCCGGCGGCAGTCCCAGGGTGCCTGTCGTGAAGCGGTCGATGGAGAACGTCAGGGCGTTGCGGCTGTCCAGGATCGTCGCCCGGGTTTCCTGGACCCGCTGCCGGAGCAGGTCCACCTGGACGAGGTCGATCAGGCCGCTTTGCTCCAGCGCGATCGTCTGGGACAGCAGTTGAAGCTGTTCATCGAGATTGTCCTGGGAGTTTCGGATTCGCTGGAGGTCCTGCAGCAGTCCGATGTAGCCACCCACTCCACCCGCACCCGAGGCGACCTGGACGAACGTACTTTGTCCACCTCGCTGGGGTCCGCCGACCCCGCTTTCTCCGATCGCCACCTGGGTGTAGAAGCCCTGGCGAAACTGGCCGTAGGCACGCAAGTTACCCAACAGCGACCGCTCGTCGCGGGTGAGTTCCTCCAGCGCGATGTCACGACCTGCTCCACGAAGCAGCGGCTGGACGAAGACGAAATTGGCCAGCGAAGAAGAGAGAGTGGCATCACCGCCGGAGAACTCGAAGACGAACGAGTTGGCGAACCCGGCGAGCAATTGCCCGGCCGTCGCCAGGCTCCGCTCGACCCTCAGCGTGGGCTTGGCCGACGTACTGCCCACCGTCAGCCGGTTGCTCTCGATGCCCTCGGTCGGTCCGCTTACGACGTACTTTCCCGACGCCGCGTCGTACGACAGGCTCGCGGGATTCAGCGAGCCGTTGTGAGTGTACGTCGAGCCAAAACCGCCGTAGTACTGAGTGTCGAGCCGGAAACGCTCGGCGGTGACGTCCAGTGCCGAAAGGTAGAGCGTTTCGAGCTGATTCTGGTGTCTCGGGGAATGCACATAGGCCAGTTGAACCGACGAATCGATGTCGAGAAGCAGCTCGCCGGATTCGGTCAACTCGGCGTATTCCCCGAGAGTCTTCTTCCAGATCGGGTTCTCCAGATCCGCACGCTGACCGTTGTCGTTCCAATGCTCCCATCCCTCCATTCCGTTCACCTCGTGCATGTACTGCTGCGAGGTGGGATCGTCCAGTGGCATGGGCGAATGGTCCGGATCGTGGGGATCAAAGAACCGGCTGCGGGGATCCATGTCGATGTCGTAGTCCTCGGCCCGCCAACGTGGGTCGACGTTTCGTTCGGAAATCACGCGGTAGGCGTCTTCGTCGGCCTGGACGCGGTACTGGGTCTGCGAACAGCCGGTGTTGCCCAACGACACGCAACTGGCGATTGCCAGCAGAGTGATCCAGCGGAGGTGGGAGCCTGTGTAACAGCCCATTGCCATGCATCCGCCGCTTTTGACCGGTTGGACATGCTGTTTCGAGATCTCGTACTGATGTCCCGAATCTCTCAGAAGACCCGGAAGTCCTTGCGCGCAACGTCGCATGTCCGCGAGACGCTTCACTTCATCATTTATCGTCATTCGGGTTGTACCGACTTTGACGATTGTGCCGATTCGACCTGATGGGCAACGGCTGGTAAACACCGCCACAACCCGAGTGTGCTGTGACTGGACAACGGGCATCGGAGAAACGGGATCCGAGGGTGTCACGTTGATCTCGCGGCAGAGTCCTGTTATTTCCCCCGTCGAACACGGGTTGGTCTCACGACAGGGCATCCGGTGAGGTCTTCGTGGAGTTCAATCGCCCAGGATAAGTGACGCTCGTGCAACTGACTGGTTGAACCGGAACGCCGAGTCGAAGAGACTGGACCCATGTCGATCGAGGTGCTACAGGGTGAGAGGAGCCGACCGGCGGTGTCGGACCGGCAGGTGAGAGCTTCAGCCGGCGCCGGTTCCGAGTCTCCCGAGTCTCCCAGGACGCCTCGCTCTGGTCCTCGTTGGACCTGGGCCCTGCTGGCGATCGGCCTGGTTGCCCTTGCGGGCACCGTTGCCGGGGTGATGTTCCCGGGCACACCGTCGGTTGCGGCCAGCGATCCCGATGCGATCCACACGGTCACGCGTGGCGAATTGCTGGTCACGATTACCGAAAATGGGACCGTCGAGAGTTCCAGGAACACCGAGATCAAGTGCGAAATCCGGGGTGGATATGGTGGCCGCGGCGGCCGCAGCACCGTCACCTGGGTGGTTGCCAACGGCACCACGGTCAAGGCCGGAGACGAGCTGGTCAGGCTGGACACCAAGAACATCGAAGAGACGGTCAGCCTGGGAAAGACCGATACGAACATCGCGAAGGCCGCCCTGGCAAGAACCAGAACGGACGTCGCGATCGCAAAGGTGGCCACCGACGGGTATCTCAACGGCGAGTTCCGCTCGCAGATGACGAGACTGCAGATGAAACTCTCGGGCGACCAGCGCAACGTCCGTCATGCCAACGCGATGCTTGCAGAGACCGAGTCGTTGTTTGTCCGCGGGTTTGCGAATGAGCTCCAGATCAAAGCAGCCGAGTCCACCATCGAACAGGCGGAGCTGGAACTGACCGTCACGGAAACAGAAGTGGACGTTCTGAAGCGGTTGACCAGGCAAATGCAGTTGGAGAGGCGGAAGAGCCAGCTGAACGCAACCAGGGAGAGGCTGGCTGGTCGCGAGGCGGGAGTGGTGCTGGAGCAGAGCCGCCTGGCTCTCGCGATGGAGGAATTTGAGCGCTGCGTGATCAAGGCGCCCCAGGGCGGCCTGGTGATTTATCCCTCCACCGCAAAATGGAAACGGACTCCCGACATCACCGACGGAGCCAGCGTCCACAACAACCAGGTCCTGCTGCTGATGCCGGACCTGACCCTGATGCAGGTCAAGATCAGGGTTCACGAGTCCATCGTGGACCGGGTCAAACCGAAAATGGCCGCCAGGGTGGAATTGCCAGACCGGACTCTGGACACCGAGATATCTTCAGTGTCTGCCGTCGCTCGTCCTGCCGGCTGGTGGGACGGGAACATCGTGAAGTACGACACGATTATCGAGCTGCATTCGATTGAGGGGCTGAGGCCGGGCATGTCCGCCAAGGTGGAACTGGTGGTGGCCCGGCACGAAAACGTATTGACGGTGCCGCTCAGCGCGGTGGTGGACACCGACCAGGGACAGTTCTGCTGGGTGGAAACCGCCGACGGTCCACAACGGTGTTCGGTGACGCTCGGTGACAGCAACGACAGGTCTGTGATTGTTCAGTCGGGTCTGCAGGAACAGCAGAAGGTGGTGGTCCAGCCGCTCTCCTCAGTCGCCGAAGCGCAGGCAATGCTGGGTTCGAAGACCGTCCACACGGTCAAGCGGGGAACTCTGTCGGTCACCATGATCGAGCAGGGAGCGCTGGAGAGTTTCAACAGCACGCAGGTCAAGTGCCGGGTCCGGGGCGACAGCACGATCAACTGGGTGATCAAGAACGGGACACGGGTCGAGGCGGGTGACGAACTGGTCACACTCGAAAACAAGGCCATCGAAGAGTACCTCCACGAACGCACCAAGTACGCCCACCTGTCGAAGGATGCAGCCATCGGCTTCCGGGCCGAGGCCACCGTCAAGGGGCTCGCCATTGCGCAATACCTCGAAGGAGGGTTCCGGACCCGGAAACTGAAGTTTCAGAAGGACCTGGCGTTCGCCAAGCAGAGACTGCATACGGCAAACAACATGCTCGACTATGCCCGGCGAATGTACGGCCTGGGGTACCAGAGTGAACTGAGAGTCGAGCAAAGCGAACTCAGCCTGCAGAACGCCATGATCGACGTCGAGATCGTGGAGACCAACCTGGACGTGCTGGAGAGGCTCGAAAAGGGAAAGGAACTGGGACGGTTGCAGGGCGAGTGGGAGTCGGCAAAGGCCGCGGCCAATGGCCATGAAGAAGTTCTCACCATGGACAGAGAGAGGATGACCCTGGCAGAGAAGGAGATCGCTCGCTGCGTGATCAAGGCCCCGCAAAGCGGCCTGGTGATCTATCCCTCGACCGCCCAATGGAAGGACACGCCCGACATCGCCAAGGGTGAGACGGTCCACAACGACCAGGTGCTGCTGCTGATGCCCGACCTGTTGAAGATGCAGGTCCGCTTCGGCATTCACGAATCAGTCATCGGCCAGGTCAAGCCCAGGATGCAAGCCACCGTGCGGCTGCCGAACCGGACACTCAAGGGCACCGTGTCCTCGGTCGCTCCGGTTGCACAGCCGTCGGGGTGGTGGACGGGCAATATCGTCAAGTACGACGCGCTGATAGAACTTCCCTCGGTGGAAGGACTCAAGCCCGGTATGACGGCCGAGATCGAAGTGACCGTGGCTCGCCGCGAAGACGTGCTGATGATCCCGCTCTCGGCAGTCGAGGAAACCGACGCGGGTGACTTTTGCTGGGTGAGGACACGCGGCGGTGCCGCCCAACGACGCCCCCTGACACTCGGCGACCGCAACGCGGAATTCATCGCTGTCGATTCGGGCGTCGAGGAAGGCGATGAAGTGTTCCTGCATCCCTCGCTGACCGTCAAGGACGCAAGGAAGCCACCGGCGGCAGTCGGCTCGATTCGCTGAACGCGAAAAGCCGATCACCGGTGTGAGACGCCGCGAGTCCGGATGTGCCGTTGCCGGTCGACTGGAATCGGAGTAATTTTATCGGTGGATGTCACGGTGATCTCGCTGACAAGTCCTCACGGTGAACTTGTTCGAGTGCCACGTCCCACCCATCGTCTGAAGCACTGCATGAAACACCTGGCGTTGTCCTTCTGTGTGTTCGCCACAACCGTGTGGGGGCAATCTGCACCGGCCGCCGAGGAGGGCGGAACACGGTTCGAGACCGAGGTCCGCTCGATTCTCAAGGCTCACTGCTGGCAGTGCCACGGCGAGGCGGGTGAGAAGAAGGGGGGGCTCGATACTCGGCTGGCCCGCTTCCTGCTCAAGGGTGGAGAATCCGGTCCGGCGATTGTTGCCGGCAAGCATTCGGCCAGCCGGCTGTACCGACGCGTGGCGGCGGGCGAAATGCCGCCGGGTGCCAAGCGGCTCTCGGCCCGGGATCTGTCGGTACTGGCCCGCTGGATCGATGAAGGTGCCCGCACCGCGCGACCCGAACCCGAGACATTGACCGAGGGCAGTTTCACAGTCGAGGAGCAGCAGCACTGGTCTTTCCAGCCCATAACGCGGCCGAAGTTGCCCGCGGTTGAGCACGTCTCGCTGCTGGGCTCGCCGATTGACGCGTTCTTGCTGGCCAGGCTGCGGGCCCAGGGACTGGGGTTTGGACCCGGTGCCGACCGGCCGACACTGGTTCGGCGGTTGAGTTTTGATCTGCATGGCCTGCCGCCCGAGCCTGGGGCGGTCGAGCGATTTGTTGACGACGTGGCACCGGGCGCGTACGCGAGGCTGGTGGATCGCCTGCTGGCATCACCGGCCTACGGAGAGCGATGGGCGCGGCATTGGCTCGATGTGGTTGGCTATGCCGACAGCGATGGAGTCAGCGACCGCGATCCGCCGCGGACCTGGGCCTTCAAGTACCGCGACTACGTGATCCGCAGTTTCAACGATGACAAGCCGTGGAACGAGTTTGTGGTCGAACAGCTCGCCGGTGACGAGTTGCTTGAGCCACCCTACCACGACCTGACTTCAGCCGAGTCCGACCGGTTGATCGCCACCGGGTTCCTCAGGATGGCCCCCGACGGCACCGGTGGCTCGAGTCCCGACGCCCAGCTGGCTCGCAACCAGGTCGTCGCCGAGGTGCTCAAGGTCGTCTCGACCTCGATGCTGGGTCTGAGCGTCGGCTGTGCTCAGTGTCATCAGCACCGCTACGATCCGATCACGCACCAGGACTACTACCGGCTGCGTGCTCTGTTCGAGCCCGCCTACGACCCCAGGCAGTGGCGATCTCCGTCGGCACGGCTGGTGTCGCAGTGGTCCGCTGCCCTCCGCCAGAAGGCTGCGGCGATCGACAAGCGATTGGCCGAGATCACTGCCGGGAAGAACGCGGAACTGGAGGCCGCGGTGAAGACGGCGTTTGAGACCCGGTTGGCCAAGCTGCCGGCCGAACTGCGTGCCGAGGCGAAACTGGCTCGCGAGACCGTCGCCGCCAAACGAAACGCCCGGCAGAAGCAGCTGATCGAGGACCACCCGTTCCTGAGCATCAGCCGGGGGACGATCCAGCAGTTCGAACGGTCGATCACCACCGCGATTGTCAAGAAATGGGACGCTCAGACCGCCGAGGCCGGCAAGCAGCGGCCCGCGGCTGACAACATGATGTGTCTCAGCGAAGTCCCCGGGCAGGTACCACCGACCCGGCTGTTCTCTCGGGGAGACTACAAGCAGCCGCGAGAGGAGATTGGGCCGGGGGAACTGAGTGTATTGAGCCCGGTCGGCTTTGCGATTCCCCCGAACAACCCCGACCTGCCCACGACCGGTCGTCGGCTGGCCTATGCACGTCACCTGACCAGTGGCCGGCATCCGCTGTTGGCTCGCGTGTTGGTCAACCGGTTCTGGATGCACCACTTCGGCCGAGGTCTCGTCTCGACGCCGGGCAACTTCGGTGCCATGGGGACTCGTCCCTCACATCCTCAACTGCTCGATTGGCTGGCCGCCGAGTTTATGCACGGTGGCTGGAGCCTGAAGCATCTGCACCGGGTGATCCTGACATCCTCGGCTTACCGCCAGGCCGCGACACGTCGGTCGCGGCTGGAGGAACGGGACCCGGACAACCGGTTGCTGGGCCGCATGCCGGTACGACGGCTCGAGGCCGAGACGCTGCGGGACTCGCTGCTTCACCTGGGAGGTCGTTTTTCGAACGAGATGTACGGTCCGGCGATCCCCGTCAGCCTGGATTCGGTCGGACAGAGGGTCATTGTCAGCGTCAACCGCTACGATCCCAGTGGCCGGCTGTTGACCAGCATCGGTTCGGTTGGCGTGGGCGAGTTTCGCCGCACGATCTATGTGCAGGTGCGGCGTTCGATGCCGCTGGGGGTTTTGGCTCCCTTTGACCTGCCGACGATGAAGCCCAATTGCGAACTGCGGACCGTTTCCACATCCGCGCCCCAGTCGCTGGCGATGATGAACGACCCGTTCGTGGTCCGTCATGTCGAGGGGCTGGCGCGTCGGATTCACTCCGAAACCGGCGACGCTCCTGCTGAGCGATTTCAACGGGCGTGGCGGCTGGTGTTTGGCCGAGTGCCCAGCGACTCTGAACAGAGTGCCGGGCTGAAGTTTCTCGAAAACGAGACCGCCGCGGTCCGGCTGTCATCACCCAAGGATGCCGATCCGGCTCTGACCGCTCTGTCCCACCTGTGTCATGCCCTGGTGAGTTCCAATGGATTTCTCTACGTCGACTAGACGTCATTTCCTGTCTCAGCAGGCGTTCGGGCTCGGTGGCCTGGCGCTGGCCTCGCTGATGCAGCAGGACGAAGTGCGAGCTGCTCCGGTCAAGCCGGTGCTGCAGCGCCAGGCATTTGATTCGGGTCAGCGGTCCCCGGTTTACCAACCCCGTGCGACGGCGATGATCTCACTGTTCATGCAGGGTGGCCCCAGCCACATGGACCTCTGCGATCCGAAACCGGAGTTGGTCAAGCACCATCTCAAGAGTTACACCGGCGACATCCATTACGACAACGTCGGCCAGGCCAGCACGAAGCTGTTTTCCGGTCCGTGGAAGTTCAAGGCCCACGGCCAGTGCGGCATGGAACTCAGCGAACTGCTGCCTCATTTGGGCGACGTGGCCGACGACATCTGCCTGGTCCGCTCGATGCACACCGGGATCAGTGGCCACGAGACGGGCATCAGTGCCATGAACACCGGCGGCGATGGTCGTCGCGGCCGCCCCGCGATGGGGTCGTGGCTGGTTTACGGGCTGGGCTCCGAGAACGAGAACCTGCCGGCCTACCTGGTGCTCCGCGACCCGGCCAGCCTGCCCGTGCTGGGTGCCGAGATGTGGCAGAACACCTGGTTGCCCTCGGCCTGCGGCGGCACGCTGGTCCATGCGCGAGAACCTCGGATCGCCAACCTGCAGCCTCCGGGCCCGTTGCGTGGAGGCGCGCAGAAGCGGATTCTTTCGTACCTGGACCAGATCAACCGTCGACATCTCGAACGACATCCCGGTGAGGCCGATCTTGCTGCGCGGCTCAAGAGCTATTCGCTGGCTGCGGGCATGCAGGTGGAGGCCCGCGAGGTGCTGGACATCTCGGGAGAATCGAAGGCGACGCAGGCACATTATGGAATCGACGACAAGGTTACCAAGGACTTCGGCACGCGGTGCCTGATCGCTCGGAGGCTGGTCGAACGCGGCGTGAGGTTCGTGCAGGTGTTGACCGGCGACCAGCACTGGGATCATCACGGCGGCATCGTGGGCTCGCTGCCCAAGGTCTGCCATCGTGTCGACAAGCCCGCGGCGGCACTGGTCGCCGACCTCAAGCGGCTGGGAATGCTCGATTCGACACTCGTTCACTGGGGCGGAGAAATCGGTCGCCTGCCGGTGATTCAGAACGAGGCCAATATCGGACGCGATCACAACGGCCGAGGTTTCAGTATCTGGCTGGCCGGTGGCGGAGTGAAGCAGGGGCACGTGCATGGGGAAACCGACGAGGTCGGACACAAGGCGGTGACCGACGTGGTCAACCACTTCGATTTTCACGCCACGCTGTTTCACCTCTTCGGTCTCGACATCAAGGACGTCAACTACGCCCGACCCGACGGGATCACCAACCTGACAGCCGGTCAGACCGGCCAGGTGGTCAACGGCTTGCTGAAGAACCCCGTGTGATCCCGTGCTGTCTTCTGCCTGGGCTCGATCGGAACCGTGCCAGTGTGAGAGCAGTCGCAAAAGAAACCGGGGAACCCGGAAGGCCATCGTGATGCGTGATGTTCGCCGAATGTCGTGGCTCTCGGGATCGACGCTGGCCGGGTTCACGGTGTGCCTGGCGGCGTGGGCGGGATCGTGCCGGATCTCGACGGCCGCACAGCCCAATCTCGTGGTCAACGGGGACCTGGAGACAGTCGATCAGAAGCACGCCGACCGGCCCCGAGGGTTCCGGCCGGACCGGGTCGGCAAGGCGTTCTCCGAGATGGCGTGGACATCGCCGGGCCACAACAGCCGGCGGTGTATTTCGGTCAGGACGAAGGACTCCTCCGGCCTGGGGTACTGGCAAACTCTGGTGACGGTCAAACCCCTGACCATCTACACCATCTCGCTTTACTACCGCGCCAGGGCGGCACGCCTGGAATCCGGGTCGGATGTTTTGCACTTCCTTCGTGGTCGACCGGGCGGCCCGAATCTCGAGCTGGGCATGCTGGGGTCCGATTCCAGCGACGCCGGGCAACCGACGGCGTGGTCGGATATCGGGATCGCCCTCGATCCGGTGGGCGGCCTGTTCCTGCCGTTGGCGACCGAGTGGTCTTTGTTCCGGCATACGTTCAAGACGCGGGCGGGACAGACCAGCCTGGTCGTCAAGCTGCGGCTCTGTCATTACGCTCAGCAGGTCTGGTTCGACAACCTGTCTGTTGTCGAGGGCCGGTTGCCGCCGCCCGAGATCGTGGCTGATCCGCTGTGGGTCGGAGGCGATACCACGCCGCCGGCGGTACTCCGCCCTTCGCCGCTTCCCAACACGAGGGCTGCCCGTGACACGATCATCGGGGTCGCGTTTTCCGAAGAGGGCAGCGGGGTCGATCCGGAATCCGCCCGGGTCCTGCTCGACGGGAAGAACGTCACCTCGCTGGCTGTCATCAACGCTGGTGGCCTCTGGCTCAAACCGCCTCGTCCGCTTGCCGAGGGTCCGCATCGCGTCTCGGTCTCGATCGCCGATCGCAGTGGACTCCGCAGCAACACGCTTGCCTGGCAGTTCGGCGTCGGCCGCACGCTGCGGAACACACTGGTTATCAAGATGGTGAAGGACCCAAAGGACGCGCCTGACGAAAAGACCTGGTCCACGCGACTCAACGGCGAGCCATTTTTTCCGATCGGGATCTATGCCTACTCGTGCCATCCCGGCGACGGCCGTTTTCGGGTCGATCATCTCCGGCAGGCGATCGATGCCGGCTTCAACATCGTGTTCAACACGATCGAGACCCGGCGGGGGCTCGACATCGAACTGGCCCACGGCATCATGGGCACGCTGAATATCACGGCCGGATTGAAACACTGCACCGACCCCGCGGCGGCCGAGGTGGCCTTGCTGAAAACAGGGCAAGGCCGCTTGGCCGATCATCCTGGCGTGGTTGCCTTCTGGGCCGACGATCCGGAGAACGTCGAGAACTCGATGGGGACTCCGATTTCGAAGACTGCGATCGCCAAGATGCGTAACGCCCGCCTGGCTCTGCGGAAGGGGTTCCCGCGGATCCCGACGGTGTTTGCCATTTCCAACCTCCCCCGTCTGAAACCGGCGATGCCCTACGGTGACATCCTGCTCAGTTACCGGTACCCGGTGCCGCAGTATCATCCCATGACGATCAACTCGTTTACGATCCAGACCTGCCGCAGCCTGGTGCCCGACAAGCCGTTATGGTTCCTGTCGCAGGCGGTCGATCTTGGCTACGGGACCCGGTTCAAACTGCCCCGGCCGATGCGGCCGACGCCGGACGAGGTGCGGGCTATGGCCTTTTACAGCCTGGTCTGCGGCATCAACGGCTATGCCCTGTATGCCAATTCGCTCAATGCCAGGGATTTCCCCGACCACTGGGCGACGGCATTGGACGTGGCACGTCGGATACGGCACATCTCCGCTCCGTTGACCTCCGGCCGAGATGTTCGCACCGTGCGGCTGGGCCCCGGACCATACACCGGCTCGATGTTCCATCGCGAGCTCCGGCACGGTGACCATCACACTCTGATCGCGATCAACATGTCGGCCGGGACCGTGCCGGTGACCTGGCGGTTCAAGGAGCCCGTGCAGGCGAAAGCGCTCTTCGAGAATCGTAAGATGGCCAGGATGTCCAATACGGTAGGCGATGTGTTCGGCCCCTGGTCGGTCCATCTCTACCAGTGGTGACGACCGGGCGGATGATCACAGCACCTGCAGTGCTCTATAGAGGAAGCACTCTGTTCGGGGCGTCGTTGAACGAGAGCCCGGGAAACACGGGGAGAAACGTCATCAAACAGATCTCGCTACTTGACGACCGGGAATGGCCTTCCGAGGGGTTTGCCTTCACGTTGCCGATCCGGCCGGAAACGACCGCGCTGGGGGTGATCGACGTGCAGGGGTATGTGCTGAACGCCGACGGTCACCTGGCGCATACGGTGACCCAGCACGATCCCGGCCTGCAACAGGGGTTCCTGGCTCGTGCCGAGACGATGATCGGGAACATCCAGCGGCTGCAGTCGATGTTTCGCGAGCAGAACCGGCGTGTGTTCTTTACGCGGCATGGGTCGCAGTTGCCCGATGGTGCGGACATGGTTGTCCGACGGCGGGGACGTGAGGAGGCGGCTCGGGCGGCGACCGATGAAGTCGGCGGCCATATGGCGATCCATGGCGAGGCCGCCTACGAGATCGATGCTCGTGTCGAGCCGATCGACGGCGAGATGATTCTCGACAAGAACACCAGCAGCGCGTTTCATTCCTCACCGATTGACCTGTACCTCCGCAACATGCAGATCCAAACGCTGGTACTGACCGGCGTGGCCGCAGATCAGTGTGTGCTGGCCACGGCCATCGACGCGGCCGACCGCGGGTTCCACGTGGTGATCGTCAGCGATGCGGTCGCCAATCTCGATCCCGGCAGCGCCCAGGCGACACAGGTTCTGTTTGGCCGTGTGTGGGGCTATGTGATGACGACCGATGCGATCGACCATTGGCTGACCACAGGTGAACCGCCTGAGCGGACCCGGCTGCCGGTGTAGCAGGAGAGGCGGATCTGGACGACTTTGCTCTGTGGCGTCACGCCGGTGGCCAGGGGTCCAGGCAGGCTCCTGTCGGGCGCCGAGAGAGGGGACGCCACGGTGCCGGCGGCAGGCTGGCGTAGCAGACATCCAGCCACGGGGTCTCGAGACGACGATGCCCGGTGTGACGCGAATCGAGCATCGCTTCCAGCACTCCGGTGCTCAGCAGGGTCCGCTCGACAGGAACGGTCGCCTCTCCGGTGAGAAACATCTCTTCGACGTTGAGCGACAGGTAGGCGAAGTGAGCATGAGCTCCGACATCGTCCTCGCCTCCATGCCCCTGGGCGAAAAACTCGGTCGCGACCACCTGCCCGTCGCCCAGCCGGGCCGAGTAGGCCAGGTCTTCGATGTAGCCGTCGAGCATCAGAGCAGATCCTCTAAGACCATCGCGGTATTCGATCAGGGCGATGGCCGGTTCGCTGCAGTGATCTTCGATCCGACCCTGGGGCCGATTCTCGATGGCCGCACAGGCCGCCTCGGCCAGGTCTCTTGACCAGAGTCCCTCAGCGGCAGCCTCCCACACGGCCTCCCCCTCGAGACAGGTCACCGCCTTCACGCCACTCTCGCCACCCAACCGGTTTTCGACCATGCACTGCAAGACCTCCAGCGTGTGGAATCCATAGATCTCGAGGCCCGAAAACCCGACCGACAGAGCCTCGTCGATGCGGGTGCCGGCGGGATGCTCGAGCCAGGGATTGCGCCAGCAGACCGGCAGCGAGGATCCGGCCATCAGGGGAGCACCCAGCGACGCCATCCGCTCGACCATCCAGAGAGCGTCGTGCCAGTTGTAGGAGAGGTGCTTGTCGTTGAAGACCGGGACCGACCTGTCGCTGGTGGCCATGACTCCACAGATCTGCTCGAGAAACGCCTTGCGAGGAAACAACTGCTGCTCCTTCTCGTTCCAGGCATAGTCTCCGTGCTCACCGATCAGCAAGACCCCATCCACGGCCAAAGACTCGCCCCCCAGCCTCAACGCTCCAACAATGCTCGGGTAGATCGGCACCTCGTGTTCGGCGGCGATCTCGACCCCGATGTCCTGCTCGGCCACCTGGTCGATGTACATCGAGACGATCTCAACCCGAGGGGCCTGGAATCCGTTGTCGGTGGGAAAGCCCTTGAGGAACTTGGTGACAACGACGTCGGCGTGCGAGCCAGCGAAGTACTCGGTCACGATCGCGGCGATTTTCTTGCGAGTCGGCATGGTTCAGGCGAGGCAGGCGAGGGCAGGGGGGGGGAGTGCTGTTGAGGCGGTCTAGATCTCGGCGAAGACTTCCAGCACGTTGCCTTCGGGGTCCGAGAAGTAGACGGTGCGGTGTCCACGCGGCTGGTCGGTGGGGGGTTCGAGAATCGGGATGTCGTGTTCCAGCAGCTGTTGGTGGCAGTCGGCGACCTCGTCGGGAGAAACCAGGAATGCCAACTGCACCCCCGGCGATTCGGTCCCTCCACCGCGTCCATCGTAGTCTCGCTCGCGCAAACGCAGCCCCAGCAGCACTCCTCCAGCGTCAAGAGACAGGCTGGTGTCGGTCTCGGTGACGACCGGAAACGGCAGCAGCTGGCGATAGAAGGACTTCATGAGCTCGATGTCGTCACACAGGACGATCGAGTACGTGAGCGCGGTGACCGATTGCAGCATCGATTCAGTTCCTGATGGGGTGATTGGGTGGAGTGATTGGGCGGGGGGGCGGGGAGCGACGTCACGGGCCGGGGCGGAGTGGGCTGGGAGCGGTTTGAAAGTGTCGGGCGTCTTTGGTACTGCTGAAGTCATCATGACGCCTCTCCCGGACATTTCTCTGCAGGATCGCGGTCCGTCAAATCGCTGGTGGATGTTGTTCCTGGTCGCCTTGGCGTACTTCGTGCTGATCCAGCATCGGTCGCTGGTGGGCTACGTGCAGATTCCTCTGAGCGAGGAGTTGCAGCTGACGAAGACGCAGACGGGATGGCTCGATACGGCCTTCCTGATACCTTACGCGATCTCGCAGCTGTTTGTGGCCTACCTGAGCGATCGATTTCAGCGGCGTCGAGTGCTGAGTGTGAGCCTGATGGCGAGTTCTCTGTGCTTGGTGGGCATGTCGTTCGCGGGCAGTTTTGGGGGGTTGCTGGCCCTGAGAATCGTGCTGGGATTCGCTCAATCGGCCAGTGTTCCTGCCATTGCCGGAGTGATGGCCGATTGTTTCACTCCCCGGAACCGGTCGACTGCGGTCGGGGTCTACAACCTGTCGTTGAACCTGGCGTTCATTGTCGTGGGGACGATGGGCGGTCGTTTGGCGGATCTGCCGGACATGGACTTGTCGCTTCAATGGCTGGGCATCCAGTCGCTCTCGGGATGGCGGTCCGCGATGCTGTGCTTTGGCGGGGTGGGCATCGTGGCGGCGGTGCTGCTGGGGGTGGTGATGCCGGAGCCTTTGAGGACCGAGCGGCAGGCGGCACGCGGGCTGGGGACCGGCGGAGCGGCCTGGCACCAGACCCTGTGGTCGGTACTCAGGGTCCGTTCGTTCGTGATGCTGGCGCTGGGGTTTCTCGGTTTCTGCATGGTCGACAACGCCCAGAACTTCTGGCTGTCTCGTCACTATGTCGAGTCGATGCAGATGACCAACGCCGAGGCGGGACAATTCGCAACGATCTGGTACCGGCCGGCGGCGTTTGGCGGACTGTTGCTGGGCGGTTTCCTGGCGGACCGCTGGGCCAAGTCCCGGATGCGAGGTCGCATCGATGTCCAGATCCTGGGGATGTTCATCTGGGTGCCGACCCTGATCGTGCTGGGCTCATCGGACTCGGTCTACGTCCTGGCACCGACGATGGCGGTGATCGGCGTGGCGTATGGGCTTTACGTATCCAACCTGTGGACGACTGCCTTCGAGGTGATTGACCCGGCAGCGCGGTCGACCGCGATCGGGTTGCTCAACGTGATCGCTGTTCCCGCCTCCTTGACGTCGCCAGTGATCGGGTACCTGATCGACCAGGAATACGTCGAGTTGGGCCAGGCCATCAGCGGGCTGTCGGTCATCGCCCTGGTCATCGCGGCCCTGCTGGCCATCAACGCTCGGGTCTTTCTTCCGGGCGACTACCATGGTCCCTTGCGCGACTCGTGAAGGTCCAGGATCCCAGCAGCCTGCCGTCGATCAGGTTCGGGTCGATCTGCGGTGCCCACGAGTCGTGTTCGGTCCACGGGCTGCGGATGCGGGTGAGTGTGGCTTTGCGGGTCTCGTTGGGTTCCGGAGCACCGCCCAGCAGCTTCCACGCCACACGCCATTCGGCCGTCCAGCCTGTGGCGTTCGATTGAAAGGACCGCTTGAGACTCGCGGGTGATCCGGCGACGGTGGTCCACGGCTTGCCGGCCGGGCGGGTCAGTCGGCCGGGACTCGCGTCCCAGGGGACATCGATGCGGGTGAACGAGGTGGCCAATGGCGAGTTCGAGAGCACCAGGGTCGTCCGGTTGCGCCGCCGCGTTTCGGCGGGTTGCTTCACCAGTTCGCTGATCCGCGGTTCGCGGCATTCCCAGCCCGTATAAAGGAAGCGGTCATCCCAGGTCACCCGGCAGCGGGTGGTAACCTCGGACCGATCACGGACCAGGTACAGCAGCGGATGGAAGTCTTCCAGCAGCGCGGCCGTCTTCCAGGCCGCGTCGTCGAGTGAGCCGTCGATGACCGGCGGTTTGATCTGGGCGGGGATGGCAGGAATGGCGGCTGAAAGTCCGGTGAGCCGCGGTTCGGCCTGTTCGGCGCGGGTGAGCGTCTTGAGTTCCCGGTCGCGACGGGCCATGTGGTGTCGGACCCGGTCGATCAGTTCCTTGTTGTCTTTGCGAGCCTGCAGCCTGAGAGTCTCGATCTGCTTGCGGACTGACCGCACACTGTCACTGGCCCACCTGGGGACCCGCGGCGGGCTGCTGAACCAGCCGGGTCGTTCTCCGTAAATCCAGACGTACTCGTCGACTGAGTCCATGGCCTGGTAGAGCTTGTGTTCAAACAACCGCCGTTTGTCGTCGGGCGAGAGGTAGGTACCGATCCAGCGGCGGTGTTTGTGCGAGCCGAAGAGGTCGTCGAGGTAGATGGGGACAGAGACCTGGACCTGGGCCCGGTACCTGGCCCGGTTCGACGGGTCGATCAGGACTTGCTTGCGTTGCTTGACGTTGACATAGGCGTTGCTGAAGTCGGCTCGTGTCAGCAGGCTGAATCCGTATTCGTTGCCGTCGATCAGTCGGACCTCCGGACCGGCGGCCTCGAGCATGCCGTTGATGAATGCCGGGTACAGCGAGTAGATCGCCTCGGCCAGTTGACTGGGAGGGATACGGACGGCCTGGTAGAGGTTGAAGATCCTCACGCGAGGCATCTGGGACTGGATCGCCTGCATGTACTGGGCCCCGCGACGTCGGACCATCGTCCGGTAGTCGGCGAATGACTTGCTGCCCCGTCGCGGCTGAGCCTTGCGGCTGCCGATCGTGTCGTAGTTCCAGACCGTGGCATGGTACGGTTCGGGGTCGAAACTCAGCCCCACGCACCCTCCAGCACGGGCGATCCGCGTCATGACCTGGATGTTGTGGCAGATCGTCTCCCACTGCTTGTCGTCGAACCAGTCCATCCGTGGCGGTGGTCCGTCGTCGAGGTATCTCTCACCGGCCTTCACGACCAGGAAGTTGTCGGTGAAGGAGGTCCAGCGGATCTCGGAGAGCAGTTGGGTCGGCTCGGCGAACTGCTTGTCGGTGAGTCGAGTCGAGTGGATGAAGGCCTCGTCTCGCCCCTGCCCCTTGTGAAACAGGCTGAACATGATGCCATCAAAAGGCTGCCGCTGGATGACGCTCGCCTGGCGACTCAGGTCGCTCACCTCGCGAAATCCCAATTCCCAACCGTAGACGATCAACTTGCGACGGGGGCGCCCGAAGGTGATCCGGGGAACCGGTTCCGCCGCCTTGAGGTCGGCGAAGTCACAGGCCAGCAGGATCGCTGCCAGCAGGCCAAGAATTCGGTACATCGTCAGTGGCCTATTGGGCAGCTAGGGATTGGAGTTCTGGCCAGGAGTGTCGCTTTCCGGAGGCGTAGATCAACCGGTCTCCGGGTTGTGGTTGGCAGTCGGTCCACGAGGTCAGGCTGTCGTGTCCTCGATTGACACACATGACGTTGATGTCGCGGCTCAGCAGCCGAGTGGCCAGGTCGGTGTAGCTGGTGTCGCACCCGTCGGGTACGTCGGTGCTGAACAGCGTCGTGCCCCTCGAGTTGCTGGTGATCACCTCGATCAACTGGGCGATCCCCGGGTCCTGGGCCTCCTGGGCCAGCAGGTTGCCGGTGATACCCATGCTGAAGACGATCGAGTCGCAGTGGACCGTATCGAACAGTGGCCGGTGACTGGGATTGATGCACTCGGCCACGATGTGAATGTCGGGCTTGATGCTGTCGATTACGGCCACGGCCGAGGCGACCACGGCGTCGCTGCCGGGGTCGTCGTAAGAGGTGGCCAGCACGATCGCCTTGCTGGCCTGCTCGACGCAGGCACGCAGGTAGGTGGCACGATCCAGAACCGAGCCGCGGACAAACAGCACCTGGGAGTCCTGGAACGGCAATTCGTCGATCCGGTCGCTGATGACGACGATGTCGGTGACTTCGTGGCTGGGGTCGGCCTTGAGTTCGGTGACCAGTTGCGCAAGACGCTCGGTGGTGGGCGCATTGACGATGACGATGTGGTCGTTTGCCAGGATGTTGGCCATTCCGCGTCTCCTGCGTGCAGCGAATTCGGTCAGGGTGTCGATCGACATGCCGACGATCATCGAGAAGGCACCCAGCCCAATCACGACGATGAAAACCACCGTCGCGATCCGGGCTCCGGCCGTCGTGGGAAAAAAGTCTCCGTAGCCAATCGTGGTGATCGAGATGATGCTGTACCAGATCGCATCGCCGAAGCTCAGCGGGTCCTCTCTGACCGGACCCTCGAATACCTGGAAGCAAATGGCGTTGCCGAGGATGGCAACCGCCATGATGCCGAAAACCAGGGATGGGCGAGCAAATCGCCGAGACGCGAGACGGCGGTATATGCGAACCAGGTGCAGCAGTTGCATGAAGCGGCCAGAATCCACGATGGGGAACAGGACAATTGAACCCGTGCCGGACTGTGGGGTCAATCATGGGCTGCTTTGTGGCTGCTTTGTGGCTGCTTTGTGGCTGCTTTGTGGCTGCTTTGTGGCTGCTTTGTGGCTGCGGTGACGTTCGGGGCAGGTGCGTCGTAGTCCCCAGGAGGCTGCAGGGGTACAATCCGGCTGACCCGGTTTCTCGCAGGGATTCGTCTCGGAGATCCACGATGCGACACGTGATGCTGTTGCTGCTGCCGCTGGAGTGAATCGGCCTGTAATACGAATCGACCGGACGCATCCGGCCCACTGCGAGATCTTGTCGTGCCTGGATACTCTGCCTGCACCAGCATCCGTGTGATCGTGGCGGTCTCGTTGAGCCTGCTCTCTTCGGCCGCCGCCGCCGAGAACCCGACCTCTGCGAAGACGCTCCGCCGGTATACGACTCTCAACTCGATCGGCGTTGAATGGGACATCGAGGGTGATGCCGATCACGATGCGAAGTGTCGGGTCGAGTATCGGCAGTCGCGGCGGTCGAAGTGGTCCCAGGCGATGGACCTGCTGCGAATCGACTACCACGGTTACTACGACACGACGAAGGCCGACCGTCGCTACAACATGCTGGCCGGCAGCATCTTCTTTCTGAGGCCCGGTACCTCGTACCAGGTGCGGCTGACCCTGGTGGATCCTGACGGAGGTGGCCGGGTTGAGCAGTTCGAGGTGAGGACCTGGTCTGGGCTGGTGATCCCGAGCGACGGGCGACGGCTGCACGTTGTTCCCGGTAATGGCGGCGGAACGGGAACCGAGGCCGATCCGTTCCGCGGCCTGGCCACGGCCGACGCCCAGGCGAAGCCCGGTGATGTTTTCCTGATGCACAAGGGAGACTACGGGCGGTTCTCCCCGAAGACCTCGGGACAGCCAAAACGGCGGATCCACTGGATTCCCGCCGGTGACGGCGTTGTCGATCTGCATCACCTGAACATCCATGCCAACCACCTGTGGCTCGAGGGGTTCCGAATCACCCGGATTGTCGAGGCGGCCCGCAACGGCGTGCGAGACCGGATCAACGCCACCGACATCGTGCTGCGAGGCAACTTGATCCAGGGGTTCCACTACGGAGTGCTGGTGGGACGGTACAAGGCGACGCGGTGGGTGATCACCGACAACGTGATCGTTGGAGACAAGGATCGCCGTTCGGGCAAGGGCTACGGCGGTCAGCATTCATCAGGCGAAGGGGTCGAGTTGAATCACTCGAGCCACCACGTCGTTTGCTACAACACGATCTCGAAGACCGCCGACGGGGTGTCGTATCCCGGCCGCAACTGCGACATCTTCGGCAACGACATTTTCGAGGTCTCCGACGACGGTCTCGAACCCGACTCCGGCTACGGCAACGTCCGCATGTGGGGCAACCGGATCCAGGAGACTCACAAGGCGGGCATCAGTTTTCAGCCGATGCTGGGGTCGCCCTGGTACATCATCCGCAACCAGATCGTCAGCGACACGACGATGTTCAAGACTCGCGTCTGCGATCGGTTCGTGATGATCAACAACACGTTCATCGTCGGCAAAGGTGGAGTGGGCGCCGCCTACCTGATGCTCAACTGCGTCTCGCGAAACAACATCTGGTACAACCTCACGCACAATGACTACCTGTGGATCGCCCACGTGGCCGATCCCAAGAAGGTTGATGCGGTCAGGCGTTACACCAACTACCCGCTTTCGGAGTCGGGCTTCCGGCCCGGTTGGGCGACCGATCTGGATTACGACGCCTTCGGCAAACAGAAGTCACCGCCGGGCGTCTTTGTCGGCGACCTCTTCGGCTGGTACGACACTCGTACCAGGCGGCAGACGCATTTCGGATCCGTCAGGGAGTTTGCCAAGTTCCTGCCGGGTGTCGAATCGCACGGGATCGACATCGATGCGAAATCGACGTTCGAGAACTGGTCGCTGCCGTCGGACCTGTGGCGGAGTCAGCCTGGCGGCAAGGTGATCGACATTCCGCCGCAGTTGATCACGCTGAAGGCGGGCGCGACGGCGATCGACGCGGGCGTCGTGCTGCCCAACATCCACGGCGGAGGCTTCGCGGGCAAGGCCCCCGATCTGGGAGCCCACGAGCGTGGCCGACCGCTTCCGCATTACGGGGCCCGCAGAGGTGCGGCTCTGAAACGACACGCCAACGACTGGGTGCTGCCCGAGGAATTGCGAGACCGCGATGAGTGAACAATCTGCCAATCGGGTTGAGAGTGCCGAGGGGTTGCGAGATCTCTACGAGGATCCGTCGTTGCTGTCGCAGCAGAAGTTCATGGAGACGCTCGACGAACACTGCCGCTCGATGATTCTCCACGCGCCGTTCTATTGTATTGCCACGTCGAACGCCGATGGTTCGTTGGACATCTCGCCTCGTGGCGACCCTCCGGGATCGGTTGTGGTCCTTGACCCCTCGACGCTGCTGTTGCCCGATCGCCGCGGCAACAATCTCCTGGACAGCATGACCAACGTCACGGAGCGATCGAGTGTGGCGTTGCTGTTCCTGGTGCCGGGCGTGCTGGAAACCCTGCGGGTGACAGGCTCGGCCGAAGTGATCCACGATGATACTCGACTGGAATCCTGCGAGATCGATGGCAACGTGCCGCGGACCGGTCTGCTGGTCACCGTGCAAAAGGCTTGCCTGCAGTGCGGCAAGGCGGTCAAGCGGGGAGCGTTGTGGGAGGAGACGTATCGGATTGCACGCAGCGAGTTGCCGTCGTTCGGCACAATGCTCGCCGATCAGACCGACACCGGGCAGTCGGCCGAGGAATTGGATCAGTCGATCGATGACGCATACAAGAACCGGCTCTTCTAACCCTGGCCGCGGTTGCCGCCGGTGGCCGATGATCGAGTGGTATCCGGTGTGGGGATTGCTCAGACTGGTGACCACGACCACGACATCACCAAGCAACCCGGGCCCGGTGCGAAATCGCCTGCCGCGCTGCGACCCGTCGCTCATTCGAGGTGACTACTGATGAAGCTCATTGCCACTGTGCTGTCCTGTCTTCTGCTCGCTTCGGCAAGTGGACCGCTTTGTGCCCAGGACAACGCCAAGAAGATCCTCGGCCAATACCGGGTCGCCGCCAACACGGGTGGAGACGTCAAGCGGGGCGAGGTGGTGTTCAAGTCGAAAAAGGCCGCTTGCACGAAGTGCCACATCCTGTCGGGCGCCGAGAAGAAGGCCGGGCCGAAGCTGGGCACGATCGGCGACAAGTTCACCCGCGAGCAGCTGATCCGCTCGGTGCTCGAACCCAGCGCCGGGATTCATCCCGATCATGCGACCTCGACCGTGGTGACGATCGCCGGCAAGACCATCAATGGCGTTGTGATGGTCAGAAACAAGCAGGAGCTGCAGTTGGTCGACGCTGAAGGCAAGCCGGTACGGATCGCGGCCGATGAGATCGAGCTTGTGAAGCCCAGCAAGACCTCGCTGATGCCGTCGGATGTCTACAAGCAGGTCACCGCCGAACAGTTTGGTGACCTGGTGGCCTACCTCGGCAGCCTGAAACAGACGATCGGCAAGTCGCGGTGGGTGGGGATGCCCGACGTGATGCCGATGATCAAGAAGCCGGTGCGGCTGGAACCGTTGCACTCAAACGCCATGAAATTCGACCACCCGGTCTGCGTGATCGCCAACCCGATGGCCGAGGGTGAGTACTTTGTTGTCGAACAGAAGACTCGCCGGATCTACCGCCTGATCAAGGGCAAGGGCAAGGGCAAGGGCAAGGGCGACTTCAGCAGCGACAAGAAGGTGCTGTGGGTGGACCTGAGCAACGAGGCGTCGACCGGGCAGTTCGAAGGCGTGGTGTGCCTGGCTTTTCATCCCGAGTACAGAAAAAACCGCAGGTACTTCGTCAACTATCACGTGCGGAACCAGGGCAGCCACTTCT